>WNFX01010489.1_pt2 | contig 11089 bp, 13 predicted proteins | sample 5400111 | NCBI WGS metagenome assembly WNFX01 (sample SAMN13153363, study PRJNA577476) | soil metagenome | isolation source: 40 cm soil or saprolite under grassland replicate 1 | place: USA:California | collected 2016-06-15
TAACGGGATTACCACGAAATGATTCAGAACTTGAGGCCAGTTTACCCAAGCTCATAGTGAATACCAAGATCAGACATCATTAAGTACGAATATCGACTTGGCACTCCTAATAGATTTCTCTATGTAACAAACTGAATACATTGTTTTAAGTTTATTGGCTATTGCTATTCAGAAAGTAGTTAGAAGAATCTATACCAAACAAAAATTTTATAACAGCTGATCAGGAGAATAATTTATTCTTAAGAGTAGCAAGAATGAATTTGGATTGATTGAATGTTAGCAATCTCCTTGCTTGTTCATAATCAAGCCATACATAATCAATGTGTTCATTGGAAAGCAGGATATCATTAGATTCGGTATTTACATAATAGAATTTAACTTCCTTTTCAATTTCGACTCCCATTTTCCTGAATCTGTAATTTATTTTACCTAGATAATTGACAACATTAAATTTAGTAATTCCAGTCTCCTCGAAGATTTCTCGTTTAAGGGTATTATAATCAGTCTCACCTTTCTCCCTATGCCCTTTCACGAAATTCCAATCTCCTCTAGGGCTTTTCAGCAATAGATATTGTTCTTTATTAGAATTAAGTTCAGGTGAATGGGAGGAAGATGCAGACATTAGTTTATAGGAAAGTACTGCACCTACGGATTCTTCATATTGAATTTTCTTCATTTGATGTCAGATCCTACTTCACATCTTCCTGTAGCAATATTTTAGATCCAATAGATCCCGCCATGTTCTAAATTCATTTTTTAGATATCCTAATAAAGCATGAGCTGCCTAGCTCTTGATTTATCTCTTCCGTTTAAGTTGTTGATATTTTAGCATTGCTTAGGTTTCCAGTAATTCACGATCAAAGCATACTGTAAGATAACCTGAATCCGTTCTCATTATTTCAAGTGCTCCTTCCAGGTTGCTTGAAGGTGATTTTATACCTAACTATTTTGTTAAAAGTAGACAGATTATGCATTATAAGCAACTTTCCCTAGTATCCATTTCGTGATGCTAATGCAATAGACTTTTGGTTTTCTAATAAAAAACTGCTTTCATAATAATTATGCCTGTACAGGCTCCAGTAATGTTATAATAATAGTCTAAAAGAATTGATTTTCGATTTCCATACAATTCCATAAAGTCGAATTGAATAACGCTACTGGTAGCGTCCTTTCGCATAAAAAAATTCCTCTGGTAGAAAGAGTTCTTGTATATCGCTAGAAAGGGCATCTTCTTCAATAGATGCTCTTCCAGTAGCAAAATCTTTCAAGAAATCGTCACCTACAACGTGTGCCAGCTTCCTTATGGGACGTACATATAAACCATCTATCCAGCTCGGATATGATGGTCTTACATATCGATATTCTTCTGTCAGCCTCAAGGTGAAGTACCACGCCAAGCCCTCTCGGAGCTGACGGGTATGGCCTTTATAAACGACTCCATGAATCAATTCATGTAGATAGTGACCAAATTTCGCACTATCGTATCTAATAACGATCTCTTGTAAATGATAATCAGTTATCGAAGTAGATCTCGTATCGTCGTATTTTCCTGGAGAAATTTCAGGCCTTCGTGAGATACCCTGAATTTCCATCTCCCAGCTTCCACGACATATAACTATATCAAATGATGGCCTGATGCCGAAATATCCATCGACAATTTTGTTCGCACTTTCAACTAATGCTAATACTTTCTTCATCTCTTCCTTTGTGATTTCCTCAGTAAGGAAAATAATCCTCTGACTAGGATCCGTCATATGTTATATTGATAATTCTTAAGCAGATATGATAAATAAAGACGATGAAAAAATATTAGTAATTTTTCTAATATATTATACTATGAATAAATCTTCCTTAACGATACATTTCAACGGGCTTCGTTTGTGTCGAGTAAAAGTCCAATTATTAAAAAATATCCAGAATGGCAATCGAATGCTTAAGTTTAGAATCTTGCTTACAAACTGCAATCCCTTAAAGCAAATATATATTAAATCTCTGCGGTCAGACTTCATAAATTAAATTATCTAATTCGAATCAAATATCTCATGGAATCAATCAGCATGCAACTGGAGCTACAGCCGCAGGCAATTACAGTGAGGACAAACATGTTGCAGGGAGTCTTAACAGTAAAAACCTTCGAGGGAAATGATTGCTATCTTCAAATGTTAAATTTCATTAAAGAAGTATATACTGATACTGAACAGTTCATACAGGCAACCATCATCATCAAGTAAATCAGGCACATACTGAAATGAACGCTACCAAAACATTTACAAACCCTGAAATATATCATGTATGCTATCTGTATGAATGCGTTTGACAGGCATAAAAAAAATTACACTGCCCAGTGTGAGGATTGTAATGGCGTCTTTGATACATTATCCGCTGCTACTATGCATCGCGACCAAAATGGACACAAATTAAAGATTACCGAGTTTTGGATTACTGGTCGATGATAATAATAGCGATCAAACTATAAAAAAAGATGAAAAATAAAACTATCTGAAATTAACCCTTTCTTATGCCACTAAATGAGGCATCTAGAATTAGCCTTCTTGTAATAGCGACCACTTCATGTATAACATTTCTAAGATCGCTTGACACAAGACCAAGCATTCTTACAAGAACACCACATCTATAAGGCATAATGGTTGCTCCTCCTGAAATATTGGTAAATTTTCGAATGCTTAAATTGATCTTATCTCTTAATTCCGTTATGTAGGCCTCTTTTGTAAGTATGTACACGCTTCCGACAACTTGAAAATCACCCAAGATGCCTATAGAGCTCAGCCTGCGTTTTTTGGGTTCCAGCATAGCAATATCGATACACCTAGGAGTATCATCCTGATTTCTTGCAAATGCTTTCATATAACATATGTCATATTGAAATGATTCTCCGCTTGCTACTCTTCCCGGAACTATTATTTCAGAATAAAGCATTGTTGCATTTTCATGAACCTTCATGTTAAGAGTCTGATAAAATCGAGACTCACGGTAAGGTATTATTTGGTCAGGAACAAACTCAAAGTAACACCCATCGTCAACAATAACATTTACTATTTGGGTAGCAAAATTTTTTTCCATTCTGTAAATTCTTGTAGCTCCTTGTGTAGTTATGTGAGCAAGGGCGTTATTTGTAAGGGTTATGTCCATTCGGTATCTGTCTCCCTGCAATATGCCACCTGAAGGCGATATTATATACATGTATGCCATCGAAGGCAGGGACTCTTCAAGATATAGTGCTCTTTGTGTGTAAAGCGGGACCTTAGAGTATTGTTCTTTAACAACAGTCTTACCCACACCTGGTTCTAGCTCTAACTTCAACACTAGAGCGCCAATTTTACCTGCTTTTCCAACACCAAGTTGCGCTAGCTCTGATCCATACGCCAATACCTCTGGAGGAATATCATCAGGGATGTAAAAATCCAACCCGTTCATTCAAATTGTAACCTATGCTTTTGCGATAGCCTTCGGAGATGATTCAAAAAGAACGTCCCTTATTATATGCTCTGTCACTTCCTTAATTCCCTGACCTGTCTTACAATTCACGAAAACATATGGCTTGTTACCCCTAATAGCTTTAGCATCTTTCTCCATTACACCTAGGTCCGCGCCAACGTAGGGAGCAATATCAATCTTATTTATAACCAAAAGATCGCAATTTTCTATACCGAGGCCCCTTTTTCTAGGGTATTTATCACCCCCAGAGACATCTATGATGTAAATGAAATAATCCGCCAAAGCAGGGCTAAAGGTCGTAGTAATATTGTCGCCTCCGCTTTCGATTAGAATTAAATCTAAGGAACGATGTTTTGATTCCATTTCTTCCACGACGGAAAGATTCATTGATGGATCTTCTCGTACTGCTGTGTGAGGACAACCACCTGTTGCAAGGCCAATTACCAAATCTTCACGCATCAAACCTCTTTCAGTTGCAAGATTTCGCCTCATCCTATCAGCATCTTCTTTTGAGACAACGTCGTTTGAAATTATACCTACGTTATAACCTCTGGATGACAATATAGGGACGACCTGCTCAATTAGCATTGTTTTACCTGAACCAACGGGACCTCCAAATCCCAATCTAGGTATTCTCTGAGAACTCATAAAAAAAAGAAGTCTCTTTCAGGTAATAAACATTTTTGAGCTCATCTGCTCGTGGGCTATCTGGATCAAGTCTATGCCTGGTGCGAACTGCCACATGCTCGATAGTGGTCTATCGATATTTTTTTTCACAGAATCTAGAATGTAGGGCTTTAACTCATGGATGATCCTTTGGCCATCAAAATGCTGTAGCATACCTAGCCTTAACGAAGCTCCAATCATACTTACGGTGAATCCATAGAGCATAATAATACCAGCCTTAACCTTTGAAATCTCAAATAGATTGCTTGCTAATGCCAGTGATACAGGATAGACTCCAGAAGCTTCTTTATTTTTTATTGCTTCTTGATATTTATTCAAAAGTGGGTTCTCTTTTATGAATGAATTAAGGCATTTTAAAAGCTGAGTACCAGACCTAGTTGAAGCATTCCTTATTTCTTCTATAAGTTTCATGGAAACTATCATTCTGTCGACTTCTATTAGTTTATTTAAATCACGTCTTTTTATGCTGTCAAAAGATGATCCCAACGCCGCACAATCAGCAGGCCCGATCTGATGTTCTAGATAAACTCTTATTAGATCTCGTAATTCATTTGCATTCTTCATCTTCTTACTATAGAATAGTGCTTCTAACCCACTAGATGTAGTGTACATACCGGTTGGAAAAAAGGAATCAGAAAGCTGAAGTGCACCTATCTGCTCCAGACTTGGAGCGTCAGTGCTCATGTATTTCTGTACCCTCCTCGGGTTCGAAGACCATCGTGGTCTTTTGGATCTCGAGATGGTCATTTATTGGTGCAAAGAGCTTTTTGAACATCTCTAATTCAGTATCTGCTTGGATCGGAAAATAGATCTTGTTTCTCTCTAATTTTATTGGCCGGTGTAGATTTCCTATAGTATGACCGATTCTCACAGGTATCTCTATAGCATGATTGTGATCTAAATTATTTTTCACTTGGATCATGACCACATCTTCTGGTTGTATCTCAAGGACCACCATTTTATCATCATTTAGGATAACAACATCGCCATGTCTAAGTTTTGAACCTGGTGGAAGTGTTATTGCAATATCAGTCCCTCTGTCAGAAGTTTTTCTCATTCTGGTACGTTCGGACTCAAGTCTGCTTATCTTGATCAGCTCTAGGAGCTGGTTCCTCGACATCTGATCATATTTTTCCTTTAAAGCCTCATTCGTACTGACATTTCCAATCAGCGAATTTATAGTAATCATTGCCATATTTAGATTCATTGCTCTTTAGTTGTCGTTCGTAACTGTTGCTGGTTCTTTTTCACTGCTTCAATCATGTCATATAACCTTTGTGTGTAGTCCACATAACCATAATGCCTAAAAGCTGAATTATCCACCCTTGCAAAAAGAAGTCCATTGCTTACGAATCTTACTTTAGCGCCAATTTCAAACTTTTCAGTGACAACACACGTAGTAATTTTGTGGTCCGGATAATCAAGGTTAAGATGCGATGCAGGATCTACCAAGCCTGACATTGATTTGATTCTACCTCCTTTAAGGACAACGTGTCTTGTCTTTAAAGGATCTACTACCAGAAGATGTTCATTAACGTTGGTATCTTCAACACAATGGCGGATTAACATTATAGGTTCATATCACCGCTTTGTCTCAGACACAGCTTGTGGACTCAAATCCTCAGCAGCAAGGTTTCTATCGATCCTTAGAACAGATTTAGCTATTTCTCCAGCAGCCTTTACAGCCATTGTTTTGACTAGAAGAGGATCAAGGATGCCCATCTTCCACATATCCACAGGATTACCAGAATCGATATCGATCCCAAACCCATCGGGTGATGCCTTTGCAGCCATAACTTTTTCAAGTCCATTAAAACCTGCGTTAGTAAGTATCTGTCTCATAATGCTTTCAAGAGCTGCGGCTACAACTTCCAGCCCAACCTGTTCTAGACCCTTTAGCCTCAGATTTTTTACTTTTTCTATAACGTGCAATTCTGCTGATCCTCCACCAGCGACAACGCCATTGTTTAGGGCAGCTTCTGCAGCGTTAACGCCATCTATGGCAGCTCTCCAGCGTTCAAGTGACGTCTCTTTCGTCGTACCAGAAACTATCATTGTAACCATATTCTTACCAGTACTGTTTTCAAGATAGATTACCCCTTTATCTTCATCCTCGTAGATCCGGTCTACTCTTCCTAAGATACCAGGCGCTTTCAAATCTTCCATCATCCTAATCGCTTTGGCACCTGTAAATCGAGACAAAAATTCTATCTCGTCAGTAGATATACGTATGGCAAGAACCTTTCTAGCTACCAGCAGATCCTCTATTACTTGGTCTACCTCAGGAGATGCTATTAAAATAGTATTTGCTTGAGTGGCTACTATAGCGTCAACTAAGTTCTTTGATTTGACTAGCCTGTCATTCTCCATGCTGAGGATTTCTTCGTACTTACTATTTTCCTTCATCCATGACTCTTTGACAGGTTTCAAATCTAACTTGGCAATCATAATCTTTGCATCATTCACTTCTCGGGGCATCTCAGGATCGATTCTATTTCTCTCCAGAACTATCCCGTTTACGATCCTATCATCTATATTGGTCCTACGAATCACCATTATGACCTTATCGAAATCATAAGTACCATCATACTGTGCGCTTTTGTCTACAGATCTCAACGCGGAAATGACCAGCGAAGACAGTTTCGCTCCATCAAGTTTGGACGATAAAGACGTGCGAACGACCTGTTCAAGTGCAATATCCGTAATCGATATTTTCTTTGCTTCTTTTTCAAGTAGTTGACAAGCATGGTTAACACCGTTTTCTATCCCTTCTACAACCTTAGTTGGATGTACTCCCATTTCCTTTACCAGCTTCTTTCCTTCCTTTATCATTTCAGCTGCCATGACAACAGCAGTTGTAGTACCGTCTCCTACCAATTGTTCCTGTCTTTCGGCTATTTCTACTATCATCCTTGCAACGGGATGTATAGCCCTCACAGAAAGCAATATGGTTACTCCATCGTTAGACACATGTCTATTCATGGCTTGATCTATCAGAAGCTTATCTAATCCCTTGGGTCCCAATGTTGTCCTTACCGTGTCTGCGACTGCCATAACTGCATTTGAGTTGGATTCCAGGGCGTTATACTCCACGTTCTCTGCCATAGGCCTCCATACTCCGTAATTAGGATTTGACATCAGATTTCACTCCGTTGCTCTTCACAGGAAAATAAAGAAAGATAGATATATTTTTTTGTAAATACGAAGAAAAAAGAAGAGGTTTTTTGTTGTTATTATTTTTGAAAATACCTCTTGGGCCTACTTCTAAGCCATGAAGTACCTCTGGGCTGAAGAAAGCTCCGTTGCTGGATCAACTGTAGCAATTTTGCCATCCAACGTTACCTCATATGTCTCTGGATCTATTTCTATATCTGGAGTTTTGTCGTTCCACATCATATCCTCCTTGCCGATGCCCCTACAGTTCTTTACTGGCAAAATTACCTTCTCAAGGCCGAGTTTTTCCGGCACTCCTAGTCGTACTGCTGCTTTCGATGTAAATGTGAAGCATGTCTTCTTTACTGCCTTCCCTAACGCTCCAAACATTGGTCTGTAGTATACTGGTTCAGGTGTTGGAAGAGACGCATTTGGATCTCCCATAATAGACCAGGTTATGAATCCTCCTTTAAACACCATCTTTGGCTTTGCAGGGAAGAATGCTGTTGGATACATGACAATGTCCGCATACTTGCCTACTTCAAGGGAACCAAGGTAGTCTGCGACTCCATGTGTTATAGCGGGATTTATCGTTGTCTTTGCGATATATCTCCTAGCTCTGAAATTGTCATTGTCTCCGACTTCATCCTTATGTTTGCCCTTCATCTTCTTCATCTTATCTGCAGTTTGCCATGCACGGATCACTACTTCTCCTATTCTTCCCATTGCCTGGCTATCAGATGAATACATGCTTAATACTCCTTCATCATGTAGAACATCTTCTGCAGCTATAGTTTCAGCTCTGATTCTTGATTCTGCAAAAGCCACATCTTCAGCCACAGCAGGATTCAGATGGTGGCAGAACATCAACATGTCTAGGTGTTCGTCTATTGTATTTACTGTGTATGGTCTCGTCGGGTTTGTTGAAGAAGGCAATGCAAATTGTTCGCCTGCTATCTTCATAATATCAGGTGCATGACCTCCGCCCGCTCCTTCTGTATGGTAGCTGTGGACGGTTCTCCCGTCAATTGCATTAATAGTATCCTCAACATAGGCGCACTCATTAATGGAGTCTGTATGTATAGCTGCGTCTAGAACTGCTGCAGTAGTACCCCAGTCCTCGTGATCTTTGAGACCGCATGCGCCTGCCTCTATTTGCTCCATCTGCGTTGCTAAGGACGGATGGGAGTCATTGCCCTTGCCTAAGAATCCCCAATTCACCGGGATATCCTCTACGCTTTCCATCATTCTGCTAAGATTATAGACACCAGGTGTACACGTGGTTGCGTTTGTACCGTCAGCTGGACCAGTTCCTCCTCCTATCATATTGCAGATCCCATTGCTAATTCCGTCCTCGTATTGCTGTGGAGATATCATATGTATATGGGTATCAAAATGTCCCGGTGTACATATGGTGTGCTCTCCTGCGGTGGCCTCAGTACAGGCTGAAAACACCAAGTTGCGACTCACCTTATCCATAATATAGGGATTGCCGCTTTTTCCAATTCCGGCGATTTTGCCGTCCCTTATGCCAATATCTGCCTTTACTATCCCAACAACTGGATCAAGAACAACAGCATTGGTTATTAGAAAGTCAAGGGCACCGTTTTGGTTGGTCACACCAGGAGCTTGCGCTAATCCATCCCTCAATGTTTTACCTCCACCAAAGACACACTCATCTCCTGGCGTTATCAGATCCTTCTCTACTTCTATGAGAAGCTCTGAATCTCCTAGCCTAATTTTGTCTCCTGTTGTTGCTCCAAAGAGATCTGTATATTGTTTTCTTGTTAATTTTAAAGCCATTTTATTTCACTCCTTCTTTTATGCTCCTTTGTATAGTCCTCTTCTGGCCTTATCAAGCGCTGTATTTTTTACCACTGATGACTTTAAGCCACCCATTGTCAGGCCATTGAATCCATAGACGATCCGATGTCCACCATATTCGCACAATTCTACATCTTTTGAATCCCCTGGTTCGAACCTTATGCCAGTCCCTGCTGGAATATTTAATCTGTGCCCATAGGCTTTTTCTCTTGGAAAATCAAGGGCTTTGTTTACTTCAAAGAAGTGAGTATGCGATCCGATCTGAACAGGCCTGTCACCTGTGTTCTTTACGGTAATCTTTACAGTTTTTCGATTTTCGTTGCAAATGACAGGATTTGGCGATAATATATATTCACCAGGTATCATTCTTTTAGCAACTCCCATCCGAGATTGTTTTTTTTAACTTTGCTAGATTTTGTTGTTTTTCTTTTTACTACCATAGATACCACCTATTGAACTGGGTCATGCACCGTAACTAGCTTGGTGCCATCAGGAAATGTTGCCTCCACCTGTACCGTGTGTATCATTTCTGGTACCCCTGACATTACATCTCCTCTCTTCAATACTTCTCTTGCCGATTTCATAAGGTCTGCTACGTGTTTTCCAGCTCGAGCTGCTTCCACAACATAATTGGCAATGTACGCGACGGTTTCAGGATAATTCAGTTTTAATCCTTTTTGTTTCCGCCCTTCAGCTATTTGCGCTGCAGTCCAAATCATCATCTTATCAATTTCTCTTGGCGCTAACATCAATTTCTCAATTACCTCACCAAAGATACTATAGACCGAATTATTTAAGTTTAAAAATAATAATCCTTATAAGAGTAAATTGTAGCCTGCGACCCATACTGAGTTGTCCATTAAGAAGATTTACGAAGGCATCTCTTGACTCGGAATTTAGTAGATGTCGACTGATATTCTTCATTCTGTTGTGGATACACTGACAGGAAGTACAACGGTCAGCCAGTAGATGATTTGCTCGAAATTTCCATTCTTATTTACTGGCAGTTTAAAGTGGTACTTTTTGGCCATTGTCTTGACTGTCAGAAAATTCGATTGTATCATGGTACCGAGCATGTTCGTTACCTTTGTCTCTATTCCTTTTCTAATAACAAATTCTTGGATGTCATAATACCATATACAATAATTTGAACTGTTGTCCTTAAGAATATCTGCAGGGTTGATGATCGATTGTTTTTTTATTTTAGATAGATCCTTTTTTTCTGAAAGTAACATATGAGGAAGTTGTGCCATTCCTGCTATATACCCCATATCTACAAATTTTCTAAAGAAGCTTTTTTTGCTAACTATCATGCGTGTTGTAGTAAAATCGAGAAAAAGGTTATTGCCCCAGCCTCCTTTAGTCTCCGAGCTCAACCTCACGATTACTTCTTCCATCTCTTTCTTTTTGCACCATTCAATAAATGCTAAAAGTTTTTCTGAGTCATTCATGTCGGATCTCTTAGTATGCAAGAATTTTAGAAAAAGCTCGAATTCTGTTGGTGTCATCTACACTTCCACATCAAATTCTGGAATAATTCTATGTAAGGATATCGGTTGTAATTCAAAAAAAGAAGGTGAAGACGTAATTCCGAGGCTTCGATCCAGGAATTACTGTCCTCTGCTCCATCCGATACCTGCCGGAATATTCTGGAAGCCAGAAACGCCTAACATGAATACCCATGCAGTAAATACGAAAGGCCCGGTGAGAGCCGGCAAACCCCATATTCCAAAGAACCTCTGCAGAGCTGGCATCACTATTACAGAGCATGCTATCGTTGCAAATACTGCGTAGAAAAATGTTGTCACAGTTAAAGGAAGGAAACTCGTTAAAGCTATCATTACCAGAACCTGATTAAAGCCATGCAGTCCCAGTCTTATTTCCGCTGTCGGTATTTTGTTGAGTATTGCCAAGGTTACCCCTATACCAGACCCCAATAGTGCCATCGCTCCAGCCAAAAACAGAGGTG
>WNFX01013391.1_pt1 | contig 11089 bp, 8 predicted proteins | sample 5400111 | NCBI WGS metagenome assembly WNFX01 (sample SAMN13153363, study PRJNA577476) | soil metagenome | isolation source: 40 cm soil or saprolite under grassland replicate 1 | place: USA:California | collected 2016-06-15
CATCCGCAGGAAGGGAACGTCCCAAAGCGCTGATGATACCGGTCGTCATGGAACCTTCCAACCCAAATGGTTCACCAATGGCAATCGCCAGTTGACCAACCTGAATGGATTTGGAATCAGCCATTTGCACGGGATGCAGCTTGTCAGCGGATACATCCACTTTGATGACCGCCAGGTCGCTATCCGGATCCGCGCCAACCAGCGTGGCAGGGACCGTTGTCCCATCACTGAAGGTCACTTCGATCTTATTCGCGCCATTGACGACGTGATTGTTGGTCACGATGTGTCCCTGTTGATCCCATACAAACCCGGAACCTAGCGCACTTTGGAATTGCTGCTGGGGCTGCTGGCCTTGCCCCTGTGGCGAGTTGAAGGGGAAGCCAGGGATTGAATTCGAGTCAGGGTTGGATGCTGCAACCTGCTCCACCACTTGGATATTTACCACCGATGGGCTGACTGTAGTGTAGATTTTTTCCAGCGTTCCCTGATAAGCTGCCAGCAAATCACCGGAAGCACCAGAGGGCACCACTGCTGGTAATGGTGAAGTCTGTGTGGGCGCAGAGGCCGCAGGTTGCGTAGGTGAGAGATTGATATTAGGCAGCCCAACGCCTCCACAGGCTGTCAGGATCATGATCCCGAGTACAGCCACTATTGAAAGTGAAATGGTTCGCATTTTCATAACTATCTCCTTATATAAATTGCAATATAGCCCGTATCATACGCTCCGCGGCTGTTTTTGACTTTATAAGAAGAATAAGCGAACCTTATGGTTACCTTAAGGGAATTGATTTGTAGGGCGGGTTTTCGCGAAGCATCCCGCCAAATATGTGTTTTCAAACGATTGTCAGGCTACCCTCATCAGGGCGCTCCGCAGCAAGCCTGACCTACATGTCAAGCTGGACCTCAGCCGGCATTTGCAAAATGAAGCGACTGCCAACTCCAGGCGTGCTTTCCAGTTTGATATCCCCGCCATGCGCCACAACAATCTCTCGTGCAATGCTCAACCCCAATCCCATCCCTTCCACAATACGACGTCCCTGACTGCCACGGATAAAGGGCTGAAAGATTTTTTCCTGTTCCTGGAGAGGGATACCCGGCCCATTGTCTTCCACTTGTATCAATAGTTGGCTATCCGCAGATTCAATGCTTGTGGATACCTTTCCACCGGCAGGTGTGAACTTGATAGCGTTGCTGAGAATATTGCCAATCGCTTGTGCCATGCGGTCCGGATCCATCATAACAACGGGCAAATCAGGTGCGACATCCACTGCCCAAGCCAATCCCTTTTGGCGAGCTGACGCTTCCCAAGGGGATAACGTACTGACCAACCAATCGTTGAGTTTGACCGGCGAGCGGTTCAATTCCAATTTTCCCAATACCTGATCATGCAGCCCTGCCAAGTCTTCGAGCAGGTGTTGCAAACGGACAGTTTCTTCATCCAGGCCGGTCAGCAAATCATTCGAGAGTTGTAAATCTTTATCCGCGCCATGCAGCAATGCGAGGATAGCAGAACGAATGGCACCCAGAGGACGTCCAAGTTCATGCACCAGGTTGGCTAGCAACTGCCGCCGAGCTTTTTCCAGACTATGCAATTTATCCACCAATGCGTTGACCTCGGCGGCCAATAGCCGCATTTCATCTGGCCCTCTTTCTTCAACATGCGCCTGCCAATCTCCACGCGCCAATTCCTGGATCGAACGCGTCACATGCTGAATAGGGCGATTGAGACTGATGGCCAAGTATGATCCAAGCCCAAGCCCAGCCAGAACGGCAAGCAGTAATACGAATCCAAGCAGGTATCGCAATTGATAGATTTCTTCAGAAACCGTTACCACCTGCGTGGTCATGCGGATCACACCAATTTCCCGACCGCTCAAGTCATAGACTGGCGCAATGGCTTCTGCAAGCGGCCCATTCCGTAATTCGACAACTTCTCCTTGACGAACGCCGGTCATATCAGGCAGTTCAACCAATGGTATTCCGTCCCCGTCTGGAGGCGAGTCGCTTGAGGCCAGGATATGTCCATCCAGAGTTACTAATGAGAGTCGCCCATTGAGATACGGGCCAGCGCCATTCACCAGTTGCTGAGCTGCATCGCGATTTAGCCAAAAAACAGGCTGATTGCGCGTGATCGCCGCCATAAGTTTTGCTTCTTTAGCTAAATTGCTGTAGACGGTGGGAAGCAAGAGTCGTGTTTCTAACACATAGACCATCGCCGCGCCCATCAACGGAATAATCAGCAGAGCTGGCAAAATGTGACTAAAAATGAGACGGTTTCGTAAAGAATGGAACATTATCGTTTTACCTGGCTTACCGTGGAAGCAGTTTATAGCCCACACCTCGGACTGTAAGAATGCGTTGTGGATGGTCTGGGTCAGACTCAAGTTTTTGGCGTAACCAGCGAATATGGACATAGACAACTTGAGGTTGTCCGATGAATTCTGCCCCCCACACCTGCGCCAGTATTTCTTCTGTGGAAAATACTTTTTCTGGCTGTGTAGCCAGAAGGAATAATAAATCAAATTCTCGTGGAGATAGATCAAGGACGCGACCGGCGCAGATTACAGTATGGGATTGTGGATCAATTTCTAAATCTCCCACAACAAGTAATTGATTCATCTTCTCGGGCTGAGAACTTTTTTCAGCACGCCTGAGCACAGCCTTGATGTGTGCCAGCACTACATCAACGTCGAAAGGCTTGGTAATGTAATCGTCTGCACCTAATTCCAAGCCAACGACTTCATCCAATTCGCGGCGGCGACCGGTTAGAAAAATGACTGGCAGATTCTCTTGAGCTTTAATTTCACGAAGGGCATCCAGGCCATCCATGCCGGGCAAGCCAATGTCAAGCATGACCAAATCTGGAGGCGAATTGCGAACAAACGAAATGGCATCTTCAGCATTCGCTGCAGTATGTACCTGATAACCAGCCTGCTCCAGATGAAAAGCTAGGCTGCGCCGCATCAGAGCATCATCATCGACAAGTAAAATCGTGCGAGCCACAGGAATAGTTTACACCTTATTGAATGCAAACAGCGAACAAGACGATTGCTAACCAACCACTAGATCGCTAATCCTTTGAATTGACTCATATAGAGGTGATGAAAAAATCCCTTCGCATCCAATAATTGCTGATGTGTGCCCTGCTCAACGATTTCACCATTATTAATGACAATCACATTATCTGCGTCGCGGATCGTGGACAGCCGATGTGCGATGACAAAACTCGTGCGGCCCTCCATCAAGCGCAATAATGCTTTCTGGATGCGCGCTTCGGTGCGCGTGTCCACGCTGGAGGTGGCTTCATCGAGGATAAGGATGCTGGGGTCCGCGAGAATGGCACGGGCGATGGATAGCAATTGGCGCTGTCCCTGACTGAGGTTGCTAGCGCGTTCCGAAAGCTTGGTCTGATAGCCTTGTGGCAACTGGCGAATGAAATGATCGGCATCTGCTAACTTAGCGGCTTCGATGCACTCCTCATCGGTCGCGTCAAGACGACCATAGCGAATGTTTTCGATGACAGTGTCAGCAAACAGGAAAGTATCCTGAAGTACGATGCCCAACTTCTGGCGCAAATCAGCTTTGGAGACATTGCGAATGTCACGACCATCAATAGTGATTCTGCCTTCATTGATTTCATAGAAGCGCGTCAACAGATTGATAATCGTCGTCTTGCCTGCACCTGTTGGACCAACCAGGGCAATGGTCTGGCCCGCTTTCGCTTCGAGTGTCATGTCCTTGATGATTGGTTGATTGGGCAAGTAGCCGAAGCGGACATTCTCGAAATGAACCTCTCCTTTAACCGGAGCAGGCAACGGGGAGTCTGAAGCGTCATCCACTTCCACTTGCGTATCAATAATCTCGAAGACACGTTCAGCACCTGCCAGCGCGGCCTGGATCGAGTTGTACATATTCGCCAATTGACGTAATGGCTGAATGAAGTTTTGGGCATAGACGATGAAGGTCGCGATCATACCGACTGTCACAAGATCCTGCAAAGCTAGGTATCCGCCGAGACCTACCAGTACAATAACAAAGAAGTTTCCCAACACATTCGTGAGTGGCATCAGCATCAGAGCATATGTATTGGCATACACGCCCGCTTTATATACTTTTTGATTGCTGACGCGAAAGCGCTCGACCGCCGCGTCGCTGCGGCGGAACGCCTTGACCACACGTTGGCCACTGATGGATTCTTCCATCACGCCGTTAATCTCGCCCAGTTCCTTTTGCAAATCGCGGAATCCTTTGCGGGTATAGCGCGCTACAAATTGGGTAAACCAGAACATGATAGGAACAACTAACAAAGCCGAGAGTGCTAACCAAACATTTAGCACAAACATGGCAATCACAATTCCCACAAGAGACAACACACTCGCCACCAATGAAACCACATTTTGCGAAACCGCTTGATTGATAGCATCAATATCGTTCGTGAGGCGACTCATCAACTCGCCCGCGGTGCTTCTATCAAAGAAGCCAATCGATAATTTTTGCAAATGCTCAAAGAGATCGCGGCGCAGACGGCGTAAAGCATCCTGCGAGATGCGCGCCATGATCCAACTAGAGGCAGCCTGGAATCCGTTATCAAAGAGATAAACGGTCAAAAGCAGGATCGCCAGCCGTGACAATCCATTGATTTGGTGTGTTGAGATATATTGATCAATGGCGCGTCCAATTAAATACGGCTCCAGCAGGCCGAGCAAAATGTAGACCAGCACAAAGATGAGTACCAGCACGAGCGTGGCTTTATAGGAACTGAGATACATCGTCAGCCGGGTCAATGCGCGGCGTGGGTTGCCTGCTTTTTCGATTCGGCCAGGACGCATCGCTCCACGCCCTAAGGCAGCGCGGACATCCGGAGTGGGACGGTCGTTCGAAGTGGTATTGCTCATGCTTCCACCTCCAGTTTTACCCCTTCCCCTAATTGAGATTCATAGATCTCCTGATACACAGGGCTGGATTGCATAAGTTCACTATGCGTGCCTTGCGCTACGATTTTTCCTTGATCGACCACTATGATTTTATCCGCATGCAGAACAGTGCTGATCCGTTGCGCCACGACAAAAATAGTGCTGTCACGCATCCATTCTTTCATAACATCCTGAATTTTTGTTTCGGTTTCCACATCCACCGAACTTGTGCTATCGTCGAGGATCAAAATTGCAGGCTTGAGCAACAGCGCCCGCGCAATGGCGATACGTTGTTTCTGTCCGCCTGAAAAATTCACGCCGCGCTCCTCCACGCGCGTGTCATATCCATTCAGAAGGTTCATGATGAAATGGTGTGCCTGTGCGGCTTTCGCTGCGGCGATGACTTCCTCCTCACTGGCATTTGGCTTTCCATAGCGAATGTTGTCACGGACTGTCCCTGAAAACAATACCGTCTCCTGTAGTATCACGCCAACCTCTGCCAGCAGATCACTTTCTTTCAACTGACGAATGTCTACTCCATTCCACGTGATCATTCCCGACGCCACATCGTAAAAACGCGGCACCAGATTGACAATGGAGGATTTACCCGCTCCCGTCGCGCCCAGGATTGCGATCGTCTGACCGGGTTCCGCGACCAAATCCACATCGTTCAAAACAAGCCGGTTATTGGTCCCGTTATAGTGAAAGTCCACTGCCTTGAAGGCAATCTGCTTTCCACGTCTGTCAGGCAGAGATAGAGGATTAGGTACATCTTGCACCTCAGGGACAGTATCCAGCACCTCGTTGATGCGTTCTGCGGACGCGGTGGCTGCCGCAGCAACGTTCGCTAGCATGACCATGATCCCCAGCGGTCCCATCGTGGTCTGCAGATAGTTGATGAACGCCACGATCTGTCCAACAGAAACTCCGCCTGCCATGGATTGAATCCCCCCTGCCCAAATCACGATCACCATACCAATATTGATACAAATGCTCATCGCCGGGAAAAGTGTAGCCATGAAGCGCATCACACGGATATTGCGATCTGTGAAGTCTTCATTAGCCTCTGCAAACCGTTCATCTTCATAGCCCGCACGTACAAATGCCTTGACCAGCCGCACACCCGCGATGTTTTCCTGCAAGACCGTATTGAGTCGATCTAGTTTCTTTTGGACGGTGAGGAATAAGGGTCCCATGCGCGAAACGAAAAACACAATCACGATCGCAGTTGCCAACAGGACAGGCAATACCATCAGCGCCAGATGACTATCTGTAACGAACATTAAGATCAGACTGCCAATCATTAACAATGGAGCGCGTGTACCAATCCGCAACGAGACTTGCACCATGCGTTGAAAGGCAGTCGTATCGCTAGAAAGGCGCACCATCAATTGACCCGTGTTGAGGTGATCTAAATCGCCAAATGAAAACGACTGGATTTTGAGGAAGAGTGCTTCGCGCAGATCACGTGCCACACTTTCACCCACCTGGATGGATAAAAGATTGTTGCCAATTGCAAATAATGTTTGAAGCGCCGAAATGATCAGCATGATGATGGTCGTAACAATCACCACTTGCATATTCAGCGCATTGATCCCCTGATCGATGATGCGCTGGATCAAGCGTGGAATTGCCAAATCCATCAATACCACTGCAATCAACAATACTAACGAAACGAGGCTCCGTCGCCAATAAGGTTTTACAAAGTGTAATAGTTTCCGAATATGGTTCATATCTTTTCGCGAAATATTTTTATTCCAACATTTTCTTCAAGGAATTCATCGCTTTTGAAATAGTATCTAATTCATCCGCGCTCAACATGCACATACGCTCCTTCATCCAATTCCTGGTTTCTAGGGACACAGTATCCAACAGATTATTTCCTGCATTGGTCAAAGCCAATTCCACAAAACGGCGATCCTGCTTGCTTTGGACGCGCGTCAACAATTCTTTTTTCACCAGCACTTCTACAGCTTGGCTGATTGCGGGTCGGCTGATATTCTTGGCGGTTGCTAATTCGCTGATAGAACCTGTTCCCCGCCGTACATGTCGTAAGATATGAAACTGCTCTACTGTAATATCAAAATTCCTCGTAGCTGTAGCGCGTATATGAGTACGGATCATGCCCCATAAAGGCGGCACTGTTTCCCAAAAATGATCTATAGCCTGATCTAACAAACGTCTAGGAGGAGTCATTATTTGCCTTTCAATAAATGGTTAAGCTTATTAATGATTAAGTATTGAAACTATTCTACATCTTCCCCCATAAGACGTCAAGTTACTTTTATTTGCACTTATTTCTGATTAATCTGGTTGGCTCAACACACCTGCTGATTATTGAATCGATAACTCATCCAGAAGACGCTGGCGACGTTTGACTTGCGTAGTTTTGCTGCCCAGCGCGCCAACATAAAATGCAGGACTCGGCAGCGCGATCTTCAAGGCAGGATCATCCAATTTTGGATCGTGGGTAAGCATTGCCACTGCTGTGGAACGTGTGATTGGAATTTGTTGGAATGCTTCATCGGGCCAAAGCTGTATCAATTGATCAACGTTTGGAAATCTTTCCTCGTTACCAAACGCACTGCGTGGATCAATCACCACTGTACGGTACCCAAGCGTTTTTGCTAATGCCATCAATGCGATTGTGATGTGTACTCCACCAACTGCAATGAGGGTGGGCGGAGGCAAGATCACTTCTATGAAGGCTTCTATGTCCTCGCTCAGCATTACACGATGCGATACCCCATGCGCCAGAGTCTCTTTTGCTAAGTTCAATGCAGACTCATCCAATTTGTTACTCAGAGTTCCTGTCACATTTCCATTATCGCGGACTAACATCTCGCGGCCAAGAATGTCGTTCGGTCCTCGCACCACAGTAACAAGGACCGCGGGTTGCTCTCCCACCAGCACAGATCGCAAAGACTCGAAGAATCGCGAATCAAGCGGTTTCACAAAGATATCAATGCTTCCACCACAGGCTAAACCCACCTCCCAGGCAGTTTCATCGGCAACGCCAAAATGCAAGAGTTGCGGATGATTCGATTTCAACACCTCGACTCCTGTATCGAAGACCGCGCCTTCTACACAACCGCCGCTCACGGAACCGGTAATTTTCCCATCAGGAGTAAGTGCCATCTTAGCTCCTTCTCGGCGTGGCGAAGAACCCCATGTTTGAATGACTGTCGCGAGCGCAATTGATTTATCGCCTGCGTGCCACTTGTCAAGGTCGGGCAGAATATCGCGCATGGTTACCTCCGTTAATTCTCACCACAAAGGACACAAAGGTCACGAAGATTTAAAGCCTTAAGCCGAAAACGACTTTCCACCTTTGTGTACGTGGTGACCTTCGTGTTTAGACTTTTTCGCACTAGACACAGCATAACTACTCCCGTTCGAGCGATGATCGAGATCAGCAAGTCGATTCGCTAAATCTTCAAGACTTGCCAAATTATGCACCGGCAGAAAATTATCAATATAGGGCAATGCAGCCTGGATCCCACGTGTGAGTGGTTCGTAATCCGGCGCGCCGAGCAGTGGATTGAGCCAGATCAAGCGATGACAGTTACGCTTCAAGCGTGCCATCTCGCGCTTGACCAGCTCCACATCACCGCGATCCCAACCATCACTAATAACCAGCACGACTGCACCATGCCCAAGCACGCGCCGCCCCCATTCAAAGTTAAACATCTTAAGTGATTCACCGATGCGTGTGCCACCTGCCCAATCGTTGACAAGTAAGCCCACGTTTTTCAGCGCTAGGTCGAGGTCACGGACCTGAAGCGGCAGCGTAATCCGCGTGAGACGCGTACTGAAAACAAATGCTTCCACAGGCTGACTAAGCGCGGCTTTCATTCCATAGATGAAATGTAACAACAGCCGCGTGTAGCGTTCCATCGAGCCGCTAATGTCAGCAATAACAACCAGAGGCCGCGGCTTCCATTTCGGTTCACGATACGACCAACTGAATATCTCCCCCTCAGAACGTAAACTTCGGCGGAGCGTGCGGCGCAGATCGATCAGATGACCCTTACCTGGGCGGTGGCGGCGTGTTCGGCGTTCACTCACGTTCCAGAGAAGTTGAGACATCATTTTCTTGACCGCTTCTGATTCCTCAGCACTCATTTGTGCGAAGTCTTTATGACTCAATACTTCGCGGTCGCTATATGTGCGCGTGACTTCAATGACGGTCATTGTCTCTTTGGGATTGGCATCTGAATCATTTTCCGGTGGAGGCGGATCTTTCAGTGGTGGATTCGTGATGACAGGTTTGTTTGATCGCCTGCGCCTCACGAGACCCTGCCATTGCACATCCCAACTCTCCGCCGGTTTCCGCCAAAACAATTCAAAGGCTTCATCGAACAGTTCCAAATCTTCACGCTCATGTACCAGAAACGTGCGCGCTGCGTAAAAGAAATCCGCTTTGTTGCCGATCTCGATGTAATCGAGTGCGCTGACCAGATCCATCATGCGGCCCGGATTGATATCCAGGCCGAGGCGACGTAGGACACGCCCGAAGAGCAGAAGATTGTGCAGAAATTGTCCGCTCAATCTACACCCGCTTTGATACGTTCAAGAATCACGCGCGCTTGCTCTCCCTTCACCTTCTCCACATCATCCTGATATTTCAGGACGGCGCCAAGCGTTTCATCCACAATAATGGGGTCGAGGGCCTTTTGATCCAATGCCACCAGGGCAGTCGTCCAATCTAGCGTTTCAGCGACACCTGGCAATTTATATAAATCCATTTCACGTAATGCCTGAATAAAGCCAGTAATCTGCCGCGCCAATTGCGCAGGTGCATCTGGAAGTTGTGTTCGCACGATCTCCAATTCTTTTTCGAATGAGGGATAATCAATCCAATAATAAAGACAGCGACGCTTGAGCGCGTCATGCACTTCACGCGTCCGATTCGATGTAATAATCACCACCGGCGGATTCGCTGTTTTAATCGTTCCAATTTCAGGGATGGTAATTTGAAAGTCTGACAGCACCTCGAGTAAAAACGCTTCGAATTCCTCATCGCTTCGATCGAGTTCGTCGATCAAGAGGACAGGTGGCTTTTGTTTTGATCCTTCAATGGCTTGCAAAAGTGGACGACGCAAAAGAAATTCAGGACCAAATAGCTCAGTCTCTGTTGCCTTCTCACCACGCGCCTCCAACAAACGGATATGCATCATCTGGCGCGTGTAATTCCATTCATAGACGGCGTGATGGACGTCTAACCCTTCGTAGCACTGAAGGCGGATCAATTCGGTGTCAAGAAGACTCGCCATGATTTTTGCAACTTCGGTCTTGCCAACGCCCGCTTCCCCTTCAAGAAAGAGCGGCCGCTTGAGCTTCAAAGCCAAATACAAAGATGTGGCGAGTCCACGTTCGGCAATGTAGCGCTTTTCGCGCATGGCAGATTGAAGAGAATCAATCGAAGTAAATTCCAAAATAACCTCTTGTCTTGTTTGCTCAAGCCGCCGTCACCTGCACTTCGATTTGCTTGGCAAATCGTGCAGGTGCAAGTGTTGCGCAGCACGCGAAGCGTGTGGGACCCCGGCGGCGTTTTACAAGTAATCCCTGCGCCGACGCTTCGCGCGGCGCAGGGAGCATGGTAGGCAAGATGTCATCTTGCACTACTTAACTTAGCAATAGGAGACCTCCAAGGCGAGTCGGAGGCCTCCCATTTAGTATAAACCTGATTTCGTAGAACGTCCCGCAGGTTTATTCTCATAACATGCTTTATCTCTGCAAACCTGCGGGACGGTTTATCACATGGCGCGTTCCGCTGCTAGTATGAGCGCGCGCTTTGCCATCACTTTTGCAAGATGAGCGCGATATTCAGCGGAGGCATACGTGTCGCCCATTGTCGCTTCGATATCCATCTTCTCAGCTGCAGCAGCGATGTTCTCTTCTGTTGGCTCCATGCCCATGAGAGCGGACTCAACAGCTTTTGCGTGCATAGGGTTAGCGGTCGCGCCACCAACTACCACCACGGCGCGTGTCACCATACCTTTCTCCACTCCCAACATCGCAGCGACTCCCACTACTGCGTAACTCGAAGCGGGATGACGATGTTTGAGATACGCGCCGCCCATGCCGGGCATCTTGGCATAGGCAGGGACAGTGATGGAAGTCAACACCTCATCGCGCTTGAGGGCAGTTGTGAATAGATCTTTGAAGAATTT
>WNFX01006539.1_pt1 | contig 11086 bp, 15 predicted proteins | sample 5400111 | NCBI WGS metagenome assembly WNFX01 (sample SAMN13153363, study PRJNA577476) | soil metagenome | isolation source: 40 cm soil or saprolite under grassland replicate 1 | place: USA:California | collected 2016-06-15
CCCGAGACCCGCGCGCAAGCGGCGGAGGACAACAAGCAAGCCGCCGCGCGCCGACAGCCAGGCGGAGGAGCGTACGGCCCCAACACATGCCTGCCCGGCTATGTGTGGAGAGAGGCGCGACCGGACGATCAGGTCTGTGTGACGCCGGCCACGCGTGCCCAGGCGGCCAGCGACAACTCCCAGGCATCCTCGCGTCGGGCCGCCGCCGCACCGCCCACCGCGCCGGCGCCGGCCTCTGGCTACAAGGCGAGCGAGTGGTCTCCGTGGGCTCGCGCCGAGGGCGTCAAGTATCGCTACCGCTGGGGGTGGAACCCGCAAGAGCCGAGATACACCACCCAGGTGGATGCCGTGTTCGAGATCTCGAATACTCAGGGGCGGCTCTGGGAGGGCGCCGTCCGCTCCCTTGATTGCGCCCAGAATACGCTCTCCATGAGCAAGCGAGTGGTCCTGCAGCCCGGCCAGACCCAGCAAGTGAGCTTCCTCACTCCCAATTGCGGGACCCGGAGTCAGCCGTCCTTTCGGCCCAACGTCGTTCGCTCGGACCGCATCGACTGACGCGTAGGCGCCGTGGCGGCGCCAGCCCACGCCCTGGCGTAGCACCCTCGCCCTCATGCTGGCCGTGACCCGTCGAATCCCGCCATGGACCGCGACGTGCGCGCCGGCCAGTGGCCACGCGGCCTCCTCAACCAGCTCGAGGGCCGGACCTTCGGCGTGATCAGCCAAGGCAATCGTCTTCAACAGGCCTTCAGAAATGTCTCATAACGCTCGGCAAGGAGGTCCGCTCTTGGGCGCAAGTGTGAAGAACGCGGAATGTGGATGATTTGCCCCTGAAATCCCTGCAACCCATGCTGAAGCATAGGACCGTCCGACTCCTGCAGAATGTCTAGACGAATCTCCACGACAAGATTTGGCGTTATTCCCAGGATGTTGGAGTCGTAGGCAGCATGGTGCAGCTTACACAGCGCGAGACCATTTGGAACGATGGGCTCACCCTTCGGATGCCCGTCGGCAAGGATATGGGCTGCCTCGAGCAATTCCTCGTGGCGCAGACGACAAACCGCGCACTGCTGCTGATAGGCTTGAAGCACTCTTTCGCGAAAACCCTGCTGGTGCAGACGGCGCTGTGTCTCGACTGTGATATAGGCTCGTCGCGCTTCGAGGCTCACAGGGTCCGGCTTCATGCTGGAGATGACTGGCATGTATGGCGCATCAACGGCCACCGAAAAACTCAGATCCTCTGGGTGGTCCCGAACGATGTATACCGGCCAGACAGGCATGTAACGACCGGGAGTGATGCCATAGAGGTAGATCAAAGGCACACCCCGATGCATCGCCAGTCGTAGCCCCTGATTGTCGCGGTGCATCGGGTCAGTCCCCCGATACCGATATCGCAGGAAGCCATCGGGCCCCACGTTATCGTCGTATGGACGCTCAGTACCCTCGACGATTGGCACAGTCGTGATGCTGAGCGGCATCTCGGGTAGGACGGCGGGCCTGAAAATGCCCTGTGGACCCATGAGGGGCACGCGTCTCCCCTCGAATTCGAATCCTTTAGCCAGCGCTTCGCGCGGGACTACCTCATCTCCGTGCATTTGTGTCAGCTCGGAGAGGAATCGAAATGCGTGCGCACGTACCCGAGTGTCGAGGTCAGCTTCATTCATCTGTCTTAACCGCGAAACACTGTGTCGGCGTGCCACTCAAGTAAATCAAGCCTTGGACGCTCTTCGATCCGCCGAGGTGCCCAGACTGCGTTGCCGTTAAGTTGGTAGTAATGCTCGCCGTTGTCGAAGTCGACCTTGAGTCGGTGACTTACACGCAGCCGAAGGTCAGGAGTGATTGTTAGGTAACCGCGATCAAAAAGTGTGTGCACGTCGGAACGAAGCAGGAGCCCGTTGCTGACGCTGTGCGGTCCACCTTCGGTCACAGGCCGAATGTGTGCGGCGTCAAGGACCGGCAAAGCTTTCTCTCCCGTCACCGCGCACTTGCGCTCGTACGTGTCGGTGACGAGGACTCGGAACGCGCCCTGCCCCAGCCGCTGCCAGACTGGGGCGACTCGCCCCAGGACAGGCCCTTCAGGCTCCGCGACTGCAGGTGATTGAGTGAAACGATAACGCTCGAGGACAGCCTCCCAGAGTTGTCGGCCAGTATCCGATTCGAGATCGTACGTCTTGCCCTGGACTATGTTGGGGCTGAAATCAGCCGGAACTGGTATCCAATCGTAGTCACGGAAAAAGAAGGGCTCTTGCAGAATGATGCAACCGATCGTGTATTGTGCGTGCAGATCGATCTGCGCGCGGCGATACTTCTCGATACGTCGGCACATCTCTGGATATGAGGGTGCCCCGTTCTTATCTGTGAATGCGTCCCACGCGAGGCTTGCATCGAGCAGCGATGCATGGGTAAAGAAGCCACCACCCGCAATGACGTTATCCGGATAGTGGAGTTTGAATAGGAAAGGTTCGCCTGGCTTGAGAGTTGTGAATAGGCGGTTCCCGCCGGGCTGCCAGAAGTTCACCTCGTCCAGGTCGGGACGGTCCCTCAGGAAGCGGTACCAGTCCCGATCCGTTACGGCGACATAGGCCCGCACGGCCGAGAGTCTAGCAGACTTCAGCAGATACCGAATGACGACGGCAACGCGCCACGCCGTCGGATCTCCAAGGGGATTCCAGCTAACTCGGTACGTCTCACCTAGCCATTCCCTGTCACGTCGAGTGACGAACGTGATCCGCCGATGACGCCGACACGCTGGCCTTCAGCTTCTAACGCGTTGATTTCGTGGCCGCACCCGACTGGCGGAATCTATGCCTCCTTATAGAAGAGTCATGCCCACGAAGGGCTGCCCCCGTTGAGGATTCTTCAAGCCGGAGGACCATACCTGGCGAGCCAGCATGGACGCTATCTACTGAATCTTCTCTGCATCGTCGTGTCCGGGGGCGGTGGCGCTATTATCGTAGGATTCGTCTTGCATCCGATCCTCGGCCTTCTGTTTGCTCTCGCATGGACTCGACCGGCCTTCCGTCAGTACGCGAGGGCCACTCGCTACCGAAAAGGCATCCGCGGAGAAGAGCTGGTCAGCAGCCTCCTTGCTGGTCTGTCCGACGACTTCTATCTGATTAACGACGTCACGCTGCCTGGCCACCGCGGCAACATCGACCACGTTCTTGTTGGGCCCTGCGGAGTCGTCACAATCGAAACAAAACACTATCGGGGTGTGATCAGATGCGACCGGGATCAATGGTTCGTAGATGGCAGACGCATCAAGAGCATCTCCAGGCAGGTAACACGGGGTGCAATGGCCGTCAAAGATTGCTTAAGCGATCGATCCGCCGCGTTTCGAACCTCAAGAGTGAGATGGGTCGAAGGCGTCGTGGTGTTCACGAATCCTCTGTGCCAGCTCGAGATCAACCGCGCCAGCCCAACCATCGTTCGCTACTCTGAGCTGCTGATGCTGATTGCGGAAAAGGCTAAACAGAGAGCGTTTGATGCCGCGCAATCCTCACGGATTGCCGGGGCGCTTACGCGACGGGCCGGGCAAGGCCTCCTGTGAGCAGAGGTTGAGCATCTGACTTGGTGAAGCCGAACGCGTCGCTGCATGGCCTCGTGCAGCCCGTGGCAGAGGTGCATGGGCACCCGGTAGCCGTGGGCACACATCGCGTCCCGCCAGGCCTCCACCGTGCGGAACCCGGAGGAAAACCAGAGGAGATCCTTTGCGTCCATCGTGCCTCCCTTGGGCGGGAGCACGCGGCCTCTGATGTGGCAGAGGACCAGAGACACGAACGAACGCCGCGCTGGCGCGCGGCTCGCGCCGTTCTTGCCCTCTTCGGGCCGCATCTGGTGATCCGACCTCGTCGGACCCCGACCACCCGGCTAACGGCTACGGGTTGGTGAGGCGTCGTGCTCGACGCCTGCTCTTGATGCTATGTGCGGGGAGTGTACTTGAAGACGGCGGGCAGCTCAAGAGCCGTCGAGCACACCCTCGCGTTCGCCAATGTATCCAATTCTGGGCATTGCTTCGATATGGCCTGAGTGGTACGGAAATGTATCTCGGCTCAAGCAGGCATCGCGTTCGAGGGACGGCAATCGGCCCCCCAGAGTGATAGGATCGATGCATGGAAAAGTCGGCGCGGCAGTTGTTCGAAGAAGCGATGAAGCTCGATCCAGAAGAGCGCGCCACGCTGATGCGCCTTCTGATCGAGAGCGTGGACGCCGAAGCCGAGGACGGCGTCGAGGACGCGTGGCGGGTCGAGATCGAACGGCGGATGGCGGAGTTGGACTCAGGTACGGTCCAGACGATTCCCTGGGAAGAGCTTAGAGCGCGACTCTACCGGCGCTGAATGGCTTCGGCCGCCATCAGGTTCCATCCTGCCGCCGAGCAGGAGGCTGAAGCGGCGTATGACTGGTACGCAGCCCGCGACCCCTCGGTGGCCCACGGCTTTCGCGAGGAATTACGGCACGCGGTCGATGCCCTCGCCGAGAACCCCGACACATGGCCTCGCTATGGAAGCCGGAGGCGGTCGACATAGAGCCGCGCCCCCGCGCGCGGCCCGGGACAAACTTCCGGTACGACCGTGCTATGCTGAACGACATAATGAGCTCACCAACCGAGCACAGAAATCTGCCGGAAGTGATCTTTCTCGTCGAGGAGGCCCCCGAGGGAGGTTTCACCGCTCGCGCCCTCGGAGAGTCGATCTTCACCGAGGCCAACGACCTGGTCGATCTTCATGACAAGGTCCGAGACGCGGTTCACTGCCACTTCGAAGACGGCAAGGTCCCGAAAGTCATCCGGCTCCACTTCGTCCGCGAGGAAGTCATCAGCGCTTGAGGCTTCCGCGGGATGTCTCCGGTGACGATCTCGCGAAGGCTCTCGCCGATCTCGGCTACCGGGTAACCCGCCAGACTGGTAGTCACCTCCGCCTGACCACTCTCGAAGGCGGCGAGCATCACATCACCATCCCCCGCCACGCGGCACTCCGGGTTGGAACGCTGGCCGGCATCCTGGGCGACGTGGCACAGCACTTCGCCCTGACCCGTGAGGATCTCATCGAGCGGTTGTTCGGGCGATAGATCAGATAGTTCCCCCAGAAGCCTAGATCTGCGGGAGTTGAATGTATCCAATTCGAGGCATTGGCTCGTGCCTAGAGAAGCTTGCTAGATCCAGGCCCGGGCTTCGGCCACGCGGGCCGGGTCGTGGGCCATGGTCAGGCAGCGTGTAGGAGCCGGCCTTCGGAGGCGATGGTCGCCGGAAGCGAGGTGCGCACGTGCACTCGGCCGTCAAAGAAGGTGCGGGTGCATACCAAGACGTCGGCCGCTCGGCCCGTCCCGCGCAGCACCTGATAGGCCAGCCGGCTGCGGTGCCTCTGAGGAGAGGCATCGTCTGGAACGACGACCATCAGGTCGTAGTCGCTATCCGCGCCGACGTCACCGCGGGCTCGGGAGCCGAACAGGTAGATGCGCTCTGGCTGATAGAACTTAATGAGGCGCCGGACGATCTCGTCGAGCACCGGATCCTGGTCGGTGAGGGCGGCTCCCATTGCGAGTTGTCCCATTTACCCAGTTTCGGCGCCGAGTATCAAGTCTTTCAGCGATCCGTTCGTTGTCTGCCCCCTCACCCCGCCCTCTCCCCCAATGGGGGAGAGGGATGTAGATCAGTGTGCATAACTAGCTGGATCCTGCGTTTGAGCTACAGGGACGTATGACGTCAGCATTCGGTGCTTGGACTCACAAGCCAGGTCTACGGCCGTGAAGCCTTCAGGCAGACCTGACTTACCATAAATAGTATACTGCCCGGGCCATGAAGAAACCGACGAGCTGGGATCTCTATTTCCAGAAGCAGCTGGGCGATCCGGAGATGCGAGGGCTGATTGACGAGGAGCTCGAGTCTCTCCGCGTCGGGATACAAATTGCGCGATGGCGCCAGAAGAAGGGTTTGAGCCAGGCACAGCTGGCCGTCCGAGCCAGGATGAGCGCTCCGAACATTTCACGCATCGAGAACAGCCCGGCTCAGAACATCACGCTCGAGACGCTGGTGAAGATCGCGCGCGCGCTCGGTCGCGGAGTCGAAGTCACCTTCCCGGCACGGCGCTCCAGCAGGGGCGGACGATGAAGTCGAGCAACGTCACCTGGTGGCTCGTCGTCACTCTGTGTGTCTTGGCGATGGCGCCGGCCGTCGCCGTGGCCCAGGGCGCAGATCCTGGCCGGGCCCAGAGCCTGGTCGGCCATTGGCGAAACACGCAAATCGTCTTCGGCAGCGCCCGCGATGAAAACATCGTGCTCCAGGCCAACGGCGTGGTCGAGAAGTGGTCCGTCACCGCGTCAGGTCGATCGAGCATCGTGAGGGGGCGCTGGGAGACGCAGGCCAATACCCTCAGCGTCGATTGGGAAGATGGAACCAAGTGGTCCGGGCCCTTCACGTTTCACCAGGGCAACCTTGTCTTCCCCAACCGGCAAGGCCAGCGGAGGTTCTGGGACCGCATCGAGTAGCGTGCTACCATCGCTGGACTCGAGGGTGCTGCGTCGCACGTTGTTCGCCAGCCAACAGCGACACGGGGGATTGGGCTCGTGGAACTAGCACTCACTTTCTCGCTGGGTGTCCTGATCCTGCGCTTCGGTCTTCTACTCGCCGGCGTCCTGTTCTGCTGGTTCGGCTTCCGCCTCTTCTCGCACGCCCAGGCCCCGGGAGGCGCCGAGATCTCCTACAAGGACGTCTTCAAGGTGAACCTGTACCAGATCGGCCCGGGCGTCTTCTTCAGCCTCTTCGGGGCAGCGATCCTCATCTACAGCATCCACAAGCCGCCGTCGCTCGACCTGCGCGACATCCTCCAGGCAGGCAGCGAGGCGCCGGCCGCGGCGACCGCTGCTGCGCCCGGGGCCGCGCAGCGGTCGGTGGCCATCGCCGGCGCGCGCAACGCCCCCGCGAGCGCGGTCGATCCCGCGGAGCTCTCGCGCGCATCGAGCCAGGTCGCGTTCGTCAACCGCATCGATGCCTCCGGATCGGTGGCCGCGCAGGACCGCAAGGACATCGAGCGCATGTCGCGGCAGATCCGTCTCTCGATCATGCGCGGCGTGTGGCAGCCCGCCTGGGGCGATCCGGCCGATTTCGAGGCCTGGGTGCGTGATCCCGGCGGGCACGTGCCCAATGCCGCGGCGTTGACCTTCTTCGATCGCCGGTAGGACATGCTCGTGCGGGCGATCCTCGCCGCCGTCGCACTGATGGCACTGGCGCCCCTGCCCGCCCTCGCGCAGGGGCGGGCGCTGCCCGTTTATGCCGACGCGACCATCCGCGAGTGGGCGCCCGAGTTCCGCGACATGGTCAACGACAACTACCGGCGGATGATCCTGAACCAGCTCGGCCCCGCGGAAGCCCAGCGACTGAGAGCGGTGAAGTGGGAGTTCCCCGCCGATCCCGCGCAGGTGCTGTTCGACTTCTACGCCCGCGGCGACGGCACGATCGTGCTGCCCGTGGCCTCGCTGCTGCTCCTGAAGGACCTGGCCAACGCCGAGGCATGGCTCACCGTCAACGGCTACTCGTCGCAGACGGTGCTCGACTACCTGAGCGTGATCAGACGGGATCGCCTCGGCCAGTGGCCGGTGCGCGAGCGGCTACCCCTTGTCGCGCTCGGCGTTCCGGCCAACGCCAATGACAATCCGAGCGTGCTCGAGCGGCGGAACGAGAATCTTTCGAAGAGCATCCTCTTCATCATGGGCCACGAGCTCGGCCACCTGGTGCACGGGCTGGATGCGCATGTGGCCTGCCGGCGCCTGTCGGGCGGCGAGCGGCCGGCGGGCTGCGATCTGGCCGCCATGCAGCGTGCGGAAGCGGCGGCGGACGCCTTCGCCGTCGACCTGTTCCGCCGCATGGGGCTCGTCCCCAGCGCCTCGAACTTCTTCTTCCTGATGTCGTCCCGGCTCACCGAGCTTCCGTTCGAATTCCCGAGCGACGCGCAGTGGCAAGAGTACGCCAAGGGCCGCACGCATCCGCTGGATTCGGCGCGGATCGCCAACGTGGCCGCGCTCATCACCGCGCAGCGAGCGGCCTTTGCCAGCGCCTTCGCGAATCCCGTGGCGGGCGGCGCGCGGGTTGACAGCCTCGTCGCGAGCCTGCGTCAGCTCGCTCAGCTGCTGGAAGACCGCAGCCTCGGCGGATTGCAGGTGTCGTGGGGCAAGACCCTGCAACCGCAGGATCTGAAGCCGCGCAAATCGATGATGCCCACCCTGCGTCCGCAGCCAGGCGACCTGACGGCCTCCGGCGCCTTCACCGGCTACTTTCGCGGCGAGCTGCGACCCGCCGGCAACGACCGCGGCCAGCCGCTCGAGCTTGTGGCGCGCACGGCCGGGGGATCGAACATCGGTGGAGAGCTCATGCTGATGGGCATCCGCGGCCAGTTCGACGGCGCCCTCACCGCGCCACGGCGTGCGCTGCTCACGCTGGACCTGGGCGGCGACCTCTACGATCTGACGCTCGAGACCACCGCCGATGGCCGGTCCATCGCCGGCACCTATCAGTCCCGGGCCGACCGCTCGGCCAGTGGCCGGCTGCAGCTGACGCGCAGCACGACCGCACCCTGACGCGGGGACGGCCGCTATTTGAAGGATCCGGGTCCATTGGCAGAAGCTACTTTGACGTCTAAACGTCAAAGCGCTAAAATGCGCATATGGCTAATCCCAAACGTGCGACCGTGTATTTTGATCCGGATATTCATCGGGCCCTGCGGCTCAGGGCGGCCGCGTCCGACAAGTCCATCTCGGACATGGTCAACGAAGCTGTGAAGCTAACCCTGGCGGAGGACGCAGAGGACCTGGCGGCGCTTGACGAGCGCAAGCGGGAATCGAATCTGGACTTCGAGCAGTTCGTGAAGGCTCTCAAGCGGCGTGGCAAAATATAGGCTCCTGATCAAGCCCTCCGCAGCCAAGGAGATCGAGGCCATTGATCAAAAGAAGGACCGGCAGCGTATCGTGGCCGGGATCCGTTTGCTGGCCGATGATCCCCGGCCGCCCGGTTGCGAGAAGCTCGCCGGAGAGGGCGATCGGTATCGGATCAGGGTGGGCCGGTATCGAGTCATCTACTCAGTCGGGGACGGAGAGTTGCTCGTCGTCGTAGTCCGGCTCGGTCATCGCAAGGACGTTTATCGGTGAGACTCCAAGCAAAACAGCTGCAGCCAATCCACGCCGCTCGCTTCGCTGACAGCAAAGGCCACGGGCAGTGACGTCGGGTCCCAACAAAGGAGAAGAGAGCCATGAGCCGGAATGCCGGGTGGCATAGCAATAGCAATGTCGTGATCGGCCGGCGCGAGTTCCTGGCCGCGGCCGGGATTGCCGGGGCGGGCGCTGCGATGGGCGGGTTCCTCGACGCTCGACGGGCAGAGGGGCAACAGCCCGACATCTCCGGCGAGCTGGTGGCCTGCGTGGCCGGCGGGGCGTGGGAGACGGCGTTCCGCGAGCACATGGCCAAGCCCTTCGGCCAGAAGTACCCGCGGGTCAAGCTGCACCTCGACCTGTCGGTGGGCACCGTGCAGCTGGCCAAGCTGCGGGCGGCGCGCGGGAACAACCCGCCCTTCGACGTGGTCCAGATGCTGGACGAGCAGATGGACATCGCCGTCCGCGAGGGGCTTATCGATCCCTTCGATGCGAGCGAGGTGCCGAACATCAAGTCGCTCTACACCATCTCGACGCCGAGCAAGTGGCAGAAAGATGGCAAGTACTTCAGCGCACATCAGAACTGGGGGCAGCTCGGCCTCACCTACCGCACGGACAGGGTGAAGACGCAGCCCAAGGAGTGGCTGGATGTGTGGAAGCCCGAGTACAAGGGGCTGGTGGGGATGCCGCCGATCAGCTACTCCGTCGGGCTGCAGTTCTTCATCGCCACGGTGCATGCCCTGGGGGGCGACGAGCGGAACCCTGCGGATGTGGACCGCGGCTTCGAGAAGATGAAAGAGCTGAAGGCCAACATCGTCCAGCAGCCCGCCGATGCGGGGGCGATCCAGCAGCTGCTGGAGCGGGGCGACATCGCCGTGGTGCCACTGTGGGACGGGCGCGCCCACGGGCTGGCGGCGGCCGGGCTGCCCGTGGGCTTCAGCTACCCGAGCAAGCCGGGGCCGGTGGCCAGCGGGGCGGGCATGGGGATCGCCAAGGGCACGCGGAACCGGGCGGCGGCGCTGAAGCTGATCGACTTTCGGTTCTCCCCGGAGCCGCAGAAGGCCTTCTGCCAGCAGATGTGGTACGCGCCGTCGAACAGCACGGTGAAGCTCGAGCCCAAGTACGCGGCCAAGATCTCCTACGGGACGGAGGCCTACAGCCGGCTGCTGGCGCCGAACTACGATGTCGTCGGCCAGAAGCTGGGCGAGTGGACGCAGCGCTGGACCGCGATCTTCACCAGCTAGGGCCGCTGACGCAGCACGGGCGTCGAGTTCTACTCGACGCCCGGAGTTTGCTCGAAGCGTGTGTCGAGGGCGGTCTACTTCTTTCGACGCCGCAGCCAGCTGATGCCGCCCACTGCCGCGATACCGGAGGCGAGCAGGGTCAGGGTGCCGGGCTCAGGGATCCTCAAAGACAAGTCCGGTGGCGAACCGTCGAAAGCGAACGCAATCCCGTGAAGAACGCCTAGTAGGCTCAGCGCAATCACGCCCACTCGGAGCAACTGGTCCTGTCTCATGCCGCGGCCTCCTAGAAATGCTCGGTGCGATACGAGTATAAAAAGTCGCCGTCGGGTTCCAAGGCAGCAGGATCCATGCCACGTTTTCCAGGTCAAGTGCCGTCGGTAGATGCGTCACAGCCCGGAGGGCACCATAGGCGTTTCTGGCAGGTTTTTCGACAGGGCCACCGGCTCAGAACGCGCGATGCCGAGAGCAGGAGCGCGTCTTCTTCTGGCGGCAGCCGCCGTCGCCCTGGTCTTGGGCGGAATCACGTCCGCCGCCGCGCAGCCGACAGATCAGGAGCGGCGGCAGCGGGCTGTGGACTACCTCCTCGCGGCCCAGCTGCCATCAGGCCTGTTCGTCTACGACTTCGATTTTGTGGCAGACCGATCGGTGGAACCCGACAACATCGTCCGTCAGGCAGGGATCGCCTACTTTCTCGCCGAGTACTACCGCGA
>WNFX01007064.1_pt1 | contig 11083 bp, 13 predicted proteins | sample 5400111 | NCBI WGS metagenome assembly WNFX01 (sample SAMN13153363, study PRJNA577476) | soil metagenome | isolation source: 40 cm soil or saprolite under grassland replicate 1 | place: USA:California | collected 2016-06-15
CACCCTTTGTTTAAATGAATCAATTTGGCGATTCAATATGTGTTTCCTTAATCCGCCTTAGGCGGATTTTGGCGTTAAACTCGTCTTTTCTTAGGCGGGCGACAACCATTGTGTGGTAAAGGTGTCACGTCTTTTATCATGACTACATCTATACCTGACTGAGCAATTGCACGGATAGCACTTTCCCGACCCGCACCCGGACCTTTCACATATATATCCACTCTTTTCAAGCCTGCATCAAACGCTTTTTTTGCAGCATCACCGGCAGCCATTTGAGCGGCATATGGCGTGTTCTTTTTAGAACCTTTAAAACCCATCTTACCAGCACTGCTCCATGAAATTACTTGTCCGGCTTTGTTAGTTAAGCTAACAATAAGATTGTTGAAACTTGCCGTAACATGTGCATCACCATAGGTATCAATCTTCACTACTCTTTTTTTAGCCGCAGCCTTAGCGCTGATTGGCTGCTGCTGTTGTTGTTGTGCTTTTGCCATAGTTGTTATTAAGGTTCAAGGCACAAGAATCAAGCCGTACCCTGTGCCTTCATGTTTTATTTCTTCGGTGCTTTCTTTTTACCGGCCACTGTTTTACGCTTACCTTTTCTTGTGCGGCTATTTGTTCTTGTGCGCTGCCCCCGAACAGGCAATCCTTTACGATGACGCATGCCACGATAGCAGGCAATATCGAGTAATCGCTTGATACTCATCTGTACTTCAGAACGTAATTGACCTTCTACCTTAAACTCTTCAGTAATCGTATTACGAATAGCATTCAGATCATCGTCATTCCAATCATTTACTTTTTTATCCCGACTAATGTTGTTTTTGTCGAGAATATAACGGGCAGTAGAAGGACCAATCCCAAAAATATAAGTGAGGCCAATTTCCCCTCTTTTATTCTTTGGTAAGTCTACACCGGCAATACGAGCCATATTATTTTAATTTAAAATTCCAAGAAACAAATCACAAATTCCAATTTGGTTCTTGTCTTTTGATGTTTGGTTCTTAATTAATTACCCTTGCCTTTGTTTGAAGCGAGGGTTCTTTTTGTTGATTACGTACAGCTTGCCTTTTCTGCGAACAATCTTGCAATCTGCACTTCTCTTTTTTATTGAAGCTCTTACTCTCATATTTATATGTTTTATCCGGAGACGCAGACTTTTGCGCCGCAACAGATCATTTATACCTGAAAATTATTCTTCCCCTTGTCAAATCGTACGGACTCATCTCAACCCCCACTTTATCACCCGGCAGTATGCGGATATAGTTCATTCTCATTTTCCCGGAGATGGTAGCCAATATTTCATGGCCATTTTCCAGTTTTACCCTGAACATAGCATTGGAAAGCGCTTCGATAATGGTTCCGTCTTGCTTAATCAGGGGTTGTTTCGACATACTATTTTTGGGAGCGCAAAGATAAGCGGATATAGCTTAAAAAAGAAAAAACAGGTGGGATTTTTACGGTTTGACAGTTAAAAACAAGTTGATTTTCAGAAATCGGCGGCTAAGCGGGCTTCTCAAGAGGTACTTTTGTCATTTGCAGATGAAGATTTTGTAATTGGTGTACTCCAATTGGCGTATTGAAATGACGCCGATCCTCCCTATACCACATTTCGATATTTGAAAAATCGCCTTCTTTAAATGTAACAATCCGAAAAGCTCCTTTCATATATTTAACCCCTTCGCCATTCAGATTTTGTTTTTCAAAACCCAATTTTAATAATTGTTGTTCATCAACGGGAATGGGATACATCTCTTCGGGGCTATACCAAAATTCCTGCACCCCATTATCCACCAATGCCTGATGTTCTTCATGGCTGATCCCTACCACGGTTCCATCTCTTTCAACTCCATCATCAATTACTTTAACAATATCTCCTGCTTTTAGTTCTCCTATTTTAAGCATGGCAATTGGGTTTTAGTAAACCAATTTACAAAAGTTTGGAGAACCGAAAAATGAAATTTATCCCGAGCGTTTTCGATAATTAATCACTGCCCAGCTATTAAGAGTTACAGCAAATCCAAAAATTGTCAGAAGCTGATACTTGATATCGGCAAGCCCGCTTCCCTTTAGAACTACCATTCGCATCACCTCAATAAAATAAGAAACCGGGTTGACTCTTGTAATTAGTTTTGCCCAATCCGGCATACTGTCAATGGACGTGTACAGGCCGCCAAGAAGGATAAAAATCATCATTATAAAAAATGAAATAAGCATCGCCTGTTGCTGGTTATTAGCATAGGTAGATATTAATAAACCAAGTCCCAACACAGCTAATAAATAAATGGCGGCAAAAAAATAAATGGTTATAAAACTTCCGACAGGTACAATTCCATACACCAACCAGGCAATAGTCAATCCTATTGTAAATACAATCAATCCCAAAACCCAGAAAGGAATGAGTTTTCCCAATATGAAATGATATTTTTTAACAGGAGTTACATTTATCTGCTCAATAGTTCCAATTTCTTTTTCTTTAACGATATTGACGGCCGCAAGATTTGACCCTACAATTGTAAGCAATAACACAAGTATGCCCGGTACCATAAAAAATTTGTAATTCAACAACGGGTTAAACCAGTTGGAAGAAACGACTTCAATATTTGTCTCGGGGCTAAATCTTGGAAATTGTATCCACTCCAATCTTACCTCGCTATTGTATGCCTGGATAATGCTTCGCAGGTAAGCTGCACCCAACCCTGCTTTTACTCCATTAATGGCATTAACAGCCATGAAAAGTTTTGCTTCATCCTCTTTCACCAAATCTTTTTCAAAGGAAACCGGAACCTCCAGAACAAGGTCGGCCTTATCGTGTTCTACTTTTTGCAAGGCGTTATTAAATGAAGGAGTATAATCAGCCAGGATAAAATAGCCTGAGGCCGTGATCTTATTAATAAGCTTTCTTGAATACTCAGAATGATCATGATCTGCAACTGCCAGCTTGATGTTTTTTATTTCATAGTCAGCTGCCCACGGTAAAATGAGTAGCTGTATCACAGGTATCACAAATATCACACGCAGGATGCCCGGATCCCTGAATATTTGCCTGAACTCTTTTTGTAATAGAAACCGCAGGGTTCTCATGCTAACCTGATTTTAAAATTTTTAATCGCCAAACTCAAGAGCAACAGCATCATTCCCGCAAGTATCACGGTTTCCTTCCAAATTGCAGCAAGGCCGCTTCCTTTTATCATTACCGATCGTACAATGGTGTAAAACCATTTTGCCGGAACAATATTTGACAGTATTCTTAATGGCAAAGGCATGTTTTCAACGGGGAACATAAATCCACTAAGCATAACTGTCGGAAGAAAAAGTGCCACCAGAGAAATAAACATGGCCGTTTGTTGAGACTCTGCGCCAGATGAAATAAGAAGTCCTAGCGATAATGATACAAGCGTAAACAAAATACTTTCAAATCCGAGTAACAAAAGACTTCCATTTATCGGCACACCCAGTACAAACACACTTAGTAACAAAATGCTTGTAATGTTAACGGCTGAAAGCATGAGATAGGGAACCGCTTTGGCAATAACTATTTTCAATGGTTGAATAGGTGAAACGAGCATTACTTCCATGGTACCCATTTCCTTTTCTTTCACGATAGTGATAGCAGTCATCATCGTACAAACAAGAAGTAATACCATTGCCATTACCCCCGGAACAAAATTGTATGCACCTTTTAATTCAGGATTGTACAGCATCTTCGTTTCTGTGTCAATCGTGTAAGGAAGCTTGCGATCATTTGTAATCCGTTTCTGGTAGTCCATAATGATGGCAGACGCGTAGTTTGTTAATGTATTTGCAACGTTCGGGTCTGATGCATCTGCAATTAATTGCACCTGCGCTTTATTGTAATGCTGAAGCTCTTCATTAAAATGCGGAGGGAAAACTACAGCCAACTTTATCTTTCCCTCTTTGAATATCTTTTCAATCTCAGCATATGAAAAAAGATTTTGTCTGATATCAAAATACCTGCTGGCGTCTATTTCCGCAATTAATGAAGCAGTAGCTGCATCCTTTGATTGATCAAACACCGCAACCTTTGAATTCTTTACTTCATTCGTCAAGGCAAAACCAAAAATGACAATCTGGACGACGGGCATGCCCAGCAAAATGAACATGGTTCGCTTATCCCGAAATATGTGATAAAATTCTTTGCGTATAAATGAAAAAAACTGTTTCATTATGTTTTGTTTTTACCTGGGAAATACGGCTTAGCCGTGGTATCCATCTCGAAACATGCTTTTTATATTCACGATAATCATCACCAAACCTGCTTTCAAGGTTTGGTTCTTCATAAACAATAAAGTAAAGTGTATTAATGAAAAAAAAGGAAACGGCCCATACCAATATATTCCTGGACCATAAGCTAAGAGCCTCACCAAACAAAACGGTCAGCACTCCCAGGATCATGGGATTTCTTACGTATCTGTAAAGACCTCTTATCACTAATTTTTGGGGTGGCGACCATGGCGCCAATGTTCCTTTACCGATTAAAATAAAGGACGAAATGGTAAACCACATTACAACTAACCCCGTTAGAATTAATACCAGCCCGAACACCAAATGAAAGCCAATATCGATCGTTCTGTTGTTTTCAATCCATAGAGGAACGATAACCAGTACAGTTACCGGCAGAATAAAAGAAAAAATTTGTTTTGCTAAGTTTTTCATTAGTCACTTCTTGTTGCCTTTCTTGCCAGCTTCAAAAAAACCTCATCCATTGATTTTGCTTCATAGGTTTTTTTTAATTGCGAAGGAGTATCCAATGCATCGATTCTTCCATCCACCATAATGGAAACCCGGTTACAATATTCTGCTTCATCCATGTAGTGCGTGGTCACAAATACAGTAATTCCTGATTCTGCGGCCTGGTAGATCATGATCCAAAACTCTCTTCTTGTTACGGGATCGACGCCACCGGTAGGCTCATCCAAAAAAACGATCTGGGGTTCGTGAAAAATAGCTACAGAAAAAGCAAGTTTTTGTTTCCAGCCAAGCGGTAGCTCTTTGACCAGCTTATTGGCTTCAGCTTCCATATGAAGTTGCTTAAGGATATCATTTGTCTTTTTCCTAATAAACTCCATGCCCTTACCATAGATACCTGCATAAAACCGGATATTTTCTTTTACGGTCAAATCTCCATACAAAGAAAATTTCTGGCTCATATAGCCAATGCTCTTTTTTATTTTTTCATTTTCCTTATATACATCAAAGCCAGCTACAGAAGCAGTGCCCGACGATGGCAATGAAAGACCACACAGCATGCGCATAGCGGTGGTTTTGCCGGCCCCATTTGCGCCAAGAAAACCAAATATTTCCCCTTTGTGAACGTCAAAGGAAATGCTGTCCACTGCAGTGAAATTTCCAAATCGCTTGGTCAGCTTATCTGCTTGTATGACTTTGTCATTATTCATTTGTAGAAACTATGATGGTTTAATTCATTGAACCACGAAGACACAAAGACGCGAAGTAACGCTAAGGCTTTGTGACACCTTGTGTCTTCGTGTCTTAGTGGTTTTATTTGTTCGATAGAGATAAGACTCCCAAATTGCTGCGCAGCGGAACAGGCGTACAAGTGAGTGACACAACAAATGATGATAAGAATTACTAAGGCTGGTAACATAAAAATCATTTTAATTCTTCATTAGAGCCATAAAACAATCTTCAATATCAGGCTCCGTTTTTTTTAATTCTATTTCCTTATTCGACTGCCGCAAATAGTTTTTTAAATCTTCTTCCCTAAAATCTTTTTTCATTACCGCATGATGATATTCGCCGAAGGGGTAGGCATCTTCCACAGCTTCGAATTTTTTTAAATCGTTAAGCAGGTGAAGCATGTTGCTGGCCTTTGCTGCCATTACTGGTTTTTTAAAATCATCTATCACTCCCCGTGGCGTATTAATTGTCAAAATCTTTCCCAGTTGCAATAGCGCAACTCTGTCACACAATTCGGCCTCATCCATGTATGGCGTGGAAACTAAAATGGTGATGTGTTGCTCCTTTAACCGTTTGAGCATGTCCCAAAATTCTTTTCTCGACACTGCGTCAACACCTGTGGTCGGTTCATCTAAAAATAAAACCGAAGGACGATGAATAAGGGCACAACTAAGGGCCAGCTTTTGTTTCATCCCTCCCGATAATTTTCCCGCTCTTCTATTTTTGAATGGTTCTATTTGGGAATAAATGTCTTTGATGAGGTCATAGTTTTCGTGAAGGGTCGTTTTAAAAATGGTAGCAAAAAAATCAAGATTTTCCTCAACAGTGAGATCCTGGTAAAGTGAAAATCTTCCGGGCATATAGCCAACGCGGTTGCGTATTTCTTTATAATCTTTTACTACGTTAAGTCCATCCACGGTGGCATCTCCTCCATCAGGCAGTAAAAGTGTAGTTAGTATTCTGAACAAAGAAGTTTTACCGGCTCCATCCGGACCAATGATCCCAAATATTTCGCCTTTCGCCACTTCGAAACTTATTCCCTGAAGGGCTTGCACAGTTCCCTTTTTTTTACCGTAGAATTTAACTACATTATTGACAATTACCGATTGCTTGCCATCATCCCTCAACGAAGAGCCCTGATCATTTCTATTATCCCGAATTTTTGTCATTATAAAAAACATTTTTAAATTTCATCGCTCCCCTTTAGAGGCCGGAGGCTTGAATTGTACCTCACCATACATTCCAATTTTTAAATACCCATCATTTTTTACTTTTATTTTAGTGGCGTAGACAAGATTTGCCCGTTCATCTTTTGTCTGAATAGTTTTTGGAGTAAACTCTGCTTTATCGGATACCCATGTTATGGTGCCTGGGAGCTTCCGGTAACGATTCTCTCCACTGTCAATCATCACTGTTACTGGTTGACCTAATTTTATTTGAGACAATTGCGCACCGGTTACATAAGCCCTTAATATCATGGTTGAAAGATCAGCAATCTTATACAACGGTTTCCCATTTGAAGTCATCTCACCGGCCTCTGCATATTTTGTAATTACAGTGCCATCCACCGGGTTTTTGATATTTGTTTTACTCAACTGATCCTGCAACTGCTCCGCTTTTTTCCCCAGTGGTTTGCCTTCGCTTAAAATGCTGCGGTTTTGAGTAGCAACATTTGTTTTTTGAACATTTATTTGTTGCCGCGTAACATTCATTTGCTTTTTTACAGATTCAATCTGGAAGTTTATATCATCTAACTGTTTTCTTGTAGCTGCATCCTCTTTTAATAAATTCTCTATCCTTGTTTGTTCATGCAAAAGATTATTAAGTTGAGTTTGTTGAACTCCTAATTGATCCTGCAACAATTTTACCTGTGGAGTGACATTTGATGTTTTTTCACTCAAGGCGTGAATGCTTGCTTCCACCTGCTGCTTTTGTAACCTAAGATCAGTGGGATCAACAACACCTACGACACTGTCTTTCGAAATCGTTGATCCCTCTTCAATATTTAACGAAAGAATTTTTCCCGAGGCAGAAGCGGACACAACCACTTCATCAGCTTCAAAAGTTCCTGAAGCATCAAACTTATCTCCATTGCGATTGCATGACCCAAAAAATAAAACAGTTAAACCAGCGACGATGATTGTCTTCATACCTGAAATTTATTGTTTGCCTAATGTTGTTTGATAATTTATCTGAGCTTGCAATAATTGCAACTCGTGAGTAATCAAAGTTTGTCTTGCCTGGTCTTCAGCATTTACTTCACGTAGATAATCATTGGCGGTGATCACTCCATTTTGCAGCTGAGCCCTGGCGGCATCTTTTACTTCCAATCGCAGATCAATAATTGCCTTGTCAGTTTGAACAAGCTGATTCAGCTTATCAATATCCGATTGCTGCTGCGAAAGCTGTGTATTTGTATTCAGAACAAAAGTTTCTTTTTGTATGTCAACCATTCTTTGATTAATCTTTACCAACTCTTTTTCCTTCTTCTGGGTATATAAACCTCCCAACGGCCAGTTTACCCTGACTCCGCCGATATAGTAAAATGCAAAATCATTTTTTAGCAAATTCAAGCCCGGCTTTCCATATCCTCCCTGTACAAACAAATTTGTCTTCGGCAAATTTTTAGACTGTATCAGTTTAATTTGCTGGCCTAGTTGTTTTGACTGGTCATTATACAACTTCAATTCAGGCCTTGTAATATTTGTATCGGTAGTTGGAGTTAATGTTGGTTTAGTCAAAACGGTATTTTCATCCATCGGACGGTTTAAAAATATTCCAAGTGTCTGGAGCAGTCCTTTTCGTGAGGCTTTTAATTCAATAGCTCTCTGGTCTGATTTCAGCCATTCCGCTTTTAATACATTCAAATTAGATCTTAAAGCCACACCGTTCTTCACCTGTGCATCTACCTGTTTAATGCCAATCTGCAGGTCTTGTTTTACGAGATCCACCTGTTTCAGCTGATCATCTAAATAGAGAATACTGAAATAAATCTGGTTAATACGATCTTTTAACTTGTATAATTCCACTTCAACTTTTTGGTCTTCCACTTCTCCATTCAGTCTGGCTGCTTCCTTCTGCTGTTTGATAATACCTCCGTCATAAATTAACTGGTTCACATCTCCGACTAGTTTATATTGATCTTTTGAAGGCGGGTTAAAATCAAAACCGGGAATAGGGATATCAATTTTTGTTACTTCGGATTGATACGTAGCCTGTCCACTTAAGGAGATTTGAGGCAAATATCCTTTTTGCAAATTGCTGATCGTAATGTCTGCCGTTTGCCTTACAAGATCTTTCTGTTTTATTATCGGATAATTCTTTTGAGCCTGTTGATATGCTTCGTCCAATGTTAACTGCGATTCTTGTGCCCCCAAACTGTAGGTAATTGCCAATAACGAGAAGAACAGGCCACGCTTTTTCAAAAACATAGAATCTATTTTTTAATTGAATCAATAATAAATTTTGGCACTTCTTTCTTTCGCTGTTCGAGCATTTTATCAAATACTGTCTTGTCCATATTCATTACAATTTGGAACATGGGTCTTGCAACAAAAGGGAAAATGCAAAGGGAAATAATATTCAACAGTAACTGTGCCGGGTCAACGGGCCTAATAACTCCTTTTTTCGATTCCACTTCTACGTCTGAAAAGAACTTTTTTACAGGTGGTCTCTTATTTCCCATCATTTTTTTTATAAAAGTTTCGGGCTGTCGGTTTATTTCATTTAAAATAAAAATAGGCAAGTAGGGCGTTTGTCTCATCTGGTCTATATATTCTGTGGCAAACATCTCAATCTTATTAAACAGGCTTTTATCCGATTCAAAAATCATCATTAGCTTAGGAAAAAAATGCTGTGCCACCTCAATAAATATTGTTTCAAATAGTTTTTCCTTATTTCTGAAATAATAATGCAGCAGCGATTTATTAATCCCTGCTTCATCAGCAATATCCTGCATTCTTGCGCCGGCCATTCCCTTTTTAAAAAAGACTTTCCTCGCAGCACTAAGTATACGTTGTTCCGTATTCTCGTCTCTTTTAACTTTAACCATATAATTTAACCAAATGGTTAACAAAGGTAAAAATTCAGACCCTTCTCATCCAAAATATTTTTCGGTAACCGGCAGATTTTAAGCCGTGAATTGTAAAAGAAATGTCACGAAGCAGACTCAACAAAGACTGAATATGAATTCTTAGGCAGGTTGTAGCTGGAGGGCCTCCAGTTGTTTATTTATAAAGTTCAAGTCAGCTGCGGATAATTTTATTTCCGCGGCTTTTGCATTTTCAACGGCTTGCGCCGCATTCCTTGCGCCCGCAAGAGCAATAGTAATTCCTGGCTGATCAACTGTCCATCGCAAAACAAGCTGGGCCAGCGTTGCGTTCTTGCTTTCTGCCAGGTGTCGCAATGGTTCAAGAATGGTATTCACCCGCTTTATATTTTCAGGAGTAAAGTAATTTAGCTCTTGCCTGTGATCACCTTCGTTGAAAACATGACCTGGCTTCATCTTTCCTGTTAATAGGCCCCGCTGTAAAGGGCTGTAGGCAAAAATTGATTTTTTATTTTCAATGCAATAAGGCACAACATCTCTTTCGATATCACGAAGTACCATGCTGTATGAAACCTGGTTGGATGCAAGCTTTATTGTTTCTCCGGCTTCTTTCATCCATTCCACCGCATAATTACAGACACCTGCTTCCCTGATCTTTCCTTGTTCCTTCAACCTTAGAACTGCTTCCATCGTTTCATGTATCGGCGTCGTAACATCATGCCAGTGTATTTGATATAAATCAATATAGTCAGTATTCAATCTGAGCAAAGAATCTTCACATTCCTTCATTACACTCTCCTTCGAAGCAAATTTGTAAACCTCAAGGTATTTACCTTCATTGGTTTGGCTTTTAAAAAACAATGTTCCCTGTTTTATATCCCATCTTAATCCAAATTTTGTCAGGATCTGCACTTTATCTCTGGGAATACCCTGCAGTGCTTCAGCAATAATTTCTTCACTCAATCCCTGCCCGTAAGCAGGCGCAGTGTCGATAGAAGTTACTCCTTTTTCATATGCAGCCTTGACAGCTTTTACAGCTTCTCCCCTATCAGTACCACCCCATTTCCAGCCACCAATGGCCCATGCACCAAAACTGATCACTGAACATTTCAAATTGGTTTCTCCGATTTGTCTGTATTCCATAGATTAATTATTCATTACTCATTACTCATTACTCATTACTCATTACTCATTACTCATTACTCATTACTCATTACTCATTATTCATTACTCATTACTCATTACTCATTATTCATCACTCCGCCCAACTCATCACGTAATTCTGATTTTCGATCTCCAATGCTTCTTTTGTCAGCATCAAAGGGTGAAATGTATCAACCATCACAGCTAATTCCTTTGTTTCTTTTGCGCCAATACTTTTCTCAACAGCTCCGGGATGAGGGCCGTGCGGGATACCTGCGGGATGCAAAGTTATCATGCCTCTTGTTACATTTTTGCGGCTCATAAATTCTCCATCTACATAATAAATCACTTCATCACTATCAATATTGCTGTGATTATAAGGAGCGGGTACAGCCTGGGGATGATAATCAAATAACCGTGGACAGAATGAGCAAACGACAAAATTATTTG
>WNFX01019999.1_pt1 | contig 11083 bp, 10 predicted proteins | sample 5400111 | NCBI WGS metagenome assembly WNFX01 (sample SAMN13153363, study PRJNA577476) | soil metagenome | isolation source: 40 cm soil or saprolite under grassland replicate 1 | place: USA:California | collected 2016-06-15
TGGGGAAAATGGCAGAGTCCGCTTGCGGGTTGAAGATGATGGTCGAGGGTTCGATCCAAACGCGGTCTCTCAAAAAGAGGCGCCATCCTGGGGATTGAAGATCATGCAGGAGCGGATTGAGTCCATCGGTGGAAAAGTCCTTATTGACTCCAAGCCGGGAAAGGGTACGCGGGTGACTTTTGAGATTGAGAGGCCCTCTTGAAAATCCGCGTTCTTGTGGCAGATGATCATGCCATTATCCGCGAGGGATTGCGCGTCATGCTTGGAAACCAGCCCGATATGGAAGTGGTGGGATCAGCAGCAAATGGCCGCGAAGCCGTTCGGTTGGTGGATGAGCATGAACCTGATGTTGTCGTCATCGATATATCCATGCCGGAATTGAACGGTATCGAAGCCATTTCTCAGATGTTGCCTCGTCATCCACACATTAAAGTCATAGTGCTTTCCATCCACGAAACCAAACCATATGTTTATCGAACCTTGAAGGCAGGAGCAAAAGGCTACCTCCTCAAGGAAACAGCAGGCCTAGAGGTGGTCGAAGCTGTACGTGCTGTATATCGTGGGGAGCGTTATCTGAGTCAGCGCATTAGCGATCTACTTACAAATGTCGCCTTCCGAAATTTGGAAGTGCCAATTGAAGTCAGCCCCCTCGAACAACTTAGTCCTCGTGAACGCGAGATCCTCCAACTAGTGGCAGAGGGCAAAACAAGTCAGGAGATCGCGGAAAGACTTTCCATTTCTCCGAAAACGGTTGATACCTACCGGAGTCGTCTGATGCGCAAGATCGGTGTAGAAGATGTGGCTGGGCTGGTCAAGTTTGCTATTCAGCATGGGGTGATTTCGCTAGAATAGAACTTCAAGCTCGAATCTTAGAGAGGGATTACAAAATTCACAGGGTCTAAAATTATTTTCTCTACCGTACAAATATGAGTAAAAACCAGTCATAAAGTACACTCAAGGTGACCAAACCGAAGAGGAGCACCTTATGACTGATCGAGACAAAGTATACACAAAAGTGAAGAAAACGATAAAGCAAATGATGAAGTTGGATCATCAAGGACAAGTGGTGACATTGGCAATGATGATTTCAGGAATTGTGATGAGCAGGAATGCGCAATTATCCGCAATGAGTTCTGAAATACCAACGAAGACAAAAGAGAAAAGCATTGAAATGCGAATGAGACGCTGGGTCAAAGATGATCTGGATGTTGAAGTGGTGTACATGCCTTTTGCTCGTCAAATTGTGGAAGTCTTGTCGTCTTCAGCGTTGGTCTTGGTGATGGATGGAAGTCAGGCAGGGCGAGGCTGCATGGTTTTGATGGTAGGTGTTCTGTATCGCAAGCGCGCCTTGCCAATCGCCTGGCTGGTGTATAAGGGCAAAAAAGGACATACCTCGGCCGAGCGGCACATTCAAACCTTGCAAAAGATCGTTCCGATCCTGCCGAAAGATGGCCAAGTGGTTGTATTGGGTGACGCAGAGTACGATACGACCGAAATGCTCACTTGGATAGAGAAAAATACCTCCTGGCAATACGTTTTACGGACTTCGCCACAGATTTATGTTCAGACGAATGCATGCAATCAATCGATTCGAGACTATCCACTTCAAAAAGGCAAGGTCTGTTATTTGAAGAACGTCGGTTTTACTAAATCTACAGCACTGACACTCAATGTCATTAGTTGGTGGGGTGCTCGTTATGTAGAGCCCATTTTTCTAATCACCAACATGGACAACCCGTATTCCGCCTGTCGCTACTATCGGCAACGTTTTCGAATTGAGACATTCTTCTCTGACCAAAAAAGTAGAGGCTTTCACATTCACAAAAGTCACTTGGCAGACCCTGCTCGATTAAGCCGATTATTGATTGCCGCTTGCTTGGCTTACATTTGGATGGTCACTCAAGGTTTGCGTGTGATCGCTCATGGGCTTGCTTCTTTGATTGATCGTTCTGAACGTATTGACAAAAGCCTTTTCCGTTTGGGCTTGGATTGGATCAAATATGCTTTAAAGCATTCGATTGACTTTCAGCCTGTCTTTCACTTTCTGCCTTTTGAAGCTCTTACTCATGTACGGTAGAGAAAAATTATTTAGATTTCCCTACAGACAAACAAAGAACAGAAAATGAAAATACTGATGCAATGAACGCAGCGCCAGTATTTTTACTTGTCGAACCATCTCCGATTCTCCAATCTGTCTTGCATAAATGGCTGCAGAATAAACTCGATCATCCTCACATTCTCATCGCCGAGAATGGAGTCGATGCCCTGCGGCTAGCTGCACAGGAAGCTCCCTCACATGTCTTAATTGAGATAAGTCTGCCAGACAGAATGGGACTTGAAATTCTGTATGAACTGCGTCAGGGCCTGCCAGCAGCCAGGATCGTTGCGACTGGCTGGTCTGACAACAGCTTCTTACTCGACAGAATCAAATTCACGGGAGCAGATGGATATATCGTCAAGGATAAACTGGCCAGCGGATTGCTTCCGCTATGGAAGATATCAATAGAATAAAGGCAATCCATGGGAAAACCTCTGCGCGTGTTGTTTGTTGAAGACTCTGAAGATGATGCTGAACTGCTATTGCGCGAACTACAGCGGATCGGCTATGAGGTAGAGTTTGAACGTGTCGAAACAGATGTGGCGATGCGAGCAATGCTCATCGAAAGACCCTGGGACTTGATCCTGAGTGATTACACTCTGCCTAAATTCAATGCTCCTCAAGCGTTGGAAATCCTAAAAGCCAGTAGGCTGGAAATACCATTTATCATAATATCTGGCACGATTGGAGAAGAAACTGCGGTGGCCGCTCTAAAAGCAGGGGCAGATGATTTTCTGGTCAAAGGGAAATATGCAAGACTTGGACCAGCCATCGAACGCGAACTGCGCGAGGTTGAATTGCGCCGGGACCGTAAACGCGCAGAAGAGCAGATCAAGTATCATGCCCGTCTTCTCAGACATATCAACGACGCCGTCATTGCTACCGATGATCAGATCCGTATCACAGCCTGGAACCGTGCCGCAGAGCGAATATATGGTTGGACTACCGCAGAAGTGATGGGGCGTAGCCTTGATGAAGTCTTGAGAGGACAACTTAACCAGGAGCAACAGGCACAAGCCAAAGAACTTCTGCAAGAAAGTAGTTCTTTGCGAAGCGAAAGGATCCATGCGAAAAGGAATGGGCAGCCGGTTTATGTGGAAGAGAATACGATCGCCCTCACCGACCAGCGCGGTGTGATAACAGGTTATGTAAGTGTGAATCGTGATATCACAGAGCGTAAACAGGCTGAAGAGACAATGAGAGAAAATGAACGCCTATTGTCCGAATCACAAAGTATTGGCCATGTTGGAAGCTGGAGTTACAACCTTGTCATGGATTCTTTACAATATTCGGACGAAATGTATCGCATCCTCGATGTTTCGCCGAGAGAATTCCCACACACAAGCGAAGGATTCTTGAATCTGATCTATCCATCAGACCATCCTGTGGCCGTCCAATGGCTTGGCGATATTAGAACCGGCAGACAACCCAGAGAATTGGAATTTCGCATCTTTCGTAAAAATGGTGAGTTGCGTTACATCCAGTGCAGAGGCGCCATCATATTTAGTTCTACTGGCAAGCCTGTGCGCTTCACTGGAATGGCTCAGGATATCACTGAACGCAAGCTGGCGGAGATCCAGATCCGTCAGCAGATTGAGCACCTCTCTACATTGAGGAAAATTGATCAGGCGATTGCATCCAACTCCGATCTACACTTTATACTAAACACGCTTCTCTCTGAGGTCAGGACACAATTACAAGTCGATGCGGCAGATATCTTGTTGTTGAATCCAGAGGAGCAGGTGTTAGAGTACGCCGCAGGGCAAGGGTTCCGCACCCATGCAATCGAAATGGCACGCCTGCCTGTGGGTAAAAGCCATGCCTGGCGGGTGGCACAAGAGCGGCGCTTGATCAAAATTGAAAATCTCGAATATCAGTCCGATGACCCATTTCTCTCTACATTATTGACTGAGGAAAACTTCGTCTGTTATTTTGGCGTGCCATTGATTGCCAAAGGAAAAATCGAAGGCATATTGGAGCTGTTCCACCGTGTGCCCTTGCACCCTTATTCCGAGTGGCTTGATTTTCTGAATACGCTGGCTGGACAGGCCGCCATTGCAATTGAAAACGCAACCCTGTTCGAAAACCTGCAACAAACGAACCGCGAACTTTCCCGGGCATATGATGCTACGATCGAGGGTTGGTCGCGCGCCTTGGATCTGCGCGATCGGGAAACCGAAGGTCATACCCTGCGAGTCACTCAGATGATGCTCAACCTGGCACGCACATTTGGCCTACCCAAAGAGCAATTTTTGAATATCCGCTGGGGCTCCCTGCTTCATGATATCGGGAAGATGGGTGTGCCTGACCATATCCTCTTGAAACCTGGCGAGCTGACAGACGAGGAATGGGTACAAATGAAGCGTCATCCGCAATACGGTTATGACCTGCTCAAGCCAATCGCTTTCCTCACCGCTGCACTCGATATACCTCATTGCCATCATGAAAAATGGGATGGGACAGGTTATCCGCGGGGATTGCACAGTAAAGAGATCCCTCTCGCGGCGCGGCTGTTTGCAGTGGTCGATGTGTGGGATGCGCTTCGCTCTGATCGGCCCTATCGCCCCGCGTGGTCCGAGCAGGCAGCATTGGATTATATCCGTGAGCAAGCCGGCAAGCATTTTGACCCCCAGGTTGTTGAGGCTTTCCTTAAGATGATTGAATAGTTGGTTGGATCTGTACAGATCGTATGCGTGGGTTCTCGGCAACGTTGTAGTCCTAAACTATTTTGCCTGTTCAAAAGCTGAGACTAGTTCTTGAATTGGATCCGCGCTAACGAAGGGTAACCTTCGCGAAAAAGAAAGGGAATTATCCCTTTCACAAACCCAAAGGGAACAAGATAGTTCGCAAACTCAATGGTTTGTCCAATATTTAGAGTTCTAAACAAAAAGACCAGTTGAGAAACCTAGTCTTGCTTGTAGTTGTGGTGTAGTACCGGCCTCTCAAAAACCATTGCTCCCGAAAGGGTTATCCCTTCGGGAGCAATTTACCACTCTATTAGTGACAAATAACTTGCTGACGCACTTTGTTATTCACCCAATTTCATGATTCAGTAGGCGGTACATTACTGGGTGTGGCCGCAGGGGGTTCCATTGCTGTGCTGGTTACTTGCTTCTTCCGCCCAGATTTGTGAGGTAAAGCAAATGAAAGGAGGAGTATCATGCGATTACATACTCATCTCGCAACCTAACCGGGAGTAATATGATTGGCAAATTCCTTCCCTGGCTTCAAAGATGTATCCAACACTGGACAAAACCTGCTACTCCAATGCTGATTTCTGGCTTTCTTTCAGATCTACCTCGCAGCCGTACCGATCTGCTCGTAGAAAATGCGCTGTTACGCCAACAGTTGATCGTTCTGAATCGGCAAGTCAAGCGACCTGCGCTGACCAATTCTGACCGTTTTCGCCTGGTTTTTCTTTCCCGCTGTACACGATTCTGGAGACAATCGTTTCATATTATTCAGCCGGATACACTCTTACGCTGGCATCGGGAACTGTTTCGTTTATGCTATACCAGAGTCAAAGCCAACAAGAGGGCGGATCACCTCGAAGGCGATCCTTGGCGGATTACATCACAGTTATGCGCGCGCGACGTGTCTGAACTAACTCACACCGCTCCCGTCAAAACTTGACACGCAAGGGGAGATAGTATACATCGATCCTCAGGATATGAAATCGAGTGGTATTTGTTTGCTTGTGAATGGCGGATTTCCCCGAATCGAATCTTTCAGAGGCATCCCAGTGGATCAAAAAGGTTTATCGCCTGACGGAAATCCCATCTCAAATCCCAAAGAACCTGGCGGAGGGATCAAGTAGCCAGCACAGGACTCGAAAGAGTCCATTTTTGTTATTTTTTAGACGTAATAGGAGGTAAAATACGCATTAGACGTTAAGCCCAACTTCTCATAATCGCTTGGTCGTAGGTTCGAATCCTACTGGGCCCACTTTCCAATTTATGGTTCTAGATTTTTGATTTACTATTGTGCCGCGCTGAAAGGCGGCATTTTGTGTTAATACAGAAAACTCAAATCGCACATGGAGTCCGAAGTCTCCAGACTTCGGATTTGCAAAGTCGGGAGACTTTGCACTCCTATAGGACACACATGAACCCCTACCTCGCCACCCTCTTCACCTTCCTCATTGCCTCGCCTTCCTCCGCCTCATGGACTTTCTTGCCCAGCGTAGCGTTATCGAAAGTAGGTTAAGTCGTAAGTTCATTCACATCGGCACGGGACCAATTTTTGTCTTGTGCTGGCTGATGTATCCCGATGTTCAAATTTCTCGTTGGTTAGCTGCATTAGTTCCGTTGGTGATTACCGCACAATTCGTTTTGGTAGGGACAGGGATCGTCAAAGATGAAGCGGCAGTCAAAGCGATGTCGCGCACAGGTGACCGGCGCGAGATTTTACGCGGTCCTTTGTTCTATGGAATTGTCTTTGTTTTGATTACTCTAATTTATTGGAAGGATTCATTGATCGGCATTCCCGCCCTCATGATGATGTGCGGTGGTGATGGCGTCGCCGACATTGTCGGACGAAGTATCAGTTCACCGAGATTGCCCTGGTCGCGTGAAAAGAGCGTGGCTGGGTCATTGAGTGTCTTTGTAGGCGGATGGCTGTTGACTATCTTCATATTTGCGATCTATGTATGGATAGGAACCTTCAGCGGACCGATTACGCGTTTTCCTCTGCCCGTCACTTGGATTGCCCTCGGCGCGATGCTTGTAGAGTCTCTGCCCTTCAAAGACGTGGATAACATTACCCTAACTGTTGTTTCCATCCTGATTGGATATCTTGTTTTCTAAAAAGGCGGCTATGTTCCGACTTTTTCTTCCGCACCTTTCTCCTCATCCCTTTTCAAGATCATCACTTTATATGCCTCAGCATATTTCATTTCCTTGTCTTTCGCTTCTTCTTCCGCCCATTCAAGCATCCATTTCCCAACTTCATCGGGATTGATCTGACTCACGTGTTGCTGTAGTGCTTTGATCTTGAGATCCAATGTCTCGGTGATGTCCACCCACGTATTGTTTTTTTCTGTACCATGGATGTACAGCCGTTTGACCTCATGCGGTTCATACCCAGCCGATAACAGATCCGTGAACATCAGCCGACTCCCTGCAGAGGGGAAGACCGCTGTACACGCAGCTTGGGCTGCGGCACGATGGTCAGGATGATTGACATATTCATCGCCATAAAACCATGCTTCAGGATTTCCTGCTAAAACGGTATCAGGCTTGAGTTGGCGGATGAGACGGGTCAAGTCCTTTCGCAGAGCAATCGTTGGCTCGAGTTCTCCGTCTGGATAACGGAGGAAGATCGTTTCCTTAACTCCCAGGACAGCATTGGCTGCGAGCTGTTCCTTCTCACGCAACTCCGCAAGTTCCTTCTTATGATTCCCATCCTTTGCTGGGTCGTTCGAGCCTGAGTCGCCGCTGGTAATGACAACCGAAATAACTTCGCAACTTGCCTGCGCCCATTTGGCAAGTGTGCCACCGATACTGAATTCCTGATCGTCAGGGTGCGCTTGGATGCTCATCGCGCGCTGGGGGATGTATTCATGATTGTCCATAAAAATTATTCTCTCCTCTAAATTTTATATCTTTCTTCCAATCACTAACATTTTGTTGCGGATTTTGAAAAGCCAGAAAAAAGTTCTTACAAAAGGTAAGGATAATTTCACAAGCGCTTTCGAACGAAGCAACTTTTGCAAATAGAACTCATAAGGGAAAGATAATTCATGAAACCTTTGCCGTTCAATGACTTCTAGACCACATGACGCGAAAATATCTTTCATTTCGGTTGTGGAAAAGATTTGTTTATGACCGAATAAATGCGAGGAATACATCGCATTTAGAAACGTGGGGAATTTGCCACCCGATAAGCGATACGTGATTTCGCCAACTTGATGATAGAAACTATCTCGGCATGGAGTGTCAATCAGAAGTAACCCGTCTTTTTTCAATACATTTACCGCGCACTGTAATGTTTGAAACGGATAATTGACATGCTCGATCACATCCCATAACGTCAGCGCGTCGAAATAATTTTCATAGCCCTTCTGCCAGAAATCGCTTTCGATGGGTTGCTTATGGACTTCAAGATTGTGTTTTGTCTTGGCATACTGTGCGCGGCTGTCACTTAATTCGATGCCAACGACACGAGCTCCCTCCCGTTTGAGCAGAGACAGGAACAATCCGCCACCGCAGCCGATATCCAACACTTTCGCATTTTCGATTGAAAGATACTTCTTGAGGATTTCTACTTGATGATTGAATTTTTGCGAGTTGGCTTGCAATTGAGTTTCGATATAAGACGACTCTTCATTCGTTAACTGTGAGGCATTGATTTCTGGTGAGATTTCTTCCACAGGATCGAGATAATCTGTGAAGTGGTAGCCACCCTTGGATACATAAACATTGGCATTCTTCAATTTGTACCGAAGACGTGCCTGTTCGGTTGGATGTTTTTTCAGCGCATCAATGTTCTCCTTGCTCATAGGAGGAGATTTTACCTGATGGGGGTTAAAAACCTGACAAGTCTTCAGCGTTTTGGTGTTCTTATTTGCCCATTACTTATAAGACCTGTCAGGGCTGCCGACTTCTGCATCTGTTAGGTCCAAGCCAATGTTGATCGAAGCGATATAGCCGGTGGCCCCGTCACCTTTGACGTTAAGCAATAACTGGTTCCCACCATCCTTGAAGATATGGTCGTCAATGTTGCGCGTATTGCGTTTCCCTTTGAGAGCATATGGCTCCTTGCTGTGAACTTGATCAGTGATTGCGTCACGAAAGAATAATTGCGAAGTGAACTCATAACTCTGTCTACTAGCAGTCTTCGTGCGGATCATAAAATGGATGTGTACGGTTCTGCCCGAGTACCAGCCTGGGTAAATCGTTTGGAATTGAACGCCGCCTTTGGCATCGCTGATCTGATAACCGCGTAGAAATTTCTGTCCAAGCGTGTTAAATACCCGGCCCGCAACGCCTGAATAAATGCCCATTGCGTCACAATGCCAAACATCTACTTGTGCGCTCTCAAGAGGAGCACAGCTTTTGTTTCTAACATTGGAAACATTGATCATTAGTTTAAGAGGGGTGCCTTCACTATAATTCCCTTCTAGTGGATCGAAACGGATGTCTGAGCGGTTCAGTTGGTCGTCTACGAAATAGGGGCCGATGGTTAGTTCAGGACGAACAACACAGTCCAGGGCTGCACTTGACGCGAATCCAGTTGCTCGGATGAGTGTGCTGGGCCCTTCAGGCGAAGCCCAAGCAGCGAGAAACGCGGCACCTCCAATCCCCAACAATTTCAGCGCTTCTCTTCGGCTAAGGATTTTCCCCACAGGTTTGTCATCATTTTCCATAAAAATTCCTTCTATCTACCGCTTGTCTCATTAATAAGTAAACTTTTTCTATGGATTCGGAGCTTGAAATTCAAATATAAAGTTAAGTAAATTATGCGGCACTCTGTAAATATATTATATATAACTCTGGGGGCGCAATTTTGTAACATTTTCCTCTGAAATCGCCTCTTCAACCCGTAACTATTCTATGTTTTTCCCGTCACGTTTATAAGTTTAAGAGGAGAGCCAGTGGAAAAACCATCTGCCTTGATTATCGAAGATGACAGGGACATCGTTGCCCTATTTCGGCATGTCTTGGATCTGGCAGGCTATCGGACGGAAATTGTCCTGAATGGAAAGGTTGCCGCAGAGCATCTTGCCAAGAGTACGCCAGATATTGTTCTTTTGGATCTGGGTTTACCAGGAATGTCGGGAGGGGAAATCCTTGCGATGATGCGCGCCAATGAACGCCTGAAGAACGTCCCGGTTGTTGTCATCACAGCCCATCCGCACTTGGTTGAAACCTTACCCGCAGCTCCGCAGCTTGTCTTAATCAAGCCGGTGAACATTGAGCAGATGAGCAACCTTATCCAGCGCATTTGCCCAACTGAGCAATCAATGGAGAGCTTGCCATGGGATGTGCTGACCGGCGTTTATAATCGTTCGTTTTTTATGGCGCGCTTAGGGTATGCGCTGGAGCGTACAAAACAACTTCGTCAAAATAGGTTTGCAGTTCTATATCTAGATTTAGGGCAGTCAACCAAGATCAATTACTTGTTTGGTAAGGAGTATAACAAGCGTGTGCTTCAGGAATCAGCCGGCCTGCTCAAGACAATCCTGCGCCCAACGGATACGATTGCCAGGCTTAATGGAGATATCTTCGCAGTCCTGATTGAAGATGTCAACAATCATAATACACCTATCTTAGTTGCATCGCGTGTACAAAACCGTATCAGGAAATATCTGGCGAAAACTGAGGATGAATTGCAGGTGCGCGCGAATGTAGGCATTACGTTATGCGGTGAAGAGTATACTTCGGTCAATGAAATACTGCATGATGCAGAACAGGCACTTGCACTGGCAAAGTCGGACCGCAGAAAGATGCTACAGACTTTACGCTCGAAGCCTATCAGTGCTGCAACAAATATTAGTACATCTCCTCTGATGCGTTAGAATCTGTCAGTCAAAAACAGCTGTGCCATCCAATTGCAAACTTGGATGGCATTTTTATTTAAAATTTTCTAATATATACTGCGCCTAAATTCCCCTGTCTCGAGGCTATCCTAGAAAGTAAGACTTTCAGGGATCTGGAAGTCTAATCTTTGTTTGGGGAAGATGTAACTGCTCATTTCTATGCACGTATACTATAACTTGTTGAAAGGTTTACCTACGTATGAGCGTTGAATCTGTTGCTGGTAACCAGCCTCGAGGGCTGGAACAAAAATGGAAAATCTTGATTTCGGTCATGTTCGGCATCTTCATGATCATTCTGGATGCTACAGTGATCAACGTTGCCTTCCCAACGCTGCGACGCGAGTTCAATGCGACTCTCGCGGACGCGCAATGGGTGTTGAGCATCTATGTTTTATCTCTGGGTGTGACAACCCCTGTCTCAGGGTATCTGGCGGATCGTTTTGGGA
>WNFX01006544.1_pt1 | contig 11082 bp, 11 predicted proteins | sample 5400111 | NCBI WGS metagenome assembly WNFX01 (sample SAMN13153363, study PRJNA577476) | soil metagenome | isolation source: 40 cm soil or saprolite under grassland replicate 1 | place: USA:California | collected 2016-06-15
AGAGAAGAATCAAGAAGTTAGCGGAGGAAGTGCCAGAGCTTGAAAAAGTAGAGGAGCAACCTTTACTCGCTTCTACGTAAAGAACAGATACAATTTAGTTTATTCCCTTCCTGAGGATAAAATAACAGCTCTGAGCAGAGCAATACACAATAACGGTGTTTATTTTCATCCAGATGGCAAAAATAAAACAGTCACCAACAAGGGAAAACAATACATATTTGATATAGGCAAACCTGTAAGGTTTCGAGGCCGCGTATTGAATTTTTAGTTGGTTTTATGCCTGATATGCTCAAGATAATTGAAGACGTAGTTTATTCACAAGATATCATATCTAGGAATTAAATCATCGATCCTATAACACCATCTTAGGAACAAAGCTATCACTGCACCTTTGAAATTGTTCAGATTTAGTTTTCGTGCTCAGATTTTTCCTTCGTAAATATTAGGTGGTTCAGATTTTTAGCTTTATCGAATTGCTGTATTGAACTGACTACCATGTGTACTTTTTAATATTCCTTCTCACCAATGTTAACTCTGATTGTAACTCATATCACACGTAAGACTATTTTGCCATGTTTATGAACACCTTTTGCACCTTCATACGCTTGACTTGCTTGGGAAAGAGGAAGTATTGTATCCACGATAGGTTTTACCCGCCCAGAATCAATCAGATCTCCAATTCTGATAAGTTGGTCCCTGCTGGGATGAACAATAAAAAACGTTGCATCAATGCCATATGAATCTCCTTTTTCTTTGAAATATGCCTGAAGTTTATCAAAAGTTGTGAGAACATTTTGACTAGCCACAGACACGAGCTTACCTCCTTTCCTAAGTGCTTGCCAAGATCTTTCAAGCATCTTTCCACCTACAGTATCAAATACTACATCTACGTCATGTACTCTATCCTCAAAACTTGTTTTCTTGTAGTCAATCACATCGTTTACCCCTAAATCTTTTAAAAAACTGGAATTGTATTCTGAAGCTGTTCCAATGACATGTGCTCCAGTCCATCGAGCAAGTTGTACTGCAAAGCTACCCACGCCACCGGCTGCTCCATGAATGAGTATCGTATCTTTTGATGACAGATGTGCATGGTCGAAAAGTGCCTGCCATGCTGTAAGCCCAGCCATTGGAACACCCGCAGCATATTCATGATCAATAGACTGTGGTTTTGGTGCAATCTCTGAATCTATCGCGATAACATAGTCTGCTTCTGCACCATCACGTGTGACTGATAAAGTGTCGGTTAGTCCATATACAGCCTCACCTACCCTCTGATTGGTTACTTTAGGGCCAACCTCTTCTACAATGCCTGAAAGTTCATGGCCCAAAATTATAGGAAGAGAAATATCAGGATTAGACCAGATCCAAACTATTTCATTTCGTGTAACGCCTGTTGCATAGACTTTAACCAAAACTTCTCCTTCTTCGGGATGTGGTTGCATTACATCTTCTTCATATACAAGATCCTGAGGTCCACTGCCGAATTTATGGATACGAACTGCATTCATGCCCCAATAACTGCGTCAATCAAAATATATGTCTTACATGGTGTGAACTGGCTCACTTATTGGATAACTAAGGTAACAAGTCCATAGTTTTGATTTCAACCCATTAACTTATTGTGTCAAAAAATACTCTTATTAACTCAAAAATATTAATGGCTATCTGCGTATTTGTGGAAGATATTTAAACATCTAATCTCATTATTAGCAAAAACGGTAATCGGAACGCATCCAATCCTCTTTATACCATTAGGATGCCACTGATAGTTCTGTGGTCCAAGCAATAAGAACATCAGAGAACCTGTCTTACATACTCTTGCACCTGCTTTTAGTAATTCTATAGTGCGAGGTAAATCCGTGCCATACATCTCTTTTGCTGTTCTAGTATTGTAAGGAGGATCACATCTCCATCTACTGAATTTGCTATTCGGGATACCATCAAGTTTCTGTCCATCAGCTACGAGGTCCGGTTCTGTATCGGGGTTGATGTCCACTCTAAAGCAATTCCCCATGACACTGCCACTACAGACTTCAATTATATTTTCTTCCTGCCCGAAAATATTATCGATCATTTCTAGATAGCGAAAAGAGTATCTTCCGTGATGCTTACCCCTTAGCCTTAAGTGTCCTGAAATATAGTCTGGACTATTTTCTGTAATATACAGGATCCCAGTAGTCGGGTTGGCAGGTATAATAAAATAATTTTTGTGCAGTGTGGAAAGGTCTATGTATTTGCATTTTATAAGGCTACTAATGTTCATTTATTTCTCCCGGGACTGCCTTGTCCTTCAACTGCCAGTCTCTCCAAATCTACTTTACCGGGATAGCACATCTTGCCAGGATGCTTTCTAACTACATGACTTTCATATTCTAGTACGTTGATTGTATCATAGACGCAATAATTGCATGCATATTTTGTAATTTGATTGAAAAAAGAATGCCCCCCACGTAGGTCATCATTTTGATTAATTGCTTTCGTAACATTGGCTCCAACAACACTTAGTTTCTCATCCATAGCTTCATCAAATGACTTTTTTGGATATTCTTGCCGCTCCGTCCTAATCCTAATTCCTTTACCATCTTTTAGATCTTTGGTATATATTCGCATCAAAGCATCCTCTCCATCTTCCCAGGTAATCTCAAAGTTTTTACCAGTATATTCGTTAGGAGAATCAGTGCCAAAATGCCACATAGTAATAATCCAACTGCTATGATCTGGAATAGGAGAAGGAGAGGACAATGACAGTGACAGGCACCCTTTATCTACTAATCGTAAAAGTCGCTCCTCTACCCGAGTTAAAGCATTAGAAAGACGGACAAGTCCTTTAACGTCAACTGCCACCGGGTTTAAGGAACACGCAACCATAACCGATACAGTATCTGTATGATGAACGGTTATCTTAATCGTTAGATCATGAGTTAATATGGTATCGAGGCCTATGTCTTTACTTACGTCATTTGGTGTTAATTCCGGATGACTTGCGGCTATGGTAGTCCAGATATTGTCAACCTTGAATTTATACCGTATATCGTGTAAAGCATGATTGTCTGTTGGCAGGTTATCGATAAATGACACTGATGACATGGATGACATAGAAGAGACCACCGCATGGTTCCCTGTCATTATTTTGCGTTTAGTCAAATTTACTCCCTTTAGGCTATAGAATGCTGGTCCAGAATAATACTGCAATTCTACGAAACCTTCCCTGATAAGTTTTGAGATCTTGTTTCTGAATGTTCCGTGTGCCATAGAATAATGTTCACCATCTACTTCAAAGTCTAAGAAATCAAGAAAACAAAAGGGCCTTTTTTCAACTAAAACCAAATGATTAATGTGCTTCTTCATTGCGTAATCTAACTTTATCTTACTCAGTTAAACCACCATTAACACATCAATACCGTTACGTGTCATTGTCATTATACGAGAAATAAACAGTGATGCGCTAATCATCTAACTCTCCTCCTCTTCGTACGACTCTTGAAGAGTGTCAGGTTCTATTCTAGCTAATGTTCCATCTCAATTGAAAAATAAATTACAGACGTTCTTACATTTTTGTAGAGCATCTAATATCTCTGATCCATGGCTATCCTTTAAAATTATAAATTTTCTTTCTTCAATAGCAAGCAGTTTGTCCGCCGTTGTTAATTGTGTTTTACTCTCTAGAGCCTGGATTAGCTGGAGGTTTTCAGTTTGTAATAGCTCGCAGTTACGACATGTAGATAGGTTTTTAATATTGAGATTCTCGTTTGCAGGCACAGCTTTGGGTTGGCTTATTGTCTTCCCGTCTGAGCGAACTAAAATTGTCTCGGGACTATTTGAAAGCGAACTGAGTTCGCTTTTGATATATTTGCGTTTATATTCTTTTGGTAAGCATTCTTCTATCCACTTTTCACTATCTTTCCTTCCTGGATTTTATCCTTCAAGATTTCTTTTTATTCTTTTACAGATTTGCCCCTGTTCACATTGCTTGCTTTCGTCTAAACGCCGCATCAATTCTTCAATGAGGTTTCTTGCACTTGTAAAATTCAATGAAATTTGATCAATGACTAGCCTAAGGTCAGCAATGATCCCCTCAATTTCCTGTTCATTATTTTTGTAGCCATCGTAGAAGGAATTGGGATTGTTTATATGCGAAGTATTGTTATCTGTCACTGTTCACACCTGGCTTGCACCTTGCTGCTTCTTGTAGTACTGCTAAGCTCGTTAGTATCATGAGCACTATCGTCTTGGAATTTTCCAATACAATTTCTGCATACCATTACAGAAATTACTCCGTATGTTCCGCCTTCTAGTGCAATCTTATCTGTCGCCCTTGCAAAACACTCGACTGCTTCACAAATACAGTTATTAGCTTCGGAATCTATACATCCTTGATCCATAGATATCAACTTTTATGGGTTCCTCGATTCGCTTGATTGAGGGTTCTCAAATCTACGATCAAGCGGATCCTGACTTTTATTTCTATTTTTTTTCCCTTTTGACCCAATCAACTCATTAATGAGTTGATCGTATGTTTGTCCCTTACGACCTATTTCTTTTAGCATGTCGCGAGTGCTGCGACTAATTGCTATGGTACTTTCTAATTCCATATAACAATTATAGGAGACGGTACTAGATGTGTATCGATAGGTGTACTAATGGTTATGCATATTGTTGAACCTTCCACTAACGCTGTAGAATCCATGGATGAACAGTCCCGCCGTAAGATTGTAATTGATTTTATAAGTCAACAGAAAGGTTGCATTGCTGAGGATATTGTAACCGGACAGAATAAAATTGGACGAGTTAAGCTATTCAAAATATTAAAAGATCTAAAAGATGAGGGCGTAGTTATATTAGAGAAATCAGACACGAATCAACGGGATATAAAACTTTTTTTAAATCATGACCACCCGATAGCCTCATTTTCTATGGAATTAAGGGAATTCAAAAATTATCTTTATCCATTAATCGAGAAAGCGACAAATGTTCGTCTGAAAGATCCTCTTGACCATTCCTTATATCCATCTTTTGAACTCTTGGGAACTTGTATTATTGTTTTTCTAGAATATCTTAAGATGACCCATTACCGTGCTTTTTTCTTATGGTCAGAAAAGGTTAAAGATCCTGAGACCCTGCGCAAACTATACAAGTTGTTTTACTCTGAGACTTCCAATTTGTATCTAGACATATTATCAAAATTTAAACCTGCATTCGTAAATTCAAAAAGATATGATCTAGAAGATAATTTCTTAGGTGTTGTTAGGGATTATGGCAGTGAATTACTGGTACCCGAGGATTATCATTTAGCTCAATTGGATCAAACATTTCAATATTATCGTGTCAAGACTGAGGCCAACCCTATCTTACAGTTTATTGTAAATATTAGAAAGGAAATATATGACAGCCAATATAAGACAAAGGAAGACGAATACTACTCAACTGAGGAATTTCGTAAGAATGAATTAGAAAAAGCTAATACTTCAGATGAACTGTTTAGGCGTTTGAATCCACCCGGTCACAAGGAACTATTACGTCGCCACACCGACAAGACTGGCGTTATCCACTTTGATGGGGTGTTTGAGGAACAAGAAAGAAGAAAGAAGATTCAAAAAAAGCGCACAACTAAGGTTGGGAGATTGAGAAAGAAAAGCAATACTCGGAAGAAGTGACTACATTTCGCTTTTTATACTATCTTCTTCACTAATGCCTGTGGTTTAACATGTGCCAATTTAGGATTCTGTTGTACCATTGACATGATCTGATTCATTTGATCACGGATAGCTTGCATCTCGAGTTCGTGCTTATTTTCTATGGCTTTAATCTGTTTGTCCTTCTCTTCTAGCTCAACCGTCACAGTCTTCATATTCGATATGTCTGTTTCCAGCTTCTTAACCTGCACTTTTAATCTTTCTTCGTCATTTATTGTTAGTTCCGGTACTGCCTTTCGGTAATCTTCCAATAATATCTTTACACGATCTGACCTATCATAATTTTCTTCCATAGCATGTAGATCTCGTAGGGCATGCCCCATCATCCATTCCTTATGAATATACTGAATTGCTGGTTGTTGTCCATCCTTAGTTTTGATACTTCTTAAAGTAGTGTTGAAGAACTTTCTAAATCCGTGTGCTAGTTTGATATTGTATCTTTGATTATAGTCTTTTGAAGCTTCTCTTATTCCCGCTTTGTGAGCGACTACACTCAATATTCCTATTATCGCACGGCCTCCAAGACCCTTTCTGTCGCTTATTGCAGCTCCTGTTGAGCCGCCACCATCTTCATTAACGTTAAACCTTCTAACCATTATAGCGCTATCCTTTGTTATTTTTTCTCCAAACTTTATCCTTGTATTTCTATATTCCTCATATGCTTTCCAAGCCTCAGGAGTTATGAAGGTGTCATATTCGTCTGTTGTCCCCCTATATACAACAACATGTGCTGCTAAGATCTTTTTTGGATCTAACTTATCATCATAAATTGCCTCAATATCCCCATCCTTTAGTTGAGCAAAAGCACCTAAACGCATTCCACTTGAAGCCATGAATAATATTGGAATCCTTGCTCTTAGATCACAGTGTTCTAACATTTTCTGAATCTTTTGGCGGTCATAAGCTTCATCTAAAGCGTTGTCATTTCCTCTTGGCAAAAGCCTATCAATGAGTTTCCAGTTTAGAATAATTCCATTCATTTCGCAAAAAAGTTTTACTGGTGGAAGAAAAGCAGCGCATGTTGATGCTTTGATAAGACCTGTATTTACTTTATTTTGTAACGTTAAAACATAATCTTCAACTAACTTTTGAAGTTCTATCTGACCTTCAAGATTAGGTTTATTCTTCCCTTTTACGTTGATGAACTGACCGCATTTAGAAACTATATCTTCTGTGTTCATTTTCATATAGGAACAGAAAGCGAATAATTGTTTTCGATATAGAATAACAGTCTCTTTACTTCTAATAGACCCTTTGAAGAGTTCATATGGTCTTCCAAGTAGATATCTGTCATAGTCAAGTTTTTGCGGTCTTTTTTGCTTCCTCCCTGTTAAAATTGAAGTTCCATTACCACTTGAAAAAATGCTGTAAATTTTGTTAGCGGTACCTTTCAATACAAGACAGTGCACGCTTGTAGTATAAGAAGTTTGTGAATGTAATCCTAAGGTATATATTAGTATTCGCTATTATCTAGTTCATTTAATTAATGTGAACCTTTGATGCTAAAATATAGTAAGAATAGTTTCCTAGCATGCTTGATTGCTAGATACTAGGTCTGGGGTCTTTTCGCCTGTCTTCACATACGTCTCGGATCTCCCATAAACTAGTGTCTATTTACTAGCTTTGCACATACTCTTCTATTGGCTTCAATTCACTATACTTGCCTATTATTGCCTATCATTTTGGAAATTTTAAAAGAATATCCCATATCCTAAATCTTTTTTGTAACGCGGGACAATAAATTGAGGTGTTAGAGAAATGTATCAAGAGGGTGGTATGTTGTAAATCCGAATTGGGCGTAACCAAGGAAATTTCTAAATAATCATCATGATAAAGGTAACATATTGGAAAATAGGGTTTGTGCTTATTGTGGTAAAGAATTTTCAGAGCGAGAAGGATGGCCCCATGTAGAAGGAGATTTCAATAGAGGAGTTCTAAAAATAGAACACTTTTGCTCTGAGAAACATAAATACAATTTCCTGAACTCTAAATTATAAGTCAATATAGAGATGAGAACACTCAAATCAAAATGAAAGGAAGGTTTTTATCAACCTTCTGTTTGGTAAGTCTTGATAGTTTCATCCTGCTGTTCTACCAGCCTCCATATGCTGGAAATGGAATTCCAGTACCGAATCTTTTCTTAGTAAATAGAGGCAGCCTGCTGGTACCAACATAAATGAAATGCCCCTTCTCAAGCCCCACAAGATCTACCACGTAGACGTGCTAGCACGGCTATGCCGCCTTAGGGTTGCTCCCTCCCGGACCTCACCCATTTCGACGATGCACAGTCAAAGCCGCGCCTTCGCGCAGTTCGCTGCTCAAAACCATCCGGCACGGCATGATTTCATTTCAGCAAGGCAAGCAGGTACCTTCCATTTATGGATTTACCCAGCAGTTACTGATCCCAGCATGAAGCCGATTTCTGATATGGGGTACGGCTGGCACCCCGATCCTCCCTGCCTCCGATAGTTAAATAGCGTTTTTCAAATATAATATTATTGGTAATGATCTATCTACGAAGGCGCTTTACGTAGCCATTTTGTTAATTTTCATCATTCTATCGCACTATTGTCCTATAAACTAAAGTTTTGCAATTTTTACATAATGGATTTAATAAATAGATTTTAACTGATAAGATAATCGCAAGGCCAATCTGTATGCAGATATGTCCTAATTTTCCATTCCGCACCAGAAGGAGAACCAGTAGTCGCATGGATTTTTACGGCTCTTCGTAGATTGAACCATATATTATAAATATAAACAAAAAAGTTAAAAATAACTTTAAATTGTAATAATATACCACGAGAGAGGAATATAATACTTCATGACATCTAGTCATCATGAGTATAATTCAATATTAGTGTTAGATGATGAATTTGATATAGTCACTATAATAAAACATGATTTGGAACGTCATGGCTTCTGCGTACTCTCATTTACAGATCCACATTTGGCATTAAAGGATTTTCAAATAAATGCTGAAAAGTATGACTTGATTATCTCAGATGTCAGAATGCCAGGTATGAATGGATTTGAATTTTTAAGAAAGGTCAAAGAAATAAGACCTGATATTAAGGTCTTTTTGATGACTGCATTTGAGATTAATAACCTGGAATTTTCAAATGTTATCCCATCTATTAAAGTAGACGAATTTGTGCCAAAGCCTATTACAATGGAGAAACTGGGTATTGTAATTAAAAAACATCTAAAGGTATTTTAGCATACTTTGGATTTAACGATTATGCTGTGGATAATTTATATACCCTAGCAAGGGTTTCGTTTGAAAATAATACCTAAACCAGCCAGTTGCAAATCTGTTAGTTCTTCTACTGTTCATGGTTCGTTGAAAAGGTGAGTAGCGTTTGGGACTACTACAAGTTTTTTCTTTTCTGACCCAAGATCCTTTAACACATTCTTGTTTCAATCTATCACTTGTAGTCATTCCAACTTACGATAGAGTTGGAGCTTTTATTAATCTCAAGTAATTTAATTCACTCTTCCACTACGTGAAACAAAAGCAGCTATACTCTCTTGATATTGTGTTGCTGCCGGAGCTACAATTGCCGATGCGGCTCCTTGTGCTTGCTCTTCAAACACAGGTCTAGCCTAAAAGTCTGAAAGTGTTGTCTGGCTTGAAGTAGAAGTTGAATCATTACAGCCATTATTACAGGCACGACTTCTGTTAGAGCTTTCAACATCCTACAAACTCCATTCAGAAGAACCTACAGAGTTTCAGTGACGTCGGGTTTCTTCTCATTCTTTCTGGTGGAGACTTTCCTCCTCCTACTCAATGTCCATATTCTAGATCGTGCTTGATTTGGTCGATGCCATGTGAATCGTGAGGAACAAATATACCAGTGTAGCTATAGCGGTTAACATAGATTAGAAGGTTTTAATTTTCTTGACATATAGTATTCATTCATAGCAAAAACTTCTACCCTTCTGCTACTACTATCCGCTCCAGTATGTAGAATGGCAAACATCAACTATAATTCTAGGATAATAAAGGTTCAGAGGATATTTTGAGGTTTGATTTCCATTATATCTCTATAAATATTAAATGCTGTGTCGCCTATCTTTCTATGTTAAGAGTGTGAAAATCGACATTTTTGATCTCACAATTCATTTATTCGTATCTTCGGCCTCATCGTCGTACTCTTAACAAGCGCATCTGCGAATCTGATTGCTATTGTTGTAGTATAGTTGGACTGGAGGCAATATAATTATTCGATAGTTCTATATCAACAACTTTCTTTGAGTAGATAAAGAGTATTCACACATAATTAAAAGAAAAAAGAATATGGAACGCGAGCATTTTTTGTTATATTCTTATTTTGTTTTATTTGAAGAGATTAAGCCTTTGAAAAACTCTCCTGTCTTATTGAGAAATTCTCCTGTCTTGTTCATGAGAGATTGTCCTGCTTCCCCTGTTTGGTTTGCTGCAGATTTAGTTCCTTGTGTAACATTAGCTGCTCCGGCCTGCATTTTTTCTCCTGTTTGGTTTGCTGCAGATTTAGCTTGTTCCGTACTATTAGTTGTTGCTGCATGTGCCGGTGTAAGAATCTGAGTCCATTGAACAGCTGTTGTTGTGTACATAAAGAGCAGTCCTAATGACAGAGTCAGAACAATAAACGAAGCAGATGTGTGGTTGCTTTTTTTCACTATTTCTCTATTCAAATTTTCTTTTACCATTTTTCCTCTTTATCTTCCTATGCTATGTACTAGTGAATATAACAAGTTGATATATTTTTCTATTTTTCTTTCTATCTTTCTTACATTATTACTTTTAGTGCTTTTTCAAGTACTTGAAATGTTGCAGGCAGAATACCTATTGGTTCACCATCGATAGTAACTGTCACATCTCTCTCCTTTGAACTTAGAGAGACCTTTCTAGCTTGCATATAGAATATCTCATTTTCGTTAGCATAGCTGCCAGTTTTCATATTAACTAGGTTATCTAACATCTTAAAACTGCCTGAATCCTTTAGAATAACTATATCAAGCAATCCATCTGAAACACTAGCTCGAGGCGCAGCCATAAACCCGCCTCCAAGGAATTTACCATTGGCAACAATAGCCATTGTCATCTTTGTAAGAATTTTTTCACGTCCATCATCTACTATAACTTCACATAGATTACTTTCGTAAGCGGGTAGACTTGTAGCTACGCTTGCAATCGTAGATATAACGCGGCTATTAATCTTACTTCTTACTTTCTTTGATCTATCAATAATCTCAGCTCCAAAGCCAATCTCTGCCGCATTGAGAAAAACCTTTGTTATTGTTTTTGAATGATCTTTCGTATCAGTTACTGTCGTGCTTATAACATCTATCTCCTGTGTTTTACCTTTTACGAAATTACGACAGCATTTCATAACTTCTTCAG
>WNFX01008844.1_pt1 | contig 11081 bp, 10 predicted proteins | sample 5400111 | NCBI WGS metagenome assembly WNFX01 (sample SAMN13153363, study PRJNA577476) | soil metagenome | isolation source: 40 cm soil or saprolite under grassland replicate 1 | place: USA:California | collected 2016-06-15
TTGTTATGAACACAACCAATGATCAATCGCATGCCGCCGCCAGCACGGGTTCGCCGGCGTATCAGGCATATTGGATCCTTCACGTCGGATTCACAGTTGCCCCCATCCTCGCCGGGTTGGACAAGTTCTTCCACCTCTTGGTCAACTGGGACCAGTACCTGCCTGGAGTAGTAGCAAGCGCTTCACCCATACAGCCGCACACGCTGATGCTTGTTGTCGGCGTCATCGAGATTGTAGCTGGAATTGGAGTCTGGCTTAAACCGCGAATCTTCGCTTACGTTGTCGCAGCCTGGTTGGTGGTAATCATAATCAACCTGTTGTTGATCCCCGGATATTTCGATATTGCGCTGCGTGATTTTGGGCTGTTGCTCGCCGCTCTCGCGCTGGCTCGGTTGAGCCAGCAGTACTCTCGCGCGTAAACAGTGGCAGGGACCAACATTGTAGGAGGTCTCTGCGAGGGGGCATCTGAAATAGTGGTGTCTGACACAGACGCCCAACAATTAATCTTTCACCAGCGAGAGGAATTCGCAGCGCGTTCGCGCGTGATTGGAAGTTAGGCATCTTGCCTGACTTGACTCAGCAGGCTGCGAGCCTGCCGAGCATGTACCGGAGTGGTAAGCTGCCTGTCGGCCCACGGTCGCCGCGGCGATGCAGGCTATCCTCCTAGTCCTTCAGCAGCGAGAGAAATTCAGAACGGGTCCGCGCGTCTTCCTTAAAAACACCGAGCAAGCACGATGTTTTCATGATTGAGTTTTGCTTTTCAACGCCCCGCATCATCATGCAAAGGTGTTTCGCTTCTACGACCACTGCTACACCAGACGGTTCCAGACAAGTCATCAACGATTCGGCAATCCGCGTAGTGAGATTCTCCTGGATTTGCAGGCGCCGCGCAAAAACATCCACAATGCGCGCTACCTTCGAAAGCCCAATCACTTTTCCATTCGGAATGTAGGCGACGTGCGCCCGACCAATAAAGGGCAGCAGGTGATGCTCACAGAGGGAATAAAGCTCAATGTCCTTAACCAGAATGATCTCACTCGCATCCGACTCGAAAACAGCGTCGTTAATGATTTCGTCGAGGTCCTGACGATAACCCTGTGTGAGAAATTCCAGAGCGCGCGCTGCGCGATCTGGAGTGCGCCGCAGACCTTCGCGATCCAGGTCCTCGCCAATGCATTCTAGCAACTCGCGATACGCATCTGCGAGTCGGGCAAGCTGTTTCTCGGGAAGGCGATTCCTTTCACGCGTGAATCGTTCTTCGAGATCAAGATCGGAATTGCGGCGTTGAATCATGGCTTGTGTTGGAAGCAGCTTAGCATCAAGGAGCGGCGCCCTCTAGTCCGCCGCATCGTCCTGCCTGTGGGGCAACCGGGCGTCTCGCCTGGTTGAGAGTTTCTTCTCGGCAGGCAAGATGCCTGCCCGCCCCACAGCCAAGATGGCTGTGCTACTATTCGAGCCAGCTTTGAGGATATTTCGGATCGTCAAGCGCCAGCGAGTCCTCTGTAAGCTCGAGTGTGTGTTGAGTATCGAACATCACCGCGAGCTCTTCGGTGCGTGTCGCGCTCTTGCTCGCCATGATCGTGCCCGGGTGTGGGCCGTGCGGAATCCCGCGCGGATGCAGCGTAATTGAACCGCTCTCAATCCCGCGACGCGAACCGAAATTCCCGCGAACATAAAAGAGAACTTCGTCAGCTTCGACGTTGTCGTGCACCCATGGGATTTTCACGGCCTCAGGATGCGTATCGAGCATTCTCGGAGCAAACGTGCACACCACATAACCGCGAATCTGAAACGTCTGATGGATGGGCGGTGGTTGATGAAGAGTACCTGTGATCGGCTCAAAATCCTGCGCGTTAAACGTAAACGGATAGAGATAGCCATCCCACCCAACCGCATCGAAGGGATGATGAGCCAGCGTCACGCGCGTGAGCCGCGCTCCGTCTTTTACCAGAACATCGACGTCTTCCTCTTTGTCGATGGTAATTATCTCCCGAGGAGCATGAAGGTCGCGCTCCGAATAGGGCGCGCCCATTTTTATTTGGCCCTCATGATTTAAGTAGCGTTGCGGAATCCGAACGGGGCCGACTGATTCGAGAATGAGATAATCTTCCTCTTCAATCTTGTCGGGCACGAGCCGATATGTGATGCCACGGGGAATGACAATGTAATCTTCAGCGCGATAAGGCAGCTTGCCGAAAACAGATTCCATCACGCCACTGCCGTGAAAAACGAAAATAATCTCATCCGCGCCGCCGTTTTTATAATATTCAAATTTATCGTACGCCTTTGCCGGTCTTGCCCGATAGGCAATCACGTCCTGGTTAAACAACATCGGGACACGCCCGGTGTAGACGTCGCCGCGTCGCGGAATATTGGCTGTCTTTAAGTGATGATGCCGCAACGGACTGTCAGTCACTTTCTTCGGTTCCCAATTCTTGATCAACTCGACGTTGCGCACACGGGTGGGCGGCCGCAGGTGATACATGATCGAGTACGCCTCATCGAAACCTTGTGTGGTAAACACGTGCTCGTACGCGATGCCTTCGTTTTTGTAAGTCGGCCCCTGCCCATTCCGATGAAACCAGATGTGATGCTTCCTCGGGATTTCTCCCAGTCTTTGGTAATACGGCATTCTCGAATCCTCCTCTTATTCGCTAGGATAAACGATCAACTCCTCACCGTCCCCCTCTCCTCTTTCAAAGAGGAGAGGCGACCAGCTTCTTCCTCGGCAATGTCATGAACGCACACTCCGCGTTCCGCCTGTCCCTTCTGAAGGGAGAAAATTAAGGTGAGGGATCGCCTGTTCCGAGCTTCCATCTCTATAAATTGCCTCGTGCTGCCTGTTCGCGCTCGATGGCCTCGAACAACGCTTTGAAATTGCCTTTGCCGAAACTCTTCGCGCCTTTGCGCTGGATGATCTCGAAAAAGAGCGTCGGCCGGTCCTCGACCGGCTTCGTGAAGATCTGCAGCAGATAACCTTCGTCGTCCCGATCGACCAGAATGCCGAGCTGTTTCAGTGCGTTCAGTTCTTCGTCAATATGGCCTACGCGATCGAGCAACGTGTCGTAGTACGTCGACGGAACTCTCAGGAACTCAAGCCCGCGCTGTTGTAGGTCAGTCACAGTTTCGATAATGTTGTTCGTAGCCATCGCGATGTGCTGCACACCTTCGCCATCGTAAAAATCGAGGTATTCCTCCACTTGCGATTTCTTTTTGCCTTCGGCCGGCTCGTTTATCGGAAATTTGACGAAGCCGTTGCCACTGCTCATTACCTTGCTCATCAACGCGGAGTACTCGGTGGAAATGTCTTTGTCGTCGAACGTGAGGATGTTGCGGAATCCCATTACGTCCTCGTAAAACTTCACCCACGGGTTCATCTGGTTCCATCCGACATTGCCAACGCAATGATCAACATGCTGCAGTCCCGTCTCAGGCGCGCGGAACGACGGATCCCACTTCACGAATCCCGGCATGAACGGCCCGGTGTAATCATCGCGCTCGACAAACATATGCACCACTTCGCCGTATGTATGGATGCCGCTAAGGATGATTTTGCCATGCTCGTCCTTTAGTGTTTTCGGTTCCATATGACTTTTGCCGCCGCGCTTGGTGGTTTCTTTCCAGGCAGAAGTTGCGTCCTTCACTTTTAACGCGATCACTTTCACGCCGTCGCCATGTTTATGAACATGATCGGCGATAGGATGACTCGCCCGAAGCGGCGTCGTCAGAACAAACGTGATCTTGTTCTGCCGGGCCACATAACTGGCGCGATCTCTCACACCGGTTTCCGGTCCGCTGTAGGCCAGCGGCTGAAAACCGAGCGCGCTCTGATAAAAGTGCGCCGCCTGTTTGGCGTTACCGACATGAAATTCAATGTGATCCGTGCCCTCGAGCGGCAAGAAATCCTTCTCTACCGCCGGGGTGGCTTTCTTTTTTGGAGCAGCAACTGTCGTTGGCATAATGACCTCCTAAATCTCTCGCGGTGAACGCGCGTTTTAAATATAAGAGGGACAGTGACGCCTGGCAAGGTTGCCACGTAGTGACATCATTGTTACCGGATACATACACCCGGGTCTGTTGCTCCGCTAAAAGCGCGATGCATACTTGATCTGGACGCGACTTCCATGCGAAAAAACTCTCTTTCTCATCATCTTGCTGCACTCTGGTTTGCCGATATCGTCGGCTACAGCGCACGTGTCGCGGAGGACGAGCGTGGCGCGCTGCAGCTGGTCGAAATTTTGCAAGCACTCTCTCGCAGTACCGTCCAGCGCTACGAAGGTCGAGTCGTCAAATTCTTCGGTGATGCGGTTCTCGCTGAATTTCCAAGTACAGAAATGGCTGTGCGCGCCGCAGCCGTGCTGAGCAAAGAGTACACTGAACAGTCAGCGAAGACAGGTCGCGCGCACGATCTGCGCATCGGTGTTCATCTTGGCGATGTTGCCGTAGACGCAGATGGCGACCTCTACGGCGATGGCGTCAATGCGGCGGCGCGGATCGAGGCAGTTGTTGATCCTGGCCAGGTGGTCGTCAGCGAGGACGTCTGGCGTCAAGTCCGTGGACGCGAAGGGTTCCGTTTCGAACGTTTGGGTGATCGGAATCTTAAGGGCGTAGGTTTAATTGATCTCTACGTCGTCACTCTGGACGAAAGTCCTGCGACGATGCCGGTTTCGAACGCGGAAGAAGCGAATCAGCGTAGTGAGCAAAGGAAAGAAAAGATTCGCTCGATTGCTGTTTTGCCCTTCGCCGATCTCAGTGCGGAACAGGACCAGGAACACTTCAGTGATGGTGTCGCGGAGGAAATCCTCAACGCCCTCAGCAAGGTGGGCGGTCTCCACGTTCCGGCCAGGACATCCTGTTTCGCGTTCCGCGGAGCGACCCTGGACGCGCGCGAGATTGGCAAGCGTCTTGGGGTGGAGACGCTTCTCGATGGTAGCATTCGAAAGGCTGGAAAGCGTGTCAGGATCAGCGTGCAACTCGTTGACGCGAGTAACGGCTACCAGCTCTGGTCGGAACGCTTCGATCGCGAGATTGAAGACATCTTCGCAATCCAAGACGAAATCGCCCGAAGCGTTCTGGAATTGTTAGGTCTCGCGCTCACCGAACGAGAAGAATTCCGCTTCCTGAAGCCCTCCACGACCAACATCGAGGCGTACGAAGCTTATCTTCGCGGACGTAAGCTTTATCACAAATGGACGCGTCAAAGCGTGGAGTTCGCGCGACAGATGTTCGAGCGGGCGGTCAAAATCGATCCTGAGTTTGCGGCGGCCTGGGCGGGCTTGGCCAACGTTCATGTCGATCTCTTTCGGTGGGGACGCAATCCGCGGGATTTGGAAGAGGCACAGCGCGCGAGCGAGCGTGCATTGAAACTCGATCCAAATTCAGCGGAAGCCCATGTTTCCGTCGGTCAGGCTCTCGCCATTAAGCGACGGTATGCGGAGGCGGCGACTGCATTTGATCGGGCAATCGAAGAAGACCCAACTCTTTTCGAAGCGTATTATCTTTACGGTCGAGTGCTGTTTGAAAGCGGAGATATCGAGAAATCCGCAAAACTGTTTGAAAAGGCGCGACATGTGCGACCGGACGATTACCAGTCGCAGTGCTTACTGGGATTGGCATTAACTCAGTTGGGGCGGCTAGATGAGGCTCGCCATGCCGACCAACTCGCGGTCGAGTCGATCGAAAAATATCTGGAACTCAATCCTGACGAAGCGCGCGCATACAGCCTGGGAGCTAATTCGGCGATGAGGCTGGGAGACAAGGACCGTTCGAAACTATGGTGCGAGCAGGCGATGGAACTAGCGCCAAATGACCCATTAGTCCTATACAATGCCGCATGTAATTTAGCACTGCTGGGCGAAGGTGAACGCGCTCTCGATGGACTCGAACGTGCCCTCGAAGCAGGTGTCGCTGTAGGAGAATGGATTAAACATGACCCGGATTTCGAGAGTCTCCGCAGTCACCCACGCTTCCAAACGATCGTGAAGCGGATCGCGCCTTTATAGGATTGTAAAGTCCAAATCCGGCCGAGTTACCGTGAAGACTTCTCCCTCTGCGAAAACGAGTTTCTCACAGCACGAAGCTTCAGCCGCAGCGCATTCAAAGGAATAAATCCGGTCGCGTCGGTTTGATCGTATGCTGATGTATCGCCTTCCATTGTCGCGATCTTTGGATCGTAGAGGCTCTTGGAGCTTTTGCGTCCGGCGATGATGATGTTGCCTTTGTAAAGCTTGAGGCGCACAACTCCGGTGACGTCGCGCTGCGTTTCGGTCACCAGCGCTTGAAGGACTTCGCGCTCGGGCGAGAACCAAAAGCCGTTATAAACAAGCTCGCTGTATTTCGGAATGAAGGCGTCGCTCGACTGCATTCACAGAGCGCCGCTACAATCGCGGCAGGTGAATCGTCGCCAACATGCAGCGGGCGCTCCCACCGCCAAGTTCAATCGTAGGTATTTCAAGCTGCACGAGCCGCGCGTAACGCGTCAATGTTCTGCGTTGTTCCTCATTCGATGCGCGAGCGGCGCGACTGGAAAGCACCAGCAGTTTCTCTCCACCTTTATTGTGTAGTTCAATGGCATTGCCGGCGAAGTTCGCGATCTGATCTGCCGATAGCTCCACGATCTCCTTTCCGGTCTTCTCCAAGCGCGCTCGCACTTGTTGCCGTTCGGCTTTGTTCGGAATCATCTCCAGACCAACCATCGCAAAAGCCGTGCCGATGCACATCATGACGTTGGTGTGATAGATCGGCTGGCCATTGGAGCCGATGCTGGTGAAGGTGACCGGCTCGTAGCCGAAATCATCGGCAAAGCGTTGGATCACCTTGGGATTGGAACGATTTGAGAGTGAGACGTAGGCAATTTTGTTCAGGTGATCGAACACAAGACTGCCTGTGCCTTCCAGGCAGCAACCTTCATCCTCAAACGGCGAGTAATCGATCACCTCGGTGACTCGATAGTGCTTACGCAGTCCCTCGACGATATCCTGCCGACGCTCGCGTCGCCGCAGGGGTGAATACATCGGGAAAAGGGCGATGCGCCCATCATCATGGGTCGAGACCCAGTTGTTGGGGAAAACGGCGTCTGGTTTTTCCGGCTCAGCTGTGTCTTCAAAGACATGCACGTTAATCCCGGCCACGCGCAGCGTCTGCACGGCTGCGTCGAATTCTTTTCTCGCGGTCAGCGTCAACGCTTCTGAATCGCGATCGGCATTACGTTGGAATGCATTGTCTACCGCCGTTTCCGGATTGGGATAAAATCGGCCGGGGTGGATCATCAGCACCGAATCGGTGCTTTGGGCGTGCGCAGCACTTTGCGTCATTGACTAGCTGTATAGTATCCTACTCGCCTTGATGCCGCATCTGGGTGGAATGCCTCCAAGCGGCTCTCGACTCCGCTACGCTCCGCCGGGGATAACGATTTTCACGGATGTTTGATGTTCGACGTTTCATGTCTGATTTCAAACCCTCACCTCAATCCTCTCAACGCTCCGCCCAGTCGCGATCCCAAGGGGAGAGGTGGACGCGCTGGTCTGAGTCACGACGAAACGCGGGTAGCCCTTTCCTGCTCGAACGAGGAGAGGACGAAGGTGAGGAGTCGACGTACGACAACTCAGTCGCCGAATGAAATGTCCACGTCACGCGCGGTTTGCACGACCTCGCCGTTCGGTGGGACCAGCTTTAGGCGATTGACCGCTTCTGCGATTGGGACGTGTCGAACCTGATAATTGTGATAACTCACCATTGAACCGAAGTGCCCTTCGTTTGCCAATTGCACCGCCTTAACTCCAAACCTGGTTGCAAGAATCCGATCCAACGTCGTTGGTGCGCCTCCGCGTTGCAGATGGCCTAGCACGCAGCAGCGCGTCTCTTTTCCCGTACGTCTCGCAATTTCGCGCGCGACGATGTCGCCAATCCCTCCAAGCCGAAACTCGCCTGCCTCTACGTCGCGCTTCACTTGCTCGCCATGTTTGGGTCGTGCGCCTTCCGCCACGACCACGACCGTTCCCAAACAACCAGCAGCCTCGCGTGCCTTAATCACGCCAGCGATCTTATCGTAATCGAACGGAATTTCCGGAATCAAAATGATATCCGCGCCACCGGCGATACCGCCGTGCAGCGCGATCCAGCCGGCGTGACGTCCCATCACTTCGACCACCATCACTCGGCGGTGACTGGTGGCGGTGGTGTGCAGCCGATCAAGCCCATCGACCACGACATCAACGGCAGAATCGAATCCGAACGTCGTGGCTGTGGCTTCAAGATCGTTGTCGATGGTTTTGGGGACGCCGATGCAATTGATGCCAGCCTCCTGCAATTGCTGCGCCGTAACCAAAGAGCCGTCACCTCCTACGATGATTAACGCTTTGACCTGAAGTTCGCCCAGGATTTTTTTTGCGTCTTCGATCACATGTGCAGGCACAACGGTGCGATCACCGGCGCCGGTTTTCGCCACAAAATGGCCGCGATTCGTCGTGCCGATGATCGTGCCACCCAGCGCCATGATTCCATCAATGCTCTTACGGTCGAGGATGACGTGATTACCGGGCGGAAGTAGCCCTTCAAATCCGTCGCGAAAACCAACGACGTCCCAGCCGAGTTTGTCCGCCGCGAGCACAACTCCACGCAACACCGCATTTAGTCCAGGACAATCGCCACCGCTGGTCAAAACACCAATCCTCGTCTTCATGTTAGCAAAAACAAAATGCTAGATTCGTTGATTATTGGTTTAAGGCCGATGCTATTCGCTCCAAAAAATACACGGCGGTTTCTTTCCCGCCTCGCCCCTCGCAGAAGGGGAGAGGACGAAGGTGAGGGGTTCGATTCCGCTCCGGCACCAGCTAAACCCTCACCCTCCCCCTCTCGCTTTGAAAGGGAGAGGCGACCGTCCGCGCACATTCCAATTCCTTGCCCCATTGCAACCGACAACTTATGAAGATTACCTGAGAAAATCAGAGCAATTTCTTTGGATCGGCCAGACGACCGGCAGCCGCCCATTGATCATACAACTGCCAGCCCCGTTGCAGCAGGGCTGTGCCTTCACCGAACCGATTCGAGCTGCCGAGGAGTACTACCATTAAATGACGCTGATACACGGTCTCCTGCTGGCCCTGCCGAACCACTTCCGACTCACGATTCGCGTACAGAATCAGACACTGGCCCGCGCGCGCGGAAAGGCCCGTTTTCACTCCGTCGATCCCCATTTTGCCCAAGAGTTCGTTTGTGTTGCGAAGCATGTAATTCAATCGCTGCCCGGCTCGCTCGAAGGCGCTCCATCTTTAACTGCTTGGCGAGTGCATTCATTTGGGCAACGAATGCATCCACCGGCGTGAATTTTGAGCCAACATCACTGGGCAGGAGCGATCCCAACTGCGAACCCACGTGGTGCGCGAGCGTGTAGGCCGCGATATTGTCGGATTGGACAAGCGCAGCGTAGAGAAGATCGCGCAACGTGATGCTGTCGCCCGGCTGAAACCCGATGTTGTTTTCCGACGTCCCGACAAACGCCTCCTGCGGAATCGTAACTACCTGATTCAGATCACCTGATTTCCGCTCCGACCAATCGAGCACGACGCTAGCCGTCGCGATTTTGGTGAGGCTACCCACTTGAAGTTTTTTCCTGGGCTCTTGTTCCTCTAAAATGTAGCCGGTTTGCGCATCGGCAATAACATATGCCAGCGCCGCAGCCGCCGGGCGGACAACGGACGCGCTCGCGAGGAAGGCCAGGAGAATAATGAGAAACCGACGTGACAAATGCATAAACACCCCGAGACGGCAGCACCTTAATCGGCGGATTCTGATTCGCAAACGCTCGCGCAGCTCCAACGTCTTTTAGCAGCCAACAGCGATGCGAAGACGTATCGCACTCCAAAAGCACTTCGTGCGAAATCACGGCGAAACGGCACCACGGTTTCGCGCAAGCTTTCGGAGTGCGTACAGCCTGCCCGCCCGTGTGCGGGCGTCCTCGCGTCGCTTTTCGTTGCGGTCCTGGCAACGCAATGGTTCCCACGTCTGATCATTCTCACGCCTTTTTCTGCAGAGCTCGACCGCGACTGATCAGCAAGCGCATAACGCAGTAGATAACTATTGCTGAAGGGATCGCAACGAACAGCGAACCGACGAACGCTGGCCAAAACGTCGGCCACACCACTCGAGAAAAAACATGCCAGTGCACATAATCGTGGAGCCGGAATTGGCGGAGATGCACACGTTGAGCTGCTGGCCGATTCAGGATCCAGCATCCAAATTGATACTCGGCGAGATACAACGCCGGCATGGCCCAAATCATTACGTCGTGCAGCGTCACCGCAATCGCAGCTGCGATTTTATTGCAGCGGAAAACCCAGGCCACGGCGATCGACAATAATGTCTTGAGCGGATACAACGGGGTGAAGCCAAAGAAAATTCCGATCGCCGATCCGAGCGCAATGGAGTGCGGCGTGTCGGCGATCGCCATCAGGGTCATGTGGTGCGCAACAAGCCAGTGCTTCAGTCGCGCCAATGGCCCGGGCAATCGTGATTCATAAACCGGCTCGGCGGTCTGCTGTGACTTCTGCGCGTTCAATGATGATTAACTTGGCAGAAAAACGCCGAACGCCCAACGTCGCACGCAAGACGTCGAATCAAAACAAGACGCCTGCCATACCCGACAACAACAATCGGCTTACTGCACCATTGGACGTTGAACGTTGGACGTTGGATGTTGGACGGTTTCTCTATCAATGTTTCAGCGCAGTTAGCTCACGAACTTAAAACAACTCCAACGGCTGCGCCGGTGTCTTAACGATTTGGTCCAGCGCTTTGCGCAAGCGAAGGGCGGCACTCGGCGCATAATCGAGATTGTTATTGTTGAAAATCACATGCGCATCGCGCGCCTCTTCTACGAGCTTCTTGCTGCGCTTTGCGACCTCCGCGATTTCCTTATCGCTGTAATCGTAATTGAAACGCGCGGCCACCGTTTTCCCGGTCACATAAGCTTTCGCGTTGCGCCCATGCAGCCGCAGGTATACGGCGTTCGGGCTCGTCACCTCGTTCACATTCGACGGCATCACAGTGAAATGATCCGATGCAGGAGCATCCACATTCACAAA
>WNFX01006552.1_pt1 | contig 11077 bp, 11 predicted proteins | sample 5400111 | NCBI WGS metagenome assembly WNFX01 (sample SAMN13153363, study PRJNA577476) | soil metagenome | isolation source: 40 cm soil or saprolite under grassland replicate 1 | place: USA:California | collected 2016-06-15
TGGTCGGTGGCGCGGTGAAGATCGTCTACGATCTCGGCCTCTACGCCGGCTACCGTGCGCGGCGGGCCGAACACGAAATGCCGTGAGCCGGCCGGGATGAGCGGCCGGTCGTTGTCGTTCGCCGCGCCCCCCTCCGCCTCGGTCTCCCGGGAGCTCGGCTGGCGGCGCGTGCTGGTCGTGGGCTCGGCGGGCGCCGGCAAGACGACGTTCGCCGTGCGGCTGGCCCGTCTGCTGGACCTGCCCGTCATCCACCTCGACGCCGAGTACTGGCACCCGGGCTGGCAGGCCACGCCCGCGGACGTGTGGCCGCGGCGGGTCGAGGAGCTGGCCAGCGGCGACGCATGGGTGATGGACGGCAACTACGGCGCCACGCTGGACCGCCGGCTGAGCCGGGCGGACGCGGTGGTGTTCCTCGACGTCAAGCGCCTGACGTGCATGCGCCGGGTGGTCCTGCGCTCCCTGCGGTATCGGGGCCGGACGGGGCCGGGGCTGCCGCCCGGCTGCCCCGAGCGGCTGGACTGGCAGTTCCTGCAGTGGGTCTGGAACTACCAGCGGCGGTCGCGCGGCCGGGTCGTCCAGCTGCTGGCCGCGTCCGGGCTCCCTGTGGTACACCTGCGGACCAAGCGTGAGGCACGACGATGGCTGACGACCTGACCGCCCTCAGCTCCGAGGAGATCGAGGCGCGCGTCGAAGAGGTGCGGGCGCGGACGCGCCCCGTCGAGCAGCGGCTGGCCGAGCTGCGCGCCGAGCGCGACGTGCTGCTGACCGAGCTCCGGCGCCGCGAGCGGCAGGCCCACCGTGAGCGGCGCGCCGACCTGAAGGCCTCGATGCGGACCGGCGAGCTGCCCACGTTCGCGCAGCTGGTCGCCGGCGCCGGCGAGGGCTCGTTCGACGACTACCGCTACCACCTGAAGACCGGCGGCGAGGTGCGCCTGGGCTATCCCGGCGCCGGGCCGGCCGTGGCCTTCACCGACGGCAGGCGGGTGGCGCAGGCCCGCGACCTGGCCCAGGCCGCCGAGCTGTACGCCGCCGGCTGGGAGATGGGCAGCCCGGGCCGGCAGGGCGTCCGCGTGCACTTCCCGGGCACCCGCCAGGAGAAGCTGGTGGACGCCGGCGAGGTCCACGTCGCGCCCGCCCCGGCGGCCGGACGGGCCTCGACAAAAACCTGAACACTCGATTGATGGTTTGGCCTCCAGCGGAGAGGAGCAAAACTTGATAGCCTACGCGCATGGGCAACAGAGCCAGGAAGAGGGGCGAGTGGGCGCTCAACGGGGTGGTCGGAGCCCTGGACAAGGCGCGTGGAGCGCTCGCCCAGCGCCTCGACGAGATGGATCTCCAGGACGTGCAGAAGCGTGCGCAGAAGCGGAGCCAGCGGCTGGCCGGCACCGTGCGATCCGACATCCGGCGGCGGACGCGGCCGCGGCGGCGCGTCTCGCCGTGGGCGGTCGTGGGGCTGGCCGGCATGGCCGTCCTGGGCGCGGCGGCGTTCGGCGTCGGCTTCGTCGTGTACGACCGCGAGCGCCGGGATGCCGCCCGCAGGCGCCTGACCGGCATGCAGGTGCGGGCGCGAGAGCGCTACGCGGAGCTGACCAGCGGGCGCACCCAGGCCGAGTCCGACCTGGAGGCTCGGGTCCGGCAGGCGATCGCCGAGGGCGGAACGCCGCCCGAGGGGCTCGACGTGGTGGTCGAGGGCCGGACGGTGTACCTCCGCGGTGCGGTCTCGGATCCCGCCTTCGTGGACGCTGCCGCCGAGCGGGTCCACGGTGTCCCGGGTGTCGTGGCGGTGGTCAACCTGACCACGAGCGCCGCCGACGAGCGGCGCGCCAGGGCGACCCAGAAGCCCTGATCCGGGGGGCGACCGTGGTCGCCCCTGGACCGTCTCGCCCGGCGGCCGGCGCGGCGCGGGAGGCCCACGCGGGTGGGCGCCTGTCCTGATGTCGCGTACCCATGTCCCCCTCCACCGCGTTGTAATCGGGCAGAACTGGCCGTGAGCGCGCATTCTCGACAGACTGCCCGATGAAACCACCGAGGATCAGGACCCGCTCGGGCCGCAAGCCCCGGGCCCGGTTCCACGCCAGCTGGTCGCCGACTGGCGGCCTGCGCTCCCGCCGCACGCTGGTCAGGGTCGCCGGCGTCCTGGCCGGCCTCCTCGCCTTCCTCGTCATCGGCGTCAACGTGTACGCCGTCTCCGTCCTCGACAGCCTGCCGCCGGTGCAGGACATGGACGCCGCCCAGTTCCACGGCGACACGATCGTCCAGGACCGGACGGGCCTGCTCCTGGCCGACGTCGGCCAGGTCGGCGACCAGAACGGCGGCCAGGGGAACGGCCAGGGCGACCACCGGATCACCGTGGCCCTCGACCAGATGTCGCCCAAGCTGATCCAGGCCACGGTGTCCATCGAGGACCGCACCTTCTGGACCAACCCGGGCTTCGACTCCGAGGCCATCGTCCGCGCCGCCGCCGGCAACTTCCGAGCCGGCTCCATCACCGGCGGCGCCTCCACCATCACCCAGCAGCTCGCCAAGCAGCTCTTCCTGACCCCCGAGCAGTCGCTGGACCGCAAGGTCAAGGAGCTGGTGCTCGCCTACCAGCTCAACCGGACGTACAGCAAGCACCAGATCCTGGAGCTCTACCTCAATCGGAGCTACTACGGCGACCAGCAGTACGGCGTGCAGGCCGCGGCCCAGACCTACTTCCACACGGACGCCAAGAGCGTGGACCTGGCCCAGGCCGCCCTGCTGGCCGGGCTCCCCCAGGCCCCGGACGCCTACAGCCCGATCGAGCACTTCGACGGCGCCAAGCGGCGCCAGCGGGAGGTGCTGGACGCCATGGTGCGGGACGGCCGCATCACGACCCAGGACGCCACGGCGGCCTACTCGGAGCACCTGAACATCAACCGCCCCGTCAACAACTTCAAGGCGCCGCACTTCGTCAAGTACGTGGAGCGGGAGCTGCAGCAGCTCGGGTTCAAGCCCGGCCAGCAGCAGCTGGTCGTCAAGACCACGCTCGACTACGGCAAGCAGCAGCTGGCGGAGCAGACGGTCAGGGACAACCTCAAGGCCAACCTCTCCAAGGACAAGAACGGGCTCCTCAGCTCGGCCCTGGTCTCCATGGACCCGAAGACGGGTCAGATCGTGGTCATGGTCGGGTCGCCCGACTACAACTCGCAGGGCGGCAACTACAACTTCGTGGCCGACGTGCCCCTGAACCCCGGCTCCTCGGTCAAGCCGTTCACCTACGCCAAGGCGATCCTGGACCGCAAGATCACGATGGACACGCCGATACAGGACAGCCCCAGCCCGCTCGTGCTGCCGCAGCCGGGCGGCAAGAGCGTCCAGATCTTCAACTACGACAAGAAGACGCACGGCAGCCCCACGGCGCGGGTGGCGCTGGCCAACTCGCTCAACATCCCCGCCGTCAAGGTGGAGCTGGCGACCGGTGTGCCGGCGGTCGTGGACTTCTACCGGCAGCTCGGCATGCGTCCGCGCGCCGACGGCAACCCCGACGCGCCGGGCGCCGTCTACGGCGCCAGCCTGACGCTGGGCGGCTACCCGATCACCCTGCTGGAGGAGGTGACCGCGCTGTCGGCGTTCGCCGACATGGGCCTCTACCACCAGCCCGAGGCGGTCCTGCAGGTCACCGACCGGAAGGGCCAGGTGCTCTACCAGGCCGACCCCAACCGCGGCGCCCGGCAGGCGGTCCCCACCGGGGTGGCCTTCATCATCGCCTCGATCCTGTCGGACGACACCAACCGCCAGCTGATCTTCGGGATGAACACGCCGCTCCACCTGCCGGACCGGCGCGCTGCGGCCAAGACGGGGACCACTGACAGCTTCAAGGACGCCCTGACCATCGGGTTCACGCCCGACCTGGCGACAGTGGTCTGGGTGGGTGACATCCTGGGCACCGAGCACACCATGTCCGGTCCCCGGACCGACGGCGTGTTCGTGGCCGCACCGGCCTGGCACAAGTTCATGGAGGACGCGCTGAAGGGCGTGCCGGACAAGTGGTACGCGATGCCCAGCGACGTGGTCCAGCGCGGCAACAGCTTCTTCCTGTCGGACACGCCGAAGGTGGACCACCTGCCCGGCGACAACCCGAACCCGAAGCCGTCCCCGTCCGACGGCAGCATCCCGCCCGACCCGGGCACGGGTCCGCAGCGGTCCGACCGGATCTGCGTGCGCCTCCCGATCCCGCTCCCGGGCTGCCCGACGCCGACTCCCTGACCGGAGGCCGACGTGCGGCGTGCCGACGTCTGCTCCCGCCTCGCCGCGGCGGGCGGCTGGGTGCGGGGATCCCGATCGAGGAGCGCCAGGACAGGCACCCCCACCCGGCTCTCCCCCGTCGAGGGGGAGGGAGTCCTTTCATTCCACCGGTCATTCCACCGGCGCGGGCGGCGGTGCGCTCCGGAGACGCCTGCGTAGAATCACTGGCCGATGACCGCAGCCGACGTATCGGTAGTCACTGAAACCCTGCCGGGGAGCCAGGTGGGACTGACCATCGAGGTCCCCCAGGAGCAGGTGGACCGCACCTTCGAGCGGGTGCTGAGCCGGCTCGCGCAGCGGGTCCGGATCGAGGGGTTCCGGCCGGGCAAGGCGCCCAGGCCGCTGATCGAAGCCAGGCTGGGTGCCGCCGCGATCCGGGACGAGGTCGTGGAGGCGCTGCTGCCGTCGGTGCTGTCGCAGGCGCTGCGAGACAACCAGATCGACGCGATCGACCGGCCGCGGATCGAGGTCCAGGAGCTGGAGCGAGGGCGTCCGGCCCGCTTCACCGCCCGCGTCAGCATCATGCCGGAGGTCACCCTGCCGGATCTCGACGCCCTGAGCGTGGAGCGCCGCAGCACGGCGGTGGACGACGACATGGTCGAGCGGCGGCTGTCCGAGCTGCGCGACCGGCTGGCGCAGATCGAGCCGGTGGAGCGGGAGGTGCGGGCGGGCGACATCGTCGTGGCCGACCTCGAGGTCCTCGTGGACGGCCTCGAGGTCCCGTCGGAGGCGCGAACCGCGACCGAGTTCGAGCTGCGCGAGGGCGAGGTGATCCCCGAGCTCCTGGCCGCGCTGCCCGGACACCGGACCGGTGACGTGGTGCCGGCCGACGTGGCGCTGCCCGAGGACCATCCCCAGGAGCACCTGCGCGGCAAGCAGGCCCGTCTGGAGGTCACGGTGCAGGGCGTCAAGGAGAAGCTGGTGCCGGAGCTGACGGACCAGGTCGCGGAGGAGCTGAGCGGCGGGGAGCAGAAGACCGCGCCGGCGCTCCGGGACGCGGTCAGGGCCGACCTCAGCCAGCAGGCGAGCCGGCTGGACGAGCTGTCGTTCGAGCAGGCCGCGCTGAAGGCGGTGGTTGACGGGTCCCAGGTCGAGCTGCCCGTCGCGCTGGTGGACCGCGAGGTGGACCGGCAGCTCGAGGAGACGGGCAGGGGCCTCCAGCGGCGCGGCCTGCGCCTCGACCGGTACCTTCAGTACGTGGGCAAGACCGAGGCCGACTACCGCGCCGAGCTGCGCCCCGAGGCCGAGACCAGGATCCGCGTGGACCTGGTCCTGGACGAGCTGGGCAGGCGGATGACGATCTCGCCGACCGACGACGAGGTCCGCGACCACATGCGATCCGAGGCGGAGCGCGACGAGACGGTCCGGCGCGACCTGAGCTCCCTGCTGGGCAACCCCGTCGCCGTGGACTACTTCCGCCACCGGCTGACGCGGCTCAGGATTCTGGAAGGCCTCGTCGCCCGGCTGGGCCAGGAGCCCGCCGGAGCGGGCGCGGACCAGTCGCCGGGTGTGAATGCGGAGTAGATGAATGGACGACCGGACCTACAATGAGCTCGTGCACGGGGTCAGACCAGCGGGGTCGCCGCCCGGCGAACGTCACGGCACGCCGAACAGCTATCTGGTTCCGATGGTCGTGGAGAGCACGAACCGGGGCGAACGCGCGTTCGACATCTATTCCAGGCTGCTGAAGGATCGCATCATCTTCATCGGCACCCCGGTGGACGACCAGGTGGCCAACCTCGTGATCGCCCAGCTGCTCTTCCTGCAGAGCGAGGACCCCGAGAAGGACATCTCCGTCTACATCAACAGTCCCGGCGGGCAGGTGACCGCGGGCCTGGCCATCTACGACACGATGCAGTACGTTCGTCCTGCGGTGTCCACCATCTGCATCGGGATGGCGTACTCGATGGGTGCGGTCCTGCTGGCGGGCGGCTCGGCCGGCCGCCGGTACGCGCTGCCTCACGCCAACATCCTCATCCACCAGCCGTGGGGCGGCATGCAGGGCCAGGCCTCCGACATCCAGATCCACGCCAAGGAGATCCTGCGGACGCGGGAGCTCCTGAACGGGATCCTGGCCAGGCACACGGGGCAGCCGATCGAGCGGGTCCAGCAGGACACGGAGCGCGACTACTTCCTCACGCCCGAGCAGGCGAAGGCCTACGGCCTGATCGACGACATCATCATGGCGCCGGAGAAGGTGCCGGCCGCGGTGGCGGACGGCAAGTCCCCGGCGGCGAAGGCTTGACGGCATGATCTTCCGCCGCAAGAGCAGCAAACCCAAGGTGGTTCGACACCGGCCCCGGTGCAACTTTTGCGGCAAGGAGCGTGGAGAGGGAGGAGTGCAGCTGGTGGCCGGCGCGGGTGTGTACATCTGCAGTGAGTGTGTCAGTGTGGCGAGCGAGATCCTTCGCGGCCACAACCCACCGGCGCCGGCCGGCACGTAGGGGGTGACGATGTGAGCGACCGCGAAGACCGCCGCCGCTACACGCGCTGCTCCTTCTGCGGCAAGGGGCAGGACCAGGTCCGGAAGCTCGTGGCCGGCCCCGGCGTCTACATCTGCGACCTGTGCATCGACCTGTGCCAGGAGGTGCTCGAGGAGGACAGCCGCTCAGGGGGCTCCAAGAAGGCCAAGACCGGATTCATCCCCAACCCGAAGACGATCGCCTCGGCCCTCGACCAGTACGTGATCGGGCAGGAGCACGCCAAGAAGGTGCTCAGCGTCCAGGTCTACAACCACTACAAGCGGGTCTCCGCCTCCAAGATGGTGGGCGACGTCGAGCTGACGAAGTCCAACGTCCTGCTGGTGGGTCCGACCGGCTGCGGCAAGACCTACCTGGCGCAGACGCTGGCCAAGATCCTCGACGTGCCGTTCGCCATCGCCGACGCCACCTCGCTGACCGAGGCGGGCTACGTCGGCGAGGACGTGGAGAACATCCTGCTCCGGCTGATCCAGGCCGCGGACTTCGACATCAGCCGGGCCGAGCGCGGGATCATCTACATCGACGAGATCGACAAGATCGCCCGCAAGTCGGACAACCCGTCGATCACGCGCGACGTCTCGGGCGAGGGCGTCCAGCAGGCCCTCCTCAAGATCCTCGAGGGCACGGTGGCCAACGTGCCGCCCCAGGGCGGCCGCAAGCATCCCCACCAGGACTTCATCCAGATCAACACGACGAACATCCTGTTCGTCTGCGGCGGTGCGTTCGACGGGCTGGAGCGCATCATCGAGCAGCGGGTGGGCCGCAAGTCGATCGGCTTCGGCGCGCCCTCGACCCGCCTGGGCAAGCACGAGAAGGCCGAGATCCTGTCGATGCTCCAGCCGGAGGACCTGCTCAAGTACGGCTTCATCCCCGAGTTCATCGGCCGCCTGCCGATCACGGTCACCCTGCACCCACTGGACGAGTCGGACATCGTCCGGATCCTGACCGAGCCGAAGAACGCGCTCGTGAAGCAGTACCAGAAGTTCTTCAACCTGGACAACGTGGAGCTGGTGTTCGAGGACGGGTCCCTCGAGGCGATCGCGCAGAAGGCGGTCGGGAGAGGGACCGGGGCCAGGGCGCTGAAATCGATCATCGAGGAGGTCCTCCTCAACACGATGTTCGAGATCCCGTCGCGCCCCGACATCAAGCGGTGCATCATCCGGTCCGAGGCCATCCGCCACCAGGGCGAGCCCGAGTTCGAGTACGCGGACGAGAGCGAGGGCACCGCGATCGTCGGCGAGTCGGCGTAGCAGGCCGGCCCGCTCGCGCCCCGGCGAGGACGAAGCGGTGAAGCTCCACGTACGCGAGTGGGGGAGCGGTGACCGGCTGGCCGTGCTGGTCCACGGCATCACATCCGACTCCGCCGGCTGGTGGCGCTTCGGGCCGGACCTGGCCAGCCGCGGCTACCGCGTGCTGGCGCCCGACCTCCGCGGCCACGGCGTGAGCCCTCGCGGGCGGTACGGGGCGGAGGAGTGGGCGGCGGACGTCCTGGAGTCGGTGCCCGCCGAGCCCGAGCTGGCGCTGGGGCACTCGCTGGGCGGCATCGTCCTGGCCGTGGCGGTCGAGCGCCTGCGGCCAGGCCGAGCCGTGTACGAGGACCCGGCCTGGCACGTGCGCCCGGACAGGCACGAGGCCCAGGTCCGCGAGTTCACGGCGCAGAAGGGCTGGGGGCGCGCCTAGGTGGAGGCGGCCAACCCGCGATGGCCGGAGGAGGACGTGAGCCGCAAGCTGGCCGCGCTCGCCAGCTGGGACCCTGCCACGGCCTCGGACCTGCTCACGGGCGCCGAGTGGGACTTCACGCCCGCGCGTCCCGTGGTGCCCTCTCTGGTCCTGCTCGCCGACCCCAGCGAGCTGGTCCCGCCGGCGCGGGCTGAGCGGCTGCGGGAGGCGGGCTTCGAGGTCCGGACCGTGCCCGGCGCCGGCCACTCGATCCACCGCGACGACTACGACGGATTCCTGGCCGGCCTGGAGGGCTGGCTCGCTCCAGCACGCCGGCCTGGGGGTTGGGAACTGCTCATCAACAACGGATTGACAGATACGAACGAGTGTACGTAGTGGTAGCCTGGGTCATGTGAAGCTGAGCGATTGGGCCCGGGCCAATGGGGTCCATCCGAAGACGGCCCTGCGCTGGTTCCTTCAGGGCACGCTGCCCGTACCAGCGCGGCGGATAGGTGCGCGCACGATCCTGGTCGAGACCGCGTCCTCCCGCCAGGGTGGCGCTGCGCTGTACGCACGCGTCTCTTCTCATGACCAGCGCGAAGACCTCGAGCGCCAGCTCGGGCGTCTGGTCGCCTGGGCAGCGGCGAACGGGATCGCAGTGACCCAGACCGTCAGTGAGGTCGGCTCGGGGACGAACGGCGCCAGGCCCAAGCTGCGCCGGCTGCTGGCCGATCAGTCGGTGGGCTGCATCGTGGTGGAGCATCGGGACCGGCTGGCGCGACTCGGGTCGGAGTACGTCGAGGCTGCGCTCCTGGGTGCCGGACGGCGCCTGGTGGTGGTCGAGGCCAGCGAGGTGGAGGACGACCTGGTCGGGGACATGACCGAGGTGCTGACCTCGCTGTGCGCTCGCCTGTACGGCAGACGGTCGGCACGGACGCGGGCGGCCAGGGCGCTGCGATGTGCCGCGCAGCCGGTGGAGGCGAGGCCGTGATCGTGCACCAGGCCTACCGTTTCGCGCTGGACCCCAGCTCCAAGCGATGCTCCGGCTGTGGAGCGATGCGCGACCGCCTCCGGCTGTCGGAGCGGGTCTACCGCTGCGCCGGCTGCGGCCTGGTCCTGGACCGGGACCTCAACGCTGCCCGCAACCTGGCCTGGTGGGCAGAGCAGCCGCCTGGCCAGGACGTCGCCGCCAGTGCGGCGGAGACGCGAAACGGCCGTCAAGGGGGGCGAGCGATCCGGCCGCTGGCCTGGGACGCCCTCGATGCAGCGGCAACCGGGGAAGTCCCGGAGCCCGCCGGCTTGACCGGCGGTCCTCAGCATGATGTCTCCAATATCCCTTGTTGAGGAACGGTAGAATGTCTGGCACCATGCGCCGCCAGGAGCTCGCTGTAGACGTCGCAGACGTAGCCCTGCCGGCGCGCGCGCGCTAGCTCCTCGCGCTCGCCGGCTCCTCTCGTCTGAAATCGGAGGTATGCGCACGCTCCCATGAGCCAGAACCAATCCATGTCCACCGCCTACGATCCGCGGGCCGTCGAGGCCGGCTGGTTCGCGCGGTGGGAGGAGGCGCAGCTCTTCCGAGCCAACGCGGCGAGCACGAAGCCGCGGTACTCCATGGCCCTGCCGCCACCGAACGTGACCGGGGAGCTGCACATGGGGCACGCACTGCAGGCAACCCTGTACGACATGTGGGCCCGGTACCGTCGCATGACCGGCCACGAGGTGCTGTGGCTGCCGGGCACCGACCACGCCGCGATCTCGACCCAGAACGTCATCGAGCGCCAGCTGGCCCGGCAGGGCACGACCAAGGAGGAGCTCGGCCGGGAGCGGTTCGACGAGTTGGTCCACGCCTGGTACGCGGACGTTGGAGCCACGATCATCGAGCAGTTCAAGGAGCTGGGCGCGTCGCTGGACCTCTCGCGCCTGCGCTTCACGATGGACCCGGCCTACGTGCGGGCGGTCCGCACGGCGTTCGTGCGGTTCTGGGAGAGGGGCTGGCTGTATCGCGGCCCCCGCATCGTCAACTGGTGTCCGCGCTGCATGTCGGCCATCTCCGACCTGGAGGTGGACTGGCAGGAGCACCAGGACACGCTGTACTTCATCCGGTACCCGGTCGAGGAGCCGGAGGCCGAGGACGTGGTGATCGCGACCGTCAGGCCCGAGACGATGCTGGCGGACACGGGCGTCGCGGTGCACCCCGACGACGAGCGCTACCGCCACCTCGTGGGCGGGCACGCCGTGCTCCCCCTGGTCGGGCGGCGCCTTCCGATCGTGGCCGACGAGGCCGTCGAGCGGGGCTTCGGCACGGGCGCCCTCAAGGTGACCCCGGGCCACGACCCGGTGGACTGGGAGATCGGCCAGCGCCACGGCCTGGAGCTGATCAACGGCATGCACCTCGACGGCCGGATGAACGTGCCGGACCTCCCGGCCTACGACGGTCTGCCGGGGCTCGAGGCGCGGGCGCTCGTCGTGCGCGACCTGGAGGCCGGCGGCTACCTGGTGAAGACGGAGCCGTACACCCACCAGGTGGGCCACTGCGAGCGCTGCGGGGCGCTGATCGAGCCGCTGGTGTCCGAACAGTGGTTCATGAAGATGGGTCCGATGGCGCAGGAGGCCATCGAGGCGAGCGCGCGGGGCGAGGTGCGGTGGCATCCCGAGCGCTACGAGCGAACCTA
>WNFX01010434.1_pt1 | contig 11076 bp, 12 predicted proteins | sample 5400111 | NCBI WGS metagenome assembly WNFX01 (sample SAMN13153363, study PRJNA577476) | soil metagenome | isolation source: 40 cm soil or saprolite under grassland replicate 1 | place: USA:California | collected 2016-06-15
TGACCATAGCCGTTTGCCATGCGAGCAATGTAGCAAGTCAGTTCTAAAAAGCAAGTGACTTGCTCTTGACAAGTAACTTGCTACGAAATAGTTATTGGGCGGGGGCGCTATGGAGGAAGCCATGAGCATTCCGCCCTATCTCGCCTTCATCGTGCTCGGCGCCGATATCGCGATCATCGCGGCGATACTGCTCGGTCTGCACCAAAGCCTTGCAGCAGCCGATTGGCCCGTGGGGCTGGGTTCCCGGACGAGCGCGACGTTTGCCGGCGTGTTGACGGCCTGGTTTGCCCTGGCGGCCGCGCTCGCGTGGCTCGATTTCTTCCGTGGCGGCTCGGATCGTCTTCCGACCATCCAGTTCGGCGTCTTCCTCCCGATCGTCGTCGGCATCGCGCTGTGGCTGGTGCCGATCATGCGGCGTACGATCGAAGCGGTGCCGCTATCCTGGCTCGTCGGCGTCCAGCTGTACCGCGTGCTCGGCGTGATCTTCCTGGTCTTGTACGCGTCCGGAAAAATACCCGGGGCGTTCGCGCTGCCGGCCGGAATCGGCGATGTGCTCACGGGATTGCTCGCGCCGATCGTGGCGCTGGGCTACGCCCGCCGGCAGCGCGGCGCCGAGCGTCGCGTGCTCGCCTGGAACGTGTTCGGGCTTCTCGACCTGGTCGTGGCCGTGGCCATGGGATTCCTCACCTCACCCTCGCCGTTCCAGCTCCTGTCGCTCGACGCGCCGAACCAGCTCATCACTGCGTTTCCGCTGGTGATGGTGCCGGTGTTCGCGGTGCCGCTCTCGGTCCTGCTGCACCTCGCATCGCTCGCCAAGTTGCACGCAGCCTCCTCGCGAGGCGCGCCGCCTCCGGGCGTTCGCGCCGCATGAACGTTCGCGCCGCGAGAGCACGTGCTCACTTCGGCTTGGTCGCGCGCGCCAGAAAGTCGACCAGGGCCGCGCGGTCTTCCACCGAGGCGATGCGCTGCTCCGGCATCTTGGTGCCTGGCGTGAACGTCGCGGGCCCGAGCTCGAACAGCTTCGCGACCGTTTCCGGCGTCCAGACGATATCGAGGTGCCGGAACGCCTCCGAATAGCGATAGCCCGGCACGGCGGCGATGTGGCGCCCGAAAATTCCATAAAGCGTCGGCCCGGCGCGGTTCTCTTGCTCGGGCCGCAAGGTGTGACAGGCGACGCAGGCGCGAAACACTTCCGCGCCGTGGTCTCCCGCGAACGCCGCGAGCGGATCCTCGGGCCCGCCGAGGGCGATCGACCCGAATTGCTCCCCCGTTTGCGCATCCCAGCGGCGGATCATGCGATCGGTGCCGCCGGTGAGCAGCGTGCGATTGTCGGGAAAGAACGCGAGCGACCATACCGGCAGCCCGGGCCCAACCAAGGTTCGCTCGAGCTTGCGGCTTCGGCGATCGATGATGGCGACCGAGCCGCGGATGCTCGACGCCGCCACGAGCTTGCCGTCGGGCGAGATCGCGACCGCGATGATCGGCGTCGGCTGGGCTTCGACTTCGTCGCCCGGCTTGCTTCCGGCGCGCAGGAAATGCAGGCGGCCGTCAGCTCCGGCCGCAACGATCTCGCCGTCCGGCGCGACCGCCACTGCATTGAGCGGGCTCGGCAAAGTGATGATCTCCGGTGACTCCATTGGCGCCGCCAAGGACCAGATTCGGACGGCGGCATCGTAGCCGGCGCTCACCACGCGGCCGTCCGGCAGGAACGCGACGCCGTTGACGTTCTGCTGATGGCCTTCGAGCACGCGCCGCGCGCCGCCCCCGCCGGCACCGGCACCGGCGAGCGGCCATACCCGGACGGTGTGGTCCCAGGACGCCGACGCGATGCTCCTGCCGTCCGGCGCGACCGCGAGTGCCGCGATCGGCGCGCTGTGTCCGGCGAGCACCGCATCGGGCCGCTCGCTGCCGAAGCGCCAGATCGCGATGCGGCCGTCCTCGCCGGCGGTGGCGGCGCGGCCGTCCGCGAGCATGACCGCGGCATTGACCGCGCCGTCGTGGAAGCGCAGCACCTGCTCGGCCGCGTTGCGGGGAAGCGACCAAACAATCGCCGTTTCGTCGAAGCTGCCGGAAATCGCGGTTGCGCCGTCGGGCGCGATCGCGAGCGCGCGCACCGGTCCGCCATGACCGCGCAGCTGCGCCTGCGCGCCGGCCGGGGAAAGCAGAAGAACGACGCAAGCCGCGATCGCAAGCCGCCGCATACGCGAGACTCCCGCAAGATGCGCAAAACCAGCGGACGTTCGCGGACCTTCGCTTGCACGAGAGGCGGCGGTCAAGCGCGCTGCCCTTGACCAGCCGGACGATGCATGCTGGTGACGCTCCATGGCCGAACAGACGCTCGATCTGCGCGGATTGCGCTGCCCCCTGCCCGCGCTCAAGGCGCGCAAGGTGCTGGCCAAGCTGGTGCCGGGGGACGCGCTGGTGCTCGAATGCACCGATCCCTTGACCGCGATCGACATTCCCAATCTCGTCCGCGAGACCGGCGACGTTCTCGAATCCAACAGCGCGAACTCCGGGCTTCTGGTCTTCCGCATTCGCAAGGCCGGCGGGCGAAAGCCCTGAAGCCGATGAGAGATTCTCGACCGGCGAATCCACCACGAGGTGAGCAAATGCAACATCGCTGCGCCGTGCTCGACGATTACCAGAACGTCGCGATGAAGATGGCCGATTGGTCGCCGATCGCGAACGAGGTCGAGATCGAAGTGTTCCAGCGGCCGCTCGGGGACGAGGCCAGCGTCATCCGGGAGCTGCAAAAATTCTCGATCGTCTGTGCGATGCGCGAGCGTACTTTGTTTTCCCAGACCGTGTTCGAGGGTCTGCCGAACCTCCGCCTCCTGGTCACCACCGGGATGCGAAACGCGGCGATCGATCTGGCCGCCGCGCGCGAGCGCAACGTCACCGTCTGCGGCACCGAATCGACCGGGCATCCGACGGCCGAGCTCGCCTTCGGGCTCATGCTCGAGCTGGCGCGGAAAATCGGGCACGAGCACGCCCGGCTCAAAGCCGGCGCATGGTGGCAGGAGACGATCGGCATCGACCTGTTCGGCAAGACCTTGGGGATCGTCGGGCTCGGCCGCTTGGGCACGCGCGCCGCCGCGATCGGCCGTGCGTTGGGCATGCAGCTGATCGCCTGGAGCCAGAATCTGACCGAAGAGAAGGCGCGCGAGGCCGGTGCCGCGCGGGTCGAGAAGGACGAGCTGTTCCGTCGCGCCGATTTCATCACCATCCATCTGCAGCTCAGCGCGCGCACGAAGGGGCTCGTCGGAGCAAAAGAATTGGGGTTGATGAAGCGCAGCGCATTTCTCGTCAACACGTCGCGCGGGCCGATCGTCGAGGAGGCCGCGCTTCTTGGTGCGCTGCGCGAGCGCCGCATCGCCGGCGCCGGGCTCGACGTCTACGACGTCGAGCCGCTGCCGCCGGACCATCCGCTGCGCAAGGTTGAGAACGCGGTGATCACGCCGCATCTGGGCTACGTCACCGAGGACACCTTTCGCATCTTCTATCGGCAGACGGTCGAGGACATCCGCGCCTTCATCGACGGCAAGCCGGTGCGGGTGATCGGACCGAAGTGACGAAGTCATCCCGGGCCGCCGCAAAGCGGCGAGACCCGGGATCTCGAAAGCCATACTCGAAATCAAGCCGTGGATGGCCGGGTCAAACCCCGATCAATCACGGAGTCACGCGCCGCATCCGGGTCCCGGGTATCCGTACCCGCGTGATTAGCCATGCGGCAAGGATAAACCAAAAGGCTGCGATTCCGAATGCCGTGATGTAAGCGAGCCGCTCAGAAGATACCATCTTGATGCCGGATATTAGCCATCCACTGATCCCAGGCGCCAATATCTGAGGCAACACCATGCAAATGTGCCAGATGCCCATGTCCTTTCCAGCAGTGTCCCTGCTGGGCAGCACCCTGAGCGCCAAAGTCCAGTCAGCTACCTGATACGCACCATAGGACGCGCCAAAGATGACCAATACTAAGACCCCGAGCGCAAAGCTTGGATAGATTGCCAAAGGGACGTAACAGAACACTGCAATTCCCATAATCAAACTCGTGACCTGCACGACCTGGATAATCCCATAATGAGTAGCCAAGCGAGGCGCTATCAAACAGGCGGGGATTCCCAGAGTTAATCCGACACTGAGCAACGTTGAAGCCGGTTGGGCGCATTCTCAACTCCAATACTGCGTAGATAGTATGAGAGAAAAGTGAAAATCCACCATATTCCCATATTCACGAAGAGTCTCGTTGCCAGCACCCAATAGAAATTACCGTGATCTCGAGGATCGATCCAGAACGAGCGGATGAAAGCAACCAGGTAAAAAGGACTGTGATCGAGACTCGGAGGGCTCCCGGGCACCTTTGTTAAGGTGAGCACCAAACATACGAGATTGATGCCTATGAATACGAGAATGACGGTCGCCGGATGGCCATGGGTGTACAATGCCGCCATGATCACGTATCCGGCAATCGTACCAAGAGTGCTCAGGATAATTATCCAGGCGCTTGCAATGCCGTGATCGGGCTCCGGCACAACATCGGGGATCAGACCTGCGTATGGGCCAGACGCGACGTTCCACCAGAGTTGGAGGTTCAAAAAAACAATCAAATAGAACAGCAGGTTGCCGCTGGGGCCAAATGGAATGAGCAATCCCAACCCGAGGCAAGTACCCAACATTCCCACGAGCAGGAACGTTCGGCGCCGCCCACTGGGCGCACGCCAGCGATCGGAAACGGCGCCTGCGAGAGGTGCAATCACAAGCGCCACGACAGCGCCCGCTGCCACAATCGAGCCGCTGATCCCTTCCTTTCGGCTCGCATCGGCCCCAAGAATCATTGCAATTTGCTCAGGCACTATTATTGGCACCACTGTCAACCATTGAGCGAAGAAGGCAAACCAAAGCAGTGATACAAATACGTGCTCCGCGCCAGGTACTCGCCCGGAAGTCTTCCGCAGCAATGAAAGGGAACGCTGGAAGAGAGACGCTCGTCTCATGTGCCCCATCGGGTTGATTACCCTGAAATCACTTCACGTATTAGAGCTCATATTCGCCTCGATCTGTGAACCCGCTCACAGAACTGGGCCATTTTGTTAGCTATAGTCACCACGGCCTCCGGTACGGTCACGGTGGCTCCCGGCCGAAGCTATCGCTAAAGGATTGTTTGAGAGCAAGGACTCCACGATCCAGTGGTGTGACCCACCAGTCTCGTGCCCGAAGGCTCGCCCGTTGCAGAATGCGGCGCACCAGCTAAAGAGCTATCCTCCCCACCACAACTCGGACCAGATCCACTCTGTCTATCTCACACGGTTGAAATTGTAGTATTAAGACCTCTGCGAGAGAGGCGAGAGCCATGGACAGCCGCACGCACCGAATCTGGGGCGCCCTTTTGATCATCCTTGTGTGTGTTGCCTTGTGCACGGCGGTCTTGGAACCGTCGACTACACCAACGATCATTTCCGCTGCCCTCTTCATAATAATCGCTGCCAAGTTCTGGGTCTTTCTTGAGGGAGTCGACACACTGTCAAAGCCCGAACACTGGGGAACGCGCCCGAATTCGGAGGTTACAAGTTCGCTACCTCACGCGACCGCGGTGATCCTCGCCTATCTACCGAACGAGCAGCACATTATCTGCGCAACGGTCCGCCACTTTTTGATGACCATTCGCTGTCAGGCATTGGCAGAAATTATTCTAGTATACAATTCCGCGGAACACCTGCCTGTTGAGCGAGAACTCGAGAATCTTGCACAAGCCGATTCCCGACTGACACTCCTGAAAGTGCGGGAGGCCCGGAGCAAGGCGGAAAACCTCAACGCAGTCATGGATGTAATTACGACGCCGATCGTCGGCTTCTTCGACGCGGACTCTCAGCCAAGTGCCGACTGTTTTGATCGAGCGTCCGATTGGTTAGTGAATGGATACGACTTCGTGCAGGGGTCGAACAGGATCCGACCCCGCGCAGCCTTCTTAAACCTTATAGTTGCTATAGAATATCTTGTAAAGTACAATGTGTCGTACGTCGCGCGTTATCGCGCCTTGGGGGTGACCTACTTCACGGGCAGCAATGGATACTGGCGCACCGACGTGGTAAGGCAATTGCGGGCGAGGGTATCGGCGCAAGTGGAAGATATCGATATGGCCATCCGCGCAATTCTGGCCGGTCGACGCCTTGCCTATGACCCAGGCATTACCGCATCTGAGCAATCACCTCCAGGGCTCTGCGCATGGTGGCACCAGCGTGTCAGGTGGGCACAGGGTTGGGCCCAATTACTAAATTGGCATCAAGTCGAGGTCATCCGTTCCGGTCTCGCCTTTGGAACAAAGTGCGCCTGGACCTTTTTCTTGCTGGGAAGGAGATTGCTAGTTCCGGTTGCTTGTTTTGTACTCCTGCCTATTTCTCTACTTCAGGGTATCGCAGGAGCACCTATTACCGCGTGTGAGACCGCTAGCTTCGGTAGCTTAATCGCCATTCAGTTTGTGGCTGGCTGGCTCTCTGTGGCGGTACTCCTCAGATCGAGTTCGTTCCGCAGCAGCGGAGATCCTCCATTGGCAATGCTTCTGCTGTATGCGATTGTCTTTCCAATGTACGACGCCGTCCGTGATCTGAGCATCCTTAGAGGAAGCGTCGCTTTGCTGCGAGATCCCGTCTTTTGGCGAGTGACACCGCGAGACATCAAAATAACCGAGGAGCAAAGCGATGGCAAATAACGACCTTGAATGGAGTACTCACCTCGAAGAATACAAAAATCTAACCGATGAGATAAAACGAAGAGTAAGTTACCAGCTTCTTAATACTTGGAGGCAACGTTACCTTTATATCTGCCGTTATCGGTACCCTGTCTGACAAATTCGATGCAAACCATCTCACAATGATACTTCTGCTTCCTCTGGTTTCATTCGTAATCGTTTGGCTTTTTTTCGAGCAAGACGTCTTCGTAACCCAGCCCGCGCGCTATCTGCATCGAGCGCTCCGACCAGCAATACTTCGCTGCATCGCTAAAAAGACTGGTGGGAAAGCCGACGATCTTTCGGAGGTCATGGCCTGGGAAGCATTTCGCAGCAAACTTCTATTCGACCCTAATAGCTCGTATCGAGGATTCTTTAGATCAATGGTGCTATTTCGGTGGTTTGCGACCATAGGGCCGGGACTCGCCTTACTTGTTGCCGCTGCATATATCACGTGGCACTCCCCGGGGGGGCCGCGTGCGCTGAGCTGTTGCAGTGGTTTCTATTTACCATAGACGTCATTGGAGTAATTTTCGGTTTTGTCATACATCGCCGGGTCGACAGATTTTATCGCGAAATACCAGGTTAGAGATTTGATCGAAACCGACATTCGAGATCCGCGTTATCATTCACACTATCAATTGAATTAGTCTGCCGCCGGCTTTTCGCAGAAATCACGAGCGCTAGGGAGCAAGTTCCAATGCGGAGCGTACCATCACGCAGTCAAATTCGAAAGCGCGGAAATGCTCGTCTGCGAAGACAAGAAAGAGATCGCAGACAGCAAAGCCTTCCTCCTGGAACGCGGCGATGGAATCCTTGAACGTCGGCATATGCCGGTAGACCGCTCGAAAAGAGATTTCTGTCTGCAGAACTGGGACATGCTGGATCACTTGGCGCCCTCCGGCAAGGACTTCCAAGTCGTAGCCCTGCGTGTCGATCTTAACGAAGGTGCGCCGCAAATTGCCAAGTTCATGGGCGAAATCATCAAGCCTGCAGACGTCCACTAAACTGGTCCCGGCCACTGTAGTGTCATGAGCGATCGCCGCCGGCAAATCACTAATCGGATCGAGAAAAGAATTGAAGGGGGTCGAAGTCATTCGGTTGAGGACGCGCTTTTCGCGGATTCGCCCAAGCGCGACCGGAAAGACCTTCCAATTCGAGTCCTCTGACTGAGCCCTCTTTATCAAGACTTCCGATATCTCTGGATCGGGCTCAAAGGAGTAGATTTGGCCAAAAAATCCGACTTCCTTACGAAGGAAGTCACGGTACTGTCCACCATTTGCGCCAATGTCCAGTACGCTAGTTACCGAAAAATGGTCGAGCAGAGTGGCGATCTTCGTTGAGATCGGCAGAAAGGGCATGCGCCATTTCTCAACTGGTTCATATCCAGCTGCCGCTGCGAGCCCCCGGATGACTTGCTTGATTAACATGGTTTGCCTTTTTTGGGCACTAACCCAAATTGGAGCCAGAACAGCTTTCCGTCCAAGCCGTTCGAGGGGCAGCAATGGTCTCTTTGGCTCCCGTCCCACGCGCTCTTTGTGCTCTCAGTTCCCCGCCTGCTTCCTGGCGAGATCCGTGATCTCCGCGGGATCGAACTTGTTGATGTCGTCGATCAGCTCGTTGGTGATGATGTCGGCCGCCTCGACCTTCTGCTTGAGCACCCCCCATTTCAGCAGGAAATCGTGCCGCCGCCGGATTGGCGAGCGCAAAGACCGTACCTTTGGCATAGCCCTGCGCCAGCGCCACCGCGTCCGCGCGCTTGGTTTTCAGCGTTTCCTCGAACGCGATGAACCCGTTCGAAGGAAACTTTTCGATTTCGCGGTTGTCGAGCCAGCGCATCTTTACGCCGGCATTGTCGATCAGAGCGTATTGCGTGTCGAACTGGGAAAGCGCGTCGACCTCGCCGGAGCGCACCAGCGCCGCGGTCTGCCCGGCTTCGCCGGCGACCACGATGGAAATGTCGCGATCCGGGTCCATGCCGTGGTTGGCAGCGAGCGCCCGCGCGATGATCACCCCGGCGGAAGCCATTGAGATCACGCCGACCCGTTTGCCCTTGAGATCCTCGAAGCGTTTGATGGCACTCCCGGCCGGGACCGCGATGCCGTAAACGTTGCCTTGGTACGCCGTGTAATAGTTCTTTATCTTGATGCCCTGCGGCCGCAGGATCGCCAACGGCTCGATCGACGGCAGCGAATAGTCGATGTCGCGGGTGGCGACGCTCTTCACGCAATCGGTCGAGCCGGGCAGCGGCACCAGCTCGACACGGAAACCCGCCTGCGTGAACCAGCCCATCTTGGTCGCAATGGCGAATGGCGCCGCCGCGGCGCTGACGGTACGCGCGCAAAACCCGACCCGCAGCGTGGATTCCGCGTGGGCGCCGGTCGCGGCAAGCGTGGCCGCAAGCGCGGCGGCGATTCTCAGAACTTTCACAGGGTTTCTCCCTTTTTCTGCGCAGAGGCCACGGCGTCGACCTTCTGCGACGGATCCCAGAACAGCACGCGGCGCCGCACCCCATTGACCATGCCGTTGAGGATCAGCCCCACCACCGAGAGGATCAGCAGCACCGAGAACTGGCCGGCGACGTCCATGGTGAAATTCATGCTCTGGATCAGCATGCCGAGCCCGGATTGCGCGCCGACGAACTCGGCGACGATGGCACCGATCAGCGCGAAAATCATGGCGATCTCCAGCCCGGCGAAGATGTAGGGCATCGCGTTGGGCAGCCGCAGCATCCAGAACACCTGCCAGCGGTTCGCCGCGAGCGAGCGCATCAAATCCACTTTCTCCTCCTCGGCCGAGCGCAGGCCGACGATGGTATTGACCATCAGCGGGAAGAACGCGACGAGCGCCGCATTGACCACCTTCGAGGTCAACCCCAGGCCGAACCAGACGATGATCAGCGGCGCCAGCGCCACCTTCGGCATGGCCTGGAACATCACGATGAAGGGATAGAGGAAATATTCGACGGGGCGGCTCAGCGCCACCGCGATGCCGAGCGCAAAGGCGAGCACCGTGCCGACCACGAAGCCGATCAGCGTCTCGGCGAGCGTGATGCCGATGTGATTGAGGTAGAGCGTGCTGGCGATGCCGCGGTAGAGCGCGGTGAAGATGCTCGAGGGCGTCGGCAGGATGAAGGCCGGCACTTCCGCGAGGCGCACCAGCGCTTCCCAGACCGCAAGGGTTGCGGCGACCAGGACGAGGCGCAGCATGAAGTTGACCACTCCGCCGGTTGCGCGTGTCATTCGAGGCCTCCGCCGGCGTTGAGCGCGGCGCGGATGCGCCGCACGTAGCCGCCGAATTTTTCATGGGTCATGACGTCGAGCGCCCGCGGGCGCGGCAGGTCGACCGCGAACAGATCGCCGATGCGGCCCGGCCGCGGCGTCATCACCGCGACGCGATCGGCCAGGAACACCGCCTCACCGGTCGAATGGGTGATGAAGACCACGGTCTTGCGGCGCTCGAGCCAGATTCGTTGCAGCTCGACGTTCATCGCCTCGCGGGGAGCGCGTCGAGCGCCCCGAACGGCTCGTCCATGAGCAGCAAGGCCGGATCGTGGATCAGCGCGCGGACGAGCGACACGCGCTGCTGCATCCCGCCGGAGAGCTGCCAGGGGTAGCTGTGCTCGAATCCGGAAAGGCCGACGAGCGCCAGCAGCTCCATCGCGCGCTGGGTCATTCGTGCCCGCCCCAGGCGCTGCACGTCGGCCGGAAGCAGCACGTTGCCGAGCACGCTGCGCCACGGAAACAGCACCGGAGATTGGAACACCACGCCGATGTCCCGGCGGGGGCCTTCGATCGCGACATCGTTGAGCAATGCGGTGCCGCCGGTTGCCGGGATCAGCCCGGCCAGGATCTTCAGGAGCGTGGATTTTCCGCAGCCGGAAGGGCCGACGATCGCCAGAAATTCGCCCTCGCCGACCGAGAAGTCGATCTCATGCAGCGCCTCGATCCCGTCGAGGCCGCCGTAGCGCTTCGAGAGGGCGCGCACGGCGATGACGTTGCGGGCAAGCTCGATGCTCGGCGCGACGGCGCGCACTTCTCCCTCCGAGGTTTTTTGTTGGGCCGCCTGCCGGACTTTTTCGGCAGTCGGCCGTCAACGCACGGCCAGTATCCGCCTGGGCTCAGGCTATGGCGAGCGCGTCGGTGCGGTCAACGCGAGGCGCCCACCGGGGGTCCCGCTTCGCGGGTTCTAGGGGATCGATCCCGGGCGGCCAACTCCCCTGTTTTCCGCGATTGCTCCCGTGCCGCCGCCCCTCGGAAACAACCGAAATCCACAGCCGCCGGATCCCGCGCAAAGTGAGGAATGGGCGCTGGTATCATCGGCCCGGATATTGTTCTATAGGCGCGGGA
>WNFX01006554.1_pt1 | contig 11073 bp, 12 predicted proteins | sample 5400111 | NCBI WGS metagenome assembly WNFX01 (sample SAMN13153363, study PRJNA577476) | soil metagenome | isolation source: 40 cm soil or saprolite under grassland replicate 1 | place: USA:California | collected 2016-06-15
GTTTTCACGCGTGCCAGCAATTCTGCGGACGGCAGTCCGAAGTGAAAGCTCACGACTGCTGGCTTGAATTCGGCGAGCAGCTCCGCAGCCTCGGCATCGAATGGCACACGGCCCGGCCCGGCGGGAGTCGTGTCCACCTCAATGCCGAACGCTCGGTAGTATGGCGAGAGCGCGGCTCTCCACATCGCTTCGCGCTCCGCACTGGGTTCGGGAGCAGCGTGGCAAAAGAAATTGACGTTATAGGGCTTCGCGGTTTGCGACGTGATCGCCGCCAGTTCATTGCGCACCGCGTCGAGGCTGAGCATGGCGCAGGGGAGTGAACCGAGCCCGCCCGCGTTGCATACCGCGACTGCCAGCGCGCTGCCCTGCACACCGGCCATCGGCGCCTGAATGATCGGCAACTCCGTACCCAGGAGCTGTCGCAGGGTCATTAACGGCTCGACTTGAGCGACGCGTCTGCCAGTTCGTACACTCCGCGCTCGAAGGTGTCGTAGGTGGCGAGCGCCTTGGTATCCGCAAAGGGAAGGAACTGCATCAGGATCACGCCGGCGACGCCGCGCACGGGATCGATCCAGAAGTAGGTGTTGTTGATGCCGCCCCAGCTCAGGCTGCCCGCCGATCGCTTCCCCGCCACATGACGGGTCGTGACGAGGAATCCAAGTCCCCACTTGTCCTTCCCGTCGTCGACGAACGTGAAGTCCATGCTTCGGTCCGGCTGCGCGGTCTTGACAGCGGGAACGCCCACCTCGCCAATGTGGTTCCTGCTCATGAGCGCCACTGTGTCGGCGGCGAGAATTCTCGCGCCATCGAGCGTGCCACCGTTGAGGATCATCCGCTCGAAGCGGATGTAGTCGCCCGCGGTCGACGAGAGCCCGCCGCCGCCGTTGAAAGTCGTGGCGGGACGCTGCGGTTGATTCGGCTGCTCGACGAGCGGCGCATCGCCACGTCCATCCGGACGCCGGTGGACGGTGACGAGACGCGCCTGTTTGGCTTCAGGGACGTTGTAGAAGGTGTCGGACATCTCGAGCGGCGTAAAGATGCGCTCGCGAAAGTAGTCCTCCAGATTCTTTCCGGATAGCTTCTCGACCAGCCGCCCGACCCAATCGACGCTCGTCCCGTAGATCCACTGGGTTCCGGGCTCGAACAGCAGCGGGCCTGCCGCATAGCTCTCGCCCTCGCGCGGCTTGAAGTCGCGGACGATCGGACTTGTGAACCCGTAGCCAAGCCCGGACGTATGCGTGAAGAGGTGCCGAATCGTGACCGTCTTTGCAGCTGGCCGCACGCTGTACGCGCCGGTGGCCTGGTCGAACGAGACGAACACCATGAGGTTGGCCAGCTCGGGCAGGTACTTCTCGGCCGGATCGTCGAGGGCGAAACGGCCCTGTTCGTACAGTTGCATCGCCGCGACTGACGTGACGGCCTTGGTCATCGAAGCGATGCGGAAGAGGGCGTCCGCGGTCATCGGACGTTCGCCTGCCACGTCCGCCTTTCCGAACGCTCCCTGATACAGGATGCGGTCGCGGGTGGCCGCGACGGCGACGAGCCCGGGCACATCTCCTCGAGTCACGGCCGCGGACAGTTTCTGGTCGAGCGCCGCGGATCGCGTCGCGAGTGGCCCCGCCTGAGAAAGCGGGCTCGCACCGATTGCGCTGGTGAGAAGAACGCCCGCAGCGGCGACGATGGATAAAAGGCGGCGACGCATATGCCCCTCGCGGATCATGCGGCAATCGTAGGTTGGTTGCAAATTATCGTTTCTTCTTTTTTTCTGCCGCTCCTTCCAACTGCTTTCGTACTCGGAACTTCACAATCCTGCTAATCAAATCGAAGGGAATTGGCTCGTTCAATGGAAATCTTACCGATCCCTTGCCACCTTCGTAGGCGGACAGCTCGCGCTTGAATCTCTCAATCCCTCGCGGCAGCGGGTACAACCCGATATGCGTTTTGAAGGCAGCAAAGTACACCAGATTGCCATTCAGCGTGAAGGTCGGCATTTGGTACTTGATTGCTTCTTGCGCGCCCGGCGCTGCCTTTCTGATCGTCAGCCTGATCTTTTGCAGAATCTTCTGCACATCGCCCGGGAAGCCAGCGATGTAGTCGTCGATGTTCTTCGGCGCTGTTGATTTGGTTCTCATCTTAGATGTCCGCAACAACCAGGTCGGCTTCGAGTTGCCGTGCTGATCCGAGTACTCTCCCATTTCGGCCGACAATCCCGGACGATCCGTAGGACACGAAATCTCCGTTGCGCCCGGCGACATCCGCACGTACGACCGATACGCTGCTCTCCACCGCCCGAGCGATGTCTCCGTTCCTTGCGTCATCGACGAGCTCGGGTCCGCCCTTTGCCGACGGCATGCCATTGTTCGTCGGCACAAACAGGGCTGCGGCGCCCTGTGCGGCCATGATTCTGGACGGCTCCTCGTAGGTGGAGTCGAGACAGATCACGATCCCGAAGGTCAGATCGCCGATGGTGAAGACCGGCATCGTGTCGCCAGCGGCATAGACCGACGTGTGGATGGCGGGATGGAGCTTCCGATACACGCCCACGACCGATCCCCTGTGAAGAATCGCCGCGGAATTATAGAGTCGGCCCAGCGGAGCACGCTCCGTGAATCCCACAATCGTCGTGACGCGGTCGCTTCCAAGCGGTGCAAGCACGGTATCCAGCTGTCCACCTTCGACGTCAATCGCGAAGCCGGCGGGCCGAGTCGCGTAATCCGCGAGGCCTCCCAGCATCCCTTCGGGGCAGCACAGGATCTCCACGCCCTCGGATTCGCACCACTCGACGCGTTCACGAATGAGGCGAAGGGCCATCTCCGTTGCACCAGAGGGAAACAACGGTGCCTGGTACGCGGCCACTCTCATTAGACACTTCTTCCGTTCATCGGCCAGACGGTACGTCCCAGGCGCCCGGACGCAGGTAGTGGAACCGAATCAGGTAGACGTTGTCGCCGCGGCCGTGCTTCGCGATCTGGAGCAGCTCTTTCACATTGCTGAAACCCGACTCGCGCGCCAGATCATCGGTGATGTCCGCGATATCGATCGGCACGATCGAGTCCACGACGATCTGCCCGTCGTCCATCGCGTATCGACCGCCTGCCTTGACGTGGGGCCGCGTCCAGATCCGGATGCTGCACCTGATCCTCCCGCGCCGAATGCCCTCGCGAAGACGTTTCGTGAACACCATGCGAGCACTACCCGAATGCGATCGACGCGCTCATCGTTTGCCTTTCGCCGGAGGCAGTCCGGTCAACGCGACTGAGCAACTCCCACGTGCCAACCAGCACCTTTGAGAGCGGCTCCGGCTGTGAGGGCGACTCAGGACACATGTGGTTTCCGTGCCTTGACAATGAACGTGGTCGGCATCACGGACGCTCGGGCCACAGAATACCAGCGCGCCGGATCGGCGTGCGCTTCATTGACCGCGGCCGGGTTGAGAGGCGTCTCCACCAATGCCTCGATCTGCAGGCCAGCCTGGATGATCTGCCCGATGAAGGTACCCAGTGTTCGCCGCTGGATGACGATCGGCACACCCTTCCACGATCCGTGTTCGCGAGGACCCTCGGTGAAGTACGGTTCCGCCACAATGTACTGAGTCCCATTCCACTCGAGGCAGCTGTAGACCGGGTGCTCCCCGCTGACGATGAAACAGCCGCCTGGCCGCAAGTAGCGTGCGACGAGCGCCATCGTCGCCGCCAGGTCGGTCGTCCATCCCAGTCCATAAATGGAGAACGCGAGATCGAAGTGATCTGCCGGGACTCCCGGGTCTACTTCCATGGGAGACTCGAGAAGCCGGACCCGCGACGCAAACGGGCGGAGCGTCTCTTCCGCGAAGGCAATCTGTACCGGAGAGAGGTCGATGCCCCAGAGTTCCCCTGCGCCGCGCTCGGCCAGGTAACGGAGCGAGTGCCCGCTCCCGCATCCCAGTTCCAGCGCACGCAGATCGGGTGTTGTGTCCAGGAGTCCCAGTTCGTCCTCGGTCGGCGCCAGCGGTCCATACTCTGGCAGCGCCGTACGTCCGTGGTACAACTGCGCGACGTGATTCCAGCCAACGCGGTTCGTCGCGAGGGCACGCTCCGCCTCGATCATGCTTTCCGCTCCCTTGTTGTTTCGCTCGCCTAACCGGCTTGCCGTTCACCGAACCAGTAGCAAAGGCCATCGGGGGCGACGACATAGAACACCTTCCACGCAACGCCGTCCCGTTGCTCGATTTCGATCGCCGAGAGTTTCTTTTCCAGTCCGTTCGCCTTGAATTCTGCCACCAACGACTCCAGGCCGAGGACATGGAATGCACAGCCGTCCTGTGACGAATCACCACCGTTTTCCGCCAGTCCGATTTGGACCTGGTCGCGCGCCAGCACCGCCGACTTGTGGGGCGTATCGCTGCGCGAGAGCAGCTGGAAGCCGAACACGGTTTGATAGAAAGGGAGTGCCGCGGCAAGATCCGGGACGGGAAGATTCAATGTATCGCCCCGATAGCCGTACGCTTTCTCGAGCGTGGCGTTCACGACGAATTCCTTTTCCGTGCCCGAGGAGCGTGCCCTTCCTGTGCCCGCTTTGTCCACTGCCACAGGCCTCCGGTGATCTCGATCGGCAGTCGATGCCCCATCTGTCGCGCGAGCAACACGATTTGTCCGCGATGATGGCCCTCGTGCGCCACGAAGTAGGAGAGGAAGTGCGCGACATCCAGCGGCAGGTTCACCCACGGCACCCCCGACGCTGGGATTCTGCCCCCCTGACTGATGCCAAGTTCAAGCAACGCGAGAATCCCTCGACTGCTACGCTCGAGTGAGGGCAGCAACTCTCGCTGCGTCACCGCGTGTCGGCTGACGCTCGCCGGTACGCCGATCCCGTGCGGTCGCCCCAACATCTTGATCCACATGCAGCGGGCATTGTGCAGGTGGCCCGCGATCATCCGCACGGTGCGCCGGGGCATGCCAGGCACCGCCATCGGCCACAATTCAGAAGGAAGGTTCTCGATCAAGAACATCGTGACCCGGTTGTTCGTCTTCCAGGCGGCGACAACCGCATCCGCAAGATCAACGTCTTGAGTCATCCTCGCCTGTCCCGCAGTCACGGCTCTCATTGCGGCAACTCGAACGTCTGATTCACATAGGGATTCGCAGCCGGCCGAGTCACGACGTTGAAACCGAAATTGGTCGCCCGGTGGCATGCATTACACGCTTCGGTCAAGGTGTCGAATGCCTGGGTAAAGCCGCTCTTGTCGTGAGCACTGATCGCCTTCTCGAGTTGCAGCAGCGGATCCTTCATCATCTTGTCAATCAACGCGGGAATCGGAAGCGGCGCATCCTTGTGAGTAGGGTGGAAGGTGGCCGCATCTTGCATGCCTTCATTCAGCTCATCGAGCTCATAGGTGGCGAGAGGCCAGTTGCCGGCCTGTCCCGCCAACCAAAGCTTGGCGTGGCGCATCTGGGTCAACGTCATGATTTCCCCGAGGCCTGGAGTGAACGCGGGGGTCGCCGGCTCCCGGCGACAACTCGAGAAGCCCGCGAGAAGCATCAATGCGCTCGATGCCATGGCGCTTCGAAATGTCATTTCTTTCGAACCTCAGATGGTCTATCGCTGCCCTCGACCCAGGTGAGGATCACGTGGAGCTACATGCGAACACTACTGCAGCTTGGCGTATTCTGCCTGAGCTTGCCTGAGAATCGGGACGTCGGCGTCCGCGTCTTTCCAGAGCGCGAGGAAGTCCTGGTAGGCAGCCTTCGCCTTGATCGTGTCTCCCGATAAAACGAACGCTCTGCCCAACTGTACGTGCGCCAGGGCGCCTATGGGATCCGCGCCTACGATCCCGCGATGATCGAGAATCTTCTGAAACTCGGCGGCCGCTTCCGCATACCGGCGCGCAGCAATCAACGCCTCGCCGCGCACATAAGCCGAGTGCAAACCGCCAAGATAATAGTGATTGAAGTTCAGGCCGTTCACCGCGAGCTCATAGCGCAGCGCGATTTGCAGCTGCTCCACGCTCTCTGTGGGCTTCCCGCGCTCCAGCGCCGACAACGCGCGAAGAACCGGTACGTAGGTGAATTTGGCGAACGTATCTTCCGGGAATCGTTTTTCCAGATCATCGGCAAGCGGTTGCGATCGAGATGAGTCTCCCGAAAGAGCCAGGGCAAGCGCGGCGGCGTATTGGACGTCCCGGCCCTTCGAAAGCTCGAGTGATGCACTGGCATTCCGTTTCCCTTCGGCAGCATTCCCATACGCGGCCTCCCACACCGCTCGTGCGGCCCGGTAACTCGCTGCCTGCTCGCGTACCCCCTCTTGCAGGGCCAGATCCACGGCGCGGCTCGATGACCGGCGGGCGGCCTGCAAGCGGCCGGAACGAGCCAGCGCGAGAGCCTCCGCGTGAGCCAACCGGTGTTCCACTGCGTGTTTGCCCTTGGCCAGAGCCACGATCCGATCCATCTGGTTCTGATCGCCCTTCAGCATCGCGATGTTGTATCGGATCAGCAGCATATTAGGATTCTGCGGCAGCTTGCGTTCGGACGCGCGCTGAAGGGTGCTCTCGGCGTCGGGAAAGCGATCGAGGAAAAAATAGCTTTGCGCAAGACTGCCGTAGCCAACGACAACGTCGGGCTCGAACGCGATTCTTCCTTGGGTCATCTCCATCGCTCTTTCAAATCGGCCGGTCCCATGGGTGGCAAGGCCCCCTAAAAAACCCTGGGCGTTTGGATTCTCCACACGACGAGGATAGGTCTGAAGCCACAACTCGAGCGTTTGGTACGCCTTTTCCAGATTTCCGGTCACCTCCCGATCGTAGTTGAAGTCGATGAAAAACTTCTCGCTGTCGCTGACTCGATCGCGCAGTTGCCAGGCTTTCATAGCGCTCTCGGCCGACAACACGGACTCTCCGTCACCGCTGTACCCCAGCGCCAAATGAGCGTACACCATGGCGAATGTGGGATCGATTTCCAGAGCACGCCGGAAAGAAGGTATCGGCGACTTCCCGGACGATAGGCTCGCCTTCAATCCTGTGCTGTAAGCCTTGAGGGCCTCGAGTGAAGATGTCGTCGCCGACGCGAGCGGCATCGAGTGCTTTTCCACCGTAGCCAGCGATTCGCCCACCCGGGCTCTGAACTTGCTCGCGATCTGACTGAGGGAGTTGAGGACGTCCTCTCGCCTTGCCGCCTGGATCTGCTCTTGATCCAGGATGCCGCCCGTATGGCAGTTCCTCGCGCGCAAGCCCAATACATATTGACTTCCCACGCTCGCGATCGAGCCTTCCAGAACCGCCGCGCTTGCGGTTCGTTCGCAGATCTGCAGGGCGATTTCCGGAGTCAGCCGTGCATCTTTCGCTTGTCCCATCAGCGGCAGCGTCCGCTGCACCTGACCGTCCGAAATCAGACTGAGGAACGGCGATTGCTGCAGCTCCACGGACAGTCCCTGACGCAGCGTGTCGTCGAACACAGGATCACCGGTCTTGTTATCGAAATCCGCGAGGACGATAGTGTCTCTGTCTGAGAGTTTTGTTGTGCCATGAAGTGCCCGGGGAACATAGAAGTACGCTGCGACGAACAACGCCAGCACGGCGACGGCCGCGGGGACCACCACCTTCCGTCGTGCTGAGACGTGAGGAGGAGCTGCCGGCTCCCTTGCGGCTGTCACCCGCCCCGAACCGGTGTCCCGCTTCAGGCGCTGGAGGTCGGTGGCAATGTCCGAGGCGTGCTGATAGCGCAGATTCCGATCTTTTTCGAGGCATTTGTCGATGACCCGTTCCAATTCCGCCGGCACATCGGGATTCAGGCGCACCGGAGGCACAGGAGCGCGGTTGAGAATCGAATCGAAAATGCTGCCGGTGCTTTCCCCTCGAAATGGCCGCGTGCCGGTTGCCATTTCATAGAGCACGACGCCAAACGAGAATAAGTCCGTGCGTGCGTCCAACGGCGTCGCCCGGACCTGCTCCGGTGACATGTACGACACGGTTCCGAGCGTGTTGCCTGGATCCGTCAACAGCGCCGCAGCCGAACGAGTGGCCTCGCCCGAGACACCGATGGCCGCTGGTCCGGAAGTGGCCTTCGCGAGTCCAAAATCGAGAATCTTCGGGCCGCGCGGCGTGAGGAAGATGTTCGCCGGTTTGATGTCGCGATGCACGATGCCCTTGCTGTGCGCGGCCTCCAGGGCATCCGCCACGGCGAATGCGATGTCCACGACGGCCGGGACTTCCATCAGGCCGCGTCCGAGTCGCTGCTGGAGTGTCTCGCCCTCGAGCAGCTCCATCGCGATGAACGGTGGATCGGTGCCGACATCGTAGATGGTGCAGATACTGGGGTGGTTGAGCGCTGAGGCCGCCCGCGCTTCCCGCTGGAAACGTTCCAGCGTGTGCGGAGACGCGGTGACCCCGTCCGGCAGAACTTTGATGGCCACCACCCGGTCGAGACGCGTGTCCGTGGCCCGATACACTTCGCCCATTCCGCCGACGCCGAGCGGGCTGACGATTTCGTAGGGGCCGAGGCGAGCGCCGGCGGCAAGGGCCAAAGGATGTCCCGATGTACTGGTGGCGCTCATTGTAGAGGATCGTTGGGTCTAAGCCGCGCCACGCTCGGCCGCGTCCTTCAATCGCGCCAGAGCGTCCTCGCGCTTCCACTGTGGCGATGGGGACACGTGCGTATGCTCATCGAGATATCACAACGCATCCTCCGAATCGAAGATCACAAAGGCCGCACGGTCAGGAGAAGATCACCGACGGCCGGAGAGACGGACGCCGGGTCACAGCAATCAAACTGTTACCCATGTCCCCGGACTAATCTGTTACTCATGTCTCCGGCGGTTCATCACAGTGGCTGGATGTTCCCGCGCGATCTCATCTCGCCTAGCTTGTACTCTTTCGTCGTCTTATCGATTCTGAATGTCACGAAACCGCCGAGCCGCGCTGGCTGCGCCGTTCCGGACGGGACAACGACCACGAACTCCTGCCTGTTCTTGAAGAGCGAGCGCGTGACAGTTATCGCGAATCTGCCCCGAGCGTCGGTAACCGCGCGTGGGTTCAATAGTGAGCCGCCTTCGCCAAGACTCAGCGCATAGCCGGCGTCTTTGGCCTCGGCGATCATCACTCTGACACCGTTGAGTGGAGTCTTGTCATCCGCCACGAGCGTGCCGGAGACGACAAACGTCCGACCAGGGTTCGTTTTTTCAGCCCGGTATGCCTGCACGGGCCATTCCCCGATGCCAGTGATTGCGAGGAGGAACAACATCCAAGTGAAAGCGATGGGCAGATGACTGATACGTGGCATGAATTCAACCTCCCGATAGGATCACACAAGATCCAGGCTCCTATCCTGCCAGATGACGGTTCGTCGGTCGCGGCATTCAGCGTGGTGCAACCGGGAACATCGGTAACAAAGTAAACCGGGAACATGGGTGACACTTGTTGACTGTAGGTCCCCGGGAAGAGGGCCTGTGGTAGCTGTGCGAAACGCGTCTGCGCGTTTTGCAAGGAGCGGTGGGCGCGTTCTTGGCGTCCACGGCTCCGGCAGCTTCCATAGGCCGTGTGCGTTGCGACTATCCACGAATGATGCAGTCCCGTTCGTCGAGCCGTCCCAACAAGACCCGACAGAAATGAATCGACCAGATGCCGTCGTCGACCTCTTCGAGGCCGATGGTGTGCTGCTTCAGCGAGTTGGCAATGAAGAGCAGTTTCCTCTTGAACCGGAACGTCCCAGCGTTCGTGATGCGTTTGACGATGAAGTGTCTGGGATACTCGATGGGCGGCAGCGTCCCGGTATAGGGGCGGGGCGACGTCCGATAGCGCGACGAGGGCGTGGCCCCGTTGAGGAACTGATGCGGTCGCTCGTGGTTGTACTCAGCGCGGAAGCGGTTGAACGCGCGCTGCTGGGGCGCGAGCGTCGCTCGGGGCGGCCGAATCGCCTCCGCCTTGAGCGTTTTGTGCATCCGTTCATGCGCCCCATTCTCCTGCGGCGATGCGGGTCGGGTGCGCTGATGCTGAATGCCGAGCCGCAGCCACCAGACATTAAGCTGCGACAGGCCATGAATGCCCGTCGTCGCGAACGGGACGCCATTGTCGGTGCGAATCGCGTTCGGCAGGCCGTACTCGCGGAACAGCCGGTCGAAGACCGGGCGCACGCCAAGTCCCTTGGTCGAGAGCAGGCCGTGACACGCGAGCAGGTAGCGCGTGTGCTGGTCGGCCACGGTGAGCGGATAGCAGTACACGCCATCGCGGGTGCGAAAGTGGCCCTTGAAGTCTGCGGTCCAGAGATCATTGGGGTGCGCGGTCTTGATCGGCACGACGCCGGGATGCTCGAAGTGGCGCCGGCGGCGGCGTTTCTTGACCAGCCCCTTGCGCGCCAGGAGATCCCCCGCCGTGCTCACGGCCGGGAAATCGATAGTCGGGTGGCGCGGGCCAAGCCAGTCCAGGAGCTTGTCGGGCCCCCAGCTCGGGTGTCGCCGACGAGCCTCGCAGATCAGCGTCGCCACCGCGTCGGTGATTTTGTGCGGACACCGCTGCGGCGCCCGGCTACGATCGCCGAGTCCTTCACGCCCGCCCTCATCGAATCGGTCCAGCCACTTGTAGCCCGTTTTTCGACTAATGCCGTACCGCGCACTCAGTTCGACCATCGTGTACAGGGCCAACTGGTGATCGCGAATGAAGCGTTCTCGTTGTTCCATAGGTGCCGTCTCCAGCCAGGGCATCGATCAACCTCACAATCGATCCCCAGCGTAGTGGTGTCACCCATGTTCCCGGTTTAATGTGTTACCAATGTACCCGGTCTGTACCTCGGTGAAGCTAACCATACGCAGCACCTGGCGCACAACGGTCTTCTTTATTGCTGTACCGATAGTTACCATAGCGGCCCATGCGCCAGTTCAAGGTCGATTCGTACGTCGTGGACACGCTGATGCCGGACCTTGTCCTGCACGACCGCCGGCCGTCCACCTTTCTCGTCTACCTTCATCTCTGGTGTCGGACCGCGGGACGCCAGGCACCGACGCAGACGAGCCATCAGGAGATGGCAGACGCCACCGGGCTGTCGAAGAGTGCCGTGCAGGGCGCGATTCGGATCCTCATTCGACGCCGCCTGCTGCGCGCGGCGCGGGAAG
>WNFX01007100.1_pt1 | contig 11073 bp, 9 predicted proteins | sample 5400111 | NCBI WGS metagenome assembly WNFX01 (sample SAMN13153363, study PRJNA577476) | soil metagenome | isolation source: 40 cm soil or saprolite under grassland replicate 1 | place: USA:California | collected 2016-06-15
GGATCGACGTCTTGAATCATCTCAATGGCATGTTTGGATTGGCTATTTGGGATGTAAACGAGAAGCGCTTAGTCGTGGCGCGCGATGCCATGGGCATTAAACTGATCTATTACAAGATCGACAATGGCCAACTCACCTTCGGGTCGGAAATCCGGTCGATTCTTGCAGCAGAAAGTTCCAGACCGACCGTCGATCCGGTCGCGCTCAATCTCTTCCTTCGATTTCGTTATACGCCGTCTCCTCTTACGATTTTTCAGGGAATTAGAAAGCTCGCGGCGGGAACGATGCTGGTCGTGGAGGATGGAGCATGCCGAGAAGGGAGGTGGTATAAGTATAAGCGGATTCCGTTTTTGAGCTACAAAAGTGAGGAGGAAGCTAGGCACGAACTGCTGGAGTTATATCGAGCTGCAGTCCGGCGTCATCTCCTAAGCGATGTGCCAGTAGGAATATTATTAAGCGGCGGCCTTGATTCGGGGCTGCTGCTGGCGCTCATGAATGAGCAGGGAGGCCCATGGCCAGCATATACCATAGGCTATGGAGAGACATCGTCCATTTTAGGAGCCCGTCACGTGACGGTAAAGCTTGATCGGGCCGAGTTTGAGCGATCGTTGCCGAAGATCGTCGAATGCCTCGAAGAACCGATCGCCGCTTCTTCTATCGTGCCGATGTACTTCGTCTCGCAGCGAGCGCGGCAGGACGTTAAAGTAGCCTTGATTGGTCAGGGCCCAGATGAACTGTTCGGCGGGTACAAGCGGCATCTGGGGGTTTATTACGGAGAATGGTGGCGGTTGCTGCCAAAGGCTCTCCGGTCAGTTGTCGGCTTGGCTGTCAATGGCCTGCCTCGCAATGAAACACTGAAACGTGGCGTTTCTTCACTGGGAACCCAAGATCGGATGAAACGTTATCAGGACGTTTTTTCTCTGGCGCCAGCGAAAACGATCGATGGGCTATTCCAAGACGATCTACTTCCTGGGGGGCAGGGTCATGGAATGGTCGATTACTGGATCGGGCTGATCCCGCAAATGGTGCACACGGACGAACTGGGGGGATTCCAACTGCTTGAGATTCGGTCCTCGCTCCCAGATGAGCTGCTCATGTATGCCGATAAACTATCAATGGCTCACGGTTTGGAAGTTCGTGTACCCTATCTGGATCGAACCATTGTGGAGTACGTGCAGCGGCTCGGCGTCAATTTCAAGATCCGGAACGGCAATCGGAAGTGGTTGCACCGGGAAGCCTGCCAGAGTTATCTGACGCCACGCATTCTCAAGCGGAAGAAACGTGGTTTTGCCGTAAACGTGGTGGACGACTGGTTTCGTTCGTCGCTACGAAGCGGGCTTCCGGAAATTCTCTTGGATAAGAGCTCTATGATGTTTGGTTTCCTCGAGCCTAAGGCGGTCCAAAAGCTTTTGGCGGGTCACAAATTTGGACGGCAGGACAATCACAAACTTCTTTTCAGCCTCGTGATGTTTGAACATTGGTTGCGCCAAATGCAAGCGGACCGTCCCGAGCCGCGTCAAGTGTTATTCGCCAACAAGACAGCTTTCCAACCCTGCTCATGACTACGCCTATCAAACTAAATCCGTCTCAGCTTGTTTCTGATCAAAGCAGTATCCGCGGGTGTGTCCTTTCAAATGTCTCCAGGAAGCTTCTACCTGACAACCAAAAAAACTCCACGGCCGCAAAGACGAGGGAGATCATTTATGACCGTGGCAGGCCTGTCAACGTTGCTGGACTACAGATCGATAACAAACGACTGATCGTCCAAGGCCACTTTCTGACAGTCGCGCGCCTCAAGGACGAGTGGTACGACGAGCTGGGAGACCCTGAGCCGATAATAGCGGCCCTCAAGAGGTGTCGCCCGAGACCTGACATTTTTACATTTTGGCAGAGGCTGCCCGATACGGCCCCGATCTACTCCTACTATCACGAGCCCGAGGCTCTTTCAGCGATCCCTTTGAAAGACTTTGAACACTGGTGGAACATGCAAATAAAGTCCGATACCCGGAAGAAGGCGAAGCGACCGGGAAACAGAGGCATTGAGATCAAGGTTGTACCACTTGACGACGCGTTCGTAAGAGGTGTCATGGGAGTTTTTAATGAAACCCCGGTAAGGCGGGGGAGGCCTTTTTGGCATTATGGTAAAGACTTCCAGACACTTAAAGCAGGGTTGTCGAGAGATCTGACGAAAAGCAAGTTCATCGGAGCGTACCATGAAGGCAGTTTAGTAGGTTTCGTGAAGCTGGTGCGCGCGGAGGGACGGTTCGCAAATCCTGGCCTTATAGTCTCAAAGCTTGAAGCCCGTAAAAAGTATGTGAACAATGCACTACTGGCAAAGGCCGTAGAGTTGTGCTGCCAGGACCAAATTCCCTATCTGACCTACACAACCTGGCGAAGAGGCACTCAAGCGGAGTTTCTTACCAGACACGGCTTTCAGAAAACGTTGGTGCCACGGTATTGGATTCCTTTGACGAAGAAGGGAGCAATCGCGATAAAGCTGGAGCTTCATCATGGTATTCGCAGGCGTATCCCTGACTGGTTGATGGGTGTTCTTCTGGACATGAGAGGGAGGGTTTACGCCAGATGGTACAAGCTCAATGGGCCTGAGGGTGACCGAGGTCTAGATTGACTGCCCGACCCTTGTCGTATTTAGGAAACCGAAAAAGTATAAACAACCGAAGTAAAGAAGTAAACCATTACTCAGATTTTGCCGGCGTAGTTCAATGCTAGAATAGTTGCATCGTATGCAGCAGATGGAGCGTTCAATTCCTTCCGCCGGCTCCAATTTTCTTCGAATCAGCGGATCTTACGCTGAATGGAACAACTCTCCTATGAATAGCCCCATATTCATCGTTGGCCCTCACCGCAGTGGCAGCACGTTCTGGCACAATCTTATTGCCATGTGCCCCAGCGTAATCCGGCTTGCAGATCCTCGCTTTCTGAGTCGACCAGGGCAGCGGGATTTCAGATTCTTTCTCAACACTCAGGCGCGCGATTTATCGATCGATGAAGACATCGAAAAGATGGTCGAGTTGTGCTTCTCGAAAAAGAGCATTCCGGGGCTGGAAGGCGCGCTTTGGAGATTCGAAGGCATCAAAGCGGTTGATAATCCGGAATTAAGAAAGGCTGTCGCGGCTGGGATTAAGGACTCAGACAGAAGCCTAGGGGCTATTGCCAGGATTATTATCGAAGAAATCACTCGATTCAGTGGTTGCGACAGGGCCTGTGTAAAATTTCCTGTCGATGTTGGGCATATCCCGGAATTGATAGAATGGTTTCCCGATTGCAAAATCATTCATATCACGCGGGACCCGCGAGCCTTGGCGATGTCTAAGAGCAACGATCCCTCCGGGACGGCGATCAAGGCGGTGGAACATCCTCATTTCGCATGGCTCATAAAGAAAGTCACCGTGTGGTTGACCATCGTCCAGTATCGCCTAAGTGCAAAACTACATCTTCGATTTAGACAGCTAAGCAATTACAGACTGTTCCGGTATGAGGATTTGCTGGCTGAGCCGGAAAGAGTCCTGAGGGAGTTATGTGAGTTCATTGAAACCGATTTCTCAGAGGAAATGCTGGAGCCCCAGAAGGGACAACACGAGCATCAACCCTCAAGCTTGACGGGCAAGCGGCAAAAGGCGTTTGATCCAAGGGCCGCCACTCGATGGCGGACCGTTATTTCACGAGTCGATTACTGGCTCATCACCTCTCTTACGCGTGGGAGCATGAGGAAATTGGGTTACAATCCCAAGACCCATCCTATTTTCAGGGAAGGTGAACAATTTCAACAGCCCGCTCAGCGGCAGGCTGTTTCTTAGCTTTCGACATTTTTCGTGAACGGGCAACCCGTTTTGGAGAGATGGCTGAAGTGGTTGCAGGCAGCAGCCTGCAAGGGTTGCTACGCGCTGTAAAGTGCATCGGAGATTCGAATCGCGTCCCTCGCTCATCGATGTCAACGCTCCAATGCGGAATTATCAACCATTAACTCCGATTAACTCCAAATGCCGGGCATAGTTGGAATCATCAGTAGCGGGCCGGGAGGTGAGTGCCAGTCTCTCGTGCGCGCTATGATTGGCTCGATGGAACATGAGCGCTTCTACACTTCGGGAACCTACTTTATTCCAGAGTTGGGGGTCTATGCAGGCTGGGTCGCGCTCAAAGATTCTTTTGCTGCGAGCCAGCCGTTCCTCAACGAGGAGCGCGATATCGCGCTCCTCTTTTCAGGTGAATGCTTTGCCGACTCCACAGTCCGGAATCAGCTGGAGCGGAAGGGGCACAAAGTCGGCGATTGCAAAGGGAATTGGCTCGTTCATCTCTACGAAGAAGACGGTGATCGCTGCTTTGAAAAGTTGAATGGTCTCTTTAGCGGTCTGCTGATTGATAAACGACACAAGAAAGCTTTCCTGTTCAACGACCGGTATGGTGTGGAACGGCTTTATTGGCACGAAACCAAAGACGGCACTTATTTTGCCAGTGAGGCCAAGGCGTTGCTGCGGGTCCTCCCGAAGCTAAGGGAATTCGATGCTGACGGCATCGCGCAGTTCTTGACTTTTAGATGCACTTTCGAAAGGCGAACCTTGTTTCGAGGCATCAGCCTGCTGCCAGGTGGATCGCTTTGGTCTTTTGAAGCCGGAAACTGTCGTAAACGGAAATATTTTTCTCCGGAGACTTGGGAAGCTCAATCCACTTTATCGGTCGAGCACTTTCAATCCGAGTTTGAGGAGACATTCAAACGAATTCTGCCTCGTTATTTTGAATCGGAAGCTAAGATTGGAATTTCTCTGACCGCCGGCTTGGATTCGCGGATGATAATGGCATGCTTGCCGAAGATCCAAGAGAGGCTAGTGTCCTACACTTTTTCAGGCCAGAACAAAGACACGTTGGATGCTCGCTTGGCCGCCCAGGTGGCAGAGCTGTGCGGCCTCGATCACCGAATTCTGCGCATAGATCAAGACTTTTTCTCAAACTTTGCGTCGCATGTCGATCAAACGGTTTACATTACCGACGGTTACCTGGGACCTTTGGGTGCTCATGAAATTTACCTGAACGGACAGGCTCGCTCATTGGCGCCGGTGCGCCTGACCGGTGTTTTTGGGGGCGAAATTTTGAGAGGACTATCAATGTTTAAGCCGTTGCCCCTTTCATCCCGCCTTGTGAATTCGGATTTGGAGTTGTCCCCAAATTCTTTCGCGCAGCAATGGGCAGGCAATAGTCAGCATCCAGTTACTTTTGCGGCTTTCCATGAGATACCACAGAAGCGGTTTGCAACTCCGGCAGCGAGCCGTTCTCAACTCAGTTTTCGAACCCCATACCTGGATAACGAAATCGTCGCGCTTGCTTATCGAGTTCCGCGGGGCCTTCGATCATCGCTTCTTCCGGCTTTGTCGCTTGTTAAGGATAACAATACAATGCTGAGCAAAATTCCGACCGACATGGGAGAGATGGGGAACACTCGTGGATTGGCCCCCGCAGCAAGACGTATTTTTTCTAAGGCGGCCTTCAAACTCGACTACTTGAATAACGAAGGATTGCCGCATTGGTTATCGGCTTCCGATTCCTTGTTCAGGCGTCTCAATTCAGGTCTTGGGATTTTGGGACTTCACAAGTTCTTGCACTATCGGAGCTGGTTTCAGCGAGAGTTGGCCGCGTATGTGAACGAGGTCCTTACAGACGCGCGGACTCAGCAAAGCCAGCTGTGGAATGCTGCTTTTCTAGAACACATGGCAAGAGAACACACACGTGGTCGAAAGAATTACATGCTTGAGATTGATGCAGTAGTCACCCTTGAAGCTGTCGACCGGCTTCTCTTTGGAGGCCTTCCGCGTGACCTTACTGTTAGCGAAGTCCGAGAGTCGATCGAAATCACCCCAAGTGCACAAGCAGCGCCATACGCACACTAACAAGCACCGCAACATCGAGTGCAAAACATGGCAATCATTTGTAGAAAATACAGTCTCCTCTTCATAATGACTCCAAGGACAGCCTGCACCGCAATTGGAGATCTGCTCTGCAAGCAATTTGGTGGGGAATTTGTGCCTTCTGAAGACATTCTGGATTCTAATGGGCGGATTTCTGTCCAGAAAAAGCACAGTAATTTGGCAGAACTGATCGAACATAACATTCTAACTGAAGTCGAAGCTAAATCGCTACTAAAGGTTGCCGCTGTCCGCAATCCATTTGACACTCTTGTTTCGCTATATTTTAAGCAGCGTTTTAAATACCAACCGCTTCTTAACGATTCCACTTCGTGGGTCCATCGTGCTCCCCGTTACGCTAAAAACATGAGATATGCCCAGACGCACTCGTTTAATGAGTGGGTTCTCAAGAAATGCGGCAGGCAGCTCGCGAAGCGGCTTTTCGGATTTCCGCCTTCCATGTTTGCGGACTATACACGTGGAACGGACGTGGTAATGCGATATGAAAACATCGGACAAGACTTGGAGGAGGTCTTCAAAAGAGCCGGGATGGCAGCAAAGGTGAACATACCTCTTGTAAACCGCACGGATGAAAGAGCCGGCCGCGATTATAGATCCTGCTACTCTCGGCCGGCAGCGTTCGCGGTGAGTCTTGCGTACTCTGATGACTTGAAAACATATGGCTATAAACTGTAAAAGTTGGCTTCTTGTCATTGTGTGCGGTAAATTGTGATAGGAAGAGGAGACAAAAGCTTCTCTAGGAGGCGCTGTTTTTTACACAGGTGTCCGCCAACCTTTGTCGGAATCGGTTCCATGCGCTGCGGCTCGAGCTGGCTTTACCAGGTGCTGAAGTGCCATCCAGACATCCGAGTCAGCGAGCTTAAAGAAGTGGACTTCTTCTTTCTGCATCGCATGTGGCTTCACGATTTGGATTGGTATGAAGCACTCTTTGGGCCCGAGGGCGGAAGTGAACCGAAGCCAGTTCGTGGAGAGATTTCACCCCGATATGCCCGACTGAAGGCGTGGCAAGTTAATCGAATCGCGAAATTGCTGCCAGACCTTCGCATTATTCTGACGTTGCGCCATCCGATCGAGCGCGTGTGGTCTCAAACGCTTTACGACTTCGGACGTTTGCAAGGTAGAGATATCCGTAAAGTTGGTTCAGTTGAATTTTTACGCCAACTCGAGCGGGCACGCAGCAGACTCTCCTCTGATTACTTGCGAACGATCAAGATCTGGTTCAAAGCCTTTGGACGAGATGCGGTGCACATCGATTTCTTCGACCGCCTGCGTGATGATCCTGAAACTTACGTCAATAGCATTCTACAACATATCGGAGCCTCGACCCCGTGGATTCTCCCCGAAAAATTCGTGAAGAAAAAGGTCTGGGCGACCAACACTCTGGTTGAGCATGAACGTGAGATTCCGGAGGTGGTGCGTTGGTACATTGCAGATCGATTACTGGAGCCTACTGAACGCCTTAACGAGCTTTTGGAGGGCCAGGTTTCGACATGGGTGGATGAGATGCGCACAATCCGGGGGAAGACACGGCTGAGTTGGCGCGTTTTGAGAGACCTCAATCGTTCCCTACTGTCGTTTCCGGAGAGGTTAGCCTACGAGGCTTACCACGCCGTTCTTGATGTCAGACTATGGTTGCGTTGGAGGCAGCTTCAAAGGTCGTATTTCTCCGATGATAATCTTGATAAACGAGTATCTTCGACGTCATAAAGCAATGGAAAGTTTTGCCGCGCTTGAAAGAAAAGTCTGTGAATTGGCGAGGCAAGTCTGGCGAGAAGATCATGCAGTTCTATGAAGCCGGCGCCGCTGTTACTTGGAAAAAGGACGCATCGCCACTGACTTCCGCGGATAGCGCTTCGCACGTCTTTTTGACGGAAGCGCTCCGCTTCCTGACTCCTGAAATTCCAGTCGTTTCAGAAGAATCGAACGAAGCAATTAATGGTTTCGTTGCTGCGAACACTTCATTTTGGCTAGTTGATCCGCTGGACGGCACCAAAGAGTTTGTCAAAAGAACGAGCCAATTTACGGTCAATGTGGCGCTCATCGAAGCGGGACAGCCAATGGTCGGTGTCGTTTATGCGCCAGCACTTAAGCTCATTTACTACGCCTCGAAAAATTCCGGATCTTGGCGCCAGGCTGGGGCCAAACTCCCAACTCGAATTTCTACTCGGCGAGCCGATGCCTCGCGAATGTCAGTCGTGGCGGGCAAAGATCACGCCGGACCTTTGATTGAGGCAATGCCGTCTCGTCTGACAAACCCGCAGCTTCGATCCATGGGAAGTTCGCTCAAGTTTTGTTTAGTTGCTGAAGGTAAAGCCGATCTTTATCTGCGAGATTTGCCGACGATGGAATGGACACTGCTGCCGCTCAATGCGTAGTAGAAGCCGCCGGTGGAGGCGTGTATTCCTTGGATGGCAGGCGGCTGTGTTACGGAAAACCAGGTCTAAGAAATCCGGCGATCATGGCTGTTGGAACGTGCAGTTCGATTGGTCGGCGGTCATCTCTTAGGTAAGGAGTAGATTAACACTTTGTTGTTCTGATCGTGCGGACGCGGTGTTCCGTGTGCAATGATGAGTGTGTTGATTATCAAGCTCGGCGCGACTGGCGACGTAGTGCGGACCTCGCCGTTGATGCATCGGCTAAACGGCCAGGTTACGTGGGTGACGGCGGCGAAGAATATCGTATTGCTCGAAGCTGTGAAAAATGATCTGCGCTGTTTTTCCTGGGAAGAACGAGAGAGAGCTTTAGATGCGCACTATGATCTGGCAATCAACTTAGAAGACAGCCTTGATGTCGCGCAATTCCTGAAAACAGTGCAATGCAGTGAGACGTTCGGCGCCTATGTCGATTCCGGGAATTCATTGCGATACACGGAAGCCGCCGCTCCCTGGTTTGACCTTAGTCTAGTCAGCTCATACGGAAGAGAGAGAGCGGACAAGCTGAAATTTCTGAATCGGCGAACATATCAAGAAATGATCTTCGACGGTCTGGGGTTCCGCTTTGACGGCGAAACATATTTTCTGCCAGAACCGATCGAAACAGGATTATCAGGCGACGTTGCGATTGCAGTCGACTCCGGCCCGGTATGGCCGATGAAGAAATGGGCTTATTATTCCGAACTAAAGCAGGCGTTGGAAAATGAGGGACTGACGGTAAATGTGCTCCCGGAAAGATTGTCGCTCCTCGAACATCTGTCTGATGTTCGAAACCATCGGTGTCTGGTTGGGGGCGATAGCCTGCCGATGCATTTTGCACTCAGCACCAGAACGCGATGCGTGACGCTCTTCACCTGCACGAGTCCGTGGGAGATTTATGACTATGGGATCCAGAAGAAGATCGTTTCACCTTTGCTGGAGGAATTCTTTTACAAGCGTGGATACAATGAGCGCGCGACAACTGCTATCAGTGTCGATGAAGTGTTCAGCACTGTAATGGCTCAACTCGAAGCCACGCCGCCAACCGCGAAAGTGGTTACTATCCAATGATAAACCAGGGCCCAGTCTCGACTGCGAGATCTCGAACCGGCTCGATAGAATTGGAAAACGCGGTGCGAGCAGATAAGCCTGAGTTTCCTATCCACGCTCAACCCTCTACCCTCAACCCTCAACTCTCAACTCTCCGAATTGCCTTACTTACCGGCGGCGGGGACAAACCTTACGCGCTCGGCATGGCAGCCGCACTGACCGCAGCTGGAATACAGGTTGATTTTATCGGCAGCGATGACTTAAAAGTGCCGGACCTGCTGAGCAATCCGCGGGTGAAGTTTCTTAACTTACGAGGCGATCAGCGCCCAGAAGCAAATCGAATGGCGAAGGTAGAAAGGGTCCTAAGTTATTACGTGGGCCTTATTCGCTATGCATTTACTGCCAAACCCAGGCTGTTTCACATTCTGTGGAACAACAAATTTGAGTTCTTCGATCGCACGCTGCTGATGTCCTATTACAAGTTGCTCGGCAAGAAGATTATCTTCTCTGCGCATAACGTGAACGCGGGCAAACGGGACGCAACCGATTCATGGCTGAATCGGCTTTCACTTAGGGTTCAATACACTCTAAGCGATCATATCTTTGTTCATACCGAAGCAATGAAAAGCGAGCTCGCATCCGACTTTCGTGTTCCCGAAGACAAGATAAGCGTGATCCCCTTTGGAATTAATAACACCGTTCCCAATACTGGTGTTTCAGCTCTGGGGGCAAAGGCAAGATTGGGAATTGGCGCAAGCGAGAAAACGATGCTCTTCTTTGGAAACATCGCCCCCTACAAAGGACTGGAATACCTAGTCGCGGCTTTCATCAGGCTAATGCGGACCCGGGATGATTGCTGCCTTATTATTGCAGGCAGGATTAAGGGATCCGAAAGTTATTGGGGCGAGATAGAACAGACGCTAAAATCCAACTGGGTGCGGGACCGCGTCATTGCGAGGATTGAATACATTCCAGACGAGGAGACGGAATTATATTTCAAAGCTGCTGACATTCTTATTCTCCCTTACACGCGCATTTTTCAAAGCGGCGTGCTTTTTTTGGGATACAGCTTTGGTCTACCCGCAATCGCTGCAGATGTGGGCAACTTGAAAGAAGAAGTCATCGAAGGCCAGACCGGCTTTGTCTTCAAAGCACGGGATTCATCTGATCTGGCCGGTAAGATTGACAAGTACTTCAACAGCGAATTATTCCACAACCTTGAAACCCGGCGGGCGGCGATTAAAGCCTACGCCAACGACAAACACTCGTGGAGTAAAGTCGCCGCGATGACCGCGGCCCGTTATTCCGATCTCTTAGCTTCTCGCTGATTTCTGAAACTCAACCGCGAATAACGCGGACTTCGCAGATTAGGCGGCCCGATTTAACGATTTGACGCTTCGACATGATGAAACCTCTTGTTTCGATTCTAATCCCGGCATATAACGCCGAGCGCTGGATTGCGGATACAATCAGGTCCGCGTTGGCGCAGACGTGGGAGCGCAAGGAGATCATCATCGTGGACGATGGGTCTCAGGATCGAACGCTCACCATCGCACAAGAGTTCGCATCAAAGGATGTTGCTGTTGTCACGCAAGGAAATCAAGGCGCCGCAGCCGCTCGAAACAAGGCGCTGGCGTTGAGCCAGGGCAACTACATTCAGTGGTTGGACGCCGATG
>WNFX01013913.1_pt1 | contig 11069 bp, 14 predicted proteins | sample 5400111 | NCBI WGS metagenome assembly WNFX01 (sample SAMN13153363, study PRJNA577476) | soil metagenome | isolation source: 40 cm soil or saprolite under grassland replicate 1 | place: USA:California | collected 2016-06-15
TCGCAGCGCCTCTGTCTCCTGCCAGGTGTAGCGCAACACACAGCGCTCATGCTCTGCGTCCCAGAAGGCGTCGAGGGTGACAATGCCTTCCTCCATCAACCATAAGAAGTCCTGGTAGGTGATCATGCTACACCGGCCTACGCTTGCCTGTTTGCGCCCATAGCGAGTGCGCCAGGTGTGGGCCGGTGACCTGCTCGGTGAATTTGCGCCCGTCTACATACATATCAGCCTGCACCACCGGATGCACATGCACGATCGTGATACCACCACCACCGACACCACCACCAAAGGCGACAGGCGCGCCACTAAATGAGCCGCTGAACGAGTGTGACACGCCCATGCTGCCCATGGAGCCTGCCATGAGGCCAGAGAGGGCAGCGTTCACTTCAGGCAGCCCTGCGCGCATCCCATCAGCGATATTGTGCATGAAGTTGTAGCCCCAGCGCTCTGAGCCCTTGAGCGGCCCTTCCTTCACCGGGCTACGTGGAAACTGACCAGCCAGCCAGGACAGCGCGCCGTTCACCCAACTAACGACGGCATTCCAGGCGGATTGGAGGCCACTCTTAAAGTTGTTGATGAGGCTACTGCCCCAGGAGGAGGCTTGACTCGCAAGATTGGTGAACACTTTCGCGATTTTGGTCGCCATGTCTGGAATGATGGAGTGACCTACGGCGTCGTTGTTGAGTTCCATCAGTTTTGCCAGGACGTGCTTTTTCATCGCTTCAGCGTTCTTGGTGGCATTGGTATCCATCTTCCCCGTGTGTGTATTCACGCCATCCGCCATGGCTTGCATGTGTTTGAGCACGGCCTTCTGTAAATCAAGGGATTGCTGGGCTGCGTCCAGTTTCATCTGGAGGAAGTGGCGTTGTGAGGACGAGGTGGCATTCTCCAGTTGCGTCTGAATAGCCGACACCGTTGCTTGCAAGTGGCTCACCACAGCCTGCTGCATCTGAATGGCCGATTTCTTGATGTGATCGGTCGCATTCGTCATCCCTCCTGTCAGGATATCGAGTTGTTTCAGCGCCTTCTTGGCTGCATCCCCGATTCCGCCTGGAAGCAAGGCTAATAGGCTAAGCACGGTATGGATACCACTGAGTACAATCTTCTTGATGCTCTCCCACACGTCGGAAACCATGCCCTTGAAGTCATCCCAGGCTTTGCCCCATTTGCCATTGAGTAAATCAATGCCGGTGATGATGATACCAGTGATAATCTTCCAGGCCAACTCAATCACGCCTGAGATGGTTCCCCATAGACCCTTGGCAATGGCTGCAAGCTCGGTCCAATGCGCCTTGATGAAGGTAGATATGGCCTGGATTTGTGGCTGCAGCGAGTCAACAAGGGTAGAGATGAAATGCACAACTTCGGAGATAACAGAAATGATGATCGGCACAAGGAAACGCAGCGTATCGGCAAATAAGAGCACCATACCCTTGACCACAGCCAGGGATTTGGCTGCCACATCATTCTTGATCGCCCAGGCGATAAACTGCTGCACAAGCGGTTGTATCTGTTTGTAGATATCCTTGCAGGCATCTACTAAAGGCTTCATGATATCACTCACCTGGGCAAGCGTATTGGAGAGGCCATCGCCTGATGTGATCCAGTCTGTAAATCTGATGACAATTGGCCCGACCTGCGTGAGCAAATTGGAGAGAATCGGCAGGATTCTATCACCGACGGCTTGCTTGAGATCATCGAAGGTCTGCGAGAGAATCTTCAGCTTGCCTGCAAACGTCGTGCCAGCAGCCACGGCAGAGTTGCCAAACTCCTTATTGAGTTCTTGCAGGATGAGCTTTTGCGCTTCTGCTGTATGCCCCGTCTCCCATAGATGCTTGATGACCTTGACCTGCGCATCAGAGAACTCGACGCCAATTCTGCGTAGGTTCGTCATCCCGCGTATCGGGTCATCTAGCGCCTTGCCGACTTCTATCGCCGATTGCTTCCAATCCTGGTGCATGGCTTGTGAGAGGTTAAGGACGGCCAGTGTGGTCTGAGGAAATATGTCTTTGCCGATGCGTGGGAAGGTGAGCAGCACGTTTTCAGCGGATTGTACGGCATCATCAGTGAATTGTGTAAGATGGCTGAACTTCGTGGCAAGATCAAGCACAGCTTGCGCGGTCACACCGGCTACCCCGTGCGTGCTCTTGATGGTGGCATTCGTTTGCGCCAGTTCATCAGCCGCATCGGTAGATTCCTGTATCATCCCCTTGAAGGCATCGGAAAGAAATGATATGGCGCGACTCGCCAGGTTCATCGCAACCATACCCCCGACGAAGGACAGCGCGTTTTTGGTCATCTCCAGGAAGCCGGAGGAGGCCCGCTTGATGTGTTCATGCATACCACTCATGGCGGACCCGGCATGAGTGGAGGCCGCTGCCGCTTCCCGATTGCCACGGGCTGATGCCTGGGCTGCCTCCGCTTCGCGTAGCATAGCCGCCTGCTCCCTGTCGATCTGCTCAGAAGACGTGGCAAGGTGCGCTCGCATGGAGGCGAACTGCCTATCGAGATCGGCGACCGAGGGAATGGTTTTGAGATTGGCTTCCATCATCCCGGTCATGGCGCGCGCGGCCACATCCGATGCTGCCCCGACGGCACGCATCGCGGCCTCTGTCGTATCAGCCCCGTCCGCCTTGACTTCCGCAATCAACTGTGTGGCTACTGCCATGGGTCACCTCGTCTGATGGATGGCAGACCATACAAAAAGGCCACATCCATCTCGGATATGGCCTCTGGGCTCTCTCTGGACTCTTCGATGGGCCTCTGGGCTCTGGTTACATCACAAAATGTCGCGCCCTATGCGCGTGCTATTGTTCTCTCAAGCGTGGCGCGGATGGTCTCTAGCTCCTGCCAGGAGACAATCTGCACCTGTTTACACGTCCTACACTTGACCTCTACCCCGGAGCGGGTGAAGATGACGAGCTGACGGTGATCATTTGAGCAAGCAAGCGGGTGTGTGCTGCCTTGCGTTTCAGTCAACCGTGCAGCCATGGCTCAGCCTCGCTTGTTCGCTGAAGCTGATTGCGCGAGTTTGCCCATCTCAGCCGTGAGTACCCTGATCTCGCGAAAGTTCAAGTCCATCTCAAGCGAGTCGGACAGTTGCTTTATCTGAGAGCGCCGCGCTTCTTCTTGTTCTTTCTCTTCAAAGTACGACGTATCCGATGACGTTGAGCGCGCGACGGGATAGCCTTGCAGGTCGTTACGCCGCTGCGCCTCCAATGCGTCCGACACCTTCTGAATCGAGCGGGCATGCTTCATGATATTGGCGCTAGCTTCCTTGATGGTAGCGTGATGTTGCGCGCTCAGGTAGCCCGCCTTGCTCTCATCACCTGCATCGGACATTCCCATCATGTAGACATCTTGCGCGGAGGTCGGCGCCGTCGAGAAGCCCAGATCAACGCCTTCTTGGATATACGCGCGTAAGGCGGCTAGCAATTGAGGTGCTACCTCGCTGTTAAAGTCAGCAAGCGGCGCGCGTCCTGGCGCAAACAGGCCTAGAATGGATTGCTGGAGCGCACTACTGATGCCGCTCCAGTCACCATACTGCCAGTCGTCAAGCTGCTGCGCCTGGTAGTTCGAATCGAATGATTTTCCAAACATGGAAGCGCCTCCCTTTTTTACGCTCGTGATCATGCTGCCGGGTGACATGGGCATGAGTACCACACTGCCCTCGAATAACTCTACTTCTTTCAGTTCACGTATACTTTTTCCTGAAGCTGCATCATGGCTGTAGGATACATCCGTGGCGCGATAGCCTATAGACAGACCTTTGACCGTTTGATGACGAAATGCCGAATATAAATCAGCGCCTAACTGGTAATCGAGGTTCAATCTGGCTTTCACGAAAAGCCCCGCATTATCTTCCCAGGCAGACACAATATTTCCCGGTGGGATAATTTCTGTGTTATGCGACCAGAGCAGCGGCCAGAGCTGGTCGCCTCCCTCCTGGGCGCGGCGAGTGTAGGCATCTTTGATGGTTTTCGCAAAGGCATTTCTGTGTACACGATCTCCACCGTGGTCTATCACGCCAGTCCGGTTCAAATAACCGCTTATGGTGCCTGGCGGCTCCCCATCATCGATTTTGAACTCGCGTGCGGAAATCTCTTTGCGTTCAATTCCTGCGACCGTTCTGTTGTGCATGGGCGCTTTCTCCTTCTCTCTGTTGTTTTATTCTTGCGGCAACGCGCCGCTTGAGTTCTTGTTGCATCAGGTGCAAGATAGCCGTCAACCTTGCATCAGGCGCAGGCTGGAGGCTGAGCGGCTCGGCACCATCCCCGCACAACGTCATGAACGCGGCAAGCTCGGCGTCGATGCGCTGCACCAGGGAACACAAGTACAACCGCTTCGCCAGTTCAGCGTCATCAAGAGCTCGCATCCGGCTGCGGAACGCCTCTGATGCGGTCACGTCTGTCTGCCTCCTTTCGCGCTCGTTCTCCTCTTCAGTTCCCAGGCGAGTATGCGCTGGATGGCGGAGAGCGCCTGATCAGGCGGACTCAGCCCAGAGATCTCTAGCAAGTGGTCCTCGATGCGCGCCATGTGTTCGAACACGACAGCCCACGTCACCAGTTCCGCCTCAGTGAAGCTCGCCGCACGCTGCCGCCATGCCTGGGTGGCATCCTCTTGCTCACTCATGACCAACCTCCGTCTAACTCATGGGTCTCCGCCCATTCGAAAGGATTCATCACCAATCCCCCTTTGTTGAAGAGCTCTTGTACTTTGGCTTCTTCCGCTTCGCGTGCCTGTTCTTTCTGCTCTTCATTCATCGCCTCGGCGACCAGCAGCTGCTCAATAGAGAGCGTGGTATCAAGTGGCTCGTCGTCGTCATCCAGATTGAGCACGCCAGGACGAAGGACCATAGGCACCACCAGCGCCATCATGGCATGGCAATCGGCGATATCATCGTGCGGCGCCAGTGGGAAGGTAAAGAGTTCCTTCTCTACCTCGTGCAGGTTGAGCAAGTCTTTCAGATGATACGCCTTGCCGTTGCTGTAGAAGATGCTGCCCGTCGTGCTTCTCACCACCTTATCAGATTGCGGTGTGAATGGCTTGATCGGTAATCCCTTGCGTATGCAGTCCTGGATCATTGCCAACTGGTAGCCAACTTTTTCAATGGCGATCACGGCATGGTGGAAGCGCTGGAACTCTGTCGAGATGGTGGATTGCTGCTCATTAAATTCCAGGTGATCATGGACACAATGCAGGAGCAGCGCGTCATTATAAGGAGTCACCGCCCACGTCTCAAAACAAAAGTAGTCGGCTTTCGTCTGGGTCGAGGTCGCCAGGTCAATGACGCCCAGGTTCCAACAGTCAGCGATCGCAACTGTTACCCGGCCTCGCGGCGTCTCAAGCAAGTAGCTTTGTGTGGGTGCGTCGATCGTGAAGAAGCGCCGATCGCGCTCCTTATAAATATTCCCGCCTGAAGCCACGGGGTTTTGCATATACAATGCGGCGTATCCAAGCGGCCCATGGATGCGTTTCTTTTGCTCAATGACCGATCTCGGAAACCTCTCCGGCCATAACAGCTCGCCTTCTTCCGTGCGAGGGTCTTCCCACACTTTGCCCGATGGCCAGTACGTCCGGCAGGGTGAGCCGACTTCGTACTCGGCCGGCAAGGGCAAGACGACCCATTCTCCACCTGCCGCGCCATCGATAATCAACCCTGAGATATCGAGGGAATGCACGCGTTGTCCCACAACGATACACGCCCCTGTCGCCTCGTCGTTAAGCCGGGAAAGCCATGTATTCAAAAACCAGTCTAACACCGCCTCACGCTTCATATCGCTTCGTTTCTGCTCAATCGGGTGAGCGTCATCGATGACTAACACGTCTCCACCTTCCCCTGTTGTCCCAGCTGCACCGACTGAAACGGCTTGCCGGTACCCCGAGAAGGAATTCTCAAATTTCATCTTCGCATCGACGTCTTTGGTCAGCTCAAAGAGATGCCCATAGCGCTCTTGCCACCAGCGTGATTTGAGAATACGCCTGCACTTGAGATTGTCACGTGTCGCCAGATTGAGAGCGTAACTCGCGCACAGCCATCTGAGAGAAGGATTATGCAGCCAGGACCAGGGATGGATAAGCGTAGAGATGTAGCTCGATTTGCCGTGCCTGGGAGGCATGTTGACGAGCAGCCGCTTGATATCGCCTTCTATCACCGCCTGGAGATGCTCTGCAATGGCGTCCAGGTGCCAACCTGGTACGTATTGCTTTCCGGGCTCGATAAGGTGCCAGGCCTTACGCGCGAACAATTTGAACGATTGACGCATCTCTTCCGCCTCGTCTGAAAGCGGTTGAGGAGGTTGAGGTATGAGTGCAGCGATATCTCTCCCCACCAGGGTAAGGCGCCGGTCAAACGTATCGCGCATGGTGTTTCAATCCTTCTATCACTTCTTCTAAGGCAACCAAACGCGCTTCATGTTCTTCCGCCTTGTGTACGGCCAGGGCATGCTCTATCCAGATTTGCGCAGCCCTGAGCCTGATCGAACGAGGCGTCTCTTTGTCCTTGATCGTCTCCAGGACGAGCGCCATAGCCACCGGCATCCCTGCCCTGAAGGCATCGAGCGTTTCATTAAACTGTTCCTGGCGTCTCTCGGCAACGAGCGCTTGCAGTACGCGGTCTTTCTTCCACCTGGCAGCCGTCCTAGGGCTTATGCCAGCCGTTTTGGCGGCAACCAGCACAGTAGATCCAACAAGCAGCGCATCGACAAACTTCGCTTGCTTGCTTGATACTTCTTTTGTGGCAGTGCCATTATGCGCCATAATCAGTCACCTCCCGCAGAGCAGGCCGCCGAGTGCGCGGCCTGCTCACGAGTTCCAGACGAAAGAAGGACCACCACCAAACGACAAGGAGGGCGATAGATGTGTGTCTGCTCATGCGGCTCTCTCCTTGTGTTGTCATCCTTCTGCTGCTATTATACTACGTTTCGATGCTCATGCGATGCCTCGCTTCTGTTCAGGATAGTAGTAGACATATTCATACCGCATACTCAACTGCGCACACGGCGGGCTCGCCAGGTAACGAGCAATCTTCACCCTAATCGTGTTGGGAATGAATAGCCCGTGCTCATGCCTGCCCACAAGCCTATTGCAGCAATCACAGAGCAGCCCATCAGGTGTGTTCTGTGATCGTGATCGACGAGTAAGTATGACCTGCGCCCGCAGATGTGGCAGCACTGGAAGCCCTTGAAATTCAGCAGCCGCAGAAACTCACGGCGCGGCATGTGCATATGCTTATAGGCAGGGGTAACAAAGGTGGAAGTCCAGCGGTTCTCATCGAGCCCGGTACGTGGTGAAGTCATGCTGTCACCACCTCCGATGCATTTGGCGCTGCTCTTCTTCGAACAGTTCAGCCGCCCGCTCTGCAATCGTCTGCTCGCCCTTGCGCTGTATCGTGATTTGCCCGCCGCCAAGTGAGTCAAGCATCTGTCGCGCTATGGTTTCTATAGGAAGGGTGGGCGTCGTTTCAGGTGTTGCATCGGGTACATGCCTTTCTTCTCTTTCTTCGAGCAGGAGCAGGACATCTTGTCGTACCCGGCGCAGATCTGCGCGGCGATGTTTGGCGCTGCCAGTTCTCATGCTGCACCACCTGTCTGCACAGTGGGGGTGGCCTGGCCGCATATCTTCCCTATCGTGATTTGGCCGTAGGTCAGCGGCCCGCGCTGCTTATCGTGCTTGTGTATCTCATCCCATTTCGGACGCATAAGCAGGGATTGTCTGAACAAGCGGTCAATCCTGTCTCTATCGCGGCCAGTATAGAAGTCGAGCTTGCGCACAAGAGCCAGGTCAGCACGGCTCCAATCGCCGTCGTGATATTTCCTAGTATTGCCGGCCATCAGCGTTGCGAAAAATTCATCCTGCAGCGCGCGTTCTAAGAGCGCCTGGTCATCGGTTTCGGTCGCGATGCTGGCGCATGGTTGTACATCGGACATAATGTCCGAACTTTTCACCGCCGCGGGAGGAGATATTTTTGAGAATAGCGCGTCAATTTCAGATTGCCTCGCCTCTATCGCGTCCGGTGTCCCTGGGAGCTGCTCGCCGGTGAAGGTGAAGTAACGGCCGGTTGAGTACATCTCGACTTCTTTTGTTTTGATTGCGCTGGCCAGATTGCCCTTGACGATGATATGTGCTCCAGTTCCTGATGGTGAAACCTCAGTATAGGAGGAGATATTTCTCAGAATATCTGCGGCCTGGTCGCTGACAATCGGGATATTTTCTCCTGATTCCTCAATGCATCCATCAAGGTCAATTCCTATAAATGGGTCGCTCGAGCTGAATACAAATCCGATGCCATCCACCAGCCGCGCCCTTGCCTTGAGGGCCTGCGCCTGGTCATACGTCCCCCAGGTGTCCCGATTGCTGACACTGGCCTGGCCGCCAGTTTTCGGATTGAGCGGGATTTTCTTGCGCTTGCCGGTTGCCTGCTCTATCGCGCCATAGCGCCAGCACACCCACTGTGCATACATACGCAATTCTTCCAATGCCGATGGTTTCAAATCGGCAAATTCAAGTTGATTTTCTCGATTTTCTTGGGGTGGGGTGGGGGAGGGTGACAACTTGATTGTTTCGATTGCGTCGGCTTCCTCATCCTCCTGGATAACAAGCGCTCGTGTTCCATCCAAATCGGCTAATTCATCTTGAATTAGCCGATTCTCGCTGATGACTTCATGGCTCCACTGCTTGCATTTGTGGCAGTAGAAGGTGTTGTAGGCATCACCTTGTTCACTCCCGCAATGCTGGCAGTGCCGGATATGCCCACGTCCCGCGCCGTCTCTTGCGCCGCCTTGTTTGCGTACCTCTTCAGGCGGGTGATATGCGAGGGGCTGTTGGAAGTACGCTTGTTTCTTCACGTAGTAGTCGGTTGTGTATTCCTTCTTGCCGGTCACTGGATTCTCACCCAGGTCGATCCGAACGGTGCGCTTGTCGATGATACCCAACTTTTTGAAGTAGGTAAGATGCTTGCGCACCGTTGCTATGTCAGTATCGGAATCCTTCTCTATCGCCCAGGTGTCAATCTTCATCCAGCCGCCCGCGTCGGGTGTATGGCGGGTCAGTTCCTTTTCAAGGGCGAGGCGAGTTACTTTGTGACCTGGCTTGAGCGTATCCGTTTTGACGGCGAGGATATCATCAGAAAGCCGGAGCGCTGCTCGTAACTGCTCAGCATGAGCGCGTTCCTCTGTAATGATTTCCCATAGTTGCTCTTTCGACCAGTTGGGATTGATGCCAAGTGGTGGCCGCAGGGGTGAACTCATTGTTCCACCTCCACCAGGTGACCGAGGCTACCTGCAATTTGCTTCGATTGCGAAATCATCACCGGATGGAGAGGCGAAATCGCCCGAAAATGAGTCAAATCATATGTTACTATTATGCGTGTAGGTGGTATTTTGCGACTGTTTAAGCGCATGCGCATGCCTCCTATTGGTTGTTGGGCGGGCATGCACCTCTGTGAGGAGTATCGCAATTGACTTGACAGGTGGACTGTGATACTATTCTGTCAGATGGTTGGTGCCCGTCTGATGTTTGCCGGTTGTAGGATTGCCCGCTGCCCTGCCAAGAAGCTTGCGGGCTTTTCCTTTTTTTTGGGGCTAGCCCGCTACGAATCTATATAAAAAGGGCGTGGGCGCAGAGAGAAAGAAGCTTTTGCTCCAATTTCTCTCTCTGCGCCCACGCCTTGAATTGACTTGCGATTCAGACGGGCTGGTACCACCCTTGCCGGTTCTTCCGAGGTGCCTGCTGCCATTCTAAATCAATACCTTTCTCTCTGCAAGCATGGAACCGGTTCCATGACTACTCAGTGAAACAATCGTCCGTTTAATCCCCCAACATTATGCCTCTTCACACTATCAATTAGAGATCACAGTAATGTTCGCTCATGGCAGCCTCACTTTCATGCCCACGGCCAGGCCGCAATCGCCGCCAGTGTCGGCCAGGAAGTAGTATCCCGCCATCATCCGGTTGTCGTTGGTCACATAGACCGCCCCGGCGTGTCCTTATTGTAATGGTGGCATCCGCAAGATGTTGTCTATGGCCTGCCTGGGGCTGCGTCCCATCTCGTATCTATCCGAACGATAGATTTTCAGATAGTCTGCTTGCAGGTCCTTTGCAAAGTAGGTGCAGATGTAACGTACCGCGTCGCTATCATCAGCAATCTGCTGGTAATCGGCTTGTGCCTGCTGCTCTATGGCGTGCCAATCCTTATTCATGCTAAAACTCCTCCCCTGGCTGAATGGGCAACCAGGGCTTTTCCATTGACTGAAGAATAACGGCTGTCCTGGCTTCCATTTCCAGGTTGTACATTCGGGCTCCATCTCGCAGCCAGTTGTACAGGTCGCAGAGGTCCCGGGCTGAAAGCGTGATGATCTGGTCATGCGCTCTCAATCGATACCTGTCGTCTGCAATCTTCTCAATCTCGCTCATGATGCTTTGCTCCTTATCCGACTAGACCACTTGGCAGCGGTTCTAACAGTTGTCGAGCAGGCCTGCGCTAACTCTTCATCAGAGGCGCCTGGGTTTCTTGCAAGCGCCGCCCAAATCGCCTGCTCCTTACTCGCGAAGTGGCTTCCTGCAACTTGCGGTATTTGCAATGGCTTTGCATCTTCTGTGGATTGGCTTATGGACACGTCTGGAAAGGACGATGCAAGGGGCTCGTCGATGAGTCCAGAGAAGCGCATATGTTTGGTACACAACAGGGCTAAGATGCCCGATGCGACGACGACACGCAGCACCAGGAAGCCATACAACACCCATGGATTGATTGATGCTTCACTGGTGCCGGTGACGTTACTCACCAGTTGCAGGAACAACATGGCGCTCCCTACAATGAAGAGCAGGCTGGCCAATATCGAGTACAAGGTACCCTTCACCTTGTCACCCGCTCGGAACGCTTGAAGCGCGAAGGCAAGCGTTGGTCCTGTCGAGGCCTCGATGGCAAGCGCCTGGCACCACGCCCAGGCAGAGGCAAAGCCAGTATTGCCTGCCATGAGTGCGCCTTTCTGTAAGAAGTCTGCCGCGCTGACGATGACGCCAAAGGCCAGTAACGGCTCGCTGGTCATGGCGACAAATCTGAAGATGAA
>WNFX01006557.1_pt1 | contig 11067 bp, 9 predicted proteins | sample 5400111 | NCBI WGS metagenome assembly WNFX01 (sample SAMN13153363, study PRJNA577476) | soil metagenome | isolation source: 40 cm soil or saprolite under grassland replicate 1 | place: USA:California | collected 2016-06-15
ATTCTTTGCATTGTCTTCCTCCTTCTTCGCCAGTGACATGCACAGCTCCAGCTGGGAAGACATCTGGTGGCTCTCATCAAAGTAGATCGAAGAGTCAACGATCGAGTTCTCGGCCAGCATTCTCAGCAAGACCCCGTCTGTGACTATCTTGATCTTACCGTTAACATTGATCTGAGTGTCCTTTGTAATGACAGCCAGCTCATCTCCAAGTTCTGGATGGAGCGCCTGGAGAGAATAGTAGAGCGCGTTGCAGGCAGCCCTCGAAGGCTCACGGATCACAATCTCCCTGGTTCTCTTCGATAATTCGTATTCGTGAATCGGGGTCACAGTGCTCTTCCCCGTTCCGACATCGCCAATGATCACGAAATGTTCCGAGAAATCTATCGAGTCAAGGATCGAGAAGATTGGAAGTCTTGGTTCTTGCCGTTTTTCAGGCGCTTTCTTTACTTGGCCTTCCACAGCATCCTCTGGGAGAGCTGGAAAACGATGATCATAATCCACGCCGAGTTCGTTGCCTGTCAAATGAGACTCCAACCCTCCAGAATATGATTTCCTTAACGGCAGAAATAAACCAGAGCCGATCGGCGCTCGGAGTCAAGTAGGCCTGGATCAGCACAATTCAGCATCATAATCAGCTTCGAACAAACGCAACCCGATTTTGCAATCCCACTGGTTTCATTGGTCAAGCCGGAAAGTTATTACGGGCCGAAGCTATAATGAGGACTGGATGGAGGGCGTTTGAGGGTCGCAATAGGCGATCTCATCGCGTCACTTTTCCTAGCGGTTTTTGCGACTGGGTTTTTCGGACTCGTTTACAACATCAATCCGCAGAGCGGCTGGCCTATCCTTACGACGATAGGACTATTGTCTTTCCTCGTCATGGCCTATATCTTGCAGAACCAGAGGAAGAACCAGCGGAAGTGGGAGAAACGGCCCATAACGTTTCCTAATCCGGAAGGCGGAGGGATTCTGGGCGTGTATGTGGAGCGTCCTTGGTATAGTGAATTGGCTGAGCTGGGCAGACGGTACAAGAGGAAGACACGCAATTCTCAAGAGAAAAGGCGCTAACTGGTCGAAGGTCCGAGGAAGACCCTAGCGTTTGGTTATTGCCTGCAAAAAAAGAGAAGTTGGAACCGGTTGTGGTCTGCACACTCGAGCATCCTTCGGCCTAGGAGTGGAAGGTTACGTTGAAGGTGTAGGTTCCGCCGACGTTAAAGATGCCTTGGATTGTTCCTGTTCCTCTAATCCCTGTTAGTTGCGCAGTTCCGGTGTCAGGAAGGAAAGCGGCATGTATGTTCAACTGTCCGGTGGTTGGGCTGAAGGTTCCTGCGAAGCCGATTCCGACTGTTCCGGTTCTGCCTAGTATTGTGCCGGTGAACGTTCCGCTACCAGCTATGAACCCGGATCCTGTAGCTGTTATCACTGCGACATCAGTGCCCGACAATGTCCCAGAGATATCGCCTATTGTGTTGATCGTGAGGGTCTGAGTGATGATTGTGTTGCCATTTACCACTTGGACGTTGATGGTTGTCGCGGTAGTTGTGAAAGTTCCTGTAGCTGTCTGCGTTGTGGTTGCTTGGGCAGCGGGCAAGAAGAGCAGAAAGAACGCGGGGATTAGGTAGAAGATTCTCCTGATTTTTCTCGTCAATTCTCACCTCCCCGATTTCTCGTCCGGTATCTCACTGTCACAGCGCCTTCTCGGCGCTCACGTCGTCCGCTCCAGATCAGACCCAGAGCGTCTATCTTATTTAGCAGGCAAGAGTCTGAACTGGATAGAACCCCACGCCGAATCCAACTACTATTAATTTTATCGATGGTCGAGGAAACAACAACAACAATGTGGAATGCGCAAAGAACTAGCTAAAACCCAGCCGCGCGGGTAGTGTGGTCTTCTCGGAAATTCCCTGATATATACTCGAATGATAATAATCAGGCCGTCGAGCGTGTACTAATCCATTCACATAATAGCAACCAATCAACAAGGCTCCTCTTGATGTCTCTACTAGAAAGGGCAAGGCTCGACCTGAGATCGTGGGCCAAGAGCCTCAGAGCCTCACATCGAATCATCCTGATCTGCCTCATAGGGTTCGTCCTGGCACTGCTCGGTCTGCGAATATTTGGAACTCCAGCAGACACGTACTTCGCCCTGGCCTTCTACCATTCCATATCCAGTGACTCTTTTGTCCCTCTAATCTTCGGGATAGCAACGTTAGGCGATATCATCTGGGTCCCACTAGTCTTCTGGCTCTACGTCTTCCGCAGGGACAGCAATGAATGGACTAGCTCATTGATACTGGCTGTGGCGATGGTTTCTGCAATGGCTCTAACGGACATCTTGAAAGCGGCTTTCAACCTTCCAAGACCATCTCAGGTACCTTCGCTCGGAATAACGCCTCGCGGTGAAATCCCAACAAATCCCGGATTCCCTTCAGGACATACAACAAACGCGTTTACAGTCGCTACTGTGATATGGTCTCGGTATCCAGCTTGGCGTGTTCCCTTCGTTCTGCTCGCGATCGCTACCGGGGTCTCGATGATTATTCTTGGGCTTCACTTCCCGAGTGATGTTATAGGAGGTTTTTTTCTAGGAATCTTCTGCGCGACATTCGTTCTGGGCTTAGCCAAACTCAGATCGAGTAAGTGATATTATCACTATCAAGACTGGTCGAGGCTGCGGGCCGAGCCCCAACCAACGACACTCAACGGTTGAGCGAATCTCTGGTCTGAGAGTCTGCGAAGAGCTGAACCCTTCCACAGTTCTGACAGAGGAACGCGTCCAAGTGGAGGACACCTTCTCCGAGCTCTGCCCAGTTTCCAAGGAAGATGTGAGCCGCTCCGCTCGTTCCTCCGGTCCGGAATGGAATGTCGCCCATGTCGACCATAGCCGTGTTGCAGCTCTGACACTTCACAGCAAGGCTAGTTTGAGAAGTGGATTCAGACAATGCTCACGCTGGGGGTTGCGGCCTTCTGACCCTTAAGCTTTCATCGCTCACAGCCGATTTCTATGGCCGGATTTCGCCTGGGACTCTTCATGTGAAGCAGTTTTAGGTCGGAGTCGGAGCGTGATGGACTTTTTTCGAGATTTCTATGGCTTGAGATATCTCGCGATGCCTCTTGGGGCGATAAGCTTTAAACCCTAACACATCAGCACTGCTGCCTGTTGTCAGATATCTTGGAGATGCTCAGGATTCTTAAAAGATACAGATCATTCTTTCCACCTCGTTCTGGAGGAGTAAGAGAATCGTGAAGCGGACAATCCTTCCGTTCCTCCTCATCCTTCTCGCGGGACTTGTCGCAATTCCCAACCTGAATATTCATCCGGCTAAGGCATCAAGTTCTTCGCCGTGGAGCTTCCGTGACGATTTCAACTACTCCTCGATCAGCCAGCTCCAGGCCGCAGGCTGGACTACGGAATCAATCGCCCCTGCATCCTACTACAGCATAGGCAACTCTACACTAACACTATTGAACGATGGGCACGTCGGCGCGGGAGCAGGCTACAGCAACATACCGGCCAATGTTTCTGACTGGAGTGCTTCCACACGAGTCGAGTGGATTGGAGCCTCAGGGAACGTGTACGGCTCCGTCGGGTCGCTACAAGTCGCTGTTGGGACAGTAGCGCACCAGTACGACTGGATGGCGGACGGCTACTACGGCAAATTCTGGATCGGCGTGGACGGCCATAACGTAGCTTCCTTTGCCAGTTACGCGAAGCAGCTCGATGTCTGGCATGTCCTTCAGCTAGACATGATCCACGGAACGCTCTACGGATACTTTGATGGATATCTAGTCGGGTCATACACTGAACTGGACACGACTCCAGGAAACACCAACCTCATCAACATCCAAGCACTAGCCTCATGGGAGACAAACAACAATTTTGACTGGATGCAAGCAAACAATTCTCCCACGCAACCTCCAGCATCCCCGACATATCCGTTCTTCACCATGTCGGTCAATCCTACCTCCATCGCACTCTTGGCCGGACAATCTGGCAACTCCACTATTCACCTTCAAAGCCAGGCAAACTTTTCGGGTACGGTAAATCTCTCTGCAACGATAGGGTTCAGTGGGCCCTCCGTCCATATCACCCCATCGACGGTCAACTTGTCAAGTGGGAGCTTCACAACCGCGACTCTCACAATAGCCAGTCAAGGGTCGACACAATCCGGCACCTATTCTGTTACGGTTACAGGAACGGGAGGCACCGTGTATGCGTCCGCAACTCTAATAGTCACAGTCAATTCAGGCTCTGCGGACTTTTCCATCACTGAGAGCGCCGCGTCCATCACGATTCCAGTAGGGTCAGAGAGACAGACCACAGTTACGGTGACGAGCGTCAATGGCTTTTCTGGCAACGTAACGCTGGTCGCAACAGCGTCATCGACCGCCCTCAGATGTTGGTTTACTACCTTAACGAATACCGCCGCGGTTGTTGTTCCAGTTGTCAGCTATTACCAAGGCTATGGGGATACGGGCTCCTATCCTCCCACCTATGGGCCTGCATATCAGTATCTAACATGCAGCGCAGCCCGTCCAGCCGGAGCTTATACTGTGAAGATAACTGGGACCAGCGGTTCGCTAAGCCACTCTGTCAATCTCAACGTAACCGTCACAGACTTCAACATGTCAGGTCCCTCCTCAATATCCTTCAACGCTGGCGCTTCCAAGACTGAATCTATCAGCCTGTCAAGCCTCTCAGGCTTCTCAGGCAAGATAGATCTCACTGAAACGTCCTCACCATCCCTCTTGTCGTCCTGCCCAGCAAACGTAATCCTCGCATCAAGTAGTACAGCAACCGTAGACTGCTCCCTCTATTCGCCTACCGCGGGCATCTACAATTTCACAGTGACAGGCACCTTCGTCTGCGTCGACTGCTACTATGCTGGGAAAGACACCAACTCCATGGCGACTAGCGTGACGGTGATCGGGCCTTCAGTCTCCGACTTCTATGTCTCGGCCAATCCTTCTAGCTTCACGATAATGCTCGGGACGTCAATCACTTCAACACTCACGTCAACCAGTTTCAACGGCTTTTCAGGCAGCGTCTCTCTTTCAGCATCAGCCCCTCCGGGTCTTACAGTCTCAATCAGTCCGACGACTGTTAATTTGGCGTCCGGGGGCACAGCGACATCAGTACTAACTATTACCTCGACAAGCTCAACACCGGTAGGCTCGTACAATCTTTCAGTAACCGGAATGGGTGGTTCTCGAACGCACTCGATTACTGTGGCTGTGACGGTTGTCAATCAGGACTTTACAATCTCTGAGAGTCCGACCTCCCAGGTGATTCCCCTCGGTTCAGAACAGCAGACTATCCTCGACCTCGACAGTGTCAACGGGTTCTCTGGCGACGTGACCCTGGTGGCGACCCCATCGTCCAACGCGATAGCCTGCTGGTTCACTTACACGCTGACCAGGACCGCGACTCTCTACATCCCGCCCAACGGTTCAGCATACCAGTATCCGACTTGTGGAGCCTATGGTGCAGCAGGGAGCTATAGCGTGACGTTCTCCGCAAGTAGCGGATCGCTCAGCCATTCGATCATCCTCCTGGTTACGATTACCGACTTCAGCATCTCCGCATCGTCAGTCTCATTCACAGCACCCTCAGGAAACGGCACCATATCACTAGCAAGTCTCTCGGGTCTGTCTGGACCTGTAAGCCTCGGGGTCTCCGCACCCTCGGCTGTCGCAGCCTCCTGTCCATCCAGCGCGAATCTCGTCTCCGGGAGCACAACGACAGTCTCATGTTTGTACAGCTCCACAACTCCCGGAACCTACAATGTCACAATAACGGGCAGCTTTGTATGCAGCGGCTGCTACTATGACGGTACTGACTCGCACTCAGTGACGGTCTCGGTAAGGGTCTCTCAGCCTTCACAGCCCGACTTTTTCATCTCAGCGAATCCCAATGGTCTGGCTGTAACACCTGGGGCCTCAGCGACATCCACTATCAGCCTGACGAGTCTGGCAGGATTCGCGAACACGGTGAATCTCCTGGCCACAGTCTCTCCGAGCGGACCATCTGCCTCGTTGAACACAACGAGCGTGAGTCTCGCGTCCGGCGGAACTGGGACCTCCACCTTGACCGTATCAACAGCGTCCACGACGGCGACCGGAACCTACACAATCACGATCTCAGGAACCAGCGGAAGTCTCAACCATTCCGTAACAGTAACACTCTCGGTCTCATCCTCTGAGTTTACGATCTCTGAGAACCCGACTTCGCAGATCATACCTTTAGGCTCTGAGAAGCAGACTATCATTGATGTTGACAGTGTGAATGGCTTTTCTGGTAACGTGAACCTTGTGGCAACTCCATCCTCTACAGCTGTCGCTTGCTGGTTCACTTACACACTGACCAACACAGCGACCGTGTACGTCCCATCCGGTGGTTCAGCATACCAGTACCCAACGTGTGGCGCTTACGGTCCCGCGGGCTCTTACACAGTTACGATATCAGGGACCAGCGGCTCGCTGAGCTATTCGATCATTCTACCAGTCACCGTAATGGACTACAGCATCTCCGCCTCGTCTGTTTCATTCACCGCTGGTTCATCCGGGAATAGCACCGTCAGCTTGACCAGCCTCTCCGGCCTTTCCGGACCTGTGAGCCTCTCGGTAGCATCACCATCGGGACTCACGGCGTCATGCCCCCAAAGCGTCACCCTGTCCGCCGGCGGCACATCGACAGCATCATGCACATTCGCCGCAACAACCGCAGGAACCTACGTTGCAACCATCACAGGGACATTCGTCTGTAGCGGCTGTTACTATGACGGAACAGACTCACATTCCACAACAGCAACAGTGACCGTGACCAGCACTGATCCGCCTGTTAGTAGCAATGTGACTTTTCTAGGGATTACCGTGACAACGAGTGGTAGCCTCACAATCAGCTCGGGAGCTGTTTCCGGAACCGTCTCCGTCATGGCCACGAACAGCAGCAGTGGTACGGTATTGTTCTCGAAGACCTTCACCATTACAAACGTTCAGGTTGCCAATAATCATGCTAGGTTCCTGTTGAATGTGGCTGCGGGCCAGTATCCTCTCTCGGCAGACGTAACACTCAGTCTTACTAGTGGCGTCTGGTCTGCTTCAGTCATGGTGACTCGTCAACTCGCCGTTACCGGGGCCAGTACTGTGGGTCTTGTCGACTTCTCCGTGGTAGCATTGGCCTACGGATCCTCAGTTGGCAGCACGAGATACAACCCAGTCGCGGACCTGACAGGGACCGGAACGATAAGTATCATCGATGTAGGCATTGTAGGATTATTCTACGGAGCAAAGGTGTTCTACTAGCAGAGTAGATCTATTCTAGAGAGAACGTCTAGTAAGACTTGTAACGGATTCTCCAACGAATAGCCGTCGCCCCTAGAGACCCGACTGTCTCTTTCACTCGGCTCTCCTCAAGATAGCTAATCATGCTATTCGACTTCTCTGCCTTTGCAGAAGAATCCCGACTTCTATGCCCGGTTGTTACAGGTCTGGTGCTGGACATGCAGCCGAGTCACGAGTCACGAGATAACCTTCCGGTGGGGCGGGAGATGCTTTCTCTGCAAAGAGTGCGGAAATATCGTCGTCGAAAAGCTGTGATCAGAATGGATTTCTTACTGTTCAAGCCAGTCCGGGTGCTGCTGGCTGGGAACCTCGCTTCCACGGGCCGAGGGAATTGCCCGAAAATCTAAGCTTCTACTAAATAACTCGCTAAAGACGAGGCATATGGGACGACGATGGGTTTCGTAAGACGGCAGTTGTCGATATTTGCCCCGCTGAGCATCAATCGCCGTGGCCTCTCCTTTCTAGGAACTCTTGCTTTCATGACGGCTTTCTTTGGGGCCCGGGTTTTCGCAATTCTGAACCCAACCGTGGTCGTCGCACAAGGGAGTATTCATTTTCACCATTTCTGGTACGGGCTGGGAATGGTTACCTTGGCGGGCTGGCTTGGCATTGCTTTCAACAGGCCAAGGCTGGTTAGAACGTACGCGATAATCTTCGGCCTCGGTGCCGGGCTCATCGGAGATGAAGTGGGATTACTCTTGACATTCGCCGATTACCAGTCGAGTCTTACTACAGATTTTTTCGTCGGAGTTATTGGGTTCATCATTCTCGCAAGCACTCTGGTGAGATACAGGAAGATTGTCATGAAGGACGTGACGCATACGAGCTGGAATGAACGGCTCATCTACATCGGAATAAATCTAGCGGGACTATCAGCACTCTTTTTTGCAGTAAACAGCATCACGCCGGGTCTAGTACTGGCAGCGATAGGAATAATTCTGATGATTTCAGCGTTCGAAGCGGCTAGAGCAGGGATTGCCGCCGGAATAATATCTGGAGGCATTGTAGCCATCGGGAATTTTGTACTTGCTGAGAACTACGACGTCATCGGAACAACGTTCGAGGGCACCCCCTTCGCGCCTACAAGCGCAATTGAAAGTCTAGCAGCTGCCACGATCTATGTTCTAGCCGTAGACGTGTTTCTTTCTGGAGTTATCGGTGGCGCCATTCTGGGATTGATCTTCGCGAGGGTACATGACCGATACTTGAGAAGCAGTAGCCTTCGCACTCGCGGAATCATATTCGGCTTGATTCTCTGGATACTGCTGAGCCTATCCAGTTTCGGCTCCGAGTTCGGCCTACTATACGACACAATCTCAGTAATAATCGGACTAGTGGCATATCTCGCTTATGGAATCCTGCTGGCTCGATTCTTTCCAAGATTCAAGCGTAACATACCTGAGATCGGCAAAGAGCCTCAGCTCTTCCCACTTCAATAGACATTAAGCGGGGAGTCGAATTTGTGGTCCTTTCCATTTGTGAAGATCTCCGGGGGCAGGCCCGGTGGGCAGAGTACATCCGTATGATTATCAGGGCAGCGGTCGCAATTTGGAGGATTAATTGCATTGTTGGCGCAAAACCGGTTGCAAGAGGGTGGATTGACAGCTCCGCTTGCGCAGCGACATGTGTCGGATGACAAGTTGTATGTCTCCCGTGAGCCGCAGCTATTACACGAAGGATAGTTCAACGCGCGATTCGAGCAAGCGGGACCTGACGGGCGAGCAGAGAGATACAATCCAGCACCGACGATGGAGACTGCCACTAGGACTACTATCACCGATGCGACAATCTTCGTCCCAGTGCAGAACGGTCGGAACCGCTGACCAGCGACTCGCCCTCGGCCGACGCTCCCAGAAGCAGTCAGTGACCGAGAAGTATCTTCGCTAATGTCGCGTACAACTCCACCACAAACTCCACACGTTCCAGCGTTCATCCCTATCGAGCCACAGACAGCACATCGGAACATGTCGAAAACCATTCACAAGAGGGACCCCAGTCCTCTTATCCTTATCCCAATTCCACACGATAACTGAACGCGCTATGCCTCAGCCGGGTCAACGTCCGCGGCCCCGAATCGAGTCTCTCACTGATCTCGTCTTCGGCCTTGCTCTATCAATAGGCGCCATCACTCTAATCAGCAAACAGCCCGCGAAGCCAGACGACCTTTACCAAGGCCATCGCGGGGTTCGGGTTCAGCTTCCTGATCCTGATCCAAATCTGGTTCCGCTTCACTGAAGTAATGTCGGTCCTCCCTGTCCAGACGACTTGGACTCGTGTCCTCAACACTATCCTCCTCTCCCTTGTCGCTCTCGAACCCTACCTGTTCAACATTCTGCCATTCTTTCTCAGTCCTCCACAAACCTTTACCGAGCTGTACGACGTTGCATCACCCATCTACGCCTTGGATATAGGCGTCATCTATGGGATCCTAGCTCTGTTTACCCACATTCTCGCATCCGAGGAAAGGAAGCTAGTAGCCCCCGATCTTCTGAGACAATACAAACTTAGTCGTAACCTTGAGATTGTCGTCGCAATCATTTTTCTGGTATCTGCTATTCCGCAAGTCTGGGTCCTAAACGTTCGCTATACCATCTGGGCATCAACATTCTTCGTCTATCGCGGCGGAAGTTTAGTGAGAGGACTGCGGAAACGGCATCAGACCCCCTAATCTTGGGCCTTCTTCAACCGCTGATCGTACTTGCTCATCTTCGTCGATTGTAACTGTTCAAAATGCCAACAAGTAACGGCATCAATTCAACGCCGCTACACGTGGTGCGGGTTATCTTTGTCAAAACAACCTAGGGCAGCGAACACCAAGATGACTAGCTTCACTGGGGTGTTCCTGCTCGTCTTCTCAGTCTTGATCGTTGTGCTGGATACAGCGAATTTTTTCGCCATCGGGATTTCGTTCTTCATAATGCTGATCGGAATCATGCTGGTGATGGTTGGAGCGATGGGCGGGTTCGAAAAGAAACCTGACCCCACTTCGACCCATACGGAGGTTCTCAGGGAGATCGTCAAAGTCAGATGCAAATACTGTGGCACCTTAAATCTAGAGACTAGTCAAAACTGCTCAAATTGCGGAGCACATGTCTGACAGCTCAGTTCTGAATATTTGACATTGAGATGTGAATACTGAGAAAAGACTGAATTCACCGACCTTATCTTGCGAATCCTGATGAACTTATTCTCCGAAAATTGGATGTATGCGTAGCGCAAGTTAGAAAGTGAGAGAAATACGGTAATTTTGGGTAAACAATCCCAGAATAGTTATCAGATTTGAGATCATCCCAAGAATACAATAGATTTATATTTAAAAGTCAGCTTATATGTGATACGGTGAATTCGGGACGCGAGCTAAGCCCAAAAAGAAGAGTAAGAAGTAGAATCCGACGGATTGTCTAATTTCTACTTCGAAATTCCCGAGTTTCTTTTGTTTCGTACGAGATGGATGCAGGACCGTGTTCGGGGGAACGCGGCTCTAAGCTCCTCTGTAATCCAATAGCGCCAGAATGAACATGGCGTGAGACCAGGCGAGTGGCGACGCGGATATCGGCTCTCCATTGTCCTTGTGAACCTGTTCGGCGAAGAGTTGCAGCTCGTCGACGTGTTTCACGCACCATTCGATGAGGGTCTTCGCCTTCTCATAATTTCCCTGCTGGCAACGGTAGAGCGCCATCCAGAGGGTAGTGATGAACCATGGGTTCCCTCCGTGGTACGTGT
>WNFX01006559.1_pt1 | contig 11066 bp, 8 predicted proteins | sample 5400111 | NCBI WGS metagenome assembly WNFX01 (sample SAMN13153363, study PRJNA577476) | soil metagenome | isolation source: 40 cm soil or saprolite under grassland replicate 1 | place: USA:California | collected 2016-06-15
GGGTGCCAGAGAATCAGCCCCGGCCCGACGTCTTCTTGGATCGAATAGAGGTCGAGCTGCTTCCCGATGACGCGATGATCGCGCTTGCGCGCTTCTTCGAGCCGGCGGACGTAGCCCTCGAGATCGTCCTTGCTGAACCACGCCGTGCCGTAAATGCGCTGCAGCATCTGCCGCCTCTCATCGCCGCGCCAATAGGCGCCCGCGGCGTGCAGCAGCTTGAAATGCTTGATCCGGCCCGTGCTCGGCACATGCGGACCGCGACACAGGTCGACGAACGGACCGTCGGTATAGACGGAGATTACTTCACCTTCCTTCAAATCATCTATTCTCTCGAGTTTCAACGGATCGTCGACAAAGCGCTTCTTGGCTTCAGTGCGTGAGACCTCTTCGCGTACAAACGGATAATCCTGCTTCGTGACCTCGGCCATCTTCTTCTCGATGGCCTCGAGATCCTCTGGCGTAAACGGCCGCCCGATATCGAAGTCGTAGTAAAACCCGTCTTCGATCGGTGGGCCGAAGCCGATCTGCGCTTTGGGAAAGAGCTGGCGGACCGCCGTCGCGAGCACGTGCGCTGAGGAGTGGCGCAGCACGTCGAGCGCCTGAGGGTCTTTGTCCGTCAGGATGGAGACTTTCACACCATCGGGCAGCGGCCGCTGCAAGTCGCGCACGTCGCCGTTGACGCGAATCGCGAGTGCGGCTTTTGCTAAGCCCGGGCCCACGGCCCGGGCTAGATCGGCGCCCGTCGCGCCCGCCGGCAGGGTTTTCTTGCTCCCATCCGGCAGGACGACCTGAATCTCGGAAGGGGGCATCTATGGAGTAGCGGTAGTTGTGTCGGCGGCCGGCGCAGACTCGATGGGCGGCGTGTGCAACCCGAAGCGGAAGTAGAGTCCCACCGAAAACAGAATTACGCCCGCGATGAACAGCCAGCGGACGATGCGGCCGGGCGGCAGTGTGTCATCGGTTGCCGACGATTTGGGCAGCGTCATTGGACGATATTCTAGTGGGCGCTTCTATATTAAGGAATGGCATACGATCCGCGGCCCGTAGAACCTGTGATCTACAAGCGCTGGCTCGAGGCCGGCGTCTTCCAGCCGCGGCCCGATGGCGAGCCGTACGTCATCGTCATCCCCCCGCCCAACGTCACCGACGTGCTGCACGTCGGGCACGCGCTCAACAACGTCATCCAGGATGTGCTGATTCGCTTCGAGCGAATGCGCGGCCGCGCTGCCGAGTGGCTGCCCGGGACCGACCATGCCGGGATCGCGACGCAGAACGTGATCGAGAAGCGCCTCGCCGCGGAAGGCAAGACGCGCTTCGACCTGGGTCGGGAAGCATTCGTAGAGCGAACCTGGGAGTACGTCCGGAAAACCGGTTCGACGATCATCGAGCAGCTCAAGATCATCGGCTGCTCCTGCGATTGGAGCCGGCAGCGCTTCACGTTCGATCCCGAGTACGTGGCAGCCGTGCGAGAGGTCTTCGTCAGACTCTGGGATGAGAAGCTGATCTATCGCGGCCACCGCGTGATCCACTGGTGCCCGCACTGCCTCACCGCGCTGTCGGACGAAGAGGCCGAGCACCACGAGACGCAGGGGAATCTGTACCACATCAAGTATCCGCTGGAGGACGGCTCCGGAGCGGTCACAGTGGCGACCACGCGTCCGGAAACGATGTTCGGCGACATCGGGCTTGTCTTCAATCCGAAAGACAGCCGCTACAAGGCCCTGAAGGGCAAGCAGGTGAAGATCCCACTGTCCGGCGTGACGATCCCCATCGCGACCGATGATGCTGTGGACCAAGCCTTCGGCACCGGCATGCTGAAAGTCACGCCGGCCCACGACGCCAACGATTTCGACATCGCGAATCGCACGTGGCCCAAGGAAGACAAGCCGCTGATCATGACCGAGGACGCGCGGATGGAGAAATCGCCGCGCGTGCCCGCGGATCTCCAGGGGCTCGACCGCTTCGAAGCCCGAAAGCGCATCGTGAAGCAACTCGAGCGCGAAGGTCTCCTCGTCAAAACCGAGCCGCACCCCCATTCAGTGCGTCGCTGCTATCGCTGCGACACAGTCGTGGAGCCGAGGCTCTCCGACCAATGGTTCGTGAAGATGCAGCCGCTCGCCGAGCCGGTGCTGGCCGAGTATCGCAAGGGGTCATTCGCGATCCTCCCCGAGCGGTGGCGCGCCACGTTCGAAAACTGGATGGAGAACATCCGCGACTGGAACATCTCGCGACAGCTGTGGTGGGGCCACCGGATTCCCGTGTTCACCTGCGCCAACGGCCACCGGTGGGCCGATCGCCAGGATCCCACGCAGTGCCCGACGTGCGGCGCGGCGGTCGAGCAGGATCCCGACGTGCTCGACACCTGGTTCTCGTCCTGGTTGTGGCCCTTTGCCACGTTCAGCTGGCCGCACGACACGCCCGACCTGCGGCGGTTCTACCCGGGCCACACGCTCGTCACGGCGCCGGAGATCCTGTTCTTCTGGGTCGCGCGCATGCTGATGTCCGGCTACCACTACATGGACCGCCGCCTGCCGTTCCGCACCGTGTACCTGCACGGGACGGTGCGCGACACGAAGCACCGCAAGATGTCGAAATCGTTGGGCAACGGGATCGACCCGCTCGACGTGGTGAAGCTGTACGGCGCCGACGCGCTCCGCTGGACGCTGATCGCCGGCAGCTCACTCGGCGCCGACGTGATCCTCGATCCGAACGATCTCGAGAGCACGTTCGCGCCGGGCCGCAATTTCGCGAACAAGCTGTGGAACATCGGCCAGTTCGTGTTGGCGCAGCTGCCCAAGACTGTGCCTACGATCGATGCCGTCGATCGCCGCTCGTTCACACTCGCCGATCGCTGGATCCTGTCGCGCGCGCAGGCGACCATCCGTGAGGCCACCCACTCGCTGGAGGACTTCCGCCTTGATGAAGCTGCAAAGCGTTGCTTTGAGTTTGTTTGGAATGAGCTTGCTGATTGGTATGTGGAGGCGGTGAAACCCAGGCTCCATGACCCGGCAGCCAGAGCGGTGCTGGCGTATTGCCTCGAGGTGTCGCTGCGGCTGCTCCACCCCGTCGTGCCGTTCATCACCGAGGAGCTGTGGCAGAAGCTTCCGGGCCGCAAGGCCGACGAGCTGCTCGCGACCGCGCAGTGGCCGGCTCCCAAGCCGGAACTCGAGGATCCGCGCGCCGATCAAGAATTTGGTCGCGTGAAAACGGCGATCGAGCACATCCGCTCGATCCGCGCGGAGTATCGTGTGCCGCCGAAGACCAAACTTCGCGCGACGATCGTGGCGCGCGGCAACGACAAAGCCGCGACATTCGACGGCGAGCGGGACACGATCGCGCGGCTCGCCCAGCTCGAGAGTCTCGCGCTCGATGGGGTGCCGCAGGGTGTCGGCGCGCACGCCGTCTTCGGCGATGGCAGCGAAGTGGTCGTCGCGCTCGAAGGAATCGTGGATCTCAAGCACGAATGTCAAAGACTCTCGGAGGAATTCGAGCGCATCGACAGACAGCTCAGCAGTCTGGCCGCTCGACTCACCAACGCGAGCTTCGTCTCGCGCGCGCCGCAGGATGTCGTAGCCAAGGAGCGCGAAAAGGAAAAAGCATGGCGCGATCAGCGCGACGTCCTGGCCGGCAAGCTCAAATCATTGGGCTGCTCCTAGCCCTGCTGCTCGTCGGAGCGTGGGAGACCTCGGGCGGCTGCGCCAGCATCGGCACGCCGCCCGGCGGCCCGCCCGACAGCACGCCGCCGCGCATCGTGCACGTGCGGCCCGAATCGGGCGCCGTCGTTCCCAACTACCACGGCGACGCCGTGATTCAGTTCGACGAGATTGTCGAGGAGATGGCCGGCGGCGGCGGCCCCGGGGGGGGCGGGGGCGGCTTGTTGCGTCAGGTGTTGCTGTCTCCGGTGGCGGGCCCGGTGAACGTGAGCTGGCACCGCAGCCGCATCACGGTGAAGCCCAAAGAAGGCTGGAAGCGGCGCGTCTACCGGCTGGAGATTCTGCCCGGCTTTACGGACCTGCGGCACAACCGGAGCGACTCGGCGAAGACGGTGCTGTTCACGACTGGTCCGGAGATCGGGCACGCCCGCATCGGCGGCATCGTGCTCAAGTGGATCGAGCAAACGATCATGGTGCGCGCGCTGATCGAGGCCGTGCCGCTGCCCGACAGCGTGGGGTACTTGACCCTGGCGGATTCCGGCGGCCAGTTCAACCTCCAGAACCTCGCGCCGGGGCGCTACATCGTGTACGCGACGTCGGACGACAACAACGATCGGCGCCGCTCTCCGCGGGAAGCCTACGACTCGACGCTGGTGACCCTCGATTCGAGCAGCAACGTCGCGCTCTTCGCGTTCCCGCACGACACCCTGCCGCCGCGGCCCCGGACTGCAACGTTCATCGATTCGATCACGGTACGCGCCGAGTTCAGCCAGGCGCTCGACCCGACGGCGCCGCTCGATACCACGCACGTGAGGGTGCTGCAACTCCCCGACTCGACGCCGGTCGCCGTCGCCCAGCTGCTCACGCAACGCCAGTACGATTCGCTCACCAAGACGATCCAGCAGAAAGCGGAGTCAGCGGGTGCGGCGGCGATCAAGCACGACACGGCCGCGGCTCCCAACATTCACCCGACCGTGCCACCTGGACCACCACCGGAAGCGAGGCCTGCCCCGGCGCCCCCCCCGCCGCCGCCCCCGCCGCCACCGTCTCAAGCTGGCCGTGGTCGGGGGCGCGCCGCCGTTCGGGCGCCGCGGCAACTGGTGGACACGGCACTGGTCCGCAAGCTGCTCGCGCAACGCCCCATTCCGTCGGATAAGATCGTGATTCGCCTGGCGCACCCGCTGAAAACGGAGACGCGCTACGTCGTGCGGATCGAGGGCGCCACGAATCTCATCGGCAAGCAGGGGAAAGGCGATATCGGCTTCACGGTGCCGAAGCCTGTGCCGGTCGACACCACGCGCCGGGCGCCCCCGCGTCCTCCACAACCTCCGCCACCTCCACCACCCCCACCAACCTCCACCAACCTCCACCAACCTCCCAGATGAGCGACCCGAGGCGGAATCTGCCTTCCGTTGATTCGCTGCTCGCGGGACCGGGCATCGCCGCCCTTCTCGCCGACCATCCGCGCGCGCTCGTCGTGAAAGCGGCGCGCGTGGCGGTCGAGAGGGCGCGCGCCAGCGGCGGCACGGCGCCGCCCGAAGGATGGGATGCCGCGGTGCGGACGGCGGTGCTGCGATTGGCGGAGCCGTCGCTCGCACCGGTGATCAACGCCACTGGCGTGGTGCTGCACACCAACCTCGGCCGCGCGCCGCTGGCGGAAGCCGCGATCGCCGCCATGACGCGCGTCGCGCGCGGCTACGCCGCGCTCGAATACGACCTGGGCCGCGGCACCCGTGGCTCGCGCCACGCCCATTGCCGGGATCTGCTGGTCGAGCTGACGGGGGCGGCGGACGCGCTGGTCGTGAACAACGCCGCGGGTGCGCTGCTCCTCGCGCTCAGCGCGCTGGCGCGCGATCGCGACGCGATCGTGTCGCGGGGCGAGCTGGTCGAGATCGGCGGGTCGTTCCGGATCCCCGACATCCTGGCAAGATCGGGAGCGAAACTCGTCGAAGTTGGGACGACAAACCGGACCCATCCCAACGACTACGACAGAGCGCTGACACCAGACACCCGACTACTTCTTAAAGTCCACCGCTCGAATTTTCAGGTCACCGGATTCACGGCCGATGTCGCCGTCGTCGAGCTCGCGGAAATGGCGCACGCGCGTGGCCTCTCCTGCCTCTACGACCTCGGCAGCGGGCTGCTGATCAACCTCTCGACCTGGGGTCTGAGCGGGGAGCCGACCGTTCCCGAAGGCGTGGCCGCCGGCGCCGATCTGGTCGTCTTCAGCGGCGACAAGCTGCTGGGGGGACCGCAGGCCGGCATACTCGTGGGTACGGAGAAGGCCATCGCGGCCTGCCGCGCCGATCCCATCGCGCGCGCGGTGCGCGCGGACAAGCTGACGCTGGCGGCGCTGGAAGCCACGCTGGCCCTGTACCGCGATCACACGACGGCGCGCCGAGAGATTCCGGTGCTGCGGATGTTGACGGAAGATCCGGAAAGCGTAAAACGGCGTGCGACTGCGCTACTGCAAGGCGCGGGTGACAAGGCGGAACTAGTAGAAGGTGATTCCGAGGTCGGCGGTGGATCGTTCCCAGGAGTGAAGTTGAAGACGTGGCTCGTCGGCATCAAACACGCGGCACCCGACACCTATCTCGCGCAGCTGCGCTCGTTCGATCCTCCCATCATCGCGCGCGTCGCGGGGAGCCGAGTGTTGCTCGATGCGCGGACCATTTTCCCCGAGCAAGTCGAGACTGTGATCGCGGCGCTGCGTGGCTAGTCCCGCGGTCTTCCTCGACCGCGACGGGACGATCATCGAGGACGCCGGCTATGTGCACGAGCCCGGCAAGGTCAAGCTACTCTCCGGAGCGGCGCAGGCGATCAGGCAGCTCAACGAGCACGGGTTTCTTGTCGTCGTCGTGAGCAATCAATCGGGAATCGGGCGCGGGCTCTACACAGTCGCCGACTACACTGCTGTCCAACGACGCCTGACAGAGCTGCTCGAGGCACATGGCGCGCACCTCGATGGCGCCTACTTCTGCCCGCACCATCCGCGGTTCACCGGTCCGTGCGAGTGTCGCAAGCCGGGAGTGAAGCTGTTCCGTGACGCGGCGCAGGCACTCGACATCGACTTCACGCGCTCCTGGTGGGTTGGGGATCGGTTATCGGACGTCCAGCCGGCCGCCGCATTGGGTGGAAAGGCGATTCTCGTTGCGACCGGCGAGGGCAATCTGCATCAGGGGCAAGCGCGTGCACACGGTGTGACGGTCGTCGCGGATTTGGCCGCAGCCGCCGCCGAAATTGTGCGCGCTCAGGCAAAACCATAAATTAGCCTGGCGCCATGGCGCCCCCCCCCCGGTCCCCGTCGCCAAGGAGTTCCTGGTGCGCACCGCTTGGATTCTCACAGCGCTCGTTGGGGCTACCCCCCTCGCGGCGCAGCTTCCCCCGATCCGCGTCGGCCAAACAATTAGAGACAGTTTGGCGAGAAAAGATCAGAAATTCCCTGACGGCTCGCGCTACAAACTCTACGGCTTCCTCGGCACAAAAGGCGACACGCTCACCTTCAACCTGATGTCCGATGATTTCGACGCCAACCTGGTCGTGGCTGACGCCAGCGGCAATCGCCTGGGGTTGAACGACGATGGCGGCGAAAACTGCAACGCGCGACTGCAATTTGTGCCGCGCGCGACGGGGAATTATCGGATCTACGCGAACTCGAGCGCGCAGGCGGAGCTGGGCGAGTACCGCCTCTCGCTGGCCCGCGGCCGCGCGGCCACGCCGTCCGATAGCGTATGCAAAGGCTTCGGTCGCGTCGCGGGCATGATTGACGTGGGACAGACCATCACCGGCACGCTGACGTCTGACGACCCGCAGTTGCCGAGCGACTCGACCTACTTTGAGCGCTGGATTCTCCCGGTCAAGGCGAATCAGTCGTTCACAGTCGATCTGATATCGGACGATTTCGACGCGTACCTCCTGCTCACGCGGAGCCGCGGCGAAAAGCTCGTCGACAACGATGACGGCGGCGGCGGTTGCAACGCGCGGATCGTCTATACCGCGACGGACGGTCATCCGCTGCGCATCGTGGTGAATTCGGCCTCGCAGCCGAAGCGCCAGACGGGTCGCTTCACGTTGCGCGTGACGGAGGGCCAGTCAACGGTCGATGCGAAGGGCAACTGCCGCTTCAACAACCATGTCGCGAACAACACCCAGACGCTGCAGCAGAGCAGCGCGGCCACACAGACGAGCGCGCAGGCCGCATCCATCCAGACGATCCGCGTGGGCGAGACGGTGAACGGCTCGCTCTCGAGCAGCGATTCGCTCTATCCTGACAACACCTACTTCAAGTTCTATCAGTTCACCGCCCCGCCGGGGGGGGGCCCGGTGACGATCGACCTGTCTTCGGACGACTTCGATCCGGTGTTGATCGTCCGCGGCGACGATCTTGACAACTCCATCATCAACGATGACGGCGGACCGGGCTGCGCCGCGCGCGTGTCGCGCACGTTCCCCAGCCGGGGCCCCTACCGGATCCTGGTGAACACGACGTCGACGCCCCAGCGCCAGACGGGCCGCTTCGCGCTCTCGATCACGCAGGGCTCGAGCCCGGCTCGCGATGACGACAATTCCGGCTGTGGCCAGCACGGGGGCGCCGGGGGGGCGGGGGCCGCCGGCGCTGGAGCCGGCGGGCATTCGATCGAAGTCGGGCAGACGCAGCAAGGCCAGCTTACCCGCAACGACGTGCTGCTCACCAGCGACAGCACATACGCGCAGCCGTGGTCGATTCAGGGACGGGCCGGCACGACGATCACCATCGATCTCGAGTCCGACGCGTTCGATTCGTATCTGTTCCTGCGCGGGCCCGGCATTTCGGGCGGCCGCGACTTCCAGGACGACGACTCGGGCGGCAACTGCCATGCGCGTCTCACCGCGACGTTCCCACAGACCGGCGAGTACGAGATCGTCGTGAACACCGCCGATCATTACGCGACCGGCGCCTTCACGCTGAGCGTCACTCAGGGTTCGAAACCGAAGTCGGTCGTGCGTTGCAGTCGTAACAGCCAGTGACCCCGCTGCCGGTTCGTGTCGCCGTGCTCGTGTCGGGCGGCGGCACGAACCTGCAGGCCCTCCTCGATGCCCTTCAGGATTCCCCATTCGCGCGCATCACGCGCGTGATCTCGAACCGCGACGATGCCGGCGCGCTCGCGCGCGCGCGCGCAGCGGGGGTACCAGCCACCGTGCTCAGCGATCCGGCCGATGCCACTGAGCTGCTGGCGGCGCTGCGCGACGCAAACCTGGTGGTGCTCGCCGGGTACTTGAAGCTCGTGCCGGCCGCCGTGGTCTCGCGTTTTCGCGGCCGCATGATCAACATCCATCCCGCGCTGTTGCCCGCGTTCGGCGGGCCCGGGATGTATGGGCATCACGTGCACGAGGCGGTGCTCGCGAGCGGCGCGAAGGAGTCGGGCGTCACGGTGCACTTCGTGGACGAAGCATTCGACCGCGGCGCGATCATCGCAGAGGAACGCGTGCCCGTGAAGCCGGGCGATACGCCTGAGTCGCTAGCGGCCCGGGTGCTCGAAGCTGAACATCGGCTCTTACCGAAGGTCGTTCTGGATCTCGCTCGGAGGATTTCGTGAACCTGCTGTTGCTCGTTCTCGCACTGCAGAATCCTGAGAGTCTCAGCGTTCGCTTCAGCGGTATGACTGCGGTGACCGGGTACGAGCAGGCCATGACGGACAGCCTGCTCGCTTTGCTCCCCGGCAGCACACGCGACCGCACCGGTAACGTGACACTGACGCTCGGCCGCGGCGCACCCAGGCGCCTCGTTTACTGCGCGCTCGACGAGATCGGCTACGTCGTCGGCAACATCACCGACGACGGATACATCCTGCTGCGACGGGTGGGCGGTGGACTGCGCTTGTCACCGCTCTTCGATCAGCAGCTCGAGGGCCACCGCGTCACGCTGTTCGGCAAGAAGGGTGCAGTGCCGGGCGTCGTGGCGGTGCGCTCGACCCACCTGACGCGCGGGCGACCGACGCGCGATGAGCCGCCGTTTACGGTGGACAACGCCGACGTGGATATCGGCGCCAGCTCGCGCGACGAGGTGCTCGCGTTAGGCATCTCGATCCTGACGCCTGTGTCGCTTACCAAACGTCCGCTTCGCTACGGCGATCGCCTCCTCGCGGCTCCGACTGCCGGTCGCCGGGCCGCCTGCGCCGCCCTCGCCTCCGCGGCACTGTCGCACCCGCGCGTGCGCGGCACCGTGGTGGTCGCGTTCACGGTGCAGAGCCTCTACGCCGACACCGCGGGCCTGAAGACGATCGTGAACACGCAGGGCCCATTCGGCGAGAGCCGCCTCGCGAGTGTGCCGCCGAAGTTCCCCGACACAACGGTCGAGACTGTGGGCCTGCGCGATGTGGATGCGCTGATGGCCGAGATCGTGCGGTGGATCGGAGGCGGCCAATGATCCTCGTATTGGCGGCGATCCTCGCAATCCAGGATTCCAGTCGGATCGCGGAAGCACAGGGCGTGCTGTCGCAGCTCGTCGAGAGCTACGGCGTCTCGGGCATGGAAGCCCCAGTGAGAGCCACGGTGCAACGCCTGCTCCCCAGCTGGGCGCGCACCGAGACCGACACCGCCGGCAATCTCTGGGTGCGCGCGGGACAAGGCGACGGTCCGGTCGTCATCGTCGCACACATGGACGAAATCGGCTTTCGCATCGACACGATCAATGCCGACGGCACACTCGGCCTGCGCAATCGCGGCGGATTCATCCTGTCACTGTTTGAGGGGATGCCGGCGCTTATTCACACCGGTGGCGCCGATATCCCCGGCATCTTTCTGCCGCGTGACACCGGCTTCACGCGCCGCACGCCCCCGCCGCTGCGCGTCAGCGTGGGTGCGACATCACGCGCCGGGGCGGAGTCGCTGGGCGTGAAGGTCGGCCAGACGATCACGATGCCCAAGCAGTATGCGCGGCTGGCCGGCACGCGCGCCACGGGCCGCTCGTTCGACGATCGCATGGGGTGCGCGTCGCTGATTCTGGCGCTGCGCCGGCTCGATCGGACGAAGCTCAAACATCCGGTCATCTTTCTGTTCAGCACGCGTGAGGAGATCGGCCTCGAGGGCGCCGCGGCGGCGGCGCGGCAGCTCGGGACCACGACCCGGCGCGTCCACGCGATCGACACGTTCGTCTCGGCCGATTCGCCGCTCGAGCTGCAGAACTTCGCCGTGGCCCGCCTGGGCCAGGGCGCCGTCGCGCGGGCGCTCGACAACTCGGCGATCACACCGCCCGCCTACGTTGACTCGCTGGCCGAGCTCGCACGCGCGCGCGGGATCGCGCTGCAAATCGGCACGACGAACGGTGGCAACGACGGCTCGACGTTCACGCAATTCGGCGTGGTGGATGTCGCGATGGGTTGGCCGCTGCGCTACTCGCACTCGCCGGCGGAGGTGGTCGATCTGAAGGATTTG
>WNFX01016085.1_pt1 | contig 11063 bp, 11 predicted proteins | sample 5400111 | NCBI WGS metagenome assembly WNFX01 (sample SAMN13153363, study PRJNA577476) | soil metagenome | isolation source: 40 cm soil or saprolite under grassland replicate 1 | place: USA:California | collected 2016-06-15
AAATGGAGCTGCTTTTCTAGCAATAGAAAATGCCTTCAGCTCTAACGGGATAATCTCCACGCCGCTAGGCGCTTTGTCTTGAGGTCTAACAGTTCCCCGAATTGCAAGCGAAGTGTGTTCCTTTATTTGTTGGATTTGTGCAAATAATCGTTTTGAAGATTCACTCTTCTTAGCCATAACTTGGATGTCTCCGTACCTGTCTCTTATCATAATAAACTGGATGTTACCGTGGTCACGCTTACTCGACACCCAGCCCATAATTATTACTTCCCTATCTTCAAGCGATGAGTTGATTTCCGACGAATAATGCGTCCTTCTCCATTGTCCAATCTCCTCTTCCTTTAGTAGGTCGCTCAATTTTAAAAACCTTGATCGTGTTAAATTTTATATATCGACGGATAATTTAACCTTTAATGACGTCAGGGTACTTCAAGCGTGAGTGTGTGCCATGTCTCTAGGATGATGCCTTTATATACTCTATTCTTTACCACAGCCAACAGACATCTTGTTTGTACAGGTATCTTATTCGAATTTTTGTAATGCTTGGTCCTTTTTTTATAACTTGCTATGGCCCTTTTTCATTCCATTTTCTGACCTCAATGTCCGGTATTCACTCTACCCTCAGCCGAATATCTTACCCGTTTTGAAGAATACACTCGTATCTCATTCAAGACCAATTCACGGTTTCTATTTCTGTCCTTAAACCTAATGATTTCATGATCTAGTCCTGAAATTACTGCAGGAGTAGGACAAGTCGCCGCTTAAGAGAAAATATAAAAACGTGAAATGAATTCAAGTGGGAAGGCAACAGTAGTGCCGCACCTTTGTCTCCATTGGTAACATCCCTACTATTCCGGTATTTCCCCTGTCAATATCTCTAGAAATAGCAATAAAGGCCCAGTCACACAGGAAATAGTAAATAGGTAATCCGCATTTGACAAGCAAATAAACGAATTCTTTTCATGCTTATCCAAGGCAACACACGAACCCAAAGAACCGTCTAAAGATCAAGTAGACAATTGTCATTTCCAAATTTTTAGCGGAGGAGGTACTAGTCTTGTTAGTAACAAAACCAGTAGCACTAGAACTGAATCTGCCTCTCCGATGTCAAGAGCTGAAATAATAATCCACCTATTATTTTCAGCTTAAATAACGTCATACATTTTTTAAATAATTGTTGTAATTGTAACTTGTAAAATAGCTTGAGTTTCTATTTTATTTCATCGTTGGCAATACATTGCACAATAAAACGGTTTATCGCTCCTCTCGTAAGCTATCTTTCATCTTTTTGTGAATAATTCATGAACTTAAGAAGAAAGTGAAAGACACGTCTCGTTCATTCAACTCGAACCGGGGTTGAGCTAACCTATCGTGCTCGTTCAAATCTTGAGTGCGAGGAGACACAATAACCACATGAATCGGTGTTAGGCCTTTTGTGGCATATGCACTCGCACCTACCGCCTAATGAATAATGTTTTCTTTTCAATGACTTAACTTCGAATTCATCTATATATTAAAGGTACTGATGGTAATCGAGGCAGTTATCTACCTCGTCAAGAAGAGCCAAGTCCATTCCCCATCATATTCGGCCTAATGCAACTACTGGTATTCTTGCTTGTGTTATGGGCGTCAATCAACCATTGCGATAGAATTAGGTTAGAAAGTTCTTGAGGCTTAAACCAATTGTTACTAGACTTTTTCTGCACAGATGTTGAAGTATCCTTCAACGAATGTAACCAGAATAAAAGTTGCGCAATCAATGCTACTCGACATTCATCTCTACTTATAGATCAGCATTTGGAGGTACCTCTTTATGTATTAGTCGTGCTCCTTGTTTCTGTCAATTTGCTAATTTCACAATATTACTTGCTATCATGTTTTTGAGTTTGTGAATTCCATATCCTGTCTTGGATGAGATAATCAGCGGATTTGATATCTGCAAATCATTTGCAATTTCGTTGATACTTTCCTGCTGTACGTTGTTGTCCGACTTGCTTAAAATTACAAAAACTTTAGATCTATTTACATTTAGCTCGTCTAGAATATTCCAACAACTAGAGTACTTTATTCTAATATCTTCAATTTTCTCTGAGCAATCTATCAAAAGAAAAATCAGATCAGCTGCAAGAGATTCCTCTAATGTTGATTTAAATGCTTCTATCATATATGTAGGAAGTCTGCTAATAAACCCAACTGTATCTGTTAGCAACACCACCAATCCTGTGTCGTTAATTTTTAATGACCTTGTAGTAGTTGAGAGCGTTGTGAACAAACTACTTGATATCTCCTTCTGCTCATGCGTGAGAAGATTGAATAATGTGGTCTTTCCGGAGCTAGTGTAACCTAGAAGTGAAACGACAGGCATTCCAGTTTTCAATCTTTGCTGAAGGTAAAGATTACGTTTTCGTCTTGCATCTTGTAACTTTTGTTTGATAAATGACATCTGCCTTTTCAGATCACGAAACTTTACATCAACCGAGTACTCACCCATACCACCTTTTCCAGCTCTCTCAGTGCTACCTGGAGTCAGCTTCGCATTCTCCCGAACACGAGGCATTTCGTATTTTATTTCGGCGAGTTGAATTTGCAATCTTGCCTCAGTCGAAGTGGCTCTTGAGTAAAATATGTCCAGTATTAACCTCTCCCTGTCTATCACCTGGACTTCGATCAGTTTCTCTAGGTTATGTATCTGTTTTGACGTCAAATGTTCATCAACTATAATCTTGTCAACTTTCGATTGCTTTACAAATTCCTTAATCTCTTCTGCTTTCCCCGCTCCTAAGCCATATTCTGAGTGATTCAGATACTTTTGAGTAAAGATCTTTACAATTTGGTAGCAATCTATTATCGTTGTTCCTGAAGACTCGACGAGACTCTTTCCTTCATCTAATCTGAAGCTATCAGGGTATGTTACCAGTACTACCTTAGTTGACTCGTTCAAAAGCGTTCAAGACCAGTCCGTATGAATCTTCCTTGACATACTCATTCTTGAGTCATCGTTATCGTGTCCTCTTGTGCAACTATGCCAATTATCAGCACCCATCGCAGAGGTTTTCAGCCCATAACTGCTTCTATCTGGAACGCATAATCCTGTGAACACACCAAAGGTTCTACGATTTGTCATAGGCATTAACAATCTAGTTATTCATCTTCTTATTCTTCATCGTCTGTACTGTATTATTATATACGATGTTGCTATTATAGTTGTTTAAAATCGGCAGCCGCAAACATCTCTTGATTTTAGATAACGTTTTGATCATGATATGCGAATAGACCGCCTAAAACTGGCAAGCACTTTGTCTAATATAGAAACCAAGAAGGGCTGCAATTTGGTATGCAAGAACAACAAACAACTGTTTTTTGTTCAATCTCATAATCCAAACAACTAAGTCGAATGGGTACAGTACTTGAAAACAGATTATAGTATGGCATTAACAAAGGGAGATTTGCATATACGAGAACGTAATGGTCTGTAATTCAAGCTAATCCCGTTCATAATATAGTATCTTTATCTTGAAAATTTGTAATAATGAACATCATTCAAGAGTTCACTTAAAACATAAGCTTCAGATGCTCGAGCCACGAAGGAAAATTATGTAAAGATCTCTTCATGTCAACATAAGCAGTAATTTACTAACATGAATACCAGTTCAAATATCAAAGTTGAGCCTTTTTTCCGAGCCGCATACCTTTGCTTTGTGAGTATTACACTGGAATGCGAGAAATTAGGAGAGATTAACATAATATCTTCTATTACAAATAAAGGAGAAAAACGATATAATATTGCTCGTGTAGTAAAATCATCATATTTTTATAGTAATAATATCATAAATCATTACTGCTCATTAGTAACGTTAATACATGAAAAAATTGATCTAATATAACTAGGTATGCATGAATACCTGCGAGACACGCTCATATACAGGTATACAGAATGTGAATCTTGTACAAATAGAACTGAATTTACGTGTATAAAATGTGGCTTCTGCTGGAGCTGTCACTGGAAGAAGGAACAAGCCGAGAAAATTGAATCATATTCTACCGAGTTTCTGAATAGTTCATCCGTTCCTCCATTTTTAAAGAAATATTCCCAATCAAGTGTCGAAGAAAAACGGGAGCTACTACACCCACTAATCTATCATCCAAGAACAACGGTTATTGACGTATTTGGTGAAGAAGTAGAACCAATTTGCAACTACTTACGGTGTCATCACAAGTTTTCAGTACACGGGCTTGGAAAGCGCATCTGTCAATGTAAGCATGCACAGAATATCATTATAGGAGTATCAAAAAAGACTGATCTTATCAATAAGAAAGTGATATAATATGATACGAATTGATTCCAGCAAATGAATACCTACAATCTTCTACTTGCCCGTTCATGATTGACCTATCTAGGCAATTAAGAGAGCTGAGAGAATATTGAAATAAAGTCCGCTGTCTCGATACATTTACCACTGTAGCCAAAAGGTGCGTGGGACTATCTTCTTACACACCAGAAGTAGAACAAAATAGCTGCAAAACTACCTAGTAATCATTCCTCAATCGTAATACAAATAGAAAGTAAATCATCTGACTTTCCTATTATTTGGTAATTGACTTTAGTTTAACAACTTTAATTCTTCATCATGAACTATCTTTTCTGCAATATCTCTTATTTGCTTCCGGAATAATCTGGCTTCCTCATAAATTTCAGTCGCCCTTTGATATATTATTTCAGGATTAATGCTGGCATGATAAAGAAAGGAAGTGTAAGTTTTATTCCATTTGGTAATTTCTTGCTCTAAATCTAGAATATTAAGATTATATTTCCTACGAAATCGGAATTTTCTCTTATTAATAAGCTCATGAAAATTATTTTCTAAGCCTGTTCTATCCTCTTTCGGTAGGCCAATTCTACTTCCACATTCAGTGAAGCGTGTTGAACTTGGACTTCTAGAATTTGAATTTATAGTCATTTCTAGGCTATGCTATATTGAATCACGCCATATTATAAGCTCTGCTTCACCTTAGATAGCATATCACATAATTCCTGATGTTTGTGTAAATGAGGTGTTATTATTCGTGTAACAGAGCAAAAAGAGCGGCCTTGGCCATGCATTTTATCCTTCATGTGAATGGCTGATTGCCCTAGGACCGATACAACAAAATATCTTGGCGGACCTTTACTCATTGCTTCAAACTTATTCTGGGCTTACAGGTCCTGCTACCAGTTCCACTATGCCGCCTTCTATCTCAAACTTTGCCTCACATAGATAAATTCTTAACTGACTCTCCTTCGTTGGATGATGATATGCTAGCACTACTTTGTCGTGAGACTTGACTGGATTGTGATTACATTATCAAAGGTGAGACAGAGGAGGAGATCCTGAAAAATTGTGCTGAGCATGTCATTCAAGTGCATGATATGAAGGTAGAGGACATTTACTTTAACACAATTCCTGCCAATTTCTTATGTCAAACTATTCCTAAATTAGAAGCGCCAATCGAGGATTAGTAAATGAGTCGACCTCGAAACCACTCCCTCCTGAAACTAACTTAACTGTTAAATCGATGTCATCTTCGTCATTAACTAGCAAAATCACTTTTGCTTGTCTACTATATTTAATTTGTTGCTGCAGACCATGTTCTACATATAGGCCATAAGATTCACATGTATGAACAGCTGAAATCGTTTTATCATGATTTTTACAGGCTATACAAGAATTCCATCTGCTCTTGACTACTTGTGAAACTAGAATCAAAAATGGATTAAGGAAGATCGGTCATAACCCTTTTGATATTAGGATTATCGAAATTTATTCGATAATGGATATGCTCAGCAAGTTTATCAAAAATTTCATTATCTTTACGCTTTTTAAGGAATCCGAAAATAGTGACGGATGAGGAATCCTATCTTACTTTAAAGGATTAACAAGTAAATCATATATTTCGCTACTCGTATTTTTCGGTCTATAATCTGAATCACAACTTGGAAAAATTAACAACATCAAGGAGTCATAAAAAAGATATCAGATTTCTTCGGAGTACATGAAAATAGCATATTTCTGGATTGACATCAAGAATGAAAATAATTCAGAATATATAGCGATTACTAATTGCAATGAATTTGTCGGCTTCATTTCCCACCTTGCTAAGCTATGCCTCATACGTTCAACAAGAAGGCTTTTTCTCCTTTATTTATTGGGGGATAAAATTTCCTACTGCAATTTGGCTTAGACTTCTGTTGACAAGAATTCGTCGTAAACCTCAGATTCTATCTTGCTCTTCTTTTTGGTATTGTGAGACATTCTGGTATCGCGTTAGAAGACATACAATTTAAGAGATAGTCCTTGATCTTGCGCAATCTGCCTATATGATCAGATTATCATGCAAAATCACATAAAAGAATATGATAATAGACGAACAGTACAAGAGAACATGACATAAGTTGAATATTCCTCACGTGAAGTGTTTCAAGATAAGTGCATTTAATTCAGTGTACCCGAGCAAAATTTACTCAGTGTACCCGAGCAAAATTTACGTAGGTAATTAACAACCTCCCTTCTAAATACCTAAAGCTATTAGCTGCAAAAGGAGCCGAAGGCGTATAAGTGCTTTAAGTGCGGAACGACTCAGAATTAGCACGTGGGGTTGTAGCCGTATTCTCTCTGGTCTGAATGAGCAAGCACGGGAGGAATTAAACCACATCATAGATACTGAGCTTCCTTTGCAGTTTAAAGCCTCCTTGCTCTTGCTTCGTGGGGTGTTGCAGATAGCCGACCAGATGGCTCATGACCCGAAGACCCAAACCTCAGTACCTCTAGGCTGTCTCCATCTGATAGTCGAGTGCAACCGTGAGATTGCTTTGATGTATTCGGATGCTCGCAACATCTCGAAGTATCTAGATTCCATCCACGTTGAGGGTACGGCGGGGAGTTCTACACAATGCATGGGACTAGGGGGAAGCCGTGGCCATGCCAATAAGTTAGCAAGAGAGTCCTCAGACAAGGAGACTCCCTTTAAGGAGAGCCTAACATCATGACACTACTACCACCCCAGACAAGTATGATACATCCAAGCGAAAGACTCTGTGACGCATTGTTATATATACATCTGTCAAAACTCCACCGAGCCGAGAGAATTGATAAACAAATTAATAGTGAGGATTATTTAACATGAGTTCATTTCGCCACATCCAACCTCAACCAGATTCAGAGGATATAATCACATTAAATAAAAATGGAGACATTATCTCAGTAAACCGCAGAAGATATAGACGATTCAGAAATATTTCCCAAGACCATATTTACCATTTAATGGAGTGGCTTAAGCCGTGTCACCATGTAAGATTTAGAAATATTCTCTGGGTGGAAATCCGAAACCATCCATGCGCCTAAAACTGCGAAGATTCAGGTCAATCCCTAAAAGAATGGCTCGCTTTGCTTCGCTCCCTTCCTAATGACTACAGAAAAACAAGACCATTAGCTCTAATGGAAAAACTCGGTTACACAAATCAGTATCAGGAAGGTATGACAAAAATTGGTTAGGCGTGGCTACTACTTGGATAATGGTGAATTCGTAGACAAGACTACTCCGTATATACCTACAATCAAAGAGGGTATCCGACACGGCTATTATTCCGATACTGATTTTATTGAGCAAGACGATGAAGACCGAGATGATTAGACGATGCAAAAAATGTAATCATGTTGAGTCTGTACATCATAAGGCTTGTACATGGAGACACTTTAATTCTAAATTATGCGGATGTAAGAGGTTTGTTGAAAGGATTGAAACAACAATCGAAACGTTGTGATAAGCCTACTGTATCAAATCGAATTTGATAAGCAGGAAAAGGAAAAACTAACTCCACTCCGCCGAGTGGCTTAGATTATCAATTGGATGTTTGTCGGCTCTTGGCACGCCGCTTTGTGCGGCGCTCCAGAGTCTTCTCTCGGACTCGATTTTCATACGCTTCCGATTTCTTTCTTTTGTCATAGTCAACTTCTAAATCGTCACTTAGAGACACTCCGAGATCTTTAGCAATACTATAAATTGCATCAAGATAACTTCGACTATGGGTTTTGCTCCTGTGACCGTCAGCCAAATTCTTTAATTGTTCCTTTGAAATCTCTGGCCTATTTGATAGTATACGTTCAGCCATCCTTTTGGTTAGGCCCATCCTATTCTCAAACCATTTTTCTGCCACTATTTGTTTTGCAGTTCTCTTTGAAACTGGAGATCGTCCTTCCATAATAGGCTCTTTGTAATCTGGTTTTTCTGCCACTCTCTGTTCCTCGTTAGTTTCTGCACGTATGAACTGGGTTTCTGCAACAAGCCTCTCTGATATTCGCTTTCCTAGATTTCTTTCAATAAATTTGCAATATTCATTGTAATGTTCCCTATCAACGTAATTGTTTTCCCTTAAAAATTCAAGGTAATCTGAGCTTCGTTCAAACCGATCCAGCAGATATAGAAGTGTTGCCCGAATAAAATCTCTGGCCTCATGATTTAGTCCGCATATGGAACACACATAATTACTATCTTCTTTTGGTGCTATTTGCTGCTCATCTCTAAAAATGTCCTAAATTTGGTTTTGACTTCAGTTTGGACTATTAACCTATCTAATGCACTCTTGAATCCTTCATCATACAAATATGTGACGAGTGAAAAGTTCTGCAGAAGTTTTGAAAAAATACTAGAAGTTCACATAAAACTATCTGACCTTCAGACCAAAGAAGAGAAAAGCCATAAATCATTGTGGACCAACCGAAAGCAACTGGGTGATGACTTGATTGACACATACTACAACATGTCAAGTGAAATAGAGAGAATAACCCAAACACCGAAGTTAAATGACGTACCAGTCACAAATGTCGAAATTGCAGATGAAAGTAATGGGAACGGTAAAGCACATCCCACAATTAATCGAGGGGCTAAGTAACCCTCCCAGTTTTGAAGGATAAGCGTAATTCATGAAGGAAAGATATGTTGGAACCTGTCCATTTCAGATTACAGCAAATCAATATCTCATATATCAAGGCTACAAAATTCATTCCACGTCTGCATTCTCTTATAGGAAAAAGTTTGCACGATATATTGATGAAGATAAAACATTCGGTAAGATAAGGAGCTGTGGAGGATTTGATACCGTAGTTTTTACAGAAGAGCGGCTGATAGGTGTTGAGATGAAGCCCGAATTTTCTTTAACGGAATTTGAGCGTGCATTAGGAGAAGTCATTAAACACCTCCTAAGTAAATATTGGAGTATTAGAATAGAAGAAGGAATGATAGTGATGCCGTTCAACAATTTTGGCACTCCGAAGGTTATGATGAGTAAGAAGAGGTTGCAGGAGGAAATGGGTTACACTCTAGCGAAGTGTGGTTATCCTATATCTTTAAACCTTCTACCTGTGCCGTGTAAAATATATGATGGTAACTAGGCCTCTTCTTTTTCTCAATCCCTAGTACAATTCATAAATACGCGCAATTTGAGTAGTGCGAATCTGTTAAACTATGTATGACAAGCTTTGATCTGTATCGGAAAAAGTATAAAAATAATGCCGACTATGTGTTAGTTGTTGCCTAGAAACGTGGATGAGTCTACTGGGCAACTTAGAATACTTTTTTCCCAATTTACTTGGGACGCTGAAATCATAAATATCGGCAGAGATGCCATTGCAGCTTATCAATCCCTTGAGATTTACGCTAACCTGGGAGAAAGAGAACATCTTAACATTACTCGTCTACACTTGACAAAATTATATTTGCTGCAGGCAAGACTATTGGGTCGCATAGACAGAGCGATCTATTATTGGTATGAATCTGTGCATATGAGATTCACAGAGTTAATAAATGTTGATGAAATTAAGAAAGTAAAATCTGAATTTGAAAAATCTATAGATGACTTGAGGATCGAATTTGATAAAAGTATGATAGATTCAAACATGGTACTCAAAATATTTATACAATATTTTAGACTATTTACACCAGAATATTTTCCATCTAAGACGTGGCTTAAATGTGGTTATGTTGCTCAGGCAACGAAGGGTTTATTACGCGAATTGCAACTTGAATTGGCATATCCTAATTCTGCTGAACGGGATCGAGATTTATTTGTAAAAGAGTACGCACAAGCATTTCTACTTGATCTTCGTCAGTCCAGAATTGAGCAATTACGGGAACTATGGAGTGAGAAATATTCAGTAAGAAGAACAGTCCCCGATTGGAAAGAAGATGAATTAAACGATTTACTTACAAAAATTGACTTTAACTTGGGAGGTTTCTCAAAGGCACTTGTTAGAGTAGCGGGGATTGCCGTTTGTATAGCAGGGGCTGCAGGAAAAGTCGCAAGTATAATAACTGTAAATCCTTTCTTAAATGATATTGCCATCAGGGGAATGTATCTGGGAGCGGCTTTAGCAGTAGCTCCTATGATCGCCATGAAGTTAGCGAGCAAGTTACTAACGCCTGAAATTAAAAACCATCCTAACAATTCCTACTATGGGACGCATGAAAAGGAGATTCTACCTGTGCCGTGTAAAATATATGATGGTAACTAGGCTTCTATCCCAGATTTAGTGTAACCCAAAAAACGAAACTGCTGAATGAAACGGGGATGCATCCTTCACCATAGGATTACTTTATACAATCTTCAAGGCGGGTTAACACACATCTTGCCTATTGCATCAGTACAGCCTTGGCAAGTATGACCGCCATTAATCGCTACACCGCCACCCTGTCCGTTCCCATTACCAGTGCCTGAAGTACCATCGGCAACACTACCAACTCCGATTGCAATGCCGCCATTTCCCGCATTACCATTGCCACTAGTACTACCAGATGCTCCACTAGCGACGCCACCGTTTATTGCTATACCACTGTTACCTCCATTTTGGCTTCCTACACCGTTTCCTCCATTAGCAACAGAACCAGATCCCACTGCCAAATCAAGATAAGCAAGTATATCGACTTGTTCTTTATGGTCAATATAGGATATTTAGATATCTTACAAATAGCGCAGACAATAGGCATCGTAGGAACCCTGCTTATAACGCTTTATTTTTCAAATAGGCAAATAA
>WNFX01008799.1_pt1 | contig 11062 bp, 9 predicted proteins | sample 5400111 | NCBI WGS metagenome assembly WNFX01 (sample SAMN13153363, study PRJNA577476) | soil metagenome | isolation source: 40 cm soil or saprolite under grassland replicate 1 | place: USA:California | collected 2016-06-15
GGCGGCGTCGGCAGGCGAGCGGCGGCGACCATGGCGGAGGGCGCGGCAAGCCCGGGATCCTGGTTGAGGATCTGGCGCTCCAGCCGCTGCAGCTCCGGCCCCGGCTCGATGCCGAGCTCGTCGACGAGGGTCGAGCGCGCGTGCTGGTATGCCTCGAGCGCCTCGGCTTGCCGGCCCGCGCGGTACAGCGCGAGCATAAGCTGCGCACGGAACCGCTCGCGCAGGGGCGCCTCGGCGAGCAGTCGCTCGAGCTGGGGGACGACGTCCTCGTGGCGCCCGAGTGCGAGTTCCGCGTCGATCTTGAGCTCGAGGGCGCGGAGCCGCAGCTCTTCGATGCGCGCCGCCTCGGCGCGCGCGAAGTCGTCGTAGCGGAAGTCCTGGAGCGGGGCACCGCGGAAGAGCCCGAGCGCCTCGGCCAACAGCTCTGCCTGCTCCCGCGGCGGTCGGCCGCGGACATCGGACAGGAGCCGCTCGAAGCGATGGAGGTCGAGCTCGTCCTCTTCGAGCCGGAGCGTGTAGCCGGACTCGCGCGTCGCGATGCGGTCGCGCCCGAGCAGCTTCCTCAGCGTCGCGACATGACCCTGCACTGCGTTGCGGGCAGTCGGCGGCGGCCGCACGCCCCAGAGCGCGTCGACGGCTTCGTCCACCGTGACCATCTCTCCGGCCCGGAGCAGCAGCAGCGCGAGTAACGCCCGCTGCTTCCGCCGCCGCGGCGCGGCGTCGCGCCCGCCGTCTACGACCTCCAACCGCCCCAGGAGCCCGAACTTCACCTCGACCCAATTGTCGCAGCGCATCCGCGGTGAGCAAGACATCACGGGCGCGTCAGCGGCGCGTCAGCGGCGCGTCGCAGGCTGGCGGTGTCAACGGAAGAGGAGGTCTCCGACATGGCCGTTCCCGAGCTGTCCGCGGTCGAGCAGCAGATCGTGCTGCTCGTCGCCCAGGGCCGGAGCCGCCGCGCGATTGCCGACGAGCTGGGTCTCAGCCTGAAGACCGTGGACTGGCACATCGCGCGCGGCCGCCGCAAGCTCGAGCGGGCGGCGATGCTGCACGACCGGATGCAGCGGGAGGCGGATCTGGTCGTCGAGGGCGTCGGCCTGCAAGCGCGCACGGCGATCGACAACCAAAGGAGGGAAGACATGACCAAGCTGCAGCCACGCCCAACGAGGTTCGAGCTCAAGGCGATCTTCGCATTGCTCCTTGCCATCGTCGTGACCGGAGCGGTCGCCGGCGCGAGTTCTGCCGCGAAAACCGGTTCCTCGCCCCGGAGCGGAGAGCTCCGTGTGACGAAGGAGTGCTCGCAGTACACGGGCGCCGCCGGTTCTTTCTGCACGATCACGTCCTCGAACCTCAACGCGATCAAGGTCGGCTCGAGGGTCGTCTATACCTCGGCGGCCGACCCGACTCGCGGCGTGCTGGACAGTGACCTCGTCATCGACGGGCCGGGCCACAACACCGCGTTCGGGCACGTCGTCCTCGATCTCGCGACCCTTTCCGGCGTCGTCAGGTTCTCGGGCGGGACCGGGGAGTTCACCCACTTCCATGCTGGACCACTCGTGGTCGCGTGCCCGGCCTTCCCGGACTGTTCCTGGGATGGGCCGTACAGCTTCAGTCCGCCCAATTGAGGAACACCTTCAGCGGGGTCACCGATGCCGGCGCCCATCATGGGCGCCGGCCGCAGCTCTCCGCACGTAGTACTGATTTCTGATGACCGCGATCAGGCCCTCGAAGACCGTCTTGGCAGGGGATCAACAGTCTTGGAGACAGGCTGGTGAAGATCAACCAACTTGCCGTTCGGGCTTGCCCGGAAGGAGCACGGCCGCCCCAAGACCGATGAGCCCGAACACGGCAACGGCGACCATCGCCCACGTATACGCACGGTTCCCTGTGGCGACGACGGAGACCAGGATCGTGCCCGCGATCGCGGTGCCGAAGGACGAGCCGAGGTTGGACACGGGAAGCTGGACTGCACGACGTTCACGGAGGGTGTCAGCATCCCGCCCAATCCGAGGCCGATCAGCAGCAGCCCGGGCACGAAGGCGACGTTTCTTGTCGACACATAAACCAGGCCGAGCAAGAGCCCGATCCCGGCCAGGGTGACGACGAAGCCCCCGACGATCAGGTTCTTCTGCGGGTACTTTTTTGCGAGTCGCTCCGCAGCGAGGGATGAGACGAGGATGCCGACCGTCGCGGCGGTGAAGATGACCCCCGTCTGGATCGCGTTGTACCCGCGAACGGTCTGGAGGAAGACGGAGACGACGAATGATGTCCCCATCAGGACCAGCCACTGGATGTTCTGAGTGACGAGGGCGAGATTGCAGGTCCGGTTCTTGAACAGCCCGGTGGACAGAAGCGCCTCCTTCCCCGCTCGCTCTCGCGCGCGGATGTAGAGGAAGAACCAGCCCAGGAATGCCGCCCCGATGACGAGGAAGACCGCGAAGAGCAGGTTGTTGCTGCCGGCCTGCAGGATCCCGAAGACGACGCAGAACATGCCAACCCCCGAGAGGATCGCGCCGATCGCGTCGAAGGGGCGCTTCGGGTCCGGCGGTAGCGGATCGACGAGCCGGCGGCTCAGGAGGATGATCGTCACGATCACCAGGGCTTGGAAGATGAACGCGGCGCGCCAGCTGATGCCCGTGGTGATGATGCCCCCGATCAGCGGCCCCGCCGCGGCGCCGATGCCTCCCAACCCGCTGATTACGCCGAAGGCCCACGCACGCGAGGTGAGATCGCTGAACCACAACGTCGCGAGGATGTAGACCGGAGGGATCAAGAGCGCCGTCCCGACGCCTTCTAACACCGAGTTACCGAGGATGAGTACGCCGAGACCGGGGGAGACCGCGCTCAGCAGAGCGCCAATCCCGTATAGCGTGAGACCCCAGGTAAAGCACCGCTTGCGGCCCCAGCGGTCGGTCAACTTGCTACAGGGGATCATGAGGATCGCCATGATCAGCAGGAACAGAGTGATCGTCGTCTGCACACCCTTCACCGTCGTGTCGAGGTCATCGCTGATGTCGTTGATCATCACGTTCATGTTCGAGCCGGCGAAGCTGCAGATGAACTGGGCCAGCGCGAGCGGAAGGATCAGCCTCCGCGGAGACACGATCGGGCGCTCCGGTGTCAGTGCCTGGCTCACCGAGACCGGGTTCTCAGTCATCTAGTGGGCCTCTACCTGCCGCAGCGACCATGGCGGAGGCGAAGGGCGTAGCGGCTTGATCCTGGAGGCGCTGTCTCTGCTCCGCGTCGGGGTAACCGCTCCCGCCGTTGTAGCCATACCGCTCCCTCCTCGCCCTTTCGTTTCCGGACTTGATCTCGTCGTCAATCAACGTCGACGTACAGCACCTCGACCGCATTGTTTCCGTAACCCAGCCGGTTCCAGGGTGGAACCTCTGGTTGGACGTTTCCAGCAGCGTCGGTTGCGCGGGCGCGCAGGCTGTGCCTTCCGACATCGGTCGCCTCCCAGGCGAACGACCAGTCCTGCCACTGGTACGGGCCCTTCGGGGGATCGACTCGCGCCGGATGCCATTCTCCTTCGCCGGTGAGGCTGATCTCGACCCTGGTGATCGGTCCAGTTCCGGACCAGGCCTTTCCGTGCACCGTGTAGGTTCCGGCGGCGATGGTCGCGCCGTGAGCGGGGTCGGTGATGCGCGCGCGCGCGCGCATCAAGGCGACCGGTTCGTGGGCTCGATCCGGCCACTCGTAGATGTAGTGACCCGTCTGGAACTCGCCGGTGTACGGCTCGGTCAGGACGTCGATCCGCTTAAGCCACTTCACGGAGGCGACGGCGTACCAGTGCGGCACGATGAGCCGGAACGGCGCCCCGTGGTCGGGGCCTAGCGGCTCGCCGTTCATCTCGTAGGCGATCAGGAGCTCCGCCGCCGGATCGGTCGCTAGGGCGATGGGCAGCGAGCGCACGAAGGTCAGGTCTTGCTGGTTGGTCTCGGGAAGGACAGGTTGGAGGTGATAGCTGCCGTGGTCGGCGCCCTCGAACCGAACCTCGACGCCCTCGGCTGCCGGGTGTGCCAGCTCCAGCACCTCGTGCAGGAGGGCGCCCGTCCAGCGGGCGGTCGAGACCGCGTAGTCACCCCACGGCTCGCCGACCGGTAGCGGTCTCGTCGCGAGACGGCCGTTCCCAGCACATTCGAGGGTGACCGCCCTTTCAGTCGCTGGCATGGCGCGCAGATCGTCGAGTGTGAGCGTGGTCGGGCTCTCGACGGCTTCGCCGATCTCGAGTGTGCCATCGTGGGTTGGCACCGCGAAGTTGCTGCGGACGTAGTGGAGCTCGGTGGGGGTGATGTCCCCGGCCAGTGCCTCCGGCGGCGCTTCTGCGTTGAAGGGTGCCGGGTTGATCATTTGCAGCGCGGCGCGCGCCTGTTCGAGGTTGTCTGCTACTGCCATGTCCTAGCCTCCTCATACATGCGTTTAGCTCACGGGCGACGCATCAGTAGTCGGAATCCTGAAAGATCGGCTCCCGGTCCTCGTTGAAGGCACCGATTCCCTCGATGCGGTCGGGGTGGACAGCCGAGCGCCAGTGCGCCTCCATCATGATCGCGATCGCCTGCTCGATCGGCTGCCCCTCGCCCATGCGAACGGCCCGCTTGACCGCCTGCACGGCCGTGGGGGAGTTGCTCGCGATCTTCTCCGCGATCCGGTGGGCGGCATCCATGAGCTCCCCCTGGGGGTAAACGTCGTTGACCATCCCCAGCCGGTAGGCCTCCTGCGCGCTGATCGGATCGCCCGTCATCAGCATCTGCAGCGCCTTCCCCGGCGGGAGCAGGCGCGGAAGAAGCGCCGGGGAGCCCCCGCCGGCCGCGAGCCCGATCATCGACTCGGGTTGGCCGAAGGTCGCGTTCTCGGAGGCGATGATGAAGTCGGTGCTCTGGGCGATCTCCGAGCCCCCGCCGTAGGCGACCCCGTTGACGGCGGCGAAGATCGGCTTCCGCAACTGGCGCAGCGTGTAGAGCGTGCGATCGAAGTCCTGCCGCTGGCGCAGCCAGTCCTCCTTTGTCATGTCCTTGCGCTGGCGCAGGTCGCTGCCGACGGAGAAGGCGCGGTCGCCGGCGCCGGTGATGACGGCGACGCGGATCGTCGGACGGACCGCGATCGTCTCGAGGATCTCCGTCAGGCGCGCGCCCATCTCGGTCGTGATCGCGTTATCTGCGTGCGGCCGGTTCAGGGTGATTCGCGCCACGCGCTCGCCCGCCACGTACTCGACCAGCACGGGCTGATCGGGCTCCGCGAGATCCGACGGTGGGGGGCCGAAGTCGAGCACCTTCCAGCGATCGGTGCCTGTCGGGGTCGTTGCCACGTCGTCCTCCTCTCGATCTCTCAGGTCTCGAGCTCCGCCAGCCAGCGCAACGCCCGCAGGCCCGGCGCGAAGCAGTACTCGCCGCCGCGGGTGACCACGAACGGCGGCAGGCTCTCTAGTCGACGCCGGATCGGGCGCTGCGGAATCGTGAACACACCCGAGCCGTCGTTCGCCCCGACCAGTGGGTCCTTCTCCGTCGGCGCGCCGATGAAGATGCCGTCGTTCAGCCACTGCGTCTTGACGAACTCGAACTGGCGCTTCAGGTGCGCACCCGCGAAGACGAAGATGATGCCCCGGTCAACGCCGTCGTCGTCGAGCACGCCGTCGGGCAGCATCGGGCCATAGCTCGTGCCGCGACGGATCATTCGGTGGAGGCGAACGTCGACGCCTCCCTCGTCGTCGAGCGCGTCGCGAGGGTTGGCGCGACGCGCGTGGGCGCCGGCCGGGCACTTGAAGCCACGCAGATCGTCCCCGTAGCTGAAGTCGTTGTTGCGCTTCGGGTCGGCGCCAAGCGCGGGGTCGTCCTGGCCCGGGGCAAGCGCGAGCGGCGCGCCGCTCTGCCAGCGCCCGACCATCTTGGCGCCGAGCAGCGCCTCCTCCTCGCGGCTCGCAGCTTTCGCGCGGAGGTACTGCCGGTACGCGGCGACCCGCGTGTGCAGCTTCCGGAAGACGACGTAGGTGCCGTTCCGGCCGAGCACCTCCGGAGTCGGCATCGGCGGCACGCTGCCGGTCTCGTCCGGGTAGCCGAGGATGATCTCACCAGCCTTGATCGGTCGCTCCCTCGGGTTCGAGCCGGGGATGCCGCTCCCCTCCACCGCCGGCTGCCCGATCCCGTCCTTGAAGCCGAAGGAGGTGCGTCCCGACGGGAGCTGATAGCAGTCCTGCCGCCAGATCACATCGACGCCAGGCAGCTCCTCGTAGGCCCGGCGTGCCCTCTCGACGACCGCCTCCAGCCGCTCGGCGTCGGGCGACAGCGCGGCCAACGCGACGTGGACGTCCGGGGTACCGAGCGGTTTCTCCCACCGCGCGGGGCTGCTGTCGGCGACGTCGCCCAGCGCGGCCGCGCGCGCCGCCATGCCTTGCCTGAACTCCGGCGCGAAGCTGTCGAGCGAGTCCTGCGGCACGCCGAGCGCCTCGAGACCGTGATATGTGAAGGCGACCGTGATCCATGCGTCGCGCGCCGGGTCGGCTGAGGTCCGGCCCGAGTCGACCACGGGGTGCAGCCGCCGCACGAGCTCCCGGCCCGCTCTGCGGTCGTCGATGCGGAGGAGGAGGTACCTGCCGACGTAAGGGGACGGTCGCTCGTGCAGCGCTCCGCCCTGGATGTCGTCGAGCTCGAGCTTGATGCTCTCGGCAGCGGTCAGGGTGTCCACGGGCCTCCCATCGTCAGAGGTGCTCGGGAGGCTCCGGGGGCTTCGGATTGGGCGGTGCCAGGTAGGGAAACGTGTGCGACGCCGGCGTCGTCGCCCGATCGACGCCGTCGCGGATGACGGGCCCGTTCCCAGCGTTTACGAGCAGCGTGAAGATGGTGTCCATCACGTCGTCGTTCGGCGCCCGTCCACCGCAGGTCTCGTGTGCGCGGCCCTCGCGGGTGGCGCGCTCGATCTCGAAGAAGGAGCCTTGGTCTGCGTACGGCTTAGTGACGTCGACGACGAGGTAGTCCGCGAGCACGAGCTCCGTCAGTGGGTGTATCCCGTTGCCGTCCACGGGCCAGTCAATCTTCCCGTCGAGGCCGTCCCAGAAAGCGAGGTTTGCGTTCAGCCGTGCGCGATATGCGCCCACGTATCCCTCGGCCAGGTGGAACGCGTCCTCCATGTTGTAGAGGTCGCGAATCTCGAGGTCGCGGTTCACCGGGTCGAACTGCTTTGGCGCCAGCATCAGGTTCTTCACCTCGGGCCTGCCCACGCGTTCGATCCGAACGTTGAGCTTGCCTCGCGTCAGGGTCTCCGCCACCACCCCGACAAGCTGCACACCGTTGAGGACATCTGAGCAATCGAACTCGACGACGAGGCTAAGGACGTTCTTGCCGTCGAGGTAGATCGCGCCCGGATCGGTGAACGCGAGCGTTCCTGTCGCGATCGTCTTCAGCGCGGCGGGAGCATCCATGATGAACGGATCCCAGCGTGGCCCGGCGAAGACGCGAACGCCGTCGGCCGAGCCGCCTCGCTCGTCGTTCAGGCCGAACGAGACCGTCTCGCCTCTCGGCGTCGTGCACGTGCCCTCTTGTGCAACTGACTTTGTGTCGTCGCCGGTAGGGGTCGAGAACATACAGTCGAAGACGAGCTCCTCTTCGGCGACGGTGAACGGCGCCGGGTCGCTCGCAGCGCCCGGTGTGAGCGGCCGCAACCGGAACCGGTAGACCAGCCCGTCCGAGAACAGGTCGGACGGCTGGGCGAACGGCAGCGTGTTCATGACGAGGACGAGCTGGCCGGACCGCTCTGGGCTGGGGAACGCGTACACATCGGTGATGTCCGCGATCGGCTCAGCCAGAGCCCGCGGTCCCGAGATGTGATCCGACATCGCGCCTCTCTCCGGTCGTCGCCGCTGCCTAGTCGGCTGCCTCGTCGAGCAACGGCTTCAGGGCCGGCTGTTGCAATGCGGCTTCGGCTTCCGGATCGTCGAGCACCTGCTGGAATGCCTTGTTCACACGCCCAGCCTTCCGGATCTCTTTGACCGTGCCGCCGTAATTTCGCGCGTAGGCAGCCGCCGTTTCCTGGGCGCCAAGGACGAACGCCTTCACTGCCGCGAGGTCTGGAAGGCCTTCGTACCCTTCGACGTGCTGGAAGACCGAGTCGAAAAGCTGCAGCGTTGGCCCCGACGTGAAGAAGTCGTCCATGTAGGCATCCCATGGGCCGTCGAAGCTCGTCGCGAACAGCAGCCGCGTGTCGTCGTCGAAGAGCACGAACCTCGCTTCGTGGATCGTGGCGATGGCCATGTGGTACTCACCGGGCCGGTAACCGGGATGGTCCTGAAGCGTCTGGAGGGCTTCCCGCAAGTCATCTCCATGGCCCGGCGTGACATGAAAGAAGAGACTGAACTCGCTCGTGGGGCCGACGCTGACCCCCGGCCGCGATCTCTGTGATGCCTCTGTCGCCATTCCATCCTCCTATCGATACACCGTCTCCAAGGGACCTGCAGTCAGTCCGGAGTGTTCCGCGGCTTGGGGTAACGAGCATCGTTCGATGTGGATGAGCAGCGCGTAAGGCGCACCGTTGACCCAGCGGCTTCGGTCTGCAACGGGTCACCCGGTCGCCCGACCGCCAGATCTCCTCGACCAGATCGCCCATGCCGGTCCGTCCGGTCTCCGTACCGAATCAGCGACACGGCGAGGCTGCACTTGCGGCGCTAATTTCCTCCGTTTGCGCCCGCTACTGCTCCATAAATGCTCCATCCTTGAGCCTGACGATCGGCTCGCCGGTGCGGCGGGTAGTTGCACCGTGACGCGGAGCCCTCCCGCGGCTCGGGCGGTGAGGGTGAGGGTTCCGTCGTGTGCTTGGGTGATGCTCTTGACGATTGCCAGGCCGAGGCCGACGCCGACGCCGAGGTCTGCGTGTTCGGTGCGTATGCGTTTGCCGCCGCGTTGAAACGGCTCGGCAAGCGTGTCAACTAATTGTGGGGTGAGCTTCTCGCCCGTGTTCTCGACGGTGAGCACCGCGATCTGGGGGTGAACGCTGGTGGTGACCCAGACGGTGCCGTGTTCGGGCAGGTTGTGGACGATCGCGTTGTGCACGAGGTTCGTAGCCATCTGTAGCAGCAGCGCGGGTGAGCCGATGGCGGGGGTGATATCGGCGGAGGTCTCGACGGTGAGGCCGCGTTTTTCTGCGAGGGGGAGGAGGGTTTCGGTGGCTTCTTCGGCTATGAGGGAGAGGTCGACGTGTTCTGGGGTGAAGGACCGTTGGTCGGCACGGCTGAGCTGGAGCAGTGCTTCGGTGAGGCCGATCGCTCGGGAGTTAACGGCGTAGAGACGGTCGACAAGCTCGCCGTTCCCACGGCTCGGATCGTTGCGGGCCACGTCGAGCAGCGTCTGCGTGACCGCCAGCGGCGTGCGCAGTTCGTGGGAGGCATTGGCTGCGAATCGCTGCTGTTCATCTGCGAATCGCTGCTGTTCGGCGACGTGTGCTTCGAGCCGGGCGAGCATGGTGTCGAAGGCGTCGGCGAGTTCGCGGAACTCATCTGTGCGGCCCTCTAGTTGGATCCGGTGGGAGAGCGATCCGTTCGCGGCCACGCGTGTGGCGTCGGTGATGCGAGTCAGGGGAGCGAGCATGCGGCCGGCGAGAAACCAGCCTCCTAGCAGGCCGAATACCAGCAGGAACGCCAACACGATGGCCGCGATCGAGCCGAAGCCGTGCAGGGGGTCGGAGCGGTCGAATAGGAACCACCACGAGGGATGCATGTGGGAGAGCACACCGTTGGGTATGTAGCGCAGAACGACCACCCAAACGGCCGCGAGCATCAGGACGCCTGCGAGCATGAGGAAGCCGGCGTAGCTGAGGGTGAGCTTCAGGCGAGCGCTCAACCCAGGGGCTCTATCCACGCTCTTCTCCCTCGTGCTCGGTGTCTGGGTCAGTGTCGATGCGGTACCCGACGCCGGCCACGGTGGCGATGATCCAGGGTTCGCCGAGCCGTTTGCGCAGTGCCGAGACCGTGATGCGCGGGGCGTTGGTGTACGGGTCGGCGTTCTCGTCCCATGCTCGCGCTAGGAGGTCTTCGGCGCTGACGATGCCGCCTTCAGCGGCGACGAGGACTTCGAGCACTGCGAACTGCTTCCTGGTCAGCGCGACGTAGCGGCCGTCGCGATAGACCTCGCGGCGGAAGGGATCCAGTCGGAGGCCGGCGAGCTCTCGCACCGGTGGCCTGTTGTGGGCGCGCCTGCGGTCGAGCGCCCTGAGCCGGAGCACGAGCTCTCGAAGTTCGAACGGCTTCGTGAGGTAGTCGTCGGCGCCGAGCCCGAAGCCGCTGGCCTTGTCGTCGAGACGGTCGGCAGCGGTCAGCATGAGGATCGGCATGCCGCTGCCGGAGGCGACGATGCGTTCGGCGATCTCGTCACCGGAAGGGCCGGGAATATCGCGGTCGAGGACAGCGATGTCGTAGGAGTAGACGCCCAGCAGCTCGAGGGCGGTGTTGCCGTCACCGGCGATGTCTGCCGCGATCGCTTCCAGGCGTAGGCCGTCACGGATGGCCTCCGCCATGTACAGCTCGTCCTCAACGAGCAACACACGCACGCTCCAGATGCTACGAGCTGGCGTGTTTCGTCGGCGTATCGAAAACCGCATACGTGCTGGCAACACGACGCCTCCCAGACTGGAGGCATGACCTACAGCGAACGAGCACGAACGACGACCCGTCGGATTCCCGGGATCCTTGTCGGCGGCCTTCTGGTCGTCATCGCGGCGATCGCCGCAGTCCTCGGCCACCAGTTGCTGACGTCCTCGTCCTCGACGGCCACACCACCCACCGACAGGCTTCCGAGTGAGCACCACGGCGCGCTTGGCAAAGCGCTGCGGAGCACGGCGTGGCCGGCATATGGCCAAGCCGCTGTCCAGATAGGACAGTCGCAGATCCAGGCCGGCCCGAACCAGCACGCGGCTGCGATCGCCAGCGTCGCGAAGGTGATGACGGCCTATCTCGTGCTCCGTGACCACCCGCTCCAGGTCGGCCAGGGCGGCCCGACGATCACGCTCACCGACGCCGATGTCGCCGACACCGACCGCCGGCGCGGACGGGACGAGTCGGTTGTGTCCATCGCCGCCGGAGAGC
>WNFX01013592.1_pt1 | contig 11062 bp, 14 predicted proteins | sample 5400111 | NCBI WGS metagenome assembly WNFX01 (sample SAMN13153363, study PRJNA577476) | soil metagenome | isolation source: 40 cm soil or saprolite under grassland replicate 1 | place: USA:California | collected 2016-06-15
TGAGTGGAAGGTCGGCAGATTTGGTGAGTTGGCGCCTGATCTCATCGATCGATTCGGCCGCTCGGGCGTAAACCTCTCCCGGCGGACCATCGTCGAGGTATGCATTCACGACGATCTTCAAACTGCGCAGCCGATGATCAAAAATCAGAACACTGTTGGTGAGCATGAAAAGCGTCTCGGGTAGATGCAGATAATCATGACGCGCCAATGGAACCTTCGGTTCGAAGAAGTTGATCGCCTCGTACCCGAGAAAGCCGACAACGCCACCTGCAAACCGTGGCAAGTCCGGAAGCGAGACGAATTGATAACGCATCATTAATTTGCGGACTTCATCGAGCGGGTCGGTTGCCGTTTCGAAACGCCGTTCATTCTTACGTTCGACAACTCGGATTTCGCGCCCGTAGCTTTGAATAACCGTCCGCGGCTCGATACCGGCGAACGAGAACCGTCCCGACACATCATTCTTTTCGGTCGATTCAAAGAGAAAACTGTAACCGCCGCGGTCAAGTTTCTTGAAGGCTGAAACGGGCGTTTCGCCGTCAGCGACGAACTCTGCGAAAACAGGGATAACGTTGCCGCGTTTCGCGAAGTGAGAAAATTCGTCCAGCGTTGGAGTTACCTGCGGTTTCATTCAATGTGCCGGGCGCGAAAGGAAGCTCGCGAGAATTTTTTTGCCGTCTCGCGTGAGGACGGATTCGGGGTGGAACTGCACTCCCTGCACTGCGAACTCGCGATGGCGCAGCGCCATGATCTCGCCGTCGTCGCCCTCGGCCGTGATCTCGAGAGATGCTGGGAAGGAACTTCGCTCGACGGCCAGCGAATGGTATCGGCCGGCTTCGAATGGCGTCGGCAAATCGGAGAAAAGCGCGCTTCCATTGTGCCTGACCATGGATGCTTTCCCGTGCATGAGCCGGGAAGCGCGGATTACCTTTCCACCATACGCTTCGGCGATGCACTGATGGCCGAGACAAACGCCCAGGATGGGAATCTCGGGCCCGAAGCGCAGAATCACTTCTTTGCTGATGCCCGCTTCACGCGGCGTGCATGGCCCGGGCGAAATGCAGATGTGATCGGGTGCTAACTCCGCAATTTCATCCAGCGCGATCTCATCGTTTCGTTTAATGAGCAGTTCACACCCAAGCTCGCCGAAATATTGCGCAAGGTTGTAGGTGAAGGAGTCGTAGTTATCGATCAGCAGGAGCATAGATTTATAATCTGCTTAGCGATCGGTTTTGCTTTGAAGTGTTGTCAGGAAGGCGATGACATAAGCTTGTGAATCGCGCGAACTTCCGAGTGGCGTGACCATGTAGGCGCTACCAGTGCCGTGGGATGGATCTACGATTACCGGCAAATGGGAAATACGACGAATCGCTGGCACGGACGCGAGATCGAGCGTGTTCCGGGTATGCTGCGCAAAAGTGCGAACACCTCGCTCGCACAGGATAACGTTGTAATTGCCCTCGGCCATGATGTACTCGGCCGCGAGCAACCATTCCTCGAGTGTTGCCGCCATTCCTCGCTTCAACAGAACCGGCAACTTCGACCGGCCCGCCCTCTTCAAAAGCGAAAAGTTCTGCATGTTGCGAGCGCCAATCTGAATGACATCGCCGTAGTGTTCGATAAGATCGATATTAGACTCGTCGACCGCCTCTGTGACGATCTTTAGGCCGAATGCTTCGCGGATTTCGGCCATGATTTCCCAACCTTTTTCGCCCAAACCCTGAAATGTGTAAGGCGATGTCCGTGGCTTCCACACGCCGCCGCGGAAGAAACGCGCACCGCTCTGGTGCACTGCTTCTGCCACAGCGAACGCCTGCTCGCGATTCTCAATCGCACACGGCCCCGCGATAATTGCGAGTTCGCCATCGCCGATGGCAGCGTCGCCAACCTGCACAATTGTTTTCTCCGGACGCAAATCGAGCGTGATCAATTTGTACGGCTTGGTGACGCGAATGACTTCCGCGACACCGGGGAGGTCGTCAAAACGCCGGCTGTCGATTACCCCCTCGTTGCCGGTAATCCCAATGGCAGTCCGGGTCGGACCGGGCAGCGGATGCGCGCGGAATCCGATTGCCTGAACCACTTCAACCACCGCGTCGATCTCGCGCGCTGTGGCGTTGGCTTTCATTACAATCAACATATTGGTACAACCCTACTTTATCTGAGGTGTCCCGGAGGTTGGTATGCTCCGGTTGCTACGCTGGCTGTCGTTGATCGAGTCAGCGTAAAAAGCTGCGCTTCACCACGTGCTCTGAAATAATTCCCGTGTCATTGGCGCGCCCTTAAAACGATTTCCCACCCGCGTCGATATGCCGCTGCGTCGCACACGTAAGTCTTGCCCTCTTCTTCGCGTGCAGCCCCGGCAACCGGCTTCTCGTCCGGCTCAGCTGTGAATTCGACTGCGGGCATGATCAGAACGTACCGCTTCCGAGCGAAGTGGTCAATGTTTCCGGTTTTTCATCCAGCCAACGAAGCAACTCTTTCTCGATATTCTCGATTGGAATGCCTTCGCCGCGATCGAGTTCAACCCGGTCGCGAACCACGACGAATTCAATTTAGCGAGCGACTCAATTCGTCCGCTGCCATTCGACGAACTTGTATGGGTGGGTTCGGAGACGGAGGGCGTCGTATTCTTTTTGTTTGGCGGCTTTGACCGGTAGATGGAAAACGCGGACTCTCTTATTCTTTATCGAGATTAAAGCGGTGCAAAATGCGATGAGCGAACGGGGCTATGATCACGGACGCTATTCCGATAAAAGCCAATCCGGAAAACAAAGCATAACAGGAGCAAATATTTTGGCCGACGACGAATGGAGAGTATCCACGGGTCCCATTCCGCCCAAAATCATTGAAGCATTCAGGAGTGAATCAATCCAATTCAACTTTCCTAGAAAGTGATACCCTAGTACTCCTATTCCCAAGCCTACGGCGAGGAAAAGAAGCGCGAGGGCGAAATGACGAATTACTCGCTTTGTGAATTTAGCCCGACTGAGGAGAGGCTGCTTTCGATGTTCGTACATGAGGCGTTTAATAAGCGTTTGCTACGAAAAATGCGAGCGACTGCCCGCCGCGACGAGGACGCGTTATTCCAGCACTTCTACCGAATCGCCTTTGTGCAGCATGCCTTCCACCAGCACGGCACCGTAAACACCGGCCATGCCATCGTGAGCTTGCGCTACTTTCTTTAATATCGCGGGCTCTTTTTCTCCGGTATCGGGATCGAGCGTAACCACCATGCAGCGCGCGTCGCGCTCCAGAACCGAGACAACCACCTTCGGCCCGATTCGCAGGGAGCGGCCGACAAACTCATTCTCGGCGAAACCGCCGGCCGACGCTAAGTCCACATAGACGTTTGCCCGAAACCGGCGCTTATCGATTGGCGTCCCTGTCTCTTCCGTCAATTGCCGCGCCGATTGCAAACTAAAGATCGATACAGGACGGCAATCGGTCATGGCCCGCTCTGATCGCATCAGTGTGAGCTGATGCTTTTCGTCAATATCGGCCCGGAGCGCGTCGATTAGAGCGGGATCATCAATCGCGAGCGTTTCGTCGGCTGGCGTCTTAACATCGACCATTAACTCTGAAAAGTCGGCCGAGAGGGGATTCGCGCCCATGTTCTCCGCTTCGGTCAAGTTGATCGGCCGCGCTGCTTTGTCCGGATGGCGGAAGCGCGGACGATATTGCAGAAGTCTTCGCTGCTCGCGGGCTGTCAGATAGGGGAATCCCTTGGGGCTCGCCGAACTTCTGAAGGCGAACAAGCGATCGCCATAAATTCCTGAAAAGCCTGCAAAAACTTCATCCAGCTCTTCGCCACGCATGCTTTTGACGGGGTAACGCCAAAGGCTGTCCACTTTTCCGATGACGCTCATGTCTAATTTCTTTCTTGGATATGGGTGGCAGTCGATCCGATTACGATTTGCCAATTACGATGTCGCCGTAGGTGCTGTTGACGATTGCTTTCAACTCCGCTTGTTCCGCGGCAGGTACACTGAATTTATCAAGCGCCTGCTGCACGTCATCCATGAAAGCATCCCATTCCTTAGGCGTGATGTTCAGGTGGTCGTGAGACTCGCGCATCGGGCGTCCCGTATATTTCTGCGGGCCGCCCGCGGCCCAGCCTCGACCACGGTCGCGATGCTGTAAATTCCGCCGAGGCGTTCATAGAGGGAAGGTTGATTTGCTTGTGTTGGCATGGGTGGATCCGTGGTTGCGGTTTAGTGGTTCATGGTCAAGGGAATGATTACTGGCTTCGGTCGGCACGGCGCATTAGCGCGTTCGCCGGCAAGGTCGGGTCAAGAACCTTGCGCGCACTCTCGACACCCGCGACCGGCAGGGAAGCAGCGTCGATCAGCCCGATCTGAGCCAGCACTGATGCCTGGTCCCAATAAATGTGCTCGTGCGCTAACTTACCTTCTCTAAATCGAACGATAGCCACTAGCGGAACCTCCACCCGCTTTCCCGTCGGAGCAACCCCCGGCAACATCCAATCCATCCGAATGCTGTGAGTGAACTTGAACACCATCTCGTCCACCAATTGATCCTCCCCGATCGTTCGCGAGACGGGAGTCATTTCCGTATCCGGAGGCATCTGAGGAATGAAACGTTTCGAGTAGAACTCGCGCAATTCGTCCCGGCCAACGCCCCGGTCAACACTGGAATGTGATTTACATAAGCGTCTTCGACCATCGTGGCGAGCGTGTCCTCGGTGTTGCGAGTGGAGAATTCATACCGCACATGCTCTTCCCAGAGTTGTCGCAGCGTTTCCTGGGCCGGGCTAAGATTCGCATCTGTCTGCTCGAGTTTGGCCATGATATTTTTCTGTTCGGTTTCTGATCTCTCGTGACGCCTCGTAAGTTCGTGACGCCCGATAACAACATAGGTACGTTCGCATTTTAAACGAACGTTTTCGTCTTCCGCGCGTCGGCTTAGATTGGGCGCGCCGAAGTTCCTCTTCCACCCTGATCGCATTGATCAAATTGCTCCGGCAGCTGCCGGACGGATAGGAGTAAGAGCCGCTGGAAAAACAAAACCAACGAGCAAAAAAGGAAGCCTCCTGCGCGCCAAAGCGCTCCGGCGGCGGCGCGAGGAAGCGTCCCCGAAGCTAACCCTCAACCCAAATTTATTGAACCAATGACCTAAACCACCCACCTACACCCTCGCCCGCCACACTTGACACCCTACATAGGGGTTAGATGCTTCATTCTTGTAAGGTGTCGTGCACGATCTTGGAGACATCGTCGCATGGATCGATTTTCTCAAGTAAGCGAACGACTCGCTCTACGATCTTTGGTGCACTGGCTGCGCATTTCGAGATGGTCGGTTCCTGCTGCATCGATCGCTTGAACATCCTGTCCGCGTCCTTCCGAGACGCGATATCTCCCACACGCGCCTTAGCGTAGACCAAGTCATTTCTAGTGGCTATCAGTTCGCGAAGCGAGCTCATAGCCGAATCAGACTCCTCCAGCGCCTTACCGGTAACTAGCTTCGGGATGACGAGCCACTTAGCAAGGAGGCTAAGTCTGTCGAGGTGCTTCACGAAGAATTCGTGGCTTAGGCGCCGCAACGCATATCGATAGATCGCGTGCTCAAGCGCGGTAACCGCGAACACGACTGCAATTATCGAGGACGTTCTCGCATCGCCGATGAGGTTGGAGAGTTCAATCTTCTGCTTCTTGGTCAGGCGCTTGCCCTTGGTTCGTTTCCGCAGTCGCTTTATTTGGGCCTCACAATCGGTGGCGTAAAACGAATTGAAGGATACGATGGCGAAAAACGGGTAAATCGACTCAATGATGAGCGTTTGCTGAGCGGCTCGCGTAGGCTTTCGCATCTAACGAGTTCAAGCTCAGCCACGGCTCAGGAAAACGCGAGCGGCAGCTCTAGCGAGTGCACCAATCACGCTGCGCATCCGAGAAAACAACGCCATCTGAGCCGTCGGCTGCAGCACCTGGTTAGACGAATTGGGTCCAATCTTCGGGGATGACGCTGGAATACCGTCGCAGCAGTCGGGATGAACTTGCTGCAGCGTCTGATAGAACCGCTCCTTGTAGCCTCGGTCAAGATGCCAGTAAATGTCTTCGGCGTCGAACTGGCGAGTAATCGCGAGAATCTTGTCTTTGGTGAGATGTGCCGAATTGTGGATGACTTTCGAGCGGACGTAGCCGCGAAGGCTGCGATCCAAGAATTGCTCACGCTCTTCGGGATATTGGTGCGGAAACAACAGCCCTCTATCCTGATACCAGCTGCCGGAAAGGTTGTAGTCGTGCCCCAAGTTGCGAGATGGGTGAGTTTTAAGGGTGTCAAATGCCGCCTCGACTTCAGTTCGGTTCATGCTCTCGGCGCCGGGGACTTTCATGTACAAGAGGAAGGCGATCTGATAGGGCGTTGGCGGACGGTCTGACACGTGGTTTTCGCCTAACGAGACACAAGATAAGCGACCGCGCCCGAGAGCGCGCGTGGCTGGCAGCTGGACAAACTAACTACACCAAAGCTACGCATCGGAGCAGGGCGCGGTTCGCTGCATCGCCTGGTTAGGCGTCTGGTCTGTTGGGCAGAGGAACGGTGGTGAGTAAGACGTAGCTACAAGAAGAAGTGGCTTCTCGCCGAACAGACACGAGATCGAACGCCAACCGAGCGATTTAAGCTTGTTAGCGGCAACACGATGAGGCTCGTTGAAACCTGCGTGAGGCCGAGTGACATAGACGAGCAAGTCGAGATCGGACTTGACCCTGGGAGAGTACTTAGACGTCGCGGCAATCTCGAAAAGAAGCTTCGAAACATCGGCAAGAACGATATCGCGTGCTGTGACCGGGCCGACAAGGTCCCGAACAGTGGTCGCTTTCTGCTCGCGCTGAAGTGACTGTTTAATTTCCGCGTGCCTGCGCTGCGCAGGGTCGGAAATCTCTTTGATCTGAAAACGGGCTGACCGGAAAGTCACGTCGACAGGGCTGTCTCCTACTTCTGAGTTAAGCTCGCGGTCGAAGAACTTCAGGCCGAGACGCATCAGAAACTCGTGCACAACCCAACGCTCACGCTCAGGCTTCGCCGCGCAAGAGAAGAAGCGCACTTCCTCTTCGCGCGCTCGACGTACTGAGTCGATGACTTCCTGTTCGGCTGTATCGGTATTTGTTGAATTCACGACTGGCGGTCAAGTCGCCTACCGAGAACAAGATCAGCTACAGGCGGAGCGCGGCGCGGTAGCTGCGCGGCGGGTCTGCGGGGAGCAGCTACCGTGACGCGCGCGGAGCCTGTTAGCTGCATCGCATGGTTAGGCGACATGGTTGAATTCATGTAGGACGGCCATAAAAAAGTCTGCATCAAGATAGTCAGCGAAGACATGGTGCGCTCCCTCGGCATAAAGCCTCTCAACTCTGGCTGGTTCGTGCGAAATGCCAATGAAGCGGAAGCCGAGATTGCGCGCTGCGCGTGCGTCCCAGACGCCGTCTCCAACATATATGACGGCATCAAATGAGTCTCGGGAACGAGACTGTGCCGCTCTAACCAGTGACGCTTGCATGATAGCTTCGCGTGCGTGGGCATCATCCGAAAACGCCGCTGGAATCTGCGGGAAATCTAAACCGGTGCTTGCAAGCTTGAATCGGCCGGAACACTCCCACGCGCCGCTGGCGAGCGAAACAGCAAGAGCAGAACTGCTGGTGAGACTGCTAAGGAAATCCCGCGCACCTGCAATCGGATTGAACGGCTGGACGACAGTTGCGGCGGTGAGTAGCGATACAAAATGAGTCTGAAAAGTAGAAATCTCGGTTGGTAGTGGCGAGCGTCCGAGCCGTAGCTGGAATAACGCCTCCAGAATGCCTGAGTCGCTGCAATGCGGATAGCTCGCCCAATCCGTGTTGATGCCGGTAAAGCCAAATACCTCTCGCAGAGCTTGGACAAAGCACGCTTCGTCGGCTTGGTAGGTCTGTGTGAGAGTGCCATCTATGTCAAACATCACGAGTTTCATGGAAAAGTGCGAATGTCGCCTAACGAGAATTCGGCCCAATTTTTGGGTCTTTCAAGAGAAAGACGGAAATTTTGGGTCTAATCAGGTTTTGTTGCTTCGAGCACATCGTAGTGCGCCGGGAATTCGTACGGATCCGCTTTCGCCAACCAGCCTTCGCGTAAAGCTACGGCGAGTCGAGAGGCTACGGCGTGACAAGTGCGGCCGCGGTGTTCGCGGTTAAACGTCATAGTACATGCTGAATTCAAAGGGGTGCGGGCGGAGACGCAGCGCGTCGTATTCTTTTTGTTTCATGTCGATCCAGTTTGCGATGAAGTCTTCGTTGAAGACGTCGCCGCGCAGCAGGAAGGAGTGATCGGCCTGGAGCGCTTCGATCGCGCCGCGGAGTGAATCGGGGACGCTGGCGACTTGCGCGAGTTCTTCCGGCGGCAGTTCGTACAGATTTTTGTCGAGCGGATCGCCGGGATCAATGCGGTTCTGGATTCCATCGAGGCCGGCGAGCAGCATGGCCGAAAACGCGAGGTATGGATTTGCCGCGGAATCAGGCGTGCGAAACTCGATTCGCTTCGCTTTCGGACTGGCCGAATAAGTCGGGATGCGAACTGCGGCGGAGCGATTTCGCGCTGAATAGGCCAGGTTGACCGGCGCTTCGAATCCTGGGACAAGGCGTTTAAAACTGTTCGTAGTTGGATTCGTGATGCAGGTGAGCGCGGGCGCGTGCTTCAAAATCCCGCCGATGAAGAAGACACACATCTCACTCAATCCCGCGTAACCGTTCCCGGCAAACAACGGTTTGCCATCTTTCCATAGGGAAATGTGGGTGTGCATGCCCGAGCCGTTATCGGCAAAGAGTGGCTTCGGCATGAAAGTCACCGTCTTATTGTGTTTTCTGGCGACGTTGCGAATGATGTATTTGTAATACTGCATCGAATCGCCCATCACTTTGAGCGGCGCGAACCGGACATCGATCTCGGCCTGGCCGGCGGTGGCGACTTCATGGTGCTGTTTGTCGATCGGGACACCGGCTTTCTCCAGCTCAAGCGCCATCTCGTTGCGGATGTCTTGCAGAGTGTCCATAGGAGGAACAGGGAAATAACCTTCTTTCGCGCGAATTTTGTAACCAAGATTTGGAAACTCCTCGCGTGCGCTGTTCCAATGGCCTTCGGCGCTATCGATCTGATGAAATGACGAATTCGCGGTGTAGCCGAAGCGCACGTCATCGAAAATGAAAAACTCAGCCTCCGGCCCGAAGAACGCCGTATCGGCAATGCCAGTGCTCTGTAAATAGGCTTCCGCTTTTTGCGCGATGCCGCGGGGGTCGCGATCGTATGGCTCGCGTGTGATCGGATCGACAATCGTGCAAATCAAACTCAGCGTCGGTTCGGCGTTAAAGATGTCGATCCACGCGGTCGTCGGGTCGGGAATGACGAGCATGTCCGACGCATTAATCACTTTCCAGCCGCGGATGCTCGAGCCGTCGAAGCCGAGTCCTTCCGTAAAAAGATCGTCGCTGTATTCGGTGAGCGTGGTGGTGAAATGCTGCCAAGTGCCCGGCAGATCGGTGAATTTGAAGTCCACGAGCTTCACGCCGTGGTCTTTAATTATTTTGCTGACGTCGGATGGAGTTTTGTCTTTGGCCATTTGCTTCGTTGAAGGGTTGAATAGTTTACAAAGTTACAAAGGTTACGTCGTTAAATCATCTAAATCATCAAACTGCCGAACCGCTTGAACGTTGTAACGGTTCAACGATTCAACGAACAGCGCGCCAGCGTTAAACCGCTTTCTCGCCGATTTCTTCCGTGCGGATGCGCACCGCGTGTTCCACTGGAAGGACGAAAACTTTTCCATCCCCGATCTTGCCGGTCTTGGCCGCGGCCACCACCACGCTCACCGCTTTCTCCACCATATCGTCGGCGAGAACGACTTCCACTTTCACTTTTGGCAAGAAATCCACTGTGTATTCACTGCCACGATAAATCTCGGTGTGGCCTTTTTGCCGGCCGAATCCCTTTACTTCCGTGACGGTCATCCCTTCGATGCCAAGTTCGGCCAGCGCCTCCTTGACCTCCTCGAGCTTGAACGGTTTGATGATCGCTTCCAGTTTTTTCATGTCGATGTAAACTCGGCATCGCGCCGTGCTTTGCAATCCAAAGCTGAGCGCAGCACGCGCTCTCATAGCAACACTGCGATGCCGATGCAAGCATCGTTTTTTTCGTTGAAGCGATGAAGCGTTAAAGGGTTGAAGCGGGGCTGGCGCTGTGTCGCTTCAACGCTTCATCGTTTCAACGCTCCCGTTTCTTGCCGGATTTATTGCCGCACCTATAGTGCAGCAATGCCCGGCGATTCTTTCGTTCATCTACACCTGCACACCGAGTATTCGCTGCTCGACGGCGCGATCCGAATGAAAGAGCTGATGAAAAAAGCAGCCGAATTCAAGATGCCGGCGGTCGCAATCACCGATCACGGCAATTTGTTTGGCGCGATTGAATTTTACCAGGAGGCGACCCGTGCCGGGATCAAACCGATCATCGGATGTGAGGCCTACATCGCGCCCGGATCGCATAAAGATCGGCCTGGCTCGCGCCGCGATGCGGCATATCACTTCACCCTCATGGCGGAAAATGAGAGTGGCTATCGCAACCTGGTGAAATTGCTGACGGCAGCGCATCTCGACGGTTTTCATTACGTGCCGAGGATCGACAAACAGCTTCTGTCTGCGCATTCAGCGGGCCTGATTGGACTAAGCGGTTGTCTCGCGGGCGAAATCAACAGCGCGATTCAGGGAAACAACGTTGAGAAGGCGAAACAGAGCGCGGCCGAATATCGCGACATCCTCGGCACGGAAAATTTCTTCATGGAATTGCACGACCACGGGATGGAGGCGCAACACAAGTGCAATGGAGTGTTGCCGCAAATTGCGCGTGACCTTGGCATCGGATTGGTTGCTGCAAACGACGTCCATTTTCTGCGCCGAAGCGATCACGAAGCGCACGATGTCATGTTGTGCATCGGCACCGGCAAAATGGTGCAGGACGAAAACCGCATGCGGTACGTGCCGGAGTTGTATTTCAAATCGCCAGCCGAAATGCGTGAGGTATTTCGCGA
>WNFX01006565.1_pt1 | contig 11061 bp, 11 predicted proteins | sample 5400111 | NCBI WGS metagenome assembly WNFX01 (sample SAMN13153363, study PRJNA577476) | soil metagenome | isolation source: 40 cm soil or saprolite under grassland replicate 1 | place: USA:California | collected 2016-06-15
CCACCCAAACCTGGTCCTGCGCCGCCGTGATGGTGGGCTGGTCGACGAAGCGGAACAGCCCGCGGTTATCCCCGCCCGACTTCTTGGCGGGCAGGTTGGCCTGGGAGATGTTGGCGATCACGTGGAAGGTCAGGCCGCCGTCGAAGCTGACGCCCTCGAACATCCCCGCCGTCAGCCCCGCCTCGCCATGGCCCACGTTGGTCACCGTCACGATGTTGTCGGGGTTGACCGGGTTGACGGCGATCGCCTCTTCGGACTCGTTCAGATGCCGCTGGCTGATGTCCACGTTGGCCGGCGCCGCGGCCGCGGCCCGCTGCCCGGCGTGGGCCGGAGTTGGGCTTCCCACGCTGACCAGGGCACCCGTGGCCGTGGGCGCCGCGCCTGCTGCCTGAGCCGCCGGCGCTATAGCCCCCAGCGCACACAAGACGCCGCCCGCCGCGGCCAGCATGAGCAATCGCAGCCCCTTCAGCCCGCTCATTGTGCCTCCCTCGAAGGTCTGCCGTTCGTTCGCGCGATCGTCAATGACGGGGGGCGGGGGCGCAAAGCCGAGGGCAGGCCATGATCGATGAGGACACTGGGCGCCAATTCCCCCAGGATCCTCCTGGTCTAGGCAAGAAAGAGTCTTGCAACGGTTCGCCCAATATGCAACCAGTGAGCCCGACTCATTAACATTAAACACACGTGCGGAGATCGGCGAGCAATGCCCCGCTTAGTAGCCCGCGCCGAAGCCGCTGCGCGGCACCGTGGCCAGCACCTGCTGCTGGTAGTAGACCGGGCCGCCTTCGTCTGCGGTCACCGTTGAGGGGTAGTGAGTCGAGACCGTGAGCGCGTAGATGTTGTGCGCGGAGACCGCGAGCCCGAAGTAGTCGCCGATGAACCCGCTGCCCCTTCGGCAGGGATCGGTGGCTCCGGCGCATGGGTATTGCGAGAGGCCGCCGAGGTGCTGTCCCGGCTGCTCCGGATCCCAGGTGAACTTCGAGATCCGCACGTTCGCCCCGGCCGGCACAGCCCCGCTGCCGCTGTCCTTGTAGGCCTGCAGCGAGGTGTCGATGCAGAAGTTCGTGCGCCCGACGTCGGCAGGCAGGACGCTCGGGTCGTTCGGGCAGGCCTGGCGCCGGTCGTAGAACGCGACGGCGACCGCGCCGCCCGGGCCGGCCGCGACCGACGGCTGGAACTGGTCGGTCGGCGCGCCCGGCGCGTCGGTGTTGTCGTTGACCCTGGCCGGCGTCGTCCAGGTGGCGCCGCCGTCGGTGGACTGCGTGAACTTCACGTCGGCCTGGCCGGCGACCGGATCCCAGTCCTCGTAGGTGAGGTAGAGGTGGCCGGGATAGGTGGGGCTGGCGGCGAAGTTCTCGACGATGCCGCTGCGGAAGCGCGTGTTCGCGTATACCTCGCCCGGCGGGATGGTCGCGGTCGTGACCGGGACGAACGCGCTGAACGTGCGGCCGTCATCGGTCGAGCGCGCGACGTAAATCGTATGCGCGCCGCCGTTTGGCGGGAACGATACGACGGAGACGTAGAGGTTGCCCGCCGCGTCGATCTCCGGGTAGACGTAGGTGACGCCGGGGCCGACATCGGACGGCGCGCTGATCGTGACCGCCTTGGCGAAGGTCTGGCCGCGGTCGCGGGAGACCGCAATCCGCACCTTGATCGACTGGCCATTGAATACCGCCCAGGCCGCGTAGACGTGATCCTGGAACCTGTTGCCAACGATGTGGTTGACAGCCACCCACTGCTTGTCCTCGACGTGGCCAAGCTGCAGCGCCGAGGCATTGTTCGGCGGCTCGAGCGGCACGCCACCGTTGCCCTTCACCCAGTGGCGGCCCATGTCGTCGCTATAAGACATGTCGATCTCGCCGTCCGGATGGAGCCTGGTCGCGTCGAAGAACGAGTTGAACGGCAGCACCGTCTGGTAGACCCGGCCCTGGGTGTCGAAGTCCGCATTGGGGTCGGTCGCGTCGGTCCAGCTCGGCGGCATGTCCTGGGTGCCGGTCGAGACGCAGTCGTAGCCCTGGACCTGGTTGTTGCCCGACGGCGTCCCGCCCAGGATCTGGTACGCGCCGAGGTAGAACATGTAGAAGGTCGAGTACTTGTCGAAGAAGAACTTCGACGTGCCGACCAGGTCCTCGGTACCAGGCTTGACCGCGAGCCACGACTCGGAGTGGTTCGCGTTGAACGGACCCAGGCCGCAGGTCCCCGCCACCGGGACCCGCGAGCCTGGAGGAACCGGGTAGCCGCCGCCGGTCGTCGGGGAACTGGCGACCACGTTCGTGAACGGCACGCTCGAAACCCATGCGGAACCGGACGGGGTGGCAGATGCCCCGCCAGCCGTCAAGGAAAGCGGCGCCGCAAACAACACCGCCATGGCCGCCGTGTGAAGTCGCTTCATGTCCCCTCCCGCTCCGTGAGGACGGCCCCGCACCGCGGGCTCCGCCGCCAACATCCCCAGCCTGTCCCTGCCACGGGAACAGCACAATAGGTGCAGCCTGGCCTCCCGCTTTCGGCACGCTCCCAGCCCCGACACACCGAGCGTCGTTCCGTTCGTGCGACCGTTTGGCAGCTCTTCGGATCCATCCATGAGCGGGTGGCCAGCGGCAGGGCCTGAGCCCGAGACGGCGAGCAGGATGCGGAGCCGGTAGTGCTCGAAGGTGCGGAAGCCGTGGGCACAGTCGTCGCGTCTTCTCGATGAGCAGGTCGACCGCCTTGGTGCCGCCGTAGGCGTGTGAACCACCGTCGCCGCCGCGCTCACCAGCCCCGAGCACGTGTCCGCCGTAGCCTGAGGCACACTGAGACACGCGGCTTGGGGAGCCGCACATGGTCTGAGCAGTTCACGATCGCATCCGACCCGGCGCCGCGATAGCCCGCGGCGGTGCACAGCCGAACGGCCGCGTCGCACAACGCCTGCTCGCCGACCTGGTCAAGCGGCGTGCAGGCCGACTGAATGATGACCTTCTGGTTCACCGTGCCGTGGGGCCACGGGAACGCCGACGCTCTCGGCAAGTTGCCAGGCACATGCCTGATCGCCAAGGAGCCGAATGACATCACTGCCCGGGCCGATGACCGTCATGCCCGCGCGCTCGCACAACCGGGCGAGCTCCGGCGGCTCGGCAACGAACTCCCAGCCCGCCCAGACAGCGTCAGCACGCGCCGCCGTCAGCGCCGCCATCAGCGGTTCAGGGTCAAGGCAGGCGCGTTCGTGGTGGCTGCCAGCGCCGGCGGAGGTCGGCGGGCTGAGCGGCATGGCCTCGCTGGCCTCCCGGACGAAACCACGATGCCGCGTCCGGCTGCGTGTACAAGGCGATCGTGGTGATGCGTTCGCGAAAGTCCCGGTTCAGCTCCGCGACCGCGGATACGCAGCGCATGGCCGGTTCCCCACGGTCGATGATGGCGAGCCTGTGAATCGCTGTCACGTTGGCTCCTCAGATCGCATGTGGGCGCGTCAGCCGCGCTCGCATCACCTACAGGGCGCCACGGGCCGTGCTGGACGGGAGCCCTAGGGCAGCTCAGAGGCCGCGCGGCTAGAGCAGCACCACCGTGAATGAATAGACCGCTTCGTCGGTGGTTCTCTCGGTGTCGAAGAAATAGGTCGGCCCATGGGGTGGAGCCAGTTTCTTGACATAGGCGAGCCGGAACGTCGACGAACGTGCTGGCTGACCTAACGGCGCCCAGTTCAGCGTGACTTCGCCCGAATTGAGATCGATATGCGCCTCGAGTGGGAAGTTGACCGGGCTGCCACCACCAAAATCCAGGAGATAGGCGTGACCTCCCTGGCTGTCCAGCGAACCCCGAGTCCCCCCAGGGGTGAACCGGCTGATATCCGCCCCCCCATAGAACGAGCCTTCGCCAATCGGACCGGTGAGCCGCGTAATGAGGAAGTTCGCTCCCTCGCCCGTGCCGGACCTGACCCAGTCGCTGATGGCGTGCAGCGCATGATCCAGGTTGACCTGTTCCTTCTTGAGGTGGATATGCGCCAGTACCTCGATATCTTCCTGAAGATCCTTGGGCTCCATCTTCTTTCCCTCCTTAAACGGGCGTTCGCGCTTATAGCCGTATCGGCATCGACCCACAGCCCGTGGGGCGGCCCACCATGTGGCCCGAGCGGGCGGCATGTGTCGCCGACCGTCGGCGAGTAAACGATTGGCACCATCTCTTTGAGGTGGTCAGGGAACCACCGGTGGAACGGCGTCTTGTTAGGGTCATGCAACGCCGCCGACCCCACGTATTTCTCCGGGTTATCCTGCTTGAGGCGGAAGTGCTCAAGCTCGAGTGCAACCTGCTGCTCGATCGCCGCAGTCCGCCGTGGCAGCGGGCCATGCAGGCCAGCGCATCTCGCTTCGTACATGCGAACGGCGCGCCCTTGTTCAGTGGCGGCTGATCAAGGAACTCTGCACCGCGCAGGCGAGCGCCCATGAACTCACGGTGAAAGCTGGGGCCGGTCAGTGCACTGGCCGTTCGGCCCGAATCGGCGGGACGTTGGCCAGTCCGCTCGTCACCTTGCCGGGCCGGCATGCACGGGGTTGCCAGGCCACGACCTGGGCCACGGCGCGACCAGCCTTTTCGTAACAGAGCGTTACTAGCGCGTCCGGACAGGAAAGCAGGGTCAGACGGCAAGCTTAGACAGACGTCGCCTGCCGCTGCGCGGCAGCCTCCGTTGCGAGCGACCACCCGAAAGCGCCGAGCCCAACCACATGGAACTCAGCCGTCGCACGCACGACATCGCCAACGTTGTGTGTGACGGCGTTCGACACAAGGACCCGTTGGTCGGCGTTCAGCAGGAGACACGTACCCTTGGCGTCGGCCAGCCATGGGGCGAAAATTCGTTCGAGGTCGGCGACGAGCAGGTCCGTGGCCGCTACTCCAAGGAAGCGCCCCTCGCGGAGGATCGGCACGGATACAGTGACGAGATAGTCGTCCACGCCGCCGTAGTCGACGTAGGGGCCGGTGGCCCACGGGAGGAGATCCTTGCGTGGGTGTGCGATGAACTCACGCGACTCGTAGTCGTAGAAGTCGTCACGGTGAGGATCCATCACGTGGCGAGTATCCCGCTCGAGATTGCCTGTCTCCGTGTGGTGCCACCAGTCCAGCCAGTAGGCGTGTCCCGGGACAACGCCGACTTCTGCGATAACGCCAAGCCCGTGGGTCGCTGGCTCGATCTGGTCTAGCCGCGCAAACAGGGACCGGGCGACGCGTTGCTGGATTGCGGCAGGGCGGTCGCCTGACGCGAGCGGTTCCGCGGCGTCTCTCGCGATCAGGTTGAGCTGTTGGACGATGTGCTCAGCGAAGCGGCGGATCTCGAGCACGAACGTCTGATGCTCGACCAGGCCCGTTGCCACGGGTGCCGATCGGTGCTGCGCCGCTATCAGCTCGAGGCGAAGCCGTACCAGCTCTTTGATTACGGCCGTGACATGCCGCTCAGCGGCGACATGCGCGGCTTCGGGCTGCTGGTTGCGGACTGCGCCGGTGAGGGCGCGCAGGGCTCGCGCGCTGTCCCGCCGGCGCAGCGGATCGCTCAGGATAAGGCCGGCCAGCCAGTCGAACTCTTCGTGCATGCTGAATTCGGCTCTGCTGAGGCGGGCCGACTGAGCCGCGGCGGCGAGCTCGACGTGATACCGCGCGTAGGCGCGCCGGGCTTGTTCATTGTCTTCCGCCGTCGCCACTTGCTCCGCGTACAGCGACAGCCGCTCGACATTCGACTGAGCGGCTCGCTGCGCGGCGAGAGCTGCGGCGGTCGACGTCAGCATCTGGCGCCAGTCACCGAGGTCGCGCAGTTCCGCCGAGGAGAGCCGGATCAATTCGTCTTTCGCCAGGGGTAGCGGCTCGGCGGGCCGTCGTACGAAACTGCCGCCGTTCTTGCCCGGTCGCGTGATGATCAGGCCGTCGTTTCTGAGAACGCTGAGCGCCTCCCGCAGTGAAAAGCTGCTCACCCCGAGCTCTTTGGCCAGGTCGGCTTCGCGAGGAAGCTTGTCGCCATCGGACAGCAGCCCCAGGCCGATCGCCGCGCGGAGCCGGCGAACCACGGCCGACGGCGCGTCGGACGCCCCAACCCTCCGGAACAGCAGCCGTCGTGTGGGCGCCGGCAGCGCTTCGGAGGCGTTGCCGACGCGGCGGGCGCTGCGCGGGTCGCCTGCAACCATCGTTATGTCCGCCTGTCCTCGGAACAGGTTCCCGGTTCCTGCAGGCGATCGTACTCCTGCAGCCCGAAAACGCTTGACTTCAAATATTTGTGAGCATAACGTATGCCCTGCTGCGGCCCCGGCAGGTGATCACGCGATGACCAGCATCCCGGTAGGCACAGCTGCTCGATCGGTGTCGGCTGCTCCGGTCAAGGGGGCTGTCCATGTCTGCGTCACCCCACGCCTCGCCAGACGGCCCGGCCGCCGGCCAGCACGCCCGCACAACCTGCGCCGCACGGGCGCACGCAGCGGCAGGTGGAGCACAGCAGCACCCGGGTTCGGAATTTTGTCGGGGGCGAGTGGCTGGACGCAGTCGACGGCGCGGTAATGACCGTCCTCAACCCTGCAACCGGCGAGATGATCGCTGAGGCGCCACGGGGGACGCAGGCCGACGTCGACCGGGCAGTCAAGGCGGCAGCAAAAGCTCTGCCCAGCTGGCTGGAGACCACCCCCAAGGAGCGGGCAGACATGCTGCTCAAGCTCGCTGATGCCGTGGAAGAGCATGCCGGCGAACTCGTGACGATGGAGTCTTTGAACGTGGGGAAGCCGCGTTCAGTGGGCGAGCCGGAGATCCCGTTCACCGCAGACAACCTGCGCTTTTTCGCCGGAGCAGCCCGTATCCCGGACGGCGCCGCCACGGGAGAGTATCTGCGGGGCTACACATCCATGCTCCGCCGGGAGCCTGTCGGCGTGGTCGGGCTCATCGCCCCGTGGAACTACCCCCTGATGATGGCCGCGTGGAAGCTCGGCCCGGCGCTTGCGGCCGGTAACGTCTGCGTCCTCAAGCCTGCCGAGCAGACGCCGCTCACCACGCTGAGGCTCGCCGAGCTGGCCCAGGAGATCTTCCCGCCCGGCGTTCTTAACGTGATCACCGGCGATGGCGACCCGGTCGGCGTGCAATGGTCAATCATCCCGGCATCGGGATGATCTCCTTGACCGGGGATGTGGCAACGGGGAAGGAGGTCGCCCGGGCGGCGGCGGCCACCCTCAAACGCGTTCACCTCGAGCTGGGCGGAAAGGCGCCGGTGCTCGTCTTCCCCGACGCCGACCTCGCCGAGGTGGCCGCGGCGATCAAGGTTGCCGGATTCTGGAACTCCGGGCAGGAGTGCGCGGCGGCCTGCAGGATCATGGCCGCCGACGCCATCTACGACGACCTGGTGGCCAGGCTGGTGCCGGCGGTGGAGTCGATTCAGGTCGGGAACCCCACCTGCCACGCAAGATCGAAGAGGGACGGCTGGACGACATCAGAGAATGCATCGGCAACAACATCTGCGCGGGACGAGTCATGCAGGGCGCGCTGATCGTCTGCACGCAGAACGCCACCGCCGGCGAGGAATACCGCCGCGGCTGGCACCCCGAACGGTTCAGCCGGGCGAAGAACGCAGACAGCAACGTGCTCATCATCGGCGCCGGCCCGGCGGGCATGGAGTGCGCCGTGACCCTGGGCAAGCGCGGCCTGCAGCGGGTTCACCTTGTGGACGCTGCGGACGAGATGGGCGGCAGCTTGCGCTGGATCCCGGAACTGCCCGGCCTCGGAGAGTGGTCCCGGGTGGTGGGCTACCGCCAGATCCAGATCAGCAAGCTCCCCAGCGTGGAGTTCATCCCCGCCACCACCATGGATGCCAAGTCCACCAGGGAATACGGCGCCGACATCGTGATCGTCGCAACAGGCTCGGGCTGGACGGCGGACGGCATGAACGGGGTCACCCACGAAACCATCCCCGGAGCCGACGGCTCCCTGCCCCACGTGCTCACGCCGGAGCAGGTAATGGTGGAAGGCAAGCAGCCCGCAGGCGACCGGGTGCTCGTCTATGACACAGACGGCTACTACATGGGCGTCAGCCTTGCGGAGAAGTTCAGGCGTGAAGGGCGGGACGTGACGCTCGTCACCCCGCACAGCCAGATCGCCCCCTACATGTTCTTCACCCTCGAGGGCTGGCAGATGAACCGCCTGCTCCACAAGCTGGGCGTGCGGCTGATCTCCGAACACATGATCACCAAGATCGAAGCCGGAAGAGCATCTGGCTGCCACGTCTTCGCCACCGGCCGCCCGGTCGAATGGGCCGCGGACGCGGTCGTCCTGGTCACGCAGCGCATCTCCAACGACGGGCTCTACAAGGCCCTGAAAGCCGGCCCGGAGAGCCTGCACGCCAACGGGATCACCGGACTGTACCGGATCGGCGATTGTGTGGTACCGCGCCTGATTGCCGAGGCAATCTTCGACGGGCATCGCCTGGCGCGTGAGATCGACACAGCCAACCCAGCGATAGCCTTGCCCTTCATCCGCGAGAACCGGGTACTGGGGGCATCCGATGATGATTACGACGCGGTGCTATGCCAAAATGGCCGAGCCGGGACGCCGAGCTCGCGTCTGCGCCGCATTGACCTCGCCACCTCAGGACCTGCTTAGTGCCTCCAGCAGTAGGGTGGCCGTCATGACCGCAGTCGCGCGGTACGGGAAGGCTATAGCTCATGAGGGCCAGGGTGCCGCGCTGGCCAAGCACCTGCTCGCGGCGGCTGAGGGCCTCGCTTCTGACCCCGGATGTGTGCTCTACCTCATCAACCAGGAGAAGGGGAACCCCGATACCGTCTGGGTCACCGAGGTGTGGCGAAGCCAGGCCGACCTTGACGCGTCTGTTGCGCGCATCCGTGGGAGCGAGCAGGTCGCTGCGGCGATGGCCCTGGTCAGCTACTGGCAGGTGATCGAAGTGGAGCCACTGGGCGGCAAGGGCCCGGGCACCGCAGCAGCGGCGGACAACTAAATCCTAATTCAACGGGAGCCAGGTCAGCGTTCCCGGGGAGCCGCACCATTATGGCGGGCAGGTATCAGCCCACGCGCAGGAGTTCGTCACCGAAGTCAGTAGCTCAGTAGCGTCCATCGACATGGTGTAAAGGATCTTGATCGGGACTGGCGCTTTAAATGTCCCGCTCGAAAATTGTCAGGCTTGCACAAGCAGGTCCGACGGCCCGCAGCGCCAGCGAAGCCTGCCGCGTGCTTCTCAGAGGGCGGCATGACATGCGCTGCTTGGCCACATGCCGCCGATTCGCTCGGCGTGAGCACTACCGGCCGGTGGATTGCAGAAACCCGGTGAGTCTCCTACTGTAGAGACAGTTCAGAGAAGACTTTACGGAGAATATCGATCGGAGACGCCCGTGCCGACGATGACGGTCTCGGGCCACCGCTACGACCTGGATCCTCGAGGCGTGGAAGCGGCCCTCCAGGGAGCGCTGCCCGAACCGATCCAAGAGCACTTTGTGGTGATCAACGGCCGGCGCTGGCCGCCCAAGCAGGTCCTGGCCCTGGTAACCGGGCTCGACCGGGCCGACTTCACAACCCATCAAGCCCGCCGCGCGCTGACCCGTCTTGGCTTCACCGCCGGACGAGCGGCGAGCCCCAGGCGCGACCGCCGGATGGCCTCCTCAGCAGCCGCTGCGGCAGGGCCAGCGGTTTCCGGCACCGCCGGGCGTCCGGAGCCCTTGGTGGAGGCACTGCGGCCTTTCATTGGCCTGTGGGTGGCTGTGCGCGGCGATGAGGTACTCGTTGCCGCCCCCTCGGCAAAAGAGGTCGTCGCGTGGCTGGCCCGGCACCGCCAGCGCGCGCAGTCAATGTTCCGCGTCCCGGGCTCCGAGCAGGCCATCGCTGGCGCGGCCCCGCAATGAGGTTCGCGTTCCGGGCGCTGCCGGCCGCGGGCGGCGGGACGCTGACACCGCGGCCCGTCGTCGACATCGCCCTGGAGGGACTGGCAGATGCGCCGATGGAATGCCTTCTCGATACCGGCGCGCTACGGACCCGGATGACCGCCGAACTCGCCCCCCTCGCCGGGATCGAGCTGTCCGGCAGCCTTACCGAGGAGTTCTTCATCGGTGGGCTGAAGACTGCCGGGGCGCTGGCCCGTGTCAACCTCACAGTGACCGACGGCGCCGATGAGTTCTCCTGGGACGCGCCAGTCTGGTTCTGTGATCCATGGCCCCACCCCTTCGGCCTGGCCGGCCTCGAGGGCTTCCTGTACCACTTCCTGGTGACGATCCGCGCCTATGACGGATACCTCGACATCGAGCCCCGACCCTAACTCCGGGTGCGACGATCCTTCGGGCCGGGTGGCCAGCCGGGGCTCCCGACCGCCTCCCAGCCTTACCCTGCGTGACCACGGGTCGCCACTATCGGACGCGGCATATCGCGTTCGTGGCCAGGCAGATCGGGCCACGGCAACTGAACACTCTGACGAAATTAGTTCCTTGACCTGAGCCGCCTTGGGGAATCGAACCCCAGACCTACGCATTACGAGAAGCCCGGCGCACCGCTCTGGGCACGCTACCTGCACAGATAGCAGCACACCAGGCCCGGAAAGCTCCCGGTGCACAGCGTGCACGGGGTTCCCGGTCCACGACCCGGTCCACGACCCGACCGACCCCGGTAACAGAACGTAACCATTACAGCTTCCGGCACAACGGAGTGCCGCGACCATCACGCCAGGTGCCCTTGACCCAGCACTGTGCTCCCTCCCGGACGGGTGTCCCGGTCCGGCTTGTCTCCCCCGGCACAGCCGCTACGGTTCAGGTCTTTCCGGCTGAGCAAAGAAGGAGAGCTGGCCGAGCAGCTTGTCGGCGGCGGCGATCAGACGTTGTGCCGCCTCGACAGCCTGCTGGGCTTCGTCCGCGGTGACCGTGTCCGCGGGCAGGCGGGGATATTCCAGCTCGTTCCGCCGGCGGCGCAGGTCCGCGAACGGCCGGAAACCCTCGCCGAACTGTGCCCTCACCGCGCGTTCCACCGCGTAATGACCCCCGTCGGTGGTGGCGCGCAGGCCTTGCTCGGCCAGCAGGGCGATGCAGCCGAACCGGGCGGCGTCGTAGGCCAGGACGTAGGCGCTGTGGGCATCGGCCTGGACCA
>WNFX01006569.1_pt1 | contig 11058 bp, 11 predicted proteins | sample 5400111 | NCBI WGS metagenome assembly WNFX01 (sample SAMN13153363, study PRJNA577476) | soil metagenome | isolation source: 40 cm soil or saprolite under grassland replicate 1 | place: USA:California | collected 2016-06-15
ACAAATCCAACAAATAAAGGAACACACTTCGCTTGCAATTCGGGGAACTGTTAGACCTCAAGACAAAGCGCCTAGCGGCGTGGAGATTATCCCGTTAGAGCTGAAGGCATTTTCTATTGCTAGAAAAGCAGCTCCATTTTTGATTCAAAGTAAGACATCTATTGGTATTGAAACCAGATTGGATTTGAGGGCAATAGACCTACGTAGAAATATTCTTCAGAGTGTTTTCCATATCCGTTATACCGTATTGAATGCAATCAGGGAGTTCCTGGCTAGACAAGGGTTTATCGAGGTAAATACTCCAAAAATGATTGCTACTTCTACAGAAGGCGGTGCAGCATTATTTCCAATATTTTACTACGATAGAGAAGCATTCCTGGCGCAAAGTCCTCAGTTGTACAAGGAGCAATTGACTATGGCATTTGAAAATGTGTTTGAAATAGGTCCGATTTTTAGAGCGGAGCCCTCTCGCACTAATAGACATCTTTCTGAGGCAATATCTATTGATGTGGAGAAGGCGTTTGTAGATTATACTGATGTGATGAGTTTGCTTGAGAGAATGATATTGCATGTTCTGGATTCAATTAAAGAAAAGAACAAAAATGATCTTGTTTACCTTGAGTATCAATTGCCAAATATCGAATTGCCACTCGCTAAATATTCTTATTCCGATCTTATAGAACAGTTACAAAGAGGTGGAGAGCGCATTAGATGGGGGGATGACCTCTCACCTCAGGCAATGAAAAACTTGCCGGATGACAGGATGAATGGCTTTTATTTTATCACCGATTGGCCTACCTCTATAAAGCCTTTTTATGTTAAGCCAAAGTTTATGTCGGAGGCCGGTAGAGTCTCTGAATCTTTTGATCTAATGTATGGACCTTTAGAAATATCATCCGGCAGTACAAGAGTAAACAGGAAAGACGAATTATTGGAGCGAATGAAAAAACAGGGATTAAATACACAAGCTTTTGATTACCATCTGAAAGTATATGATTATGGAGTTCCTCCGCACGCTGGATTTGGCGTTGGTCTGGAACGTTTGATGATGGCTATTACAAAGATTGATAACATACGAGATGCATCTCTGTACCCACGCGACATAGACAGGTTAACCCCCTAAGATACAAGAGAAAAGTATTGGCAGTGGCATGTTAATATGATTTCAAAAGATGAAATTAGACATCTTGGTTGGCTTTCCAGGTTGGAATTAACCGACAGTGAGCTAGATAGATATGCGTCCCAAATCGATGAAATAATTAGGTATTTTGATAAACTAGACACTATTTCATTGACTGGAAGTGAGCCGGCTCGTTCAATTAAAAAAGTTTCTGAATTAAGAAATGACAATATTCACGTGTTCGAAGGTGATCCATTGGAATTTTCCAAAAATAGAAAGGACGGCTTCGTAAAAGGACCAAGGATGGTATAATTGCCAAACCACCTATATCATCTTACCGCTGACGAGGTTGCTTCCGGCATTAAAAATCGAGACTTTTCTGCACAAGAATATATATCTCAGATTCTGGAAAGAATAGAAAAAGTTGATGTCAAAATCAACGCTTTTATCGCTGTGGATAAACAGGGTGCAGTAGAAAAAGCATGTTCCATAGATAAAAGAATTCGTGACGGAGACCGCACTGGTGGACTTTCAGGTGTTGCAGTTGGTATTAAGGACAATATATGTACAAAGGACTTGAAAACCACTTGCGCTTCAAAAATGCTTGAAGGATTTATTCCACCATATGATGCAACTGTAATTAAAAAATTAAAAGAAAGTGATGCAATTATTGTTGGAAAGCTAAATCTCGATGAGTTTGCGATGGGCTCTACTACGGAGTTCAGCAGATATGGACCTACGCGTAATCCATGGAATATTAATTATGTTGCGGGCGGCTCCTCTGGCGGAAGTGCGGCGAGTGTAGCAGCTTTAGAATGTGCTATATCATTAGGCTCTGATACAGGTGGGTCTGTGAGATGCCCGGCTAGTTTTTGTTCTGTAGTAGGATTAAAACCAACATATGGATGCGTCAGCAGATCTGGACTAATTTCTTACTCTAATAGTTTAGAACAGATTGGATCCGTAGGTAAGACGGTCTCTGATGTAGTGATGATTATGAATGCAATCGCAGGTACAGACGAAAACGATCAAACAACAAAAGCAACACGACCAATAGCTACTGTAACTACTCCTAGTACTGTGTCTCTTGATAGAATTCCAAAATACGGCCTGCACCAGAACAAAAGGAATATTCGTGTTGGGCTGGTAAAAGAACTTGTTGAAGGGGCCGATCCGGCTGTTTCAAAATGTATCTATTCTGCAGTTGACTTGTTTGAAGGGTCAGATTGTAACTGTGAAGATACTTCAATGAAGTCAATTCAATATGCTCTCGCATCCTACTATACAATAGCTATGGCTGAAGCCAGCAGTAACCTTGCAAGATACGACAATATTCGCTACGGGTTTGACTCCAGCCCTGAGGGGTATGAATGGAATACATATTTTGCAAAGGTTCGGAATAATTTTGGCGAAGAGGCTAAAAGACGTATTATTATTGGGTCGTATGTTCTTTCGGCAGGGTATTATGGAAAATATTATCTAAAAGCTCAAAAAGCGAGAGAAATGATAAAGCAGGATATTAAATCACTGTTTGAAAAATATGATGTATTGATAGCTCCTACAATGCCTATATTGCCATTCAAATTAGGTGAAAAGATCAACGATCCGTTGAAGATGTATCAGATAGATATTGATACAGTTGTCGCTAACCTCGCCGGTGTACCGGCAATGTCAATACCGGTTGGGTTTAGTAACTGTCTTCCCGTAGGATTGCAAATAATGGCAAATGAAATGGAAGAGCAAACCCTGTTTGATGTTGCGTCAACTTTTGAAAGAATAGTTGATATTCACAGGAGTCCTGAAATATAATTGGTAGAAGTAAAGATTGGTCTTGAAATCCATTGTCAGTTGACAGGACTTCAGAGTAAATTATTTTGTTCATGCCAATGTGATTATCGAGGGAAAGAACCAAACACAAACATCTGCCCTATTTGTTCGGGTCTTCCTGGGACTCTCCCACTCTTAAATCAAAGAGCAGTAGACTTTGCTAGTATGATCTCACTTGCTCTTGGGTGTAGCATTCCAGACAACGTAATGTTTTACCGAAAGAATTATTTCTACCCTGATCTACCCAAAAATTTTCAAATAACACAATATAACGCGTATGGAATCACAAGTATCGGTGTTGAGGGAAAAGTCGATTATGGGGTCAAGAGTACAAAAATTAGGAGAGTCCAGTTGGAAGAGGATCCCGGAAGACTAATTTACGAAAATGCTTCCTTTTATACTCTTATAGACTATAATAGAGCGGGAGTGTCTTTAGTAGAAATTGTGACTGAGCCTGATTTTGCTGAACCAAAAGATGTTCGAATGTTTTTGAATAAAATTATCTCTATAATCGAGCATTTGGGCGTATGCGAGACGAGGCTTGACGGTTCTGTAAGATGCGACGCGAATGTTTCTTTAGAAGGCGGAAAAAGAGTCGAGATTAAGAATGTTGGCTCGTTCAGAGATGTAGAAAAGGCACTTGGCTATGAGATAGCTAGGCAAAAAACAATGTCGGTACGAGATATCGAAATTAGATCAGAAACTCGTCATTGGGATGATGCAAGAAAAATAACCAAACAGTCTAGGGCAAAGGAAGAAGAAGAGGATTATCGATACTTTCCTGAGCCGGACATCCCAACAATACTTCTCGGAAACGATTTTTTATCTTCACTTAAGGCGAGAATGCCAGAACTTCCAGATGAAAGAAAAATTCGCTTCCTCAGGGAGTATAATCTCTCTGACCATGTATCTCAGGTTCTGATTGACAATAAAGACCTGGCTGACTTTTTTGAATCGACAGTTAAAATCTATCCTTCATCACCAAACGAAATTGCTAATTGGATTGTTTCTGATCTACTTGGATTCATAGATGATTCGAAAAAGGAAGAGGGATCTCTATTCTCAGGCTTGAGAATTGAAGCGAAACATATGGCAGAGTTGGTAAGAATGATTGATCAGAATATAATCAACAGGAATATTGCAAAAATGATCCTTAGCCAAATAACAAAGACTGGAGAAATGCCCTCTTATGTTCTAGATAAAATGAATACTTCCATTATAGATAACAAAGCGATAATATCTGAAGCTATAGAATCAATATTCGAGTCTGAAAAATCTGCCGTGAAGGATGCAAAACAAAATCCAAACGCCGCAAATTTTTTGCTTGGAAAAGTGATGCAATTAACTGGTGGAAGAGCTGATCCGAAGATCGCATTGAATTTAATAAAGACTAAACTTGCCATTATGTAGTAATTCATGATTTCATGTTGCGTTTATTCTTCTACTTCCACTTAGTATAGGTTATCATACGTCTACTCATAATAAAATGTGCAATTAGCCATTATACATTCTTTGATGCTCTAGTTTTCTGGAAGGTTATATGTAATTGGAGCGAGGTGGCCAAAATATCGATTTGTCAAGTCATTTGATCGCCACCTTTTTCTTATGAGTGATTGATTTCTCGATTTTTTCTAGATATTGGACAACCGTGGGCAAGAAAGCACCAACGTCCGTTACGATTCCGATAGCTTGCATTGTCCCTCGATCTATGAGTTTTGTTACAACGGGCTGGCTTATATCTAGCGCGACCACTTTGACCGATGAGGGAAGCATATTCCCTACTGCAATAGAATGCAACATGGTTGAGAGCATCAAAACCATCTTCGCACCCTCTAATACTTGTTTATATTTTCTTTGGGCTTCAACGATATCTGTAATAACATCAGGAATAGGACCATCATCTCTTACTGATCCTGCAAGTACGAATGGAATGTCGTTGACAATGCATTCGTACATAACACCACTCTTTAAAATCCCCTTTCGAACCATTGCTTTTAAAGATCCTGCCTTGAAAACCTCATTAATCGCTTGCATATGATTTCTATGACCTCGTATCGCAAGGGTCCCATCCTTGATACGCATACCCAAAGATGTTCCCATTAAAGCATTCTCTACATCATGAACTGCAAGAGCATTACCTGTCAGGAGTCCATGTACATATCCCATTTGAATCAATTTTGCAAGAGCTTCCGATGCACCTGAATGGACGAGTACCGGTCCGGCGACCACGATTATCCTTCCCCCACGAGTCTCTTTGGTGTTATAAATGTCGATTGCAATCTTTCGAGCGATTTGTTGCGTAGGTCTTTCACTGGAGCTGCTGCTTCCCATAAATTGAAAAATGTCAACCCCTTCTCGGGGGCGTTCCTGTGGAATTATCCTGACCCCTTGTTCCCCGACGACTACCATATCCCCCTTCTTTAGATCACGTATTATCTTACATTCTGCCCTTTTTTTCTCGGTATCCACTGCTATGCACTTGTCCATCATCATGTTTACGACGTCTATCCATTTGCCTCTATAGTATACCTGTGTCGCATTGTTTGTCGTACTGTAAAAATTATCAGGCATCACCATGTCTTTAATAACTGGTCTCAACATAGCTTGTTGAATGGAAATAGGTTGTGCTCCTTCTCTATAGAGGGACTCGAGTAATTCGTTTAGGTGTTCGCGACTTTTGCCTCGAACTATTAGGCGAGCATAACTAACATCTCTTTTTCTCTTCCCAACATTGAAATCCAGAACCTGAAAGTCTCCGTTCAGATCCATTATATTATCAAAGATTCTCGTCAGGATCATAGAGTCAATAAGATGACCTTTTACCTCGATCTCTTGTTCGTATTTTTTTTCAGTCAAATATCAAAAGGAACCTATTGTATATTATTAAATGCTGTTTAGGAGACTATGTTAATGATTATTGATAATTAAGTTGCTGCCTCCACCAATGAGGTGGAGTCGCTTAGCGATAAAGCGATCGGTGGTCACCCATTAATGTGGAAACAAATATTGTATGAATGAGAGATATTAAAGGATTATAACAATAGTATCATGTCCACTGAGAATATTGAGACTTAACTGTTATATACGGTTCTAGTTAGATAATATTTAGTATGGCTCAAGCAGTATATCCTAGGCTAGGTAAAAGCAATGAAACCATAAGTAAAGGAGACGTTGCTAAAAATACTGCTGCATTATATATAAACATAAAATATTCAAGAATATTGAAAGAAATAGCCGATATTAAAGCAGAAAACCCAGATTTGTACTTGGCGCTCGCAAAAGATTAGTTTAATAATGTAATCCTAGAGTCAAGATAGGTTTCTACCTCACTAATTATAGTATTATCGCCTTCCATTTTATATCCAGTTTTAATCATAAGTTTACGGACATCATTCATTTCACTTTTAGGTAACTCAAATCCGTTTCGCCGTAGAAACAGGATAGTCCAAGATAATGCTGTCTCCTTGTTGCCTTCTTTAAACGGTTGTTCGAATGAGATACCACCTAGTAGATGAGCTGCTTTCTTTACTATTCTGGTTCTTTTGTTTGCAATATCGTTAAAGGAATTTACATTATTAATTATAAACGACAGAATTTCTCTATCTATACCGAAAAGTTCTCGTCTAGCTTCAACTGTCATCATGTTTTCTAAAATCATAAGTTCAACTTCTTCTGGACTAAAACTTTCTGACACGTTCATTCTTGACAAATTAAACTTTTTTCCTGAAACTTTTTTTTCTTAAAACGCGCCTCTATATTATATAATAAGATATTGGCGTCGAGACGCCATTATATAGAACGTTCAATAATGTTTTCTTGATGAAAACGATCTCTGTCACCTCGCAGTCGTACGTCAATACGGATGGCGAGGCCTGTCTGAACTTCACAGGCTCAATCAGATCACGGGCCACACTCAAACACTACTTATTTTTGATCCAAAGATATGCGGCGTTTCGGAAGATATACAATCTTGACGAGATCATTGCAGAGGACAGTCAAAATCTGCGAATGGCAGCGGCACACATAAAACAATTCCTCTTCTATCTCGGGGGACTTTCAAAAGGTTCACTTACCAATTATCGAAATGCTCTCAAGCACTTTTATGAAATGAATGACGTCGCCTTGAATTGGAAGAAAATTTCCAAGTTCGCACGTATGGAACGAGAACAGGTGGAGGAAGCCCTACCACGAAAAAAAGACCGAGCATACACCCACGAAGAGATCCAAAAGATGCTTGAAAAGTCAGGCGAAAAAGCGAGGGCTATAATCCTGATACTTGCATCCACCGGGGTGAGGCTTGGAGCAATCCATTTGTTGCGTCTTGGTCATCTTACAAAGATTGAGAAATTTGGGCTCTACCAAATCGTTGTATATGCGGGTTCAGACGACGAGTATGTCACGTTCTGTACACCGGAAGGGGCCAAAGCAATAGACTCATACTTATCATACCGTGAACGTTGCGGCGAACGACTAAACGAAAATACTCCTCTCTTCCGTAAAGACTTCGACTCCTTCAGGTAACAACTCTAGCCCAGTTCTTCCAGGCTTGTTCAAGCCAACAGGAAACGTCACGAACGCGCTTCCTACAGGCAACAATACTAGTACCCCGCCTCCAGCTCTTAAATTGTCTCAACCGACTCTAGCAGGACAGCAGCCTCAGACGCAACAAACAACAGGACATCATCACCATAAAGGGAGCAGTACAGGTGCATCAACGTCAACTGGCATAGTGTGTATTTCTCCCACGAAAGTTTAGCCGCCTCCGTTAATTACAATAATATCATTCGACGTGCAGGTACAGGTACTCTAGAGTCGCCTTCAGGAAATTCATCTATTCTCGTAAAGCCATATCCAGATATACTATATTTGAGATGCTTCACAGGAAGTGCTAAAAATATAGAAGAATTTATCGACATATTCAATCTCTAGTATACTCATTAGAAACATTATCTCCGAATCAGTAGCTGGTGTACTAACGAGCATGTATTTTATCTAGTCTGAATCAGTGGTGGTTTTCCACTGAAGCCTATCATAAAATAGAAAAAAAATTATGCTGTTAGCATAGAGTTTAAAGAGTAATAGTACTGGCCATTGACAATGCTCCGTTGTTTCTCCGAGTTCATAAGTTTAGAAACGCTTTGTGAGCACCAAGCGACCACATGCGAATGACTATACGATCTACCACTCAAAGGTCAAAGAGTCACTTTCGGGTTTTACTATGACCAACTGCCGATGCTAAACTGCTGCCACATCTCAACAATTTTGTCACCTGACATGCGAAAGAGATCAAAACCTATTATCGCTATTGGTTTGTCGCTAGGATGTATTCCAAGAACTTCTTTTTTAGGTGTACCAGTCACTTTCCAACGAATCATCACCTTGTCTCCTTTGACAATGGTATCTTCGTGAGTAATTTGACGATTTGGCATGGCATCGATGATTGCAGACGCAATTTTCTTTACACTTTCTGGTCCATGCTTTAGTTCTGAAGGAATACTTGGACCTCGCCAAATAAAGTCGGGAGCAAGGATCTCATCCGCTGCAGCCAAGTCTCCTTTTTGAAAGATGTCCATATGGAAACGATGAGCTAAAGCCTCCTTTTCTTCTTCTGACATGACACTATTTTTCTCCTTAAACATATAGAAAGAAGTAATATATTAAAAGCTCCTAAGGTTACAGTTCTTGGAAGAAGCTTTAAAGAAAAAAGATATGGATCGTTATGGTGCTCAATACATAACTTTAGAGTCACTGAGAGAGTACCGCGCCACTACATGTAAATGATTGGACATGGCTAGAATAGTATCTAGTGACGGCAAGGACTTTTGTTTAGATTGCAATCAATACATAACAAACATTCGAGAGCATATCGAAACCCGTCATGCTGATCCTAATCAGACCTAATCCATCTCATAACACCATTACAATTTTAAAGCATAATACGTTATTTTAAACAAGATAGATCATATTTACAATCGCTGGGCTACGTTGTATACATTGTAACACATGAATCCTTATCTCAACGTATACTTTTAAATGGAACGTATACATTGTGACGTTTAATGGTGAAGTCTATAACTATTCGAATAAATGATAGTACCAAAGATAGGATTGTCAAATATGGAAAATGGGGACAATCGATAGATCTCATTCTTAATAATATCCTAGACGAAATAGATAAAAAGGTTAGTAAAGCTGAGGAGAAGGCATTCAATGAGCTTAGTAGTGCCGCCTTAAGTGCATCGAAAAAGAGAGGACGCTAGTTGGTTTTAATTTATCACATATATTCCAAGATAAGATCTGCAGATTCAGACGTCTATGCCTATTCGCGATGGCGACGAGTACCCACTTTTGCTAGTTAAAAATCAAGTAAATAGATGGCAGATAGAAGAGATCAAATTAATGATTGGACCTGGTAATGACCTTCTTTCACTTTAACTATATCTTTGCCCGATTTCACAAGTTGGTATAGTTCTTCTTCCTGTTCTTCTGAAAGTTTGCGACGTGGTGTATTTTTACTACCTGACATAACATTTGCAAAGTCTTCTTCTAATGCCTCTTGGTTTCTGTTTAGGTCAAAAACCTGGCGAGTTAAGCGTTCCAGTTGCAAATCCTTTTGTTTCTCTAATTCCAAGGTTTCAGCCCAACCGTCATAAGATAGAACTGTACGGCACTTAGCACAAAACCTGCTATCTGGTTGATTAGGTTCTTTGCATCCAGGACATGGTTTTGGTTTTAAAAGTTCTGAACGTTCCTTTTCTCACTTGGTACTATTCCATATGCTTCCAAGATACTCTCATTTGATACGTTTGCCAACCAATGAATGTATTTTTGACGCATTCTAGAATCTTGAACCCATCCTGCATGTTGGTTCAAAATATGATTTATTTTCGGGTTCTTGGCTTTTTCAGACAACGCCGTATGTCTCCTGATATAGGGATTCCAAGGTTTGATTAACAGCTTCTTAATGTATTCTTTATCTTCAGGTGGAATGTTTGGATTATCTAAGAGTTTGGGAAAATATTCTGTCTTGTAAATACTATAAAGGTTTGAAAGGCTGCTAGACCGTAGGTGTTTACCAAGGCTTCTACCAATACCACAGATAAAGGGAGCGTTTCGATTGGTAGATTGAGGATGTTCGTGATCCAGATAATCGTTTACAAATGGAATGGAATTAATGAGCGGTACTGGCCTTGTTCCTGTTTTCCCGCTCGGTAATGTTGTTTCTGCATACTGATAACTATTCGAGGTCTTAAAATTGACATCACCAATCTTTAATTTCAAAATCTCATGTGGCCTTGCAGAAGAATCTCTTGCTACAGTATGATAACATTTTGTTCTCTTTGAAGGGCAGTACTTCAAAAACAGAAGGTCGTCCTGCTCTGTCCACAAATCTGGTGGACCGTAAATACTAACTTCTCGTCTTTTCAGTTGAGCAATATTCTCAACTACAGCGGGCTTTGGCCTAGCCTTAGTTGGCATATTGGGATGATATAGCCATTTGAAGAATCTAGTAAGTATCACATTATAGTAATTGTACGTTCCAATCGATTTATGCAAAGGGTCAATATCTTCATCCTTACGTAAGCTGCCAAGGTACGACAAAACATTGTCTCTACTCATGACCTTGAATCGTATATCCTTGGAAAAACGCGAGAATGCACTTAATGTCATAATAACCGCTTTCCGATAGTTATCAGATAAATTTGTCTCAGCACCCATTGCTGATATATAATCACAAATAGTCACTGCATTTTGATTGGATATCTGATTCAAAGCTTTCGAATAGGTTGCTGTTAGTCCCTGCGTCGCTGTCGCTATTTTATCGTAAACTGATTGCATAAGTAATTTCCTTTTGCCCATTTAACTATTGTATATTATCTACTTAAGGATTCGTTATATTGGCAGAGACAGCTTACCAAGATATTCAATCATATTCTGATCACCTGTAATTTTAGCTATGATCTCATTTTTTGTATCTTCTGTGAACCATTGAGCGATCGATTTTGCCACGCCATTTTTGTCGCAAATTGCTATCATGTATCCACTAGCTTCCTTTACAACAGCAAATAGGTTCTCCTCTCCTACAGCTTCCCATTTGTTGTCCTTATTAT
>WNFX01007592.1_pt1 | contig 11056 bp, 8 predicted proteins | sample 5400111 | NCBI WGS metagenome assembly WNFX01 (sample SAMN13153363, study PRJNA577476) | soil metagenome | isolation source: 40 cm soil or saprolite under grassland replicate 1 | place: USA:California | collected 2016-06-15
TTGCTGCATCTGCGAAGCCCCCAGGCACTCTCGTGATCACCCAGGCATGGGGAAGAAACGGCACAGGCGACACAACGAGCATCTCTATAAATGGTGCATCACGTCTTCACATTCGACTGGGAGAATAGTTCCGACTCTCTTCTCCGCATGCCCACCTGGAAGTTGTTAGGCGTGCTGGTTCAGTCAACGCTGCTGATTGCCTTTCGAGATGAGAGATGACGTGGCTGACGGATTATTGTTCGTGTGCAGGCATCGGAATGACACCGAGCTGCCGCATCATGCCTAGATCATCTCGTACTGCCCGATGTTCGATGGCTTTGCCGTCCCGGAAGCGCACGAAATGCATTTGGGCCTGCTGAAAGGAACGACCAGTCGGAGGGATGCCCTGGAAAGGACCTTGATGGGTTCCGCTCATGGTCACGCGACCCGCAACAGTGTCCCCTTCGGCCACCAGATCCTCAATCGTGAAATGCAGATCGGGAAAGGCCGTGCGCAGCATCGTGGCGACCTGCCGCGTCAATTCGGGGCCTCGATTATTCACGCCAGGTGGAACCTCGTGATTGAGGAAGTCAGGGGCAACCAGGTCGTCTACGAGAGCGAGGTTGCCCTGGTTGAACACCTCCTCAAGGGTGCGGCGATAATGCGCCTTGTTTTCTTCTTCTGTTGTAGACATGCGTTTGACTCCTTTGCTTCTCAACTTTCTCATGGACAGTGGAACCTGCTGGTTCGCTCACCATGTTCTGCTCAGAGTCTACCTGTCCTTGGGCATGGAAATCATCGGCAATATTACGCGTTGGGATTACCTGTTTTGAGAGCGCGGCACCCAGAACGGTGCACGTAATTGTACCTGTATGCATGGACGACAACGACCGCATTCAGACGAGCTGGTGTTCGATGGCGTAGCGGGTGGCAGCGACTCGAGAGTTGACGTGAATCTTGTTGAAGATGGAGCGCACATGTCCCTGCACGGTGCGTGGACTGATCACCAAACGCTCAGCCACTGCGCTATCACTCAGGCCAACAGCGACCAGGCGCAGCACTTCCACTTCCCGTGCGGTCAGTTCATTTGGATAGGGTGGTGATGGGATGGGAGTGAACATCGGAGAAGATGGCATCGTCGGAGCCAGTGACTCCTGGAGCGCGAGGGCTTGTTCCAGCGTCAAGGCGCGCCCCTCGTCGCGTTCCGTGTGAAAGACGTGTTCTCCCAATCGTGCCCGTACGCTGGCGAGAGTGCGCTCGTTGAAGGTGCGATCGATTGGCGAGAGAGCAACGTCGGTAGTGTCGCGTAGCGTCTCTGCTGTACCCAAAAGTCTTGCAGCGCTCCTGGCTTGTCCTAGTGCCGCAGATATTCCCGCCAGTCCCTCGAGAGCGAGAGCGAGAGCGATTCCTTCTTTTTCTCCCAGGTCCTGGCAGATCGCGAGACTCTCCTTGTAATGGATAGCCGCCTGTTGATACTGGTGCCCAGAGAGTGCCACACGCCCGAGCATGAGGAGGGTATGGGCGCTTCCTCCTTTATCGCCCATCTCACGCCGCAGCGCCAGGCTCTCTTCACACAGTCTGGCCGCCTGCACGTCATCTCCCTGTTCCAGACGCATCATGCCCAGATTGGTGAGCACCGAGGCGATGCCCCGTGTATCGCCACTGCCTCTGAACAGTGCCAGACTCTCTTCACACAGTGCCCTGGCTCGTTCGTGGTTTCCCTGATAGAGGGCGATGAGGCCTAAACTGGAGAGAACAATGGCGGTCCATTGTTTCTCCCCAACCTCGCGCAACAGGGGAAGACCTTCCTCAAAGCGGGCGGTCGCTTGTTCGTAGTCGCCCTGTCTTTGGGCTGCAACTCCAAGGGTAGACAGCGCAGAGGCGATCCGTTTTTTATCACCCACTGTCCTCCACACCTCCAAACTCTCCTCGAGCAAGTGTGTTGCTCGCATGGAATCACCCAGGCGGCCTGTAATGATACCGGTCGCCCACAGCACCTTTGCTCGCACTGCCGTACGGTCTGGGAGTTTTGCCAGCGTACGGTCCAACCACTCACGTCCCTCGCTCATATAGCCGCGCAGAATCCAGAAAGGCCAGAGAGAGACACCTATTCTGGCAGCCTCTTCTCCCTCTTCCCGCTCAAGTGACCAGCGCAGCGCAGCCCGCACGTTCTCCTGTTCAGCCTCTAAGCGATCAAGCCATGCGCCCTGGTGTTTCCCTGTAAGTTCCTGCTCGGCCTGCTCCGCGAGTCCCATGTACCAGTCCCGCTGACGCCTGCTCAAGATGATCGCCTCCCCCTTCGCTTCCAGCTTCTCCCATCCGAACTGCCGAATGACCTCAAGCAGCCGGTAGCGGGCATCGCCGCTCCGCTCCTGCATATGAACGAGTGACTGATCTATCAGGTGGGAGAGCAGTTCAAGCATCTCTCCCTCCTCGATCCCGTCCCCCGTGCAAACGGCCTCGGCTGCCTCCAAGGTGCAACCGCCCGCGAAGACACACAGCCGACAAAAAAGGGTTCGCTCTTGTTCCGAGAGCAGGTGATAACTCCACTCGATCGTTGCCTGCAAGCTTTGCTGGCGAGGCAAAGCCGTTCGATCGAGACCTTTGAGCAGCCGGGAAGCGTCGGAGAGCCGCGTAGCTATTTGCTCCACCGCGAGCACTTTCACCCATGCTGCTGTCAGTTCAAGAGCGAGTGGCACTCCATCCAGGCGAACGCAGATCGAAGCTACGGCGCGTGCATTCTCTGGTGTCATCTCAAACTCGGGCCTGACTGCCTGCGCCCGCTCGAGAAAGAGCGCCACGCTGGCATACGATGTGGGCAACTCGTGGAAATCAAGTCGTCCCAGGTTGGGAGTGGCTAATGGCACGACTGAGTATTCCTGCTCACCACGCACATGCAGAGGAGTGCGGCTCGTCACAAGTACCTTGAGGTGTGGACAGTGCGCTATCATTTCCGCAAGCAAAGGCGCTGTCACCACCACCTGTTCATAGTTATCGAGCACGAGCAACAGGTGTTGCTCGCGGAGGTAGGCATGCAGTCGCTCTTGCATGGATTGCCCTATGATTTCTTTGAGGCCGAGCGATTGCGCGATGGTAGGCAAGACGAATTTAGGGTCGCGGATCTGGGCCAGGGAGACAAAACAGACGCCACCCGGAAAGTCGTGGAGGAATTCGGTTGCCACCTGCACAGCCAGGCGCGTTTTGCCGATGCCACCGGTGCCGGTGAGCGTCAGCAGGCGAATATCTGGGCGCCGCAAGAGCATCGAGACGGTCCGTATATCGTACTCACGCCCGATGAGCGGCGTGAGCGGTACAGGGAGACGATACCCGGGCAAAGGTGTGCGCTCATCTGGCGAGGGCTGTGGAAACGTGACGATGTTATCCTGCATGCCTAGCCCCTCGTTTTTCATGTGCCATTCGATGACTGGTAGCCATGTTTCACCTCTTGGTTCGGATGAAGAGAAGTGAAGAGATTTATCCTCTTTTTAAGAAAGGTAGAAGGTATGAAAGTATCCCATGAAAATGGGAATACTTCACTTTGCATCAATACTCAATATGCAGTGCTTCCATCGCGCGTTCGCGATCTTCATTGGAGGGTAAACAACAGCGCCGTGTGGTTTCGAGCCGTTTATGCCCCGCGATCTCAGCAACCAGCACCAGATCGTTTCCAGCACGGACAAGATTCGTCAAACAAGTATGGCGCAAGACATGCGCAGAGAGCTCTAGGTGTGCATCAACGCCTATGCGGCGAATGATCAGATCGACTGCACGCGCAGAAAGTCGCTTCCCTTTGGAATTGAGAAAAAACGCCGGATCGGATGTCTGCGGGAACCGTTTGTTGCGCTCCTTGAGCCAGACTCTGAGCGCCTCGCGCACGTCTGCATTCAGCGGCACTTCGCGGTAAGCATCACCCTTGCCTGAACGGATGATGACCACTCCACGGCGTGCAGAGAGGCGCACGTCATCCAGAGTGAGCGCTGCACACTCTCCGAGGCGCACCGCTGTGTAGAAAAGCAGTTGTGCGATAGCCTTGTTACGTGCAGAGGATGTTCGTTCAATCGCACGCAACAAGGCTTTTTGTTCTTCCGGTTTGAGCGCACGAGGAGCCTGCGCTGGCAAGCTTTCGCGGCTTACCTGTGGCCGATCATTCCCGATAAACTGGTGGAAATGGTCAATGGCCGCCAGCGCAAGATTGACGGAGGTGGGTTTGGCCTGCCGTTCGGTTTTCAAATACGTTTTGTAATCCCGGACGGCGTAGTCGCGAGCAAAGGGCGTGCGCAACAGATCATCTTGAGTGAGGGGACGCTGCGCAAGATAGGCTCCATACTGATGCACCTGGAGTCGATAAGCAACGCGCGTTTTTGCCGCCAACGGCTGCCGATCCAGCCAAGCATCGTAGGCGGTGAGTGTCTGTTCCAGGGTCTCCGTCATCCCTGCTCCTTGTTAGTAGAAGTTCCTTTGACTCTTTATCAGGTACAAAAACTCGTGTTAGTGGAAGTATAGCACAAGGTGAGCTTCCACTAACAGGTATTAGTCGTAGGAACAGAAGATTTTTTACATCACCACTAGCTTCTGGTGGTGATGCGCTACCCCAGAGAAGACATCATTCCTAGCGTTGTGCTCTTCGCTTGCTCTCTACCCGCTGCTCCCCTTAAGATGCAACATTGACCCACCTCTATGGCCCTCGCATGGGCCGTAGCATTTTCTGTGGGCAGGAGGAACTGGTTCATGTCATCCATTGAACGAACCGTCTATCCCCGCTTTACGCGTGCTCCTTCGGTCAAAGAGTTACGTGAGATCTATACCCCTACCCCTACTGATGTGGCCTTTGTGGCCACAAAAGCACGCGGACCAGCCCAGAAGTTTGCGCTGATGATTTTGCTGAAGGTTTATCAACGTCTTCATTACTTTCCTGATCCCCAAAGCATTCCAGGAGCGCTGATCAGTCATATCCGCGCGGTCATGAAGTTGCCCGAGGGCCTGGTCCCCGATATTTCGCCGGCGACCCTCTATCGCTATTACGGGGTGCTGCGGGAGCATTTGGAACTGGAGAGCCAAGGCAAACACGCTCGACATGTCGCCGCGCAAGCCATGCATGCAGCAGCCCAGGTGATGGAGAACCCGGCCGATCTGATCAATGCCGCTATCGAGACACTGCTCGTCGAACACTGTGAGCTTCCCGCTTTTAGCACCCCGGATCGCATGGCTGGGCGCATTCGTCGTCTCGTGAATAGAGGGATCTATCAGACCGTGTTTGCTCGGATTGCTGAAGCCGAACAGCAGGCATTGTCGCGCCTGCTCTCTCAAGATGGAGTGTCTCCGTTCACCGCCTTCGACCGGATCAAAGATGCTCCCAAATCAGCCACCCTCACTCATCTGGATGAATGGCTCAACCGTCTCACCTGGCTCATGTCTTGGGGCACGATGGAGCCATTTGTCGAAGGGGTCCGTTCCTCGAAGATCACGCATTTAGCGCAAGAAGCGCGGAGTTTGTACCCGTCTGATCTCCTGGACTTCTCCGCTCCCAGACGGTTGACTCTTCTGATCTGCCTGATTCATCAAGCGACCGTCTCTACCCGTGATGAGATCATCCAGATGTTTCTCAAGCGCATGAGCAAGCTCACGGAGAAGGCGAAACAAGAACTGGAGCGACTACGCGAAGAAGAACGAGCGATCACCGAGCACCTGGTTGAGGTGTTGGCAGATGTCGTACAAGTCAGCGTCGATGCCAAAGACGTCACAGAGGGTGGGACACAGGTACGCGCCGTCCTGGATCGAGAAGGAGGCGAGGCGTTGCTGTTAGAGCAATGCGAGCAGGTCAGTGCCCATCACGGAGATCGCTATCAGCCCTTTGTCAAGCAATTTTATGGGAGCCACCGCAAAGCTCTGTTCCGTGTGATCAAAACGCTGGATCTGCGCTCGACGACGTCCGATCAGCGGCTGGTTGATGCCATGAATTTCATCATTGCCAACGAACACAATCCCAAGCAGTATCTGGAAGCCACCCTTGATCTTTCGTTTGCGAGCAAGAAGTGGCAGCGTACGGTCCTGGTGAAACGCAAAGGGAAAAGCTGGTGCCGACGGCAACATTTGGAAACGTGTGTCTTTTCTAGCCTTGCTGACGAACTCAAAACAGGCGATATCTGCTGCCTCGGGTCAGAACAGTTCGCCGATTATCGCGATCAGCTTCTTCCCTGGTCGGAGTGCGAGCCCAAAGTCGCCGCCTATTGTCACCAGCTCGATCTCCCCGCCACTGCCGAGGGCTTTGTGCTGCATTTGCGCACCTGGTTGACGGAGATCGCTGCAGAAGTCGATCGAACCAGGCCAGGAAATCAAGAACTCATGATTAATGAGAAGGGAGAACCATCGCTCAAGAAACTCAAGGCCAAAGCACAGCCTGCGGGGCTCCTGCAATTGGAAGAAGCCTTACATGAGAAAATTCCCGAGCGGCACCTGCTTGATGTGGTTGTCCGTATGGAGCGTCTGACGGGCTTTGACCGCCATCTCGGTCCTCTTTCAGGCAATGAACCGAAAATGGATGATGCAAGAGCTCGGCAATTACTGGCAATTTTCGCGTACGGGACCAATCTCGGTCCCCACCAGATGGCAAGGCACCTACGAGGGACATTCGATGCCGATCAGATTGCGCACATCAATCGGCGTCATATCACAGCGGAAAAGCTCGATGCGGCCCTACGCGATGTGAAAAATTGCTTCAATCGATACACACTTCCCCATTATTGGGGAGAAGAAAAACGGGCCGCCTCTGATGGAACCCAATATGAGCTGGCGGAGGAGAATTTGCTCGCAGAGAAGCATATTCGCTATGGAGGTTTTGGGGGCATCGCCTATCATCATGTGAGTGACATGTATATCCTGCTGTTCAGCCACTTTATTGGGTGCGGTGTCTTCGAAGCCATCTACCTGCTTGATGGCCTGATACGCAACCGCTCGGACATCAAGCCCTCGGTGATTCATGCAGATACTCATGGGCAAAACTTACAGGTGTTTGGACTGTCATTCTTATTGGGGATTGAGCTGATGCCACGCATCCGCAACTGGAAGGATTTCAAGTTCTATCGCCCCTCTAAAGAGGTCGCCTACGAGCATATCGATTCCCTCTTTCACGATAACGTCGTTGACTGGAACCTGATTGAGACCCGACTTCCAAGACTTGCTCCAGGTGGTCATCTCGATTCAGGAAGGGAAAGTGCTGCCATCGATGCTCTTGCGCAAGTTGGGCACCTCAAGCCACAAAAACCGCCTCTACCAGGCATTTTACGCGCTGGGGTGTGTCGTGCGTACGGTCTTTTTGCTGACGCTCATTTCCGATGTGAAACTGCGTGAAGTGATTCACCGAGCAACCAATAAAATGGAGCAATACAACGCCCTTGAGGATGGGTGCGATTTGCGAGAGGAGGGGTCATGTATGAGCATGCATTTGAGGAACAGGAGAAGCAGGTAAAATACACGGGGCTCCTGACCAGTTGCGTCATTTTGGACAACACGGTCGAGATCAGTGCAGCACTCAATAGCCTCGCTCGCGAGGGATATCTGCTCACCATTGATGAAGTCGCGGCACTCTCACCGTATCAGACACGGCATATTAAGCGCTTTGGCAACTACGAGATCGATTTTGAAGCCGTTCCCACCCTCAATGCCGATGATCTGACCTTCACCCTTGAGCCACCTGCATCCCCAGAGGCGATCGAGGCCGTTCAAGAGAACTGAATACCAGACAGGAAAGCATGTCTCCAGAGAAAATCCCTGCCAGGCCTTTTCTGGCAGGGATCACTAACACCCTCAAATATAACAAATCGCTCTATGAGTGGTTTTTACAGTCATCCTAGTCCTACCTCAAAAAGCCTCGCTTGAAAACTCTACTCAATTCAGAGAGGATAGCATGTTTATGCAAAAACCGTCTGTTAAAAAGCTTCTGCTCATTGTGGGTATCCTTACCCTGACACTTGCCGCATTCATTGCTGGCGGTATCACCATGTCCTCGGTCCAGGCCGCCGGCACGAATGTCCTGGATAAGAGCACCGCGCAAGCCGGGTGTGACAAGAAGGACCCTAAGTGTAAAGGTGACCACCGGGATAGCCCCACCAACCAGACCAAAGGTATCGTCACCGTAAACAATATCGCCGGGAACCAAATTCAGGCGACATTCCTGGAGCCGTCGGACAATGCTACCGTTGATCAATCCGTGGCGACCACGCGGCTGATTCTGGTTTTGGTATTCTCGCGGCGTTAGGCATAGCTGCTGCTCTCACCCTGCCACTTATCAACGTGGCGCTGCGCCCTCTCGTCGAGATGGAGAGAGTGAGCTCGCGTATCGCGGCTGGCGCCCTATCGCTGCGCCTGGCAGAGCCACCCGCGCAGGATGAGGAGACCGTGCGCCGCCTTATGAGCGGCATGTACGCCGAAGTCGAGCGCATGCAGCGCCTGGTTGCGGACCTGCTGGCCCTCACGCGCCTGGACGAAGGGCGCATCAAGCTGCATGTAGAAGCAGTCGATGTGTCGCAACTGGTCAACGAGGTGCGTGAGCAAATTCAGGGGCTGGTACACGGTCAGGAACTGTGTTACCAGGTGCTGCCCGATCTCCCTGCGCTGCGCGGGGACATTGATCAGCTGCGGCGTGTACTGCTCAACGTCGTTGAGAATGCGGTGAAGTTTACGCCGCCTGCCGGTCGCGTAGAACTCGCGGCGCATGGGGAGTGCACGGAATTTGTCACGTTTGAGGTACGGGATACCGGCGTTGGCATCCCGCTGGAAGCCCTGCCACATGTCTTTGAGCGTTTCTACCGCGCCGATCCCTCACGGATACGCCTGGCCTTGCAAGCAGGTGGCAGCGGTTTAGGTCTCTCTATCGCTAAGGAACTGGTCGAGGCGCATGGCGGGACGATAGCGATGAGTAGTATCGTTGCTGAAGGAACAGCGGTGACTATCCGACTGCCTGCTATGCCATATGTACCTTTTGCCGGCGTGACGCTCCTACACGCTTTGCGAGTCGCTCCAGTCCTGCTGGAATGTCTGCTGGAGGGTGTTGAGCACGCCCTGGTCCGAGACGATGATGCCTAGTTCGCGGTTCTCGTCAAGCGATTGCGTGGAGATGTTCTCAGAGCCGACAAAGGCTTTCTTGCCATCGACGACAATGATTTTTGCATGCATGTAGAGGTGGCTGTCTTCGCGGACCTGCGCGCCTGCCTGTTTGATGACGTCGATACCTGCACTGTTGCTATCACCGGATGATCCGCTGGGGGAAGGCAGTATGACCTGTACATGCACACCATGCTGTGCCACGCTGGCGATGGCCTGTTCGATATTACCATCCTGCATCTCCTCGGCTTCTATGAGCAGGGTGTGGTGAGCGCTGTTGATGAGGGAGGTGAAATCGTGGCGCGAGTTCACAGGGCTGACAACCAGGTTGGAATCGTTAAACTTTGCTGTCGTGCGGTTCCAGTCAGCGTTAAAAATGTCGACAGCCAGATGATCTGTTTGTCCGATGAGAGTTCCTCGCCTGAAATGCCGTACTGCTTCATCACCTCCTTATCTTCAAACGACAGCATAATGTTGTCAGGGCCTCGGGGAAATTCTACCAATCGAGAAATACCCAACAGGTATGCGCGTGTCATAATACCGCGCCAGGAACGTCGAGGCAGCAGTTTTTGTAATTCATCTTGGGGCATGGTTGGGTAATGTTCTCGCACAATTGCTAACTCTTCCTTTGTCCAGAGCGGCGTATGACCATCAGGCCGCCATAGTAACGCGGTATCTGTCCCCCATACCGGCGTGCGCCAGGTAATGGTTAATAACACGAAATGCGGGGAGATGCCATCAAGAGTCACTCGTTTGGCGGTTGCCTCAGAAAGAAGCTTCATGTCGTCAAACACCTGCGTTACTTTCTCCTCGTCTGCAAGACGCTCAAGGAGATCATGGTAGCTAAGTAACACGCATACCCGTTGTTCTGGCGTCTGTTCGTGCGGCTTATGTAATAGCGCCTGTCTATCCCCGTCTAACTCGGCGTAGATTTTATTGAGTGCGTTACGGGTTACATCTGGTAGATCAGTGTCAGTGGTCAAAGAAGCAAGCGTTGCTTGCATACGACGCTCAATCCGTGCAAGCTCTTTGGCATCGTCAGCGTGTTTTTTCTCTGCCTCTTGCTGGATGGTTTGAACAAAACTGCATCATATACTTTTCGGCAACAGGCGCATTGACGGAGTCTCGCAGCATGATCATGTAGTACCAGCCTGCGAAATGACAGCCGCAATAGACCGCCTTTTTTGCAGCATTGGTCGTGATAATGTCTTTTAGTAAGGCGGGCGCTACTGGCTTATGTGAGTGGTGATAGCGGGGCCGGTAGTGTTCTCGTTCCCGTTCCTCACCTTCAGGTGTCACATCAGAGAGCCGATTGAAGGCATACCAGAACGTTTCTTCCGGGATAATGGCAGGGTGGTTGTTCTTGACAACATGCCCTTTATACACCCACCAGCCAATGTAGGCAACATTGGTTAAGACGTGCAGTAACCCGTTAAACGTGATGTGGTAGCCTCCTGGTACTTTCTTGAGAAAAAACTTTCCGACAGTGCGGTGGTCAACGCTTGTGTCAAAGTCAGGAAACAACACAGGGATTTTCAAAAGCTCGGTAAAGAGCTTTTTCGGCTTGCCGCCAAGCTGTACGAACAGGTCAAAAATCTCCCGCATTCGTTCTGCGTGTAGTTCGTACTCCATCCACTTTTTATAGTTTGGGTTAGGAGTCCCTGCAATGGTTTCCCGCCTGTCAACAATATAGCCAGGGGGAACAGCCCGCCCGTCGTAGTATCCACGCATGGCAAACTGCTCTTTTTTGTCCTGTAAGCGAGCTTTGATATAATCACGCAAGAAGTCGGCTGCTTGCTCACACTTCCACCGGAATTGTTTTCTATGGTAGGGGTTCCGAAAATCGTAGGTCATGTGCGGCGTGATAACAAGGCAGTTGTGTTCCTGGCAGATGAGGATAAACTTGTTTACCTCTATTTGCGTTTCATCTCGGAAGAGCCGGTCTTCAAGAAATACAATCACTGCCTTGATTTCATCG
>WNFX01009445.1_pt1 | contig 11055 bp, 10 predicted proteins | sample 5400111 | NCBI WGS metagenome assembly WNFX01 (sample SAMN13153363, study PRJNA577476) | soil metagenome | isolation source: 40 cm soil or saprolite under grassland replicate 1 | place: USA:California | collected 2016-06-15
AGCCTGTTCCACGATCTTCAACGACTCGCGCATCTCCTGCACACGGACAATATAACGCGCGTACGTATCGCCTTCTGTACGGACCGGCACGTTGAAATCATACTGGTCATAACCCATGTAAGGACGCGCTTTGCGCAGATCCCAATTCACACCGGAGGCACGCAGCATTGGTCCGGTTACGCCATGCTGAAGAGCAACTGCTGCTTCGAGTTTGCCGATGCCCAGCAATCGGTCCAGGAAGAGCGGGTTCTTCGTCATCAACGCTTCGTATTCGTCGATGCGCTTTGGCATGATCTTGATAAAGTTGCGCACCGCGGCTTCAAACTCTACAGGGACGTCCCGCCAGATTCCACCCGGGCGCATAAAGGTCGTCATCATGCGCTGACCGGAGATTAATTCCTTGATATCCAGGATCATTTCGCGCTCACGGAACGCGTATAGGAACATGGACATCGCGGCGAGGTCAAGACCAAACGTGCCGATCCATACCAGGTGCGAATTGATACGCTCCAATTCCGTTAAGATTACGCGGATTGTAACAGCCCGTTCCGGAACATCGAGATCTACAAGCTTTTCAACCGCCATGCAATACACGAGGTTGTTACCCATGTTGTTCATGTAATCCAGGCGGTCGCTCATCACCTCAGCTTTGATGTAGGTCTTGGCTTCCATATTCTTTTCGATGCCCGTATGCAAGTAACCGATATCGGGAATCGCGTTGACGATTGTTTCGCCATCTAGTTCCAGTAACACGCGCAAAACGCCATGCGTAGATGGATGCTGCGGTCCCATGTTCAACAACATGGTCTCGCCCGTCAGCGCACGCTCTGACACCAGATGTTTGTATTTATCGATACTAACTTCTTCCAGTTGAGCCATATTTATTCCTTTGCGTAATGCTTACGCAAATTAATATCGTCAATGTTGAATGTAAACTGTATTTCCTCGTAACCAAGCGGGAAATCTTTGCGAAGTGGGTGTTTGCCCACCCAATCCTCAGGCAGCAAAAGGATGCGAGGATCCGGATGACCAACTGCTGTGATTCCGAACATATCCATCAGTTCGCGCTCGCGCCAGTTGGCTACTTCATACACACCGGTCGCCGTTGGGATGTTTAGATCCGCATCGTCAACCGGAACTCGTAACTGCACCGACAGATTCTTCACTAAGGATGTCAATTGATAAATAACATGGAAGCGCGGCGATAATTGGGGCAAATAATCTGAAGCGGTCATTGCAGAGAGCAACTCGAAATCATATTTATCACGCAGAAGCGTAAGCGCTTCGATAATATGATCGCGATTGATAAACACATGCGCTTCATCACGATATTCTTCGAGTGAAGCGCTAAATTTTTCCTGTAAAGTTTGAACGATCGGTTCTAATTTCTTGTCCATGTTCCCAAATGCTCCCGCCGCCGTCATCGGCGGCGCTAATTGGTGCTTGCCAAGGACGGCGAGCAGAGCTTATTTTTGTTCAGCTAAATCCTTGAACTTATCAGCCTTTACTTTTTCATATAAAGTGATGACACTGTGGATCAACGCCTCCGGGCGCGGCGGGCATCCTGCCAGATATACATCCACCGGGACAACTTCATCCACCCCTTGCACCAGAGAATAATTATTGAACACACCTGTGCAGGAGGCGCAGTCGCCCATAGCGATCACCCACTTCGGCTCAGGCATCTGATCATATAAACGTCGAAGGACAGGCGCCATTTTGCGTGAAACGCGTCCCGCCACGATCATCAAATCAGATTGGCGCGGACTCGCCCGCATCAGCTCCATGCCGAAACGACTCATATCAAAATGTGAAGCCTGTGCTGCCATCATTTCAATGGCGCAACAAGCTAAACCAAATAGCATCGGCCACATGGCATTCGTGCGCGACCAATTCACCAAATCTTCCAATTTGGCCGTCACAATACCCATATCACCGAGTTTTTGCTCTACTCCCATTCTAAAGCTCCTTTCTTCCAAGCATACACATAACCAACCAATAAGATCGCAATAAAGATGACCATTTCAACCAAGCCAAACAGCCCTAGTTGACGGAACGTAATCGCCCAAGGTAAAAAGAACACTACTTCTATATCAAATAGGATGAACAACACTGCAACCAAATAGAAACGGATCGGCATTCGCCGCGTTCCTTCGCCAATCGGATTCATACCCGATTCGTACGGCATGGATTTTGCTGCAGTATCTTTCTTTGGTCCGAACAATACCCCCAAACCAATCGCAATCAATGCTACTAATGTCGACAGAACAATCATCAACCCTATGGCAACATACTCGAGCATTCAGACACCTCACATAGTCCCAGTGTTCTTCGGGAAAACGCCCTAAATGGACGGTATTTGTGCTTCTTGGCACGTATTCGGCGTAGTATAACATATCAGACATGTAAGGGCTAGAGAAAGTGTCACTTTTCACAAAATTGATACTAATAGTCGGATTAAAAAATCGGAATCAAAAAAGTAGGTCGGATTGCTAATCCGACCTACAAAAACTATCCTAAATAATCTCGCAATTGCCTGCTTCTTGAGGGATGCCTTAACTTCCTCAATGCCTTCGCTTCGATCTGACGGATGCGTTCGCGCGTCACATCAAAGTAACGACTCACCTCTTCCAGAGTGTGATCTTTGCCGTCTTTCAAACCAAAGCGCAATTCCAACACTTCACGCTCACGTTCGGAAAGAGATGTCAGCGCGCTCTGCACTTGCTCACGCAGCATCTGCCGGGCAGCCGCATCCATGGGCGAGAGAGCATCTTCATCGGGGATAAAGTCAGCCAGTGAGCTGGATTCCTCGTCCCCCACTGGACCATCGATAGAAACCGGTTCCTCAGCCGAACGCAAAACACGATCTATTTTTTGCGTGGCAGTATCGAGCCGGCGTTGCAGATCGGGCGGGAGAGGTTTTTCCTCGGAATGAGCACGCAAAATAGCTTGCACATCAGAGGCAGGCAGATAACCAACTTCGAGCGCAAGTTCCTCTGTTGTCGGATCGCGTCCAAGCTCTTGAATAAGCATTCTCTGGCTGCGCAAAATACGCGTAATCGACTCAAACAAATGCACAGGGATGCGGATCGTGCGCGCCTGTTCCGCAATCGAGCGATTAATAGATTGACGGATCCACCAGGTTGCATACGTGCTGAATTTGAAACCGCGCCGTGGGTCGAACTTTCCAACCGCGCGCAAAAGTCCCATGTTGCCTTCCTGAATCAAGTCAAGGAAGTTAATGCCGCGTCCCAAATATCGCTTGGCAACGCTGACCACAAGTCGCAGATTGGCATGACTGATTGAGTGATTGGCTTCCACGGCGCGTGTCTGGGTCGCATCCAGCTCGAAAAGCAGTTCAAAGTCGGAGGGCAGGTTGCGGTAGAGCACACGCTGGTTGGGGAATTGATGGGATTGGTTGATATGCGGAAGGAGCCAAGTCGCATAATTTAACGGAAGCAGGTATAGGCATAGAAAGACACTGTAGGATTTACGCGCGATCTCGTTCCAAAGCGGGTCCGTGCCCCACATCCCATTATCCAAAAATGCTCGCAGGTAGGAGGGTTGTTCCGATTCCCAGCCCGCGTGAAGCGCCTGCGATTCAGAAAGAATCAGTCCAAGATCGGGTGGTTCATGCTGGAGTTTCTCGACATCTTCGAGCAAACGCTGCCACTCGGTTACCATATCAGCGAGCAAAGAGTGATAGATGGCGCACGTGGGCGTAAGATTCTTGCGAAGCGGACGACGGCGGTAGGTAGTCACAAGCCGACCAGCTTCGATCATAGTGGCGAGGCGAAACTCGCTATCCGAATCCAACAGTTTGACTTGACCAATCTCGCGCAAGTAGAGCCGCACGGGATCTTCCGATAATTCTGCGGCGACCTCTGGATTCTTCAGGTCGATTACATCTTCGTCAAAAAGGTCTTCTTCCTGTGCAAGAACGCTGACATCGGGGTCTCCTACTTCATCCATTAAAGCCATGTCCGGAAATCCATTCGCATCCTCCATAACGGCACCCTGGACGTCTGAATCAAGCGCTTCAAATTCATCTTCCGCGAGAGGTGGAAGAGGCTCTTGATCGTCGCCTTGATGATTTACCTTTAATTCTGTGGCCGGATCCTTTTTCAGTGCCATAATCCCTTTCTCTACCTGACGAGAGTAGGAGTAAATTGTTACGAAACTAATTTTATTCGAGTTTTCTCATTGACATCTTTCGTGAGGCCTGATCCAAATCCCGCAAGAGCTTTGTATTCTGTAACACTAAATCCTGATAAGAAGTTGCTCGCAAATCGCCTGCCTGGTGAGCTTCCTCCTGCAAAAAGCGCAATTGGTTTAAGTTCTCACCTGCTGCCACACGTCGTAGTTTGATCACGCCGCGCAGTAGTTCCTCCAAAAGTTTTTCGTCCATGCGCTCCATTTTCTCAGTCTGCGCAATCAGGTCACGCGAGAGCCCTTGCAACGTTTCAGGAATGGAACTCATTACAAAATCATGGTGCTCCGCTTTATCCTGCTCCACTGACTCACGGATCAATCGAAACATCATTTGATGGTCGGTGTATTCAAAATCGTCCACGGTCAGAGAGACCAATCCATACTGTTGTAAAAGCCTGTCAAGGCGATATATTAATTCGGGTCTTCGAAAGAGAACACCGACGATATACTCTTCGACCATTTTACTAGAGGAAATGGTCACAGCGATTTTCTCTGGTGAAACAACTTGTTTCGGCGGAATTGACCGCGTACGCTTCGCACGCGGGACCTCAGGTTGTGCGCCGACCAAGGCGCGTTCATCTACCCGCAGCGTTCGCGCCAACTGCTGACGATACGTGTCACGTTCCAGGGGATTGGGCAAATCCTCAATCAATGGGAGGACCTGCGCCGCGATCTGATTCTTGACTTTGGGGTCATTAATGTTCTGCCCCGCCGCCAGCGTCTCCATGACATGCGTGACAATGGGTTTCGCATTTTCGATCAGTTGCGCCCATTCATCGCGATTGCGCGCAACGATTTCATCGGGATCCAGATCGTCAGGCAGCGCCACGACTCGCAGGTCCGCTTGCAGACGCGCTTCGTTGCGCAATAAGCCGCGTGCGTCGAAGTCGAGTTCGCCTGCTCGATCCATCGCAGCACGCGCCACGTCCAAGCCGCGCAAGATGGCTTTTTGACCGGCAATATCAGGGTCGAGTGCGAGAATGATCCTGCGCGTAAACTTCTTCAGCAAGCGCATCTGATCTTCGGTCAACGCCGTACCCATCGGCGAGACTACATTTTCATATCCCGCCTGATGCAAGGCAATGACATCCAGATACCCCTCCACGATTACAGCCTGATCTGTCGAACGGATGGCTTTATGGGCGCGGTCCAATCCGTAGAGCAATTTCCCTTTGGAGAAGATCACCGTTTCAGGAGAGTTCAAAAATTTGGGAACATCGTCCGGATCAACAATGCGGGCACCGAAACCAGTCATGCGCCGTGTTGCATCGCGGATGGGAATCATAATGCGGTGACGAAAGCGATCGTAAAAACCGCCGCTTTCACGCTCTGATATCAACCCTGCTTCCAGCAGGTCGCGTTCGTTATAACCACGTTTGGTGAAGTAGGTCAGGGCGGAATCCCAGGATCGGGGAGCATAGCCCAAACCAAAGATTTCGATGGATGCGTCTGTCAGTCCACGTTTGTCGCGCAGGTAATTCAAAATGTCCGCATTTGCCAGAAGATGACGACGATAAAAAATCAGCGCGTCTTCTAACAATTTGCGGAGATGTTCATATTCCTCTTTTTGTTGCGGACTTTCCTTTGTAAATGTGGGGACTTCCACACCCGCGCGTGCGGCAAGCTTGTCGAGCGCTTCCTTGAAGTCCAAGTTTTCGCGCTTCATCACAAACTTGAAAATGTCGCCGCCCTCATTGCATTGACCAAAGCAGCGCCATGTGCCCGACTCGGGCCAAACGACGAAGGCTGGCGTCTTCTTGTTGTCGTGGAACGGACAAAAGCCAGTATAGTTCTTGCCCGCATGGCGCAGCTTAACGCCCGCTTCCGAGACGAGGTCTACAATGTCTATGCGTGATTTGATATCGTCGATTGTGGACATACCGCTTGGCTCATTAATCCCACGAAAAACACATGGGACTATAGTAAGTAAACGTTTTGAAGGATATAAGAGCTAAATTCAAGTTTAAAGTGTAGATCATTTTGCGGCACTCTGTAAGGTGATTGAATTATAGGCAGGTTCGGGAATTTAGCAAATGTCCTGTGAGTGTAAGCTTAATAACGCAAAGGACTCATGAATAATAAATTAATAACGGAGCAGTGAAACACTGCCCCGTCACCGGTATGAGGCAGGAGGAGGAGATCCCCGCCTCATATCTACCGCCTGTCTCATTATTAACTTTACTTTTCGGATGGATTCGTAAGCCGAAATTCAAATGTAAAGTAAATTATGCGGCACTATGTAAACCAAGGACGTCTTCCATAGACAAGCCTAGACTCACGCTGCAAGTCAAGGTGAGGGCTGCTCTTTCCCTCATTTATCCTTGCTATATCCGACATTTCAAAGGAACCCAAAAACCGATTCTTTTTATCACTTCAACTTACCAAACAGACTGGTTCCTCTATGATGCCATCAACAGCAACTCGAATCTTGTCCATAAATCCGCCCTGATCTAGCAAAAGTAATTACGTCAACTATTTGTTAGCTGCTGGGTTCAAATTGATTTTTATATTGCGAAGACTATCCCAAAACCTTCGAAGTGCTGCATTGAGAGCATCCCAGTTGACTTGAATGATCGGTTGATTTGTATTGTCGCTGCCAGTGTTCGGAATCGCCTTATTATTGTCCGCTACAGCCGTAGGGATAGGTGTCAATGTGGGTACCGGCGTTGAAGACTCGTCTGAATCATTATCGTTAATGGATGGCGCATTGACAGCGACTGTATGGTTCAATTTATTGGCAAACGCGACAGCCTTTTGGCGGGCGTTTGGGTCTACGATAACTAAGAGAAGAACCAACAACGCCAACGCAACTAGCAAGTTTCCTAATCTCATAACTACCTCCTTCGCTTTTTCGGTGAGAACGTCACAGGAAGTTGCACCCTTTCAAACGAAGGAGGAGTATGAACGTTATGGAATTATTGGTCTATTGATGAAAATTTAATAATAGGGAAGCGAAATGAGTCAGGGCGTTCCATTCACTCGGCCAGAAACATAATTGTCCAGCGCAGGGATGGATAATCCTACTTTATGGAGGGAATCCCGCTGCGATTGCAATACAACCAGGATCCGCTGCTGATCATTATCATTAACACTCCCCTCCGACTCGAAACGCGTCAACAACTCGTTATAACTTACAATCACTCGCGCTCGGCGTGTCTCATCGCTGGATACCGCCACATATTCATTAATGCGGCGGCTGGAGAGTTGTAAGTCTGTCCCCACTGGGTCAATGGAGACCACCCGCCAGACCCGTTCACTCGCCAACTTCCAGTTATAGAGTGATTCGCCGGGCAATGCTCCCTGGGCGAAGACGGTATTGGTCATGATCAATGCAAACAAAAGCACCGCGACATTTAATGCCATTCGCCAAAAGAACAATGGTAATCTGCTCTTCTGACGCGGGCTATTTTCCATCGCGTGGTTCAGCTCGGCGTGGATATGCCCTCTTAAAAAGGGGGAAGGCATAATATCCCTCCCACTCTTTAAGCGGGTCGCTGTATACAAAACAGGCTCTAGTTCAGTTGCATATTGTGGATAACGTGCCAGACATTCTTCGAGAGAGGATTCCCCCTCCGCGATTTCCTCAATGCAAGTTTCCAAGATCGCTTCAATTTCATCATTCATGTTCATATAGGTATCTTTTCTGCTACTCTTTTGGCGAGGGCTTTCAAGCCTCTCATCTGTAATGCTCGGATTGCACCTTCTCTTTTGCCAAGATGTCGGGCGATCTCTTCATTCGACATCTCGTCTATAAACTTCAACAACAGAACCTGGCGTTGATCATCGGTCAAGGTCAGCAGCGCGTTCTTGATCGAACCCATTTCTACCGCGGAGTCAATACTATTCTCCACAATTTCCGCATGGCCCGGGTCCGACAGCCGTACATCCTCCAAGGCAGCCGTGACCTTGCGCGTGCGATAATGATCTATAACAGCATTATGAGCAATGGTATATAACCATGCCAAAAATGGAGTTCCACCGATCTGAAACCTGCCCAGATTTTCCCAAGCCTTAAGAAAAACTTGCGAGGTTATATCTTCAGCGGTCTGCTGATCCTCCACACGGAAATAGACAAAGCGATAGATTCGCTCCAAATAGGCATCGTACAATTGCCCAAACGACTCTGAGTTACCTGATTTAGCGTTCCGAACCAGTTGCGGTTCATCAGCCAGAGGCATCCTGGATTTCTTGACACCTTGCAAATCCATCATGTAACTTCTCCTCTTATAACGAAAGAATTTTTAAAACGTTACTTCGAACGCAAAATCTCCCGAAAGTTTTAGGGAGGGTAATGATTCTGCAATGAATGGATGAAGGGGAATTCAGTGATCAGACTGGCAGGTTATCTTTACTGACTGTTAAAGACCTGACCAGCCAAAAAAATTATAGCATGTGAGCTTATGAGGTCGCTATCGGGAAATCCCCTACAGACAGGTTCCAAATTCCCTCATATTTCCCGGTGATGCTGCCATTTTTACCCTACAAACTCGCCTGAGAAGGGACCGAACCGATTCGTGGCATTATAAAAGCCAGCTACAGAGCTGCAATCGATAATTTCCTTGTGGAAAGCTATAACGTCTTTTTTGCAAATGAACGTGAATCCCCCAAAAATGCGAGCTACCGTAGAAATACTAGTCGTCTGGACTCGTTTGGTGATCGGAATTGCAGTCGTGACCTGTTTTCTGTGGATTGACCTGATATTGAGTAAGATTTACGGTTTGCCTTGATGGAAGCGGACTCTCGTCTATCGAAATGATGAAAGCCCTGAGAATGACATGACGACACGACCGGAGCCGAACTGTCCCACACTTGTCGACCTTAGAAAAATTATACCCAACCATGTCCAATTTAGCAACTAGCAGTTAGGGTTTAGTCAGGGCTTTTTCAAGGTCTGGAGAAAAGATCTCTTGTACACGGATTTCACGGGTCGGACGGATTTTTTCCGTCTTTTCATGCAGGAATCCGTGTCGTCCGCATGTTCCGTATACCCCGCACGCTTCCTCAAACGTTTTATGTGGCGTGCGGGGTATACAAAAAGAGAATTTGTAAAGTAACCTTGAGAAAACCATAAGTGGTTAGGAAAACAAAAGGCGACTCGATGAGCCGCCTGATTGTAGAATATTCAAGTTTGGATAGAACCACCATGGTAAAACAAAACGAGGCAGTCAATGGCTACCTCGCAGCAGTGGACAAGATTTACTCTCCTGACTCAAGGTCTAAATTCAAAGCAGATTTGGTCTTGTCTTTTAGCTCCACATCAAGGCTTGATTCATGGATTTCAACATGAGTCACATTCTCATTGGTAGAAGAACTATTCAGATGGACATCAGGGAGTGAATTTCCAGAAAGAAAATCTTCATTACCAATCTTTGCCTTCAAATCGCTATTCGCGTTTAGCCTAGCTTTTTCATCGCTTTTCGCGGAAACTTCAGCTTTCGTCTTGATAGAACTATTGGAACTTATATTTGCTGCCACGTCACTAACATTTTCAGCAACAGCATTGACCGTCTCGTGCAGAGAAGTATCTGCCTGCTGCAAGGACACATGCAACTTGCTTTTAAAGCTTGGGCTGAAGCCAAAGGCAGCACTGACGCCCACGATCACAGAAAGCAACAACTGAACAAAAAACTTACTCATCCTACACCTCCGATAAAGATTTGATTTGGATTGAGCCCTCAAAGCTCTTCATTTTTAATAACGGATCATTATTCGTTTTGTTTAAGTAAGAATCAAACTCTTAGGAACTTAGAAATTAAATCCTTGTACAAAAAGCAAGAACATTTACCACGAAGGACACAAAGTAACACGAAGGAAAGAGCTTAAGAGCTTTTAAGGTTTTCCTTTGTGCCCCTTCGTGACCTTTGTGGTTAGCGGTCTTCTCTTCCGGCTCGTCCGGGTTAGGGAAGAAGGGGCGGAACTTGAATCGTTGGGGCTTGAACTGTTGGAACCTGGATTGTCGGAACGATCTTCGGCGAATCAGTTGGACTCACTTGAGTGGCTTCTTGGATAACTACAGATGTTACTGTAGGAATTGGTAGAGTTGGATTCACTTGAGGAATCTTTGGATTTACAAGAGGCGGATTGGTAGGAGTGACTGTTGGCGCATTCAATTCAGAAGGAACATCTTGATCCAGTGGTGGAACAAGAATGCCTAATTGATTCAATTCTTTAATCTGAGAATTCAGTACAGATTGAATACGCGCTTCGTTGTCTGCATCCATCTCGGATTTCAATCTCGTTACCACTTCTAAGTATGTTCCTAATACCTGAGTGCGCTGCTTTGAGTTATTGCTAACGGCTATCAATTCATCTATTCTGCGATCTGCAATGGCGAGATCGGTCCCTACGGGATCAGGTGTGATAGCTCGCCATATGTTTTCACTCACGAGTTTCCAGGCATAGAAGGCACTGCCAGGCAATGCGCTCTGGGCATAAGCAGTCCCGGCTATAAACAACACAAGCACGATTACAGCAAAGCTTGTTGCAATTCTCGTGAACATAAAATTAAATCGCATGGTTTTACGCGGATGCGCCCGCATTTCTTGCGTCAATTTCGCGCGGACGCGAGCTTTGAACGCAGCAGAAGGTCGTGCCTCTCGTCCGCGTTCAAGATCCAAGCTGGTTAGCAGGATAGGTTCCAGTTGTAGGGCATGTTTGGGATGGCGATTCAAGCATTCATCCACGTTCGAATCGCCACGCTCCAGAGTCAGCAGGCATTCTTGTAAGACCTTTTCAAATTCAGTCATACCAATTCCTTGTGATGCATATACTTTGCGAGGATCTGCAAACCACGCATCTGCAGACCGCGAATGGTGCCTTCGCGTTTGTTCATTATTTTGGCGA
>WNFX01006572.1_pt1 | contig 11054 bp, 8 predicted proteins | sample 5400111 | NCBI WGS metagenome assembly WNFX01 (sample SAMN13153363, study PRJNA577476) | soil metagenome | isolation source: 40 cm soil or saprolite under grassland replicate 1 | place: USA:California | collected 2016-06-15
GCGCCCACGCCGATTCCTTCCAGCGCAGGAAGATCAAGCCCGTATTTTCCTACGTGCTGAGGCGTTTTGAGATCGACATGCGCGAACACGACCTCCTCGCCATCGAGCGTCAAGATCTTAAATCCGGCGCGAGTGCCACCGTCGCGGATTTCCTCGGTGTAAAAACCACCAGCGCGGCGCGGCAGATTATTTACAACACGCTTGATCAGCGTCGTCTTGCCGCAGCCGGGACGGCCGGTGAGCAGAACTTTTTCGGTCACAACCCGCGCCTCTGACAATGCGGGCAAAACCACGCGGTGCGCCCGCCGATCTTTGACGATCTGAGTTTGCGTCCGCAGCGCGGGCATTTTCCGCCTTTGTGCCGGTGCGGCAGCAGCCACGACTTCGGTATTTGATCGACATCCGCCCTAGCCTTGATTGCCTTTTCCAAAACGTAACGCATGGCTCGAAAGAGTTTTGCCAGCGCTTTGTCGCCAAGGCGCGTGACCTGCGTCGCCGGATGAATTCGGGCGCGGAACAGAATCTCGTCGGCGTAAATGTTGCCGATGCCTGCAATCAATCGCTGGTTCATCAAGATCGATTTCACGGCGCCGCGATGTCTCGTGAGCGTCTCCTTGAATTCAGCAAGATCGATATTGATCGCATCTGGCCCGAGCGCGCGCTTTTTCAGGAATTTAGCGACCTCGTTGACCAATCCGACCTCACCGAACTTACGCTGATCGTTGAAGGCGAGCCGGTGATCTTTTACAAAAACAAACAGCACTCGCGTGTGTGGCGGTCCTTTTTCCTCGCCTTTGAAGTAACGTAGAGAGCCGGTCATACCGAAATGCAAGCGCAGCCAGATATCGCCGTCCGTGCGCACAAAAAGATGTTTGCCATGACGGCAACTGCATTCGAATCGTCGCCCTTTGAGCCTGCGTGCAAGCTCACGTCCGGAAATACCTTTCAGTAAATCAGCACTCCGTACATCGACATCGGCGATGCGCTGGTGCAACGCTGTGGCGTCCAAATAGCGCTTGAACGACTCGACATCGGGCAACTCTGGCATTGGCCTTCACGTTAGCTGTTGGAGATGCTCCTTCAACGCCACGGCATTGTTGTGCTCGGTATCTTTCGCGGCAAAGAGCAATGTGACGGTATGCTTTCTGGCTTCCTGCGCGAGTTCCTTGATTCGCTCACGCTGATCATCCAGTTCCGCGGCATACCGCTTTTTGAACTCCTTCCAACGGACCGGATCGTGTCCGAACCATTTGCGCAACTCAGTGCTGGGCGCGACGTCCTTGAGCCATTCGTCGACCCGCGCTTCCGTCTTTTTGAGCCCGCGCGGCCAGAGCCGGTCAACTAAAATGCGCCGACCATCGACTGTGGCCGGCTTGTCGTAAACGCGCTTGAGCCGAATACTCACGCTCCGCTATCGCAGCGCAAGCTGCCCCTGGCCGTGCGTGATATGACGCTTCCACGCCGCGCTCGGTGCGTGAGCGCTTTTTCTCAAATCAGGCCTTCAAACCCGCCTGCATGGTAATCTTAGCGTTGAGCAGCTTTGAAATCGGGCAACCTTCCTTCGCCTTGTTGGCGACGGCTTGGAACTTGGCCTCTTCGGCGCCGGGGACGGTGGCACTCACGTCGAGGTACACGGCAGTCACGGCGAAACCATCGGCCACTTTCTCCAGTGTAACCGTCGCTGCGGTCTCGACGCGCTCCGGCGTGAGCCCGGCCTTGCCCAGTTGCGCGGAGAGCGCCATCGAGAAACATCCCGCGTGTGCCGCGCCCACGAGTTCCTCCGGATTAGTTCCTTTTTCATTCTCGAAACGCGTGCGGAAAGAATACGCAGCGTCGGAGAGTACGCCGCTCTCGGTGGAAACTGTGCCGCGGCCATCTTTGAGGCCGCCCTGCCAGACAGCGGAAGCTTTTCTGTTCATGTCCTTGAATCGCCGCTCGCCGCCGGATCGCGTGTGCGTAGTCGAATGCTAGATTCTTAGAAGGAATGAGCTCGGCGCGAACATTGCAGTCGATCATAGACTCGTTAGGCGAGCGCGGCGAAAAGACAGCATTGTTGGCTCTGGCAAAAAAAGATCGACATCGCTGGTCTTTTAAAAAGCTTGCAGACTGCGCGCGATCGTTCGCGAACGGGCTCGTCAGGGATGGTCTCAAACGCGGCGATACCGTTGCGCTGTTCGCGGAAAATCGCCCGGAATGGATCGTGGCTGCGCTGGGAATCATTCGCGCGGGCGCCGTGGCTGTGCCGCTGGATATCCAGCTTGGAGACAAGACTCTCGTTCACGTTCTGCGCGACAGTGGTGCGCGCGCCGTCATCACCACCCAGCGCCGGATGGAGCGGCTCGAGAAGCTCGACCTGAAAGAAAAACCAAAGCTGATCCTGCTCGATGCTAACTCCGATGATGATAAGCGAAGTTGGGAGCGATTTCTCAATAAGGCAGCGACGGAACTCCTGACGACAAGCCCGGACGACACGGCGGTGCTGCTTTACACGTCTGGAACGACCGGTCCGCCCAAAGGCGTGTCGCTGAGTCACGGCAATATCGCATCGCAGCTCGACGCCATCATCGAGATGAAGGTCATGACCGGCGAGGATCGCGCGTTGCTGCCGCTTCCGCTGCATCACGTCTATCCGTTTGTGATCGGCATGCTGGCGCCGCTCGCTCTCGGTCTGCCGCTGATTTTGCCATTTTCACTGAGCGGACAGCAATTGCTGCGCGCGTTGCGCGAAGGTGAAGTGACGGCGATTGTCGGCGTTCCACGCCTTTACAGCGCGCTCTATTCCGGCATCGAATCGAGAGTGGAATCTTCCGGCTGGATCGCGCGCGGATTGTTCAGCGCATTTCTTGCCGCGAGCGTGTTTGTGCGAGAGTGGCTCGGCCCGCGCGTCGGCAAATTGCTGTTTCGTTCGTTACACAAACGTTTTGGTAAAAACCTTCGGCTTCTCGCTTCCGGCGGCGCGGCACTTGATCCTGAGCTGGCTTCGAAACTCGAAGCGCTAGGCTGGGAAGTCGCCATCGGCTACGGTCTCACCGAAACTTCGCCGCTTCTCGCGCTGAACCTGCGTGGGAAAGCGCCAAGAGACAGCGTAGGAAAACCATTTGCCGGCGTGGAGATTCGCATCGATCCGAGCGCGCTCGAAAAAGAGGAGCGCATCAACGGGCGCGAAGTTGGCGAGATTCTCGCGCGGGGGCCAAATGTTTTTGCGGGCTACCGGAATCTCCCGGACAAAACCAAAGAGGTTTTCACGGACGACCGATGGTTCCGCACCGGCGACATGGGTTATCTTGATGACGACAATAACCTTCACATCCTCGGTCGCATCTCGACGATGATCAAAACCGAGAGCGGAGAGAAGATTCAGACCGAAGATGTCGAAGCGGCCTATGCCGAGGAGTTCGCGATTCGCGAGATTGGAGTGCTCGAAAAAGGCGGCAAGCTCGTGGCGGTCATTGTGCCCAAACAAGCTGGTCGCAGCGATGATGTAAAGGCTGCTCTTCGCAAGGCGGTCGAATCGGCTTCGAAACGGTTGCCGAGTTACCAGCGCATCTCCGACTATGCGATCACATCCGATGCATTGCCGCGTACGCGGCTCGGCAAAATCCAGCGTCATCGGCTGGCCGAACGTTACGAACAGGCAAAAGAAGGCGGCGAAAAAGCTCCCGCCGCGGGCCCCATGTCGATCGAAGAAATGTCGGGCGAAGATCGCGCGCTGCTGGAGGATTCCGCCGCGCAATCCGTGTGGGAAATGCTGGCGAAACGATATCGCGGCAAGCGACTGACACCGGACACAAGTCCACAGTTCGACCTCGGGATCGATTCGCTCGAGTGGCTGAATCTCACGCTCGAAATCGCCGAATCCAGCGGTGTGGAATTGACCGATGAAGCGATCGCGCGCACCGAGACGGTGCGCGATCTCTTGCACGAAGTGACAGAGGGGAGCGAAGGCGAATCGGTCGATCCGTTGGAAAAACCCGGCGAAGTTCTTGACGAGAAACAGAAGCAATGGCTCGAGCCGCTCGGCCTGGTCGCCGCCACGACTGCGCGCTTTCTCTATGCCGTGAATCGCATCTTGATGCGCGTGATCTTTCGCCTGCGCGTCGAGGGGCTAGAACATTTGCCAGAAGACGAGCAATGGGTGCTCACGCCCAACCATGCCAGTTATCTCGATCCATTCGCGATTGCCGCATTGCTTGGCTGGAACCAGTTGCGCAAAACCTATTGGGCTGGTTGGACCGGCGTCGTCCTCGCGAACCCGTTAATGCGTTTCCTCAGCCGGCTGGGAAAGATTTTGCCGGTCGAGCCGATGCGCGCCGCGCGCTCAAGCCTGGCTTTTGGGGCCACCATCCTGAAAAACAAAAAGAACCTCGTTTGGTTTCCGGAAGGCGGACTCTCGGCCAATGGAGAGTTGCAAGACTTCAAACCGGGCATCGGGATGTTACTGGAACATTTTCCGGTACGAGTCGTTCCGGTGTTTGTTCACGGCACACACCAAGCTCTGCCACCGGGAAAGTTTTTTCCCAAGCCACATGCGATCTGTGTCGTGTTCGGCAAGCCGCTCGACGTGCAACAACTGCAGCGCGAGGGGCGCGGCGAAAAACCGCACGAGCAGATTGCGAGCGCTCTACACGATAGGGTAGCCAAACTTGCGCAAGATATCGGAGAACAGACGTGACAACGGCAGAGTTACTGAGACGGCTCGGCTGATCCTCGATTGGTATAAGCGCGCATGATAAATCCGCAGGCCGGGAGGCCGGAGCTTGGTACTTTTGTTTACCGAACTCGCGAACCCGCCGTGAGGAATGAATCCACCCACCGGAACACGTTCTCGTTGGATACGGCACGTCTCATCCGCGTCATGCGCGCGCTGCGCTCGGCGCGGTTCATTCGGAATGCTTTCAAGATCGTGTCGGCTACCTGCTCGACATCGTAAGGATTCACCAGCAGCGCCCCGCGCTTGAGCTGCTCGGCCGCGCCCGCGAATTGGCTGAGAATCAGCACGCCGTTTTTGTCGACGCAACATGCGCAGTATTCCTTGGCCACAAGATTCATACCGTCCTTCAACGGCGTGACCAGCGCGATCTCGCACGCCCGGTAGTGGGCCAACAGATCGTCGCGATCGAGCCTGCGAAAGCGATAGTGCACTGGCAGCCAGGTGTCGGTGGAAAAGCGACCGTTGATGTCGCCGACTAAGCGATCGATGCGATCCTTGAATTCGTGATACCTGGGAATTTCTACTCGACTCGGCACAACATTCTGGATCAGGACCACGCGACCTCGCAGTTCCTCGTACCGCTCCAATGCATCGCGGAACGCGCGCAGACGCTCGGGAATTCCTTTGCTGTAATCGAGACGGTCCACGCCCAGCATGAGCTGGCAGCCGGGAAAAGCGGCGCGCAGTTCCCGAGCCCTCCGCGCGACTTCCTCGGACGCCGCACCTTTTTCAAACGACTCGAAGTCGATGCCGATCGGGAACCTGCCAGCGCGGATCTTGCGCTTGTCGAAGCGGATAACTTGGAGCTTATGGCTGGGGAGCAAGTTCCCCTCTGGCATCACACGCCGTACGCATTGCAGGAAATTGCGCAGGTCGCGCCGGGTCTGGAAACCGAGCAGATCGAATTGGAGCAAGGCGCGCAACAAACGCTGCTGTTGCGGAAGCTTGGCGAAAATGTCGTATGGGGGAAACGGGATATGCAGGAAAAATGTCAGCGCTGCATGCACACCACGCTCACGCAGCGCCTGCGCGACATACATTAAATGGTAATCGTGCACCCAGATGAAGTCGCCAGGCTGGCAGTGGCGCGCGATCGCCTCGGCGTAGCGCTCGTTCACTGCCTTGTAGGTTTCCCAGAAGGCCGGCTCGAAGTGGCAGAAGCTTTGCAGGTCATGAAACAGCGGCCAGATGACCTCGTTGGAATAGCCGTAATAAAACTCGTCGCGTTCTGCTTCGCTCAATGCCACTGGCACCACCTCGTAGCCTGCGTCGCGCGTGGCTTCGGCGGCCGCAGCGTCCGGGATCTCACCTGCGACCCCGGGCCAACCGATCCACGTGCCGCCGCGTCCACGCAGCACCGGCCCGAGCGCACTAACGAGCCCGCCGGGAGAGGGCGTGACGATCCACTGGCCATCTTCGGCCGACTCAAGCGCGAACGGCAGCCGATTAGAAATGAGAATGAGTCGACTCATTTTGAGAGAGTCTAAGAAAAGGTAAAAGGTTACATCGTTACAACGGAGTTTGGGGAGCGCCGGCATCCTGCCGGCAGTCCGCTGGAAGCAGGCGCTCCCCAAAGCGCCTTGTAATGTTGTAACTCTTGTAACTCTTTTGCTGGAGTTCTGACAAATTGAATCGTGGGCTGGGGGTTCATCGCTCACGCAGTGCCGTCCAACAATTTAACGATTTTAATGCTTCAACAATTTAAGGATATAAGAAGTTATGAGTCCGTCTGCACTGGATCGTCTCGATGAGATTGCTGGGCCCGGCAGACGGCTTACCGTTTTTCTTGATTACGATGGCACGCTTACGCCGATTGTTAGCCAACCAGCGCACGCGGTGCTCTCCGATTCAACGCGGGAGGAGGTGCGGACGCTGGCGGCTCAGATCCCGGTCGCAATCCTCAGCGGCCGCGACTTGGATGACATTCGCCGGCGCGTGGGCATCAACGAGATCATTTACGCCGGTAGTCATGGTTTTGACATCGCCGGGCCGCACGGGCTGCGGAAACAAGTGGGCATGGAGTTTCTTCCGATTCTCGACGCTGCGGAAAAGGAGCTTGGCGAAAAGCTCGCGGGCACACTTGGTGCGCTGCTAGAGCGGAAGCGTTTTTCCATCGCCGCGCATTATCGCCAGGCAGATGAGAGCGGCGTAACGAAGGTAGAGCGAGCTATGAACGAAACGGCGGCAAGTCATCGCGAGCTGCGCATTATCGCCGGCAAGAAGGTCTATGATCTCCAGCCGAACATCGACTGGAATAAGGGCAGAGCCGTAGTCTGGCTGCTGGAAACGCTGGACTTGGAACAACCAGAAGTGCTTCCGCTTTACATCGGCGATGATCTCACCGACGAAGACGCTTTCCGCGCGCTCGAGCAACGCGGCGTGGGTATCGTCGTGGGTAAGCAGTCGCGATCGACTGCCGCGCGCTACGGGCTCAAGAGCCCGGCCGAAGTGGAGCGCTTTCTGCGCGAACTCGTCGCGCGTCTCGTTCAATGACGAAATCCGAACGCCGAGGAAATCGTGCTGCTTGCTCTTTGCCATTCGGGCTTCGACATTCCTTCGTCATTCGTCATTCGAGCTTCGACATTCCTCGTCATTCCTCTCGCCATTCGAGCATCATGCTATTGTCTTTTTTCAGCGGCGCGCTCGTGCCGAATTGCTTGCCAAGCGTGTTCAGAAGATCGCAAAGCCAACGCGCATCGGCAGTCGACGCACGGTCCAGGCGGAAGCGCCGCATTTGCGTCGGAACCAATCGCACTGATCTGAGCCCGCTGCTCTGAGAATCCAGTTCGACCAAGTACATCAGGCCTAGATCGCTGCGGAGCGCTTCATAACCGCTGATCCCTTCGTAATCAGTGAGAAAATCTCCGCAGCCATAGAGGATGAGGCGACTCTTGAAGACCTCGATCGCTTTGACGTGATGAGAGGAGTGGCCATGCACGACCCCAACCCCCTTCTCGACCAAACGATGGGCAAACTCGATCTGCTCCGGGGGAATATCATAGCCCCAGTTGCCGCCCCAGTGGATCGACGCGACGAGCAAGTCGCCCGGCTGCTGAAGTTTTCGCATCTGATTCGCAATTCGCGCAGCGGTCGCTTCCGAAAGGTCGTCCAGCAAATTCACTCCCGGGCTTGATGCGGTAGCGCTCCACTCCCGCGGGATTCCACTGCCTGTCGATCCAAACGAGAAGAGAAGAACGCGTCCTTTGCCAGCCACATCCAGCACTGCGGGAGCGGCCGCCAGGTCCGCATTCGCTCCCCCGCCTGAATGGGCAATGCCCGCCGCATGCAAAGTTTGCACCGTTTCAGACAATCCCACATATCCCCAATCCAACACGTGGTTGTTCGCAAGAGCGCAAGCATTGATCCCGGCGGCCACCAGACAACCAATGTTCAGCGGATGCATGCGGTAATGAATTCCTTTGCCCGGCCAATGCGTCTCGGCGGACGTGATGGCCGTTTCCAAATTGACGATCCTGAGATCCACGCGTGCTCGCTCCAATTCTTCCAGGGCAACGCCCCAGATGTAATCGAAGGTCACCGGTCGCTGAAACACGCCGTGCGCTTTTTCGGCAAGATCGACATATTCGCGCGCATCGCGAACATACGGTTCGTACAAAATCGGATCCGCCGGATACGGCAGCGCCTGATCGATGCCGCGGCCGGTCATCACATCGCCGCAGAGAACCATGCGCAACGTTTTGGCTTGGGAGTTGTCCCTCGTGCTCATGCTTGCGATTTTAATTTCAAGAATTGTAGGCCAGGCGCTCCGCCTGCCACCTGCGCGGCAATTCGGCAAGCGGTGCGCTTGCCCTACAACGACCTCTAACGTAAGCCAAAGTTGTGTCTGGCGATTCAATTGAAAACTTTCTGCGCCTATTGAAAAAATCGCCATCCGGCGCCGTCTTCAATCCGTGGTGGCAAATCGATAAGGAAAACGATGTCGGCCCGCAGGCGCCCAGGATCAGGCGCGAGCAGTTACGCGCGTATCTTTGCGAGCGACTCAAAAAGGCCCGACTCGCAGTGGTCGGCGAAGCGCTTGGATATCGCGGCGGTCATTTCAGCGGAATCCCCATGACTTCCGAGCGCATTCTGCTCGGGCGAAAGGCGCACGCGGGGATCGAAGCGAAGGATTTCTTTTCTGGAATCAAACCGCGTCGGACGAGCAAACCTCAGAAAAGTCCAGATGGTTTTTCCGAGCCTACGGCGACGATTGTCTGGAGCACATTGTCGCGACTTGGACTCTCGCCGGAGCAATTCGTCCTGTGGAATGCGTTCCCATGGCATTCATTCGATCCGCGCGCCGGGATGTTGAGCAACCGGACGCCGACCACGGCCGAACGGTCCGTCGGAACCCCGGTGCTCAAGGTTTTCCTCGAGCTGTTTCCATACGAGGAAGTTGTGGCTCTCGGTCGGGTCGCTACCTCGCAGCTTGAGGATCTGGGAGTGCGAGCGCATTGCGTCCGCCATCCTGCTTCCGGTGGCGCCAGGCTCTTTCGTCAACAAATCGCCAGGATCATGACCAAACTGCCCTAGCGAAGCTGTTTCTCGGCCAACTGCTGCAGCACCGCTTTCACGGTATCGGAGACAGAATTATCTGCCGAGATTTTGATCAGATCCGGCCCGAGTTCCGACGGTGGCTCGTAAGCAGCGTTCAATTTTTCAAGGTCTTCAAGGCGAGCGTCGGAGATTTCGCTCGCGCTCCGATCTCGGGCCTTCAACCTGCTCTCGATTTTGCCACGATCGGCATCGAGTTCTACGACCTGCAAACGCACATTGCTGCATGCTGTGTGCAAAAATTTGCGGTTCGCACGGCTCGAAAACGTAGCGTCAAGGACAACGCTACCGTGCGCTTCAAGTGCGGCAAGTCCCTGTTCCAAAAGCTTCTTGTAAGTCTGTTCGTTCATCCGCTCCGAGTACATTTTGTCGCGCAACTCCGGCGGGGTCCGCTCCGTTAACGGAATCCCGGCCAGCATCTTGCGAATCTGGTCGGATGAAAGCACCGGCCAATCCAGTTCGCTTCCCAATTTGCTGGCAACAGTCGTTTTGCCGGTGCCGACGCGGCCCATGACAACGAGAACCAACGGCTCGGAATCACTCACGACATATCGCAGCGCGAGGCAAAAATAGCGCGCCGCTTGCTTAGCGTGCTCCTCGAGATCGGCCGCTTCCTTCGACATCGCTTGAATGCTTTCGACTTTTCCGCGCACAAAAGCCCGATAGCACTTGTAGAAGTTCGCGACCTTCAGCATGCCTGGGTCTCGAAGTTCACGCGCGGCATTTCGAAGAAGCAGATTTCCCAATTCGCACTTCTCTTCGAAATCAAAATCCATCGCCAAAAATGCGAGGTCATTGGCGATATCGATGAATCGGAACCGATCGTTAAACTCGATGCAGTCGAAGATGGTCGTCGCTTCTGGAGTGATATGGACGTGATCGAGGTGCAGATCTCCGTGGCAATCGCGAATCCGGTGCTGGCGAATCCGATTGCGAAATAAATCTTCATTCGTCGCATAAAAGCTGTTCGTGAAATGGCGGATCGTTTCGAGGGCGACCGGGGAAATAGTTTTTCCCACGAACGGTTCCACTTGCCTGAAATTTTCGTCTGTGCTGATCTTGAGTTTCTCGGGCGTCCCCCATTGTTCGATTTCCGGTGTCGGAGTTTCGGACTCGTAAAATCGGTCCAGACACGAGATAACACGATTGATTTCCGTCTCGCCCACCAAATCTTTGGCGAGCAATTCACTCAAGAACCAACCGTGCCGCAGTTCTCTCATCTTCACGCTGTACTCGGCGATTTCTCCTTCCGCGTTGAAGGAAAAGCCGGAAGCGCTTTTGTAGATCGGGACCACTCCCAAATATACTTCCGGACAGAGCCTGCGATTCAGCTCAAGCTCGCGTTCGCAAAAATGACGCCGTTTTTCCAGGGTGCTGAAATCAAGAAACCCAAAATTCACGGGCTTCTTCACTTTGAAGACAAAGGGCGGGGCAATGAAGACCCACGAGATGTGCGTCTGAATCGAGCGCACTCCCGGCGGGCTATGCGGATATGAAGCAGGCGATTCCAGGAAAGAAACCAGCCGCTCCTGTGATTCCAATAGGCCTTTCACGCTTAAGTTTGTTTATTTAACCATCCGCGCGTTTCAAACGTTGTAGCCGCCGCTCTGTGGGGCATTAATGAACTGAAACAAACACCCGCGCCCCGCACTTCGCACAGCGAATCGGCTACAGACCCCGATCGAAGAAACTTACGCTTTGGGTGGCTCGCTCTTCTTAAATGGCGCGAACAAATCGATAGGGACAGGGAGAAACGTCGTTGTGTTGTGCTCGCTCGAAATCTCGCGCA
>WNFX01010259.1_pt1 | contig 11052 bp, 10 predicted proteins | sample 5400111 | NCBI WGS metagenome assembly WNFX01 (sample SAMN13153363, study PRJNA577476) | soil metagenome | isolation source: 40 cm soil or saprolite under grassland replicate 1 | place: USA:California | collected 2016-06-15
TTGGCGGTGTGAGCAAAGGGATAACCTTGCGAGAGCAACAGTACGGCCCGAGCTCGTTTAGCCAAACCAAACGGAGTCTTCTGACGATGCAGCCAGCTTTGGAGATGAGTACGAGTCTGGGGGTCCATCTGGATGTTCATGGTTGAATGGCGACCTCGCATGTTTACCTCCTGAGGATAGACACTATTCACTGGTAGAAGGAACAAGTGAGGAGGCTCGCTCAATTCCAATCCTTTTCATCTGGGTTGCGTACTCAGTATCTCCTCTTCATTTGGGGAGAAACGGCGAGTACTCGACAAGTGACCATCGAAGAGGACAGTTCCCTGCTCTTTCAATCACTTCGTCTATGGTGAACTCCACCAGTCGTCTGGCTCCAGCAAATTTTGCCATCCACAACTCATCCCAGATGATCTGAGCTCTTCCTGTCAACTGTAAGGTGTTGCCATTCTCAAAGTCGAGAAACAGGAGTCCTGCGTGGGGATTGACGCTAATATTGCCAAGCGTTTGGAACATCATGTTCCCTGGATAATCAGGAAATATCAGTCGATGAGCATGGATGAGTCGCACAAAGCCTGGGTATCCTCCCCGGTGCGATGCATCGGCACCTCTTTCGCAATGGGCACTGGCAATGAAGAAGGTATCTGCTCGCTCGATCCATGCCTCTTGTGTCGGGGTAAGACAGCCTGAACGGGAAAAGGTTCGTCCAGGGGAGATGCCCAGGTTCTCTGCTATCAGGTGACGCTGTTGAATGTACTTCTGACAATTCGAGTACACCTGTTGGGTATGGACAAAGATTTTTCCTGGAGTCACTCGCTCTATCCGTCCGTTGATGCGCATGCGCCGCCGAGTAGCCAGATCAGTAACGAGCAGGCCAATGCTTTCTCCTGCACGCATATTCTCCGCCAATGGCTCAAGAGAGAGAGGGAAAGCGATGATTTCCACAGTTTGCTCATCCACCGCCTTCATAAATCCAGGTTGTCCTGTCAGCAGAGATACCCAGACACTGCCTCCTCTAGCAACCGTTCCTGCTATAGCCAGGCGCTGCTTGAGCAGAAACGCCTGCGCAACCGGTGGCATGGTCGAGTGAATACTGTTGGCGATGCGAGAGGCCTCTATTTGTACCCCAGCACGGCTTTGCACATAAAGCTCTCCTGGATGATACACCTCCATCATTGCCATCCCTTTCTCTTTTCCCCTCAATGGAGCATTAGAAGAAGCCACAACTTGGAACACCTGCTACTGGCAGAGGCTGATTTCCTACGCCGCTGGGGCTGAAAATCTCCAAGCGAATGCCATCGGGGTCCTCAAAGAAGATCCCTCCAGAGTCCCAACCTTCTGCATGAGGCACCAGACCCTCATACAAAAAATGCACATGGAGGGCACGCAATCTCGCTTCAAAGTCTCGTACTTGCTCAACAGTGTTAACTTGAAACGAAAGATGGTGAAGACCAGGATGGTGCGCATCAAAGCGCCCCTCACTCTGTTCCCACAGGGTGAGGACGAGCCGCTGACCATCGGTGAGAAAGGCGAAACGACGACCTTCTTCCTGGAACTCAGCCTGGACGGAGAAGCCAAATACTGTCTGGTAGAATTGCTTCGAGCGATCAAGGTTGCTTACGTTGAGACCAACATGGCCTGTCTGGACTGCCTGAATGGGTGACGTTGTTGACATGTACATCCTCCCGTGTCATTGCATGAGCACCTTCTGAGAAGATGCGCAGGGACGACGATGTGTGTGAATGCCAGGATACAGGTGACGTGGAAAACCAGCGCCCTCTACCGAGCGAGAAGCACCGGCAGCCTTTCCTCACCTTGTATAATTATTCGTAGCTAAAAAGAATTAGATATGGGTAATTGAAGACTTATCCATATATTGGCAATCTGGGCCAACTCATGCTTCACAAGCGTATCGGCACATTATGGTTCACAGACCATTTTGAGTCGTGACTGTTGTACAAAAGCAGTCCTGGCCTGGTCTCTGCCGCGCATGAGATAAAACTATTGGCAAGATCAGTATGCGCGCCCTGATGCGCCCGTTCGCGTCTTTAGTGGACAGATCTGCTGCCACAATATGGCTCATAGAGCGATTCCGAGTCGATGCACGCTGCGTGCATTGGAAGCACTCGCCAACGGCGCTCAGTGTCAAAGAGGCTCTTGCTCTCTGAACCATATGATGACCATGTAGAGCATCTTTGGCAGCGAAAATCAGAAGCGGAAACGCTGTTCGCCGAGAACATGCAATGAAACGACTCACTGCCATGATATGGTTCTTACGCAACCTTGCTGATGTCAAATGTGATATACTAAGAGGTTGAACAATTTTTCTAGATACCCATGTCTCGAGGCTGGTTGGCTGACAAATTTAATCTCCATTAGAAAAGAATAAGTGTGCTCGAAAAAGGAACAAGAGCACTCGATCGAGTGTATTGATTCATGGAGGTGCCACCATGAACGAAGCCAAACAGATGCATGACGATCTCCTGAATGTATTGCTTCCCATCATCCCTCGCTAGTTGGCTGACAAAATTCATGTGCCTTAGTACAGCTCCAAGTTGAAAAGGGTCGGGTTAGGCCGCAAGGGCCTCTTGAGTGTGAGCTTCACACTTGGCCATGACTTTGGCGGCAGACTTGGTGGACCAATTGAAGGGATGCGCGTTTTGGTTCCATTCGAGAACAAGATCCAGATCGGGAAAGTCGCTAACGCGGAGCCGCTTGCGCTGCAGGATGTTGAACCACTGCTCCACTTGATTCATCCAGGAGCAATGCACTGGCAGAAAGTGGCAGATGAAGCGGGGATGAGCCGCCATCCAGGCCTGAGTCCGCTTCCCTTTATGCACGCTGAGATTGTCGAGTATTAGGTAGACACGAGTCACGGAGGCTGGAATCTCCCGACGGAGCTGGTCGAGGAAGGCGATGAATTCTTCCTGGCGTTTGCGTCGTGCGGTTCGAGCGTAGACGAGGCCTTTGCGAGTCTCAAAGGCGGCAAACAAGTGGAGAGCTCCTGCACGCCTGTACTCGTGTTCCAGGCGAAGTGGAGAGCCAGGTCGAGGTGGTAAGGTCAAGGCTTTTCGAGGACGAGGTTGGAGATTGGTCTTCTCATCGACGCACAGCACCATCTCCCAGGCGGCTAATGGCCGCGTGTAGAGTTCAACGAGTTGCTGGACTTGCTTGGCAAACTGCTGATCGCGAGGCACTTTCGGAGAGAGCCACAGGTGAGAGCGCCATGGCTTGAGTTTATGAGACTGCAAGATCCCTCGGATCGTCTCGATGGAAATGCTTGGCACGATCCCATCCGCTTTGAGCTGACGGGCCAGTTCTGAACAATTCCAGTGAGAAAGCGAACGCCCTACCTGATCGGGCCGCTCGCAGGCGAGCTTGACGACATAGAGAGCCACTTGGGGAGAAAATACAGGAGTTCGACCAGGACGAGACTGCTCACGCAGGCCTGCCGCGCCTTGGTCTAGAAAGCGTCTGGCCCATTTGCGCAGATTTCGTTCGGTCAAGCCGACCCGCCTGGCCGTAGGAATATAGCGAGATCCTTGTTCAAGCAACAGCAGAGCGCGGGCGCGTCTGACCAAGCCGGAAGGCGTTTTCGGGCGGCGCATCCACCTTTGGAGTACTGTACGAGTCTGATCATTCATGGAAATCTGTAACGCTGAGAGGGGACCTGGCATGCTCACCTCCTGAAAGTCGATGAAGGGGCTCTTCTCTTCAAGACAACAAGTGGAACATGCTTTTCCATCCCGACCCTTTTCAACTTGGAGCTGTACTGAGCGTCATGCTGTCTGATAGAGCACAATCATTGCCTAGAAGGAAGTTTAAATTTCTACGCCGGGATCAGTAGAATGGCAATTACAAGCAAAGCTACAGTTAAATATGCAGATTGATATTTAGAAGGGAAACAAACAATATGGCAAATGAGCAGCACCTTACGATTATGAAACGGGGTACGGATGTTTGGAATGAATGGAGAAAACAGTACCCCAAATTACGCCCCGATCTTGAGAAGGCTTTCCTTTTTAACTTTAGTTTTTTCAATGGTAATCTTAGAAATGCTAATCTCAGGAAAGCCTGTTTCAGAGGAGCTTGCCTTATGCAAGCTTGCCTCTGCAAAGCTGATCTGAGGGAAGCCGAGTTCCACGACGCTGAACTTCGAGGGGCTGACTTTAGCAAAGCCAATCTCAGTAGATCTAGTTTTCTTTGCGCCGACTTGAGTAGGGCCATCCTCAAAAGAGCTATCCTCATGGGAGTAGTTCTGCGAGGAGCTAATCTAGGAGGGGCCGATTTGAGGAATGCTGATCTGCGGGGAGCTGATCTAGAAGATGCCCATCTAAGGTATGCTGACCTGCGGGGAGCTGATCTTCGGGGAGCTAATCTAGGAGGGGCCGATTTGAGGAATGCTGATCTACGGGGAGTTGATCTGCGGGGAGCTGATCTATCATGGGCAATCCTCAGCGAAGCAAACTTGAGTAAAGCGAATTTAACAAATTGCGCAGTTTATGCGATTTCTGCTTGGAATGTGCAACTGGATGCAACTCTTCAATCTAATTTGATTATCACTCCTGAGGATGATGAGTCGATCGTGAGGGTCGATAATCTTGAGGTTGCTCAATTCATTTACCTCATACTCAATCACAGTAAGCTCCGTGATGTCCTCACCGCCGTAACAGACCGAGGTGTGCTCCTTCTAGGACGTTTCGGTAATGGTGGTCTAGAGGTATTGCAAACTCTTGCCGCAAAGTTGCGAGAAGAGAAATATCTTCCTATTCTCTTTGATTTTGAGAGACCAGGGGATCGAAACTACACGGAAACGGTGAAAACTCTTGCCGGGCTTTCTCGGTTTGTTATTGCTGACCTGAGTGGACCCTCAGTACCACAGGAGTTGTATGCCACCATTCCTCATTTCAAGATTCCTTTTGTTCCAATCATCGAAGTAGGAAGAAAGCCCTTTGCAATGGCAGTTGATCTTCTAGAATATCCCTGGGTTGTCAGACCACCTGTGACTTTTGCGGGTACGGAAGAATTGCTCAGCCTCATCCCTTCAAGAATCATTGCCCCTGCTGAAGAGAAGCATCAAGCGAGACAGCAGTTGCTCGATGAATTGTTCCATCGCGAGTAAGGTGCTCTTCCTCAAGCCTTGAATGCAGAATGATACTCGAAGAGACTACTAGTGCATATGCTGAGGAACCATTGTTGCGCGTGGAAGGTGCCAAATCTATGCAGAAAAAACAAATGAACGAAACAGTTTGGGAGGAATGGCGTAACATGGGAACACCACACGATCCTCCTTCTGGTTCCTGGCTCCAGCTTGACGGTCATATTGATAAGCGTGTGCTTCATGCCCCGAAAACCGGAGGCGATCCGCACGGCGAGTGGACACCCGTGCATGAAAAAATTGTACGATATTTGTCGCGCAATGCCGTAGGAACTCCCTGGGCCAACCACCTTACGTTAATCGCAGCGGTTCTCTCTGCTCGCAAGCAAGACGTCCAAACCGTGCGGGTGACGGTCCTGGTCCTCCATGCTCGCTTTTCTGCTTTGTTTCCCACATTGGGTCTGGAGGCAATGACAGAGTGGAAAAATGAACTCCATCTTCCTGCATATCTCAGAGGGGAGACCATTCCCGATGACAGCCAACACGCACGCCAACAATTTCTCACAAGATACGCCAGTGCTACCAAACATGTCCAGAGCTGGCTTGACGCCTTGCCCGATGCAGAGAGACGGGAGTATCAACAGTTTGCGCTTCCTGTCGTGAGCCAGTTTCTCTATGAAACATTGAGCAAGCGAGATGAAGTTGTCCAACAAGCTCAGGAACATCGGAAAGCCGAAACGGAGGCAGTGACCCCTCATTTTGCAGAGCTTAGAGCAGAGTCGCATTTTCGTTACAATCGTTTAGTCAGACTACGCCAAGCCTACCAGCAGGCAATACAGCAAGTAAACCCAGACCACTCAAATCTTCCACTCGATTTCAGTTACGAGGAAGGGGCTCCCGCTGTTGAGCGACTCCATTTTCGTCTTTGGGATCGAAAAACCTTCGTTCTTCGTTCAGAACATAGGCAGTGGTACTCTCCTGCCACGAGGACAAAAGCGCAACGAGGATGGCATCAGTTTTCAGACGAGAAAAACGAAGTATTTCTTGAGTTTGTCAAAGGAGAAGGTTTGAACGGAGATACCGCACCGGAAGGTTTCTGGTTTGCGGACCTGCTCAAGCTTGGTCTGCTTGGATCTGGCGCACATGTCGGAAGCAAGCAACAGATCGCAGAGCGGCAGCTCTGGCTTCGCCAATGGGGATATGGCGAAGAAGACTCCACAGAAAACACGGTTCCATTTATGACCCAGGTTCCTGGGCTTCTCACATGGCCCGAGAGGAGAACCCATGGCAGAGAAGGAGGAAGTAGTGGACGGTTCATTGCTCAAGCGCAACAAAGAACACAGAAAATCTTTGTTCCGGTAGAATCGCTCTATGCCGCGGCGACCCTTGGACTGCTCGCGATTGATCTGCTCACGACGACTGGAATGAGGAGTAATGAGTTATTGCAGGTCAATGTCCTGCCAGAGTGCCTCATTCGTTTAGTCGATGATCCACCCCCTGGAGCGAAAGATCAATCTCCCCGCATCCGCTACGTGTTGCGTTTACTGCCAAAAGGAGAGCGTACAGAGACACGACACAATTATGGAATCGGCAAAGAGTCAGTAAGGCTTCTGGAGAAGACGGCTCAAATGTTATGTGATCATTACAAGCTCCAGCCAGGAGAGCCGCTCCCTCGTATCGCTTTTGACCCAGGACACAACCGGAGCCACCGCTTTGAAAACATGTTAGTCCCTTACATTTTCCAGTACAACCGTGCCCACGTAACGGGTAGCACCATGAACTCCTGTATTCGCTTTCTTCTGCATGGGATGGTATTTCAGACGAGTCAGGGTGTTCCTGTGGTGATCAAGCCTCATCTGCTCCGGCACGCTTTTGCCACATACGCAGTTCATATTGAGGGATTGCCCATTGACCTGGTAGCGAAATGGCTGCAGCAGAAAAATTTGGAGGTGACTGGATACTACAGCGAAATGCCAGAGTACATGCAAGTGGAACAGCACTCTTCTTTTGTTGCGCGGCTGGCGACCCAGATCAATGTGCGCGAGGCCATCCTACGCTCGCCGGAAGAAATCCAGAAGCAGGCTGAGGCGGCACGTAGGCGTGTGGGTATGCTGGTGCCGGTTTGTGGCGGCGATTGCACCATCGATGTCTACTGCCCGAATCAGTTCGATTGTATTCACTGCCCAGCAAAAGCTCCTGACCCAGAAAAACAGTATCAAGTCGAAGAAAAGCAACGGTGGGCAGTGGAACGTCTCGCCTACTACGAGCACGAAGGATTGGTACTGGAGGCAGAGAAGATGAAACAGCTTATCCGTGCCTGCGACCTGGAGCTCAAAGAAATGCAGATGATCGTCATCTACCGAAAGGACGAGACCCGTGTCATCCAGATCCAATCAAGGCCCAAACGACCATCCTGAGCCACATCCCTGGCTAGAGGAGAAGGTCTATGCAAAGCTTCGCCAGCGTACCGTTGACCTGGTCAAGCAAAGCGTTGATGCGCTCCGTAAGGACAAGCTGCGCGTCTCGCTGGCAACAGTCGCCGCCAAGTCCAAAGAACTGGATACTGAGGGCAACGGCAAAGGGATCTCCGAGAGTGCCATTCTCGACAATCAGGAGGCCAGGGTGTACTACGAACAACATCGAAGCTGGCGAGGCTCATCGAGAAAACGAGCGAAATCGTTGGCCTCTTCATGGCCGGCACAACCTCCGTCAGTTAAACTTGGCCGGGACGAGCAGCGAGTACGCCAACGTTACCTACGCATGAGCAAGGAGGCATTGGTCGAGCGCCTGATCATCGCCGAACGAACACAGGCTGAGCAACGAGAACGGTGGCTTTCGCAGCAGGATGAAGTGCTCACCTGGCGACTGCGTGCAGAAGCCGCCGAGACACGACTGAAAGAAGGCAAGAGACCATGACGAGGACTGGAGGAGCTTCCTCTCATCTGGACATACTGTCCGGACACGAAGAGGATCACGACAGGAAACACGAACGTGAGAGCATGTATGTCACCATCCAGGAAGCGGCTCGACGCTGTGGAGTGAGCGACAAAACCATCCAGAGGGCGATCCGTGCAGGCATCCTTCCGGCCCGCTATCCGCTGCCGAACCGATGTGAGATTGCCGTCAGTGACCTGGACACCTCCATGCCTGGACATGTCCAGACAGCAACAAAACAACATCTTGCTGAACAGGTATCTAGACATGTTCAGGCAGAGATGGAGCAACGTGTTGCAGCATTGGAGCAGCGCATCCAACAGCTTGAGCACCTGGTCATAGAGGTGCTCACCGAGCCTCCCATTCCGAAACGACAGAATAGAGCCAAAGCACGAGAGCGCACGACAGGGCCTCTGCCTAAGCAGTTCGTCTCGCTGCTGGCTTTTGCTCGGCACCACAATGTGGCCGAATCCAAGGTACGGACCCACGCGGACACGGGGCTGTTACCGGCCAAACGTGGGGAATGGACCGATGCTGATGGCGCGGTGATCACGCTGGCCCTCGATGCCAAAGGGAGAGCCGCTTTCCATCAGCTCTATCATGGTGTGCCCCCCTTTCTTGAGTGTTCACAATGCCCTCACAGCTACCTGGACAGTGTGTCTGGACAAGGTTAACTGGAGAAAAAGAGGAACGAAGGAGGCAGCTGAAGTCAGACTGAAAAAAGAGGAGGTTCTGATGCGGGCCTGTTTTGCGCAGGCCCGCATCGCTTGTTTTGCTCTCCTTGTGGAAGAACCAATTGGCCCTCGTTGGCAGAGACTGAGATCACCTCCTTCATGTTGCTCTGCTTTCTATGGTATCATGAAGGAGGTGAACGCTCTTTTCGGGATGATCGATCATTGCACTGTGGAGGCGATGGCTATGCGCTGGCGAAAGCGTAATCTATGGAAAGCTGGTATCGGCATTGCAAGCATGGTGCTGCTCCTGGTGCTCATGACATGGGTCCCTGTATCAGCGGCTAGAGCACATGAAGGCATGTCGGAGCTGGCTACGCCAGGGACGGTCACGGCGCAGGCGACGCCGACAGAAGATGCGACCATGACCGCATTGAACAAAGAGAAGCTCGCGCAGGAAGTCCAACAGCTGAAAAACCAGAATGAGCCTGATCCTTTTGGCTGGCTCCGAACAAATGCATCTATTCTCCTTTCAACGCTCATTGTGGTAATTGGCGCGCTCTTTGGCTTTTGGCAGTGGAGCGTGGGTCGACGGGATGAACAGGAGAAGCGTCGGCATGATCAAGAGAGTGAACAAAAGAAACGAGTAGAGGAACGCTTTCAATCTGTCGTTGAGGGATTAGGAAGTGAGCGAGAAGAAGCTAGGGTTGGCGCAGCAATTACCCTTCGCACCTTCCTTCTCCCAGGATATGAGCAATTCTATCGACAAGTCTTTGATCTTGCTGTTGCTCATCTGCGTCTCCCAAGGACCTCTCATCTGCCGGAAGATCAAAATGTTCCTCTACCACTCACTTCACTGAGTCAGGCACTTAGTGTCGTCTTCAAGGATGCCTTTCCACTAGCCCGAAGCCAGGTGAAAAGAAGTCCAAATCCCAACTCGCGTACGAACTGGTTCACGCAGTGGTATCAGTCTTTAGATGCGAGCGGCGTCCAACTAGACAATGCTTATCTCGGGGAGGCGTCAGCTGATCTGGAACGGGTGTGGATGCCAAAGGCGTCCTTGCGAAAAGCCGATCTCTGGTGGACCAATCTCAAAGGGGCCTATCTCGTCCAGACCGATTTGAGCGGGGCGGATGTGAGCCAGGCCGATTTGAGCGGGGCCAATCTTGAGGAAGCCGATCTGAGTGGGGCCTCTCTTAGCAATGCCAATGTTAGCGAGGCTTATCTTGAAGGAGCCGATCTGAGTGGGGCCGATCTTGAGGGAGCTAATTTCAGCGAGGCCGATCTCAGAGGGGTACGCAACCTTGAAAAGGCCCGATCTCTGAAAGGTACCGACTTACGCGGAGTCAAAGGACTGACAAAAGAGCAGTTAGCAGCCTGTAAAGACAAAGGGGCCATCATTGATGAAGACCCCACGGCCAGTCCATCCCAGTCAACCGTTTCGCCTCCCCCACCATCGCAAAGCCACGACGTACAAACCCCATCGTCTCCGCCTGCTCAAGGGAGTCTACCAACACCTGATGCTGGTAGGAGTAGTGTTGTTTCCTCTCACCAAGACTCGGAGTCATGAAGAAAATGGAGTGTGATTCCACTTTGGTAACTCGGCCAAATGGAGGTACCAAAGATACTCCTAGCTGAGAGGGATACAGACTACCATTTCGTAAGGAAAGACGGCTTTCTGTGGGTGTTCACTTCACTTCATCGTACTATGGTTAAAAACATGCCTCACGAATCTTGTTCGCCGCGGTAATGATCTGGTGCTGGTCGCTGAAATCGCAGGACACAAACGTTTGGAAACAACACGACGCTACAGCCTTCCTTCTGTAGAGGATCGTGAGAACGCTATGGAAAACTTGCGAGTAGATTACTGATAAAGATGTAGCTAGAGATAAAGAGCTGAAATTACATCCTTGGAAAGCCCCTTCTGAAGGAGGAGAAAGATGGAACAGCGGATAGGGCAGCAAGTTGGTACCTGTCGTGTACTTCGCTTCCTTGCCCAAGGAAGCGAAGCTCAGGTGTACTTAGGGGAGTCGATTACCTCCAAGAGCATGGTTGCAATCAAAATATTTCATGAGAGGTATCTCATTGAAGAGAAACAAAAGAAGATGCTTGCAGAGCTACGAGTATTTGCTCGCTTGAATCACCCACATATTGTACATATTTTCGACTTTGGCATAGAAGAGCAATTTCATAGAACTCACTCTCTCTATATTTGTTTACAACACTGTAAACACTGGCCACATGTTAGTAACAGACTTGGCCAGCTCAGTCGGCTTGCTGCAAATTGTTAGCCAAAAAAGTGAGCCACATCTGTGCAGTATTGCCTGGATAAGATCAGGCTGGCATGGCTTC
>WNFX01006578.1_pt1 | contig 11049 bp, 10 predicted proteins | sample 5400111 | NCBI WGS metagenome assembly WNFX01 (sample SAMN13153363, study PRJNA577476) | soil metagenome | isolation source: 40 cm soil or saprolite under grassland replicate 1 | place: USA:California | collected 2016-06-15
TGGCCGGCAGGGGGGTCCGACTGCGCGGCTTGAGTTCCCGGCAGGGCGCGCGCGGCAGGCGGGGGCGAGGGATCGTGTGTCACCAGCGGCACGCCGCTCAGGTGCACCGAGCGGATGTCCTGCATCGCCTCCCCGCGCAGGATGCCTTCGGTCCCAAGGGTCGGCGCCCCGCGTCTGGCGGCATCGGGCGAAGGCACGACCGGCTCGGCAGGGCCGATCCCATCGGGCGGGGCACGCGGAGCGGCCGGCGGAGCCGGGTCGCCCGCCTGGGTGACGCGGATCCCGTCCGCGCGCGCCCCCGATCCCCCGAGACGCGTGGCAACGTCCTCCAATCCCGGCTGATCGGCCAGCGCCCTGAGTAGCTCGAACAGCTGGGCGGGCGGCGGGTTCTGCGGCAGCGCGATCGCGGCGATGTCGTGCAGGTCGAGCCGCTGCATCAGCCGGACGAGTGCTTGCGTCTCACACGGCACGCCGTTCAGCTCGATCCGGCCGGCTGCGAATGTGAGCGTGACCGGCGAGTCGCGCAGCAGCCCGAGCAGCGCCCGGAATTCCGCCTTCTGGGCTTCCTTCGCACCCGGATCGCGAAACAGCTCCACACAGCGCGCGAGCCGCGTAGCGATCGTCTCGAGAGTCGCCATACCGCGAGCGAGCAATCTAGAGCCCGGGACCACCTCCGGCAACGCGGGCCAGCGTGTGAGCGGCGTCACGCTCGCGCACCGGCCGCCCCGGAAGGTCCAGCGCGACCGACAGCGCGGCGACGGTCGGCGGGACGAGCCCGAGCGGCTTGAGACGTTCCGCCGAAGTGAGCAGCGCCGCGAGCGGCTCGTCGTACGCGAGGCGGCCGCCGTCGAGCACGATCCCGCGATCCAGCGTCTCGGCGGCGAAGGCGAGGTCGTGCGTCACCACCAGCAGCGCGGCCCCCCGCTCGGCGTGCTCGCGCAGCGCGTCCGCCACCTGTGCGCGCAACACGCGATCGAGTCCCCCCGTGGGCTCATCCAGCACCAGCAGCATGGGCTCGAGCGCCAACGTGCCGGCCAGAGCGGCGAGCTTGCGGAGCGCCGGTGGGAGGTCGTAGGGATGCTGCGTGGCGTGGCCACCCAGGGCGAGTGCTTCGAGCGCCTCCTCCGTGCGGCGACTGACCTCGTGAGCCGGAAACCCGAGCGCGCGCGGTCCGAATCCCACGTCCTCTCGCACCGTCCGGGCGAACAGCTGCTGGTCGGCGTGTTGGAACAGCGAGCCGACACGGCGCGCCAGCTGTTCGGGGGCGCGCTCGCCTGTGTCCCAATCGCCGACCCACAGCGTCCCTGCGTCGGGGTGGAGCAACCCTGCCACGAGGCGGACCAGCGTCGTTTTCCCGGCACCATTACGCCCGAGCAGGGCGACGCGCTCCCCCGCGGCGACCTCGAACGAGACGTCGCACAGCGCCGCGACCGCTCCGTAAGAGAAGCCAACCCCGTCGAGGCGGAGCGCGGCGCTCACGGCCACCGCCGCACGGCGTCGGCCACTGTGAGCGGGTAGGGTGGGGCCAGTCCTGCCGTCCGCCAGTTGCCCGCGACCGTCGTACCCACACCGCCGTCGCCGGCAGCGTCCTCGGCGAGCAGCTGCGGCGTCCCGATCGCGCGGACCGCGCCGTCTTCGAGCCACACCACGCGGTCCGCCACGTCGGGCACGGCGTCGAGCTCGCTCGTCGCGACGACGATCGCCTTGCCTTCTCCCGCCAGCAACCGAAGCAGGCGCCACACCGAGCGGGCGCCCGCGGGATCGAGCTCTGCGGTCGGCTCGTCGAGCAACACGACGTCGGGGTCCATGGCGAGGAGGCCAGCGACGATGACGCGCTGCAGCTCACCGCCTGAGAGCGTGACGGGGTCGCGCGCGGCGAGCGACGCGATCTCCAACCGCTCGAGCGCGTGGTCGACGTACCGGGCGATTTCGTGCCCCGGCCAGCCGAGATTCGCCGGTCCGAACGCGACCTCGTCCCACACGGTGAAGGCCATGCCGGACAGCTGGGTCCAGGGCGTGGGCAGGACGATGCCGCTGCGCGCCCGCCGCCGCACAGCTCCCGCAAGCCGGCCGCCCGTCACCCGCGGGGCCAGGTCGGCGGCTACGAGCAGCAGGGTCGAGGCGCCCGCCCCGACCTTCCCCACGAGCGCGACGATTTCCCCGGCTGCGACTTCCAGCGCCACGTCGCGCAACGCGGGCGTCTCGGTCGCGGGATACCAGAAGGTCACCTCCTCGAGCGCGAGCGGCGTCACGCCAGTCTCCGCACGAGCGCAGCGAGGCAGAGCAGCAGCAGGCCCCACCGCACCACGCGCTCCACGACTCGGTCCGGCGGCGGCGCGAGCGACGTGCGCCGTGCGCCGGACACCAGGCCGCGCGACTCCAACGCGAGCGTCCGCTCGTCCACCTCGTGGAGCGCCGACAGTACGAGCGGCAGGGCGAGCGCGCGCAGCGCCCGGAGCCGGTTCGCGACGCTGCCGCGGGGCGACAGCCCGCGGCAGCGCTGCGCCTCCACGATCCGGCGCGCGCGCGCCTTGAGCATAGGTACGGCCGACAGCGTCGCGGCGAACAGGTAGGCGGCCGTGATACTCCACCCGCGCGCGACCGTCGCTTCGACGAGCCGGTCCGGCGCGAGCACGGCGGCGAGCCACACGAAGCTGGCCACCATGGTGCTGATGCGCAGGCCGATCGCCACCGTCGTCCGCACGTCGTGCAGCAGCAACAGAAACACCCAGAACGGCGCGACCGCTACGAGCGCGGGCCACAGCCCGCGGCGGAGGCCGGGGGAGCCCAGCAGGCCAAAGGCAATGCCCGCCGTGGCGAGCCCGCCCCCGGGCGCCGGGAGAATCCACGCCAGCGCCGGCAGCGCCGTCGCGACGGCCAGCAGCGTGAACGGATGCAGCGTCCTCACGCCGCGCCGATCGCGCGCAGTGCCAGCGGGAAGCGGGCTGCCGTGCGGCGCGGCAGGGCGTGCAGCACCGTTGCCACCAGAGCGAACGTCACTGCCTTGTCGCCGAAGTCGGAGACGAAGCTGCCGAAGAAGCAGGCGCCCAGCGGGGGGAGCCCGAGCGCCTCGCCGAGCGCGGTCGTGAGCGCGATCCCACCCGTCGTGGTGCAGCCGAACACGAAGTACGAAATGGGCGTCGAAGTCACCGACGCGATGACGCCGAGGCCCAGGCCCGCCGGGACCGCCGTCTTGAGGCTGCGAAACAGCGCCGCCCGCGCGGCGAACCCGGCGTACAGCGCCACGATGATCTGAACCACGACAAAGGGCCAGAACGTCGGGTTGCGCAGCGTGTTGACGGCGGACGTCAGCGCGCCGACCGCAATGCCCACGCCCGGCCCGGCGAGCGCGGTCGCGAGAATGGTTCCGGTGGTGTCGAGGAAGAGCGGCAGCGCGACGGCGTCCACGGCGGCGGAGAGGGCCAGACTGATCGCCACGGCGACGGGAATGAGCGCGAGCAGTCGGACGGACACGGGCCAGCTTCCGTGAGGGTCGGGGCAAAGATAGATATAGCCTACATGCCCGCAACCAGCTTGCTCCTATGGGGGAGCTCATGACGGCAACCTTCGAACCGAGCCGGATCGTGCGGGCGCTCCGGGCCGCGCAGCTGCACGATGCGCCACGGCGGGACCTGCTCCAGATGGCCTGCGACCGGATCCGAGCCGAAGGCGCGCCCTATACCTCGGTCTACGCCTACATGCTGCACGGCACGGAGCTCGTGCTCGAGGCGTACGCGGGGCGCGCGACGCCGCACACGCGTATTCCCGTCGGGCAGGGCGTATGTGGCACCGCGGTCACGACCGGCCAGGACCAGAACGTTCCCGACGTAGGCGCCGTCGGGAACTATCTCGCGTGCAACCTCGACACGAAATCGGAGCTCGTAGTCCTGATTCGCCGCGGGGCGAACATCCTCGGTCAGATCGACATCGATTCGGACGTGCCGGCGGCGTTCACGGATGTCCATCACCGCGCCGTGAAGGAAGTGGCGGATGCGCTCGCGGTGCTGGTGTAGCGCCTGGCGCCTCGGTAGAGTGACGGGCTCGCTCGTCGCCATGGTTCCTCAGGTCGCGTCATCACAGGACTTTGGGAAGTTCTACCGGCCGAGCCCGCTGCGATCCCTCGACGCTCTCCCGCCGGCCGAGGCGGCCGCCGCCGCCGTCGTACTGGGCCAGCGGGGCGACTCCACCGGTTACTGGTGGATCCGTGCCCGCCTGGCTCGGAGCCGCCAGGGGAAGACGTGATGCCGGTCATTGCCGCCGCTGCGCGGCTACGCGACGACGGCTCAACCGTGCCGCTGGTGCTGCGCCTGCGCTCCGGCACGCCGCGAGAGCAACATGCGGCGTACCAGGCGCTGCTCGCTATCGCGACACCCGAGGTGTGGCGCCAGCTCGTCGATCAGGCGAGGCGGGACTCGACGATTTCCCTGCGAATATTGCGCGACTGGGTGCGCACTACGGCGAATCAACTCCCCCGTGACGACCCGGGCTTTCGGGCGGCTTCGGCCGAGATCGCGCGAGCCGCGCTGCGATCGGCCGATCCCGAGCTCGTGGCGAACGGCTCCGAGGTCGTCGTCCAACTAGGTGCAACCGAGGCCATTCCGAGCCTGCTCGCAATGCTGATGCGCGATTCCACTCAGTATGCCCTCGCCACCTCGGCCCTGATCCGGCTCACCGGCGTGGACAATCCGCCCGCGGGTCCGGTCGCCACGCCCGGCGAGCAGAGGCTGGCGTGGTTGTTTTGGAACGATTGGTGGCAGGCTCGTCAACGTTCGCAGCTCCGCGCCTTCTTGGTCAGCCTCTGGCCTGGCGGGCAACCGCCTTCCTGGCTGCTCGCGGCGCGCCGCGTGAAAGCGGTTCCCCTCTCCGAGGGAGATGCCGCACTCCGCCGCTTTCGCAGCCGATAGTGATCGCACTCCTCCTCGTGGCCGCGCAGGCTCTCGACTCCCTCCGGACGCCCCTGCTGAGGCGAATCGACGTCGAGAAGCGCGCCGTGTGGTTCCTCCCGGATCGGTATCGGGTGGACTCTGCAGGGACCGCGTATGTCGGGACGTGGCAACGGACACCGCCCGTGGGGCGGCTGCCCGCTCCACCGTCTTGGCCGACGCGAACGGGCGAGCGGGTCCCCTTAGGCCTAGGAATCGACCTTGTACTGGTACCGGTCGGCAACGCCACCGTGCCCGGCGTGCTCTCCGCATCCGACAACCGCATTTCTCTGCTTCGGCCCGAGTTCCGGCCGGAGGACCGGCGCCGCCTGCAGCCGCTCGACGGCCAATGGCTCGGACTCGGCCGACACGCCGCCATCGACACGCTGCCGCTAGCTGGTTTCTCGGGCGTCTGGGCGCAGGGCGACACAGACGTGTGGTTCGGCCTCAACGGCGGCTTTAGCGGAGGGTTGGGCGGGCTCGGGGGGCTGGTGCGATTCAACCGGAAAACCGGGCGCGTAGAGTCCGTCTGGACCGACGAGCTGCTCCAGGCTCCGGTCACGGGCCTGGCAGTTAGCGACGACGCGCTCTGGGTCGGAACGACCAAGGGCGGGTACGGACAGCCCGGACGGGTCGGCTTGCTCCGCTACGACCTGAAGACAAGCACCTGGCGGCGCTACACCGCGGAGAACTCCGCGCTCCCCGGAAACCTGATCTCGGTGATCGCGGCAGACGGAGATCGCCTCTGGGTCGCAACCGAGAACGGGATCGGAGCGCTGGATACGCGGACGTCCGCCTGGACCGTTTGGTCGTTCGCGCTGGGGCTCGACGGCGATACCGTGGTCCACGAACTCGTTGAGGGACGGCGCCCACCCGACGACGTGCGTGCGGGGATCTTCGCGCTGATGCTGCGGCTTCAAGTCACCGCTCGGGAGCCGTTCCTCCGCGCCTGCCTCGGCGTTGCGACGGATCGGTTCGCGGCGTTGACGCGCTCGGAAGACCGCGCGGATACGCTCGCTATCGCAGCCCTGGCGCAGCCCCCGCTCGTCCCATTCCTCGTCACGGCCCTGGGGCGGACGGGCGAGCCGCGGTACCTCGCCGCGAGCGCGCTCGGGCGTCTCCGCGACCCGCAATTGATTCCGACGCTCCGGGCTGCCCTCGATTCCAGCGCGCCTGCTGGCACGGGCGCGGTGGCGACGGCGCTCGGGTTGCTCGGCGACTCGGCGGGATACCGCTGGATGCGGAGCCACCTCTACGTGGGCGGCGGCTGGAATGTCCTCGAGTTCGTTCGCGCCGCCGCCCGGCTGCGGGACCGCGGCAGTATCTCGCAACTCGCTACGCTGCTCCGGATCGGGCCCCGCGGCGACGCGTACGCCGCGCTCGCCGCGATCGGCACGCCCGAGGCCTGGCGCACCATCGCCAAGGAGGTGGCGTACCCCGCGGAGAAGCGAAGGCTCTTCGAGGACTTTCTGCACCCGCCCCCCGCCATGCCCGTCCCGGACTCGGCGTTCCGTGCCGCGCTTGGCGCCAACGCGACGGTCATCGCCACCAACAGCGACGACCCGATCGACGTGCGCCAACTCGCCGCCGAGGTGGTCGTCCGCCTGGGCCGAATGGACGCCGCTTCGCGGCTCCTCGGCTACTACAGGCGGAGTCAGGACGATTATCGTCTGGGCAACGAGATCCTCATCCGATTGACGGGCATCGACGCAGTCCCCGCTCCCCCCGCGGCGGACTCCACCCAGCGGGAACGGGCCTACGTCTTCTGGTCGCAGTGGCTGCGCGCGCAGTGGCATACCAAGACGGCTGCGGGAATGCGAGCGGTGCCGCTCCAGCAAGGCGATGCGGCACTCGAGCGGTGGCGCCAGAAATGGGGTCACGCAGATCGCCCCACGAGATAGTCGGCGCACGCTTGGCCGAGGTTGCGCCCTTCGGGGGCGCCAGTTAAAGAGGCGCGGCCAGAGCACTTACGGTCATCATTGATCGATCGGCGGCGCGCCTTCCACGGCCCCGGTGAGCATGAGCCGTCCTGCGGTAGCGTCGTGGTCCAACACCTCGGCGTACCGCCCCCACTCGACGATCGTCTGGAACAGGGAGTCCGCCGGAATGAAAGGGAAGTAGATGGTGAGGTCCGCCAGCACCTCCTCGTCTTCCATTGACCCTTCGCTCTCCACCAGCATCGCCATCACCCGCCCGAACAGCGGATGTTTCTTGAGCCGCGCGCGCGTGGCGTCCTTCCGGGCCGAGTCGTCCATCGCCATGACCTCGCGCCCCACCAGCGTGAGCTGCACGACCTCGCCCGGCGTCGTCACCCAGCCGAGCTGCTCCGCCCCCCGCACCACGGCCGACATCCGGTCATAGTCGACGCCCAGGTCCTCGGCGAGCTCGAACACGTGGCCCTTCCCGTCGGGCCGCGAGAGCAGGTGGTCGAGCAGACCGGTGACCTCGGAGACGTGCACGCGCGGGAACGGAATGAGCCGCTGCGGCGCCGCCGGCGCCGGCTCGGGCAGCAGCGTCGCGGTGAGGATGGCGTGCAGCCGGTCCACCATCCCGTCGAACTCGGGGCTCCGCTCCTGGCGGGGATAGGGGAGCGGATTGACCAGCTCTTCGCGCACGTGCCCGGGATGGGAGCCGAACACCACGATCCGCCCGGCGAGGAACACCGCTTCCTCGACGCTGTGCGTCACGACCACGAGCGTGTTCACGCCGGTCGACGCGTCGCGCCACAGATCCACGACCTGGCTGCGCAGGTTTTCGGCCGTGAGCGGATCGAGCGCGCCGAACGGCTCGTCCATGAGCAGGATCTCGGGCGCGACCGCGAGCGCGCGTGCGAACCCGACGCGCTGCTTCATCCCGCCCGAGAGCTCCTTCGGGTACGCCTGCTCGAACCCGTCGAGGCCAACGAGGTTGATGGCGCGCGCCACGGCATCCCGGCGGGCCGCGCCGTTCACGCCGCGGGCTTCGAGACCCATCGCCACGTTCTCTGACACCGTGAACCACGGCAGCAGCGCGAACGATTGAAACACCATCGCCGCGGCGCCGAGCACGCCCTTGAGCGGGCGCCCGCGGTACAGCACCGACCCGTCGGCGGGACGTGCCAGGCCGGCGAACAGGCGCAACAATGTGCTCTTGCCGCACCCCGACGGCCCGACCAGCGCCACCACCTCCTGCTCGCACACATTGAGCGACACGTCGCGCAGCGCTTCGATGACCTGTCCGTTGGGCAGCCGGAAGCGCTGCGTGACATGCCGCGCCTCGAGCAGCAGCGGGCCCGGCGTCATTGCGCGAACCCGAAGCGGGTCTGGGCCCAGTCTGCGAGCGCCCGCCACACGAACCGGTTCCAGCCGACCACCATCAGGCTCATCAAGGCGATTCCTCCCGCCAGCAGCGGAAAATTGGCATGCGCCGTGGCGTCACTGATCAGGCTCCCCAGCCCCGCCGTGGTGCGAAGCCGCCCGCCCGCCTCGAGGTATTCGGCGACGATGGAGCCGTTCCACGCGCCCCCCGCCGCCGTGATCCACCCCGTGATGAGCGCCGGGAACGCCGCCGGCAGGTAGAGCGAGCGCCAGCGGGCGCGCCACGGCAGCTGAAACGCGGTGGCCGCGTCTTTGAGCTGTTGCGGGATCGCGGCCACGGCCGAGATGACGTTGAACAGGATATACCATTGCCCCGCGAGCACCATCAGGGCGACCGCGCCGAGCCCGAGCCCCACGCCGGCCCGCTCGAACAGCAACACCACGAGCGGGAACAGCATGGGCGCCGGGAACGATGCGACCACCTGGATGACCGGCTGCAGCAGCCGCGCCAGCAGCGGCGAGCGGCCGATCACGATGCCGGCCGGCAGCGCCCACGCCGTGGACACGATCACGGCACCCATCACCCGGGCGAACGTGAGGGCCGCCGACCCGATCAGCGTCCCCCAGTCGCGCGCGCCGAGCTGCCGCAACAGCAGCCAGATGTGCCAGGCCCCCACAGCCGCCGCCAGCGCGACGCCGGCCACGAGCAGCGAGCCTCCGATCCACCGCGCCACCGGGTGCGCGAGCGCGAAGCGCGGCCCGCGCATGATCACCGGCCGGGCGATCGCGAGCGGGCGTTCGAGCGGCCGCGCCGCCCGCAGCGCCGTGCGGTACGCCTGCCGCCGCAGCAGCGCGGCGCGCCGCGGCAGCCGAGCGTGCCGCAGGAACTCGAGCACCCACGAGGTCGCCGGCGCTTCCCCGCCACCCCCGCCCGCGGTCTCGTCGAGCCGGAACTTTTCCACCCACACCACGAGCGGTCGCCACAGGAGCTGGTCCACGCACACGATCATCGCTACCATCGCGAGGATGGCGAGCGCCATCGCGGGTCCGTTCCCCTGATCGAGCGCCACGCTCATGTAGGAGCCCACGCCGGGGAGCCGGAAGTCGCGGTCCCCCAGACGAAACGCTTCGTTGACCATGAGGAAGAACCAGCCGCCGGCCATCGAGAGCATCCCGTTCCAGACGAGCCCCTGCGCGGCTGCCGGCACCTCGAGCTGCCAAAAGGTCCGCGACGCCCGCCACCCCGCCACCTTGCAGGCGTCACGCAGCGGGTCGGGGAGGCTCTTCAGCGAATTGTAGAACGATAACGCCAGGTTCCACGCCTGAGCCGTGAAGATCATCAGGATCGCCGCCAGCTCGAGGCCGACGTTGCGGGTGGGGAAGAGCGACATCAGGCCCAGCACCAGCCCGGGGAGGAAGCCGAGCACGGGGATGCTCTGGAGGATGTCGAGCATCGGCAACAGCAGGCGCTCGGCGGCGCGCGACTTCGCGGCCGCCCAGCCGAAGCCGAGCGCGAAGACGTACGAGATGGCCAGCGCGATCACGCCGCGGGCGAGCGAGTACAACGTGTACCGGGGGAGCGCGCTGGGACGCAGGTCGATCTGCACCACCTGTCGGAGCGGCGCCTCGAACTCGCGCGCGAACGCGACCACCGCCGCGATCGCCCCCCCCAGCAGGCAGAGGATCGCGACGTCGGCGAGCCCGAGTCGCCGGATCGCCGGCGGCGTCAGGGCGGGCGGAAGACGCAGCGGTTTCATGACCGTGTAACTTGTGACCCCATGACCGGCACCGAGCCAACCGGGGCGGCCGACGCGCTGGTCGACGCGAGCGGCGTCCGCCTGTACACCCGGCGCGTGGGGAGCGGGTCCCCGGTCGTCGTGCTGCACGGCGGCCCCGGCGCTCACCACGACTACCTCCTGCCGCAATACGACCGGTTGGCCCGCGGCCGCGCCCTGCTGTTCTACGACCAGCGGGGCGGCGGACGGTCCCCGGTCCCCCGCGAGACGCCGGTCGGCTGGCAGGAGCACGTCGCCGACCTCGAAGCCCTCCGCAAGCACTGGACCATCGACCGCCTCACCCTGCTCGGCTACTCCTGGGGCGGCTTGCTCGCCGTGCTGTACGCCTTGGAGCACCCCGAGCGCGTGGGGCGACTGGCGCTCGTCGCTCCGGCACCTCTGACCGCGCGGTGGCGCGAGCAATTCGAGCGCCGCCTCGCCGCCCGCATGGCTGACCCGTGGATCGCGCGCGCACGCGCCGAGCTGACCGCCTCCGGGCTCGCGCAGCGCGACCCCGAAAAGTATCGCCGCCTCGCATTCGCGCTATCCGTCGCGGGCTACTTCCGCGACCCGAGCCGCGCCACGGAGATGACCCCGTTCCGCGTCACGGCCCGGACGCAACAGGCGGTGTGGCAGAGCTTGGGCGACTACGATCTGCGGGATCGGCTTCGCAACACGTTTCCGAAGGGCAAGGCCCCGCGCGCCCTGGTCGTCCACGGGGTGTTCGACCCCATGCCGATCGAATCCGCGCGGGAGACGGCCGCCCTGCTCGACACCGGTGTCGTCGAGCTGGCGACCGGGCACGCGCCCCACGTGGAGGCGACGGAAGACTTTGTGCGGGCGCTGGACGGATTCCTGCCCCACCGCTGAGGGGTTAGCTTCAGCGCTCGGATGCCGACAAAGACACGAGCCAGGAAGCGCCGGCCGACCGAGACCCCCGTGCGGCTCCGGGCGCGGCTGAAGAAGATCATCGCCCGCCTCGAGCAGGCCTACCCCGATGCGACCTGCGCGCTGGACCACCGCAACCCGCTCGAGCTGCTCGTCGCCACGATCCTC
>WNFX01013376.1_pt1 | contig 11047 bp, 6 predicted proteins | sample 5400111 | NCBI WGS metagenome assembly WNFX01 (sample SAMN13153363, study PRJNA577476) | soil metagenome | isolation source: 40 cm soil or saprolite under grassland replicate 1 | place: USA:California | collected 2016-06-15
GTAAGCGCTACTTTGAGGCCTTTACCCATCGGGCCGAGAATATTTTCCCTTGGCACTTTGACATTGCGCAGGGCGAATCGTCCCGTGGCCGTGCCACGGATTCCCATTTTCGGCATGCGCGCCTCGAGCATCGTGAAGCCCGGCATGTCAGGCGTGACGAGGAACGCCGTGATCGCCGTCTTGTCCGACCCGGGCACCGGAGTGCGCGCCATGACTGTGAGCACGTGCGCGATTGCCGCATTGGTGATGTAACGTTTTTCCCCGTTCAAAATGAAGTGCGCGCCGTCGTCAGTTGGACGAGCCTGCATTTGCACGTTTGCTGCATCGGAACCGGCTTCCTGCTCGGTCAGCGCGAATGCGCCAAGTTGCTCGCCAGTTACTAATTTCGGAAGCCATCTCTGTTTTTGCTCGTGTGTTCCGAAGAGCAGCAGCGCGCGAATGCCGATCGAGTGATGCGCGTTTACGAAAACCGATGTGGATGCGCAGCGACGTCCGATTTCCTCCAGCAGTTTACAGTTAGCCATCTGTGTGAAACCCCGTCCGCCGTATTCCACTGGCGCAGTCGCACCGAGCACGCCGGTGCGCCCAAGACCGTCGATGACGCTGCGCGGAATCTCTGCTTGTCGATCTATCTCCGCAGGATCGAGATCTTCATCGAGAAACTGCCGGAGTTCCCCCAGCGACTTGTCCAACTCCGTCTGTTGCGCTGTAGCCGTGCGCACGCGCGTGTCCAATCAGGCGCAGTTCAATTCCGATTATTCAACCGGTATCGCTGTCTTAGCGTCTCTCACGCTGGTACGGGCTGATCAACAACGGAGACAAAATATCCCAAGTGTCGTCATAGCTGACAATCATATTCGCCGGCTAATTTATGCTCGGCGTTTTGGGCGGCAGCCACCCAATTCAGCTGCATCCCTGGCTGGTTCCGCATTCGGTGCAAACGCCGCATGCGCCCGCGCGAATCACTTTGTCGCTGCCGCACACCGAACACGTAATCTCCATAAAGATGCTGCCAAGTGCGACCATTACCCGGTCCGCATGGCCACTGCCATTTCCGGACCGCCCTGCAGTAGCGGGATCGTTGGTGATCACGTCAATCAATTCTTTCTCGCCGGTGCGCGCCAAATCAGTCACCGGCCGGTTCACAGCTCTCTTCTCGATCTCAACAATTTCCTTGAGCGGCAAGTCCGGCTGCGCTCGGTTCGGCGCGGTCGCCTCCCTGTAGCCTTTGATGAATTGGCACCCCAACCAGCGAAAAACGTAATCAGTAATGCTGGTGGCATGACGAATGTCCGTGTTTTTCGTGAAGCCGCTCGGCTCAAATCTTTGATAGGCGAACTTTTTCACCAGACTCTCCAGCGGCACGCCGTACTGGAGCGCAATCGACGTGAGTGTGCCGACGGTATCCATTAACCCGCCGATCGTGCTTCCTTCCTTCGACATCGTGATGAAAAGCTCCCCGGGCTGGCCATCTTCGTACAAACCGACCGTGATGTAACCTTCGTGACCGGCGATCTCGAACCGGTGCGTCAGCGATGAGCGCGTGTCGGGCATGCGATGCCGGACCGGTTGGTCCAGACGGCTACGCAGCATCGTGAGTTCTTTCTCCAATTCGAGAATACGTTTTTGAAGTCCCTCACGCTCAGCGGCAACATTCAGTAGGCCGGCATCACCGATGCCGGTGACAGCGGCGCCCATGTCTTTTGTCTTGCGCGTGTTCAGAGGCGCAGATCGTTTCGAGCCATCGCGATAAATCGCGATCGATTTCAATCCCAGTCGCCACCCTTCCACGTAGGTGTTCATGATGTCGTCCACCGTGGCCGCTTCTGGCATATTGACGGTTTTAGAAATCGCGCCGCTCAGGAATGGCTGTGCAGCGGCCATCATCCGCAAATGCGCCATGTAATTGAGACTGCGTTCGCCTTTGAACGGTTTGAACGCGCAATCAAAGATCGACAAGTGCTCCGGCTTTAGTCCCGACGAAATCGTCGATCCATCGGCGTCGGTGATATCCTCGATTGTGTCGAACGCGTCGATGTGAGCTATGATGCGCTCGATCTCCTCGAAATTGTAACCCAGTTTTTCGAGCGCAGGTTTAACTGTCTGATTGACAATCTTGAGCATTCCGCCGCCCGCGAGCAGCTTGTATTTTACGAGCGCAATGTCTGGTTCGATTCCGGTGGTGTCGCAATCCATCAGGAAACTGATTGTGCCCGTCGGCGCAAGCACGGTGACCTGCGCGTTACGATAACCGTAGCGCTTTCCGAGTTCCGCTGCTCTGTCCCAAACTTTCGCGGCTTCTTCTTTCAAATGCGCGAACTCTTTAGCGTCGGAGATTTCGCGCACAGCGCAGCGATGCAGCTCGATCACTTCCAGCATCGATGCGACGTTGTCTTTGGCGGCCGGCTTCGCCACGCCGCTGGCGCGCGCATCGCGATAGCCTGGGAACGGCCCTATCACCCGCGCCAGTCGCGCGCTTTGTTCGTAGGCTTCGCCGGTCATGATGGCGGTAATCGCGCCGCAGAGCGCCCGGCCTTCCACGCTGTCGTAACCATACCCGTAACTCATGATCAGCGAGCCGAGATTCGCGTAACCAAGTCCAAGCGTCCGGAAAATGTGCGAGTTCTCGGCGATTTCTTTGATGGGATAACTCGCGTTATCGACAATGATTTCCTGCGCGGTGATGAATACGCGCACCGCCGCTTTGAATCGCTCGACATCAAAATCGCCGGCCGCGGTCTTGAACTTCATCAAATTAAGAGAGGCGAGATTGCATGCGGTGTTATCGAGGAAGAGGTACTCCGAGCACGGATTGGTTGAATTTTGGCGATCCGTGCCTTTGCAGGTGTGCCACTTGTGGATTGTGGAATCGAATTGCATCCCAGGATCGCCGCAGATGTGGGTTCCTTCGGCGATTTTGCGCAACAGCGTGCGCGCCTCCTTGCATTCGCACGGCTTGCCGTCGGTCACGCGTCGCGTCCACCATTCACGGCCTTCCAGCGCTGCTTCCATGAATTCGTCGCTTACCCGCACGCTCACGTTTTCGTTTTGATACATGACCGAGCCGTACGCGTCGCCGTTGTAGCTGCCGTCATAGCCTTGCTCGATCAGTGCCCATGCTTTTTTCTCTTCCTTCTGTTTGGCGTCAATGAACTCTTCGATGTCGGGATGCCAATCTTTGAGCGTGTTCATCTTCGCAGCGCGGCGCGTTTTGCCGCCGCTCTTCACCACGTTCGCAACCTGATCGTAAACTTTCAGGAACGAGAGCGGTCCGCTTGGTTTGCCGCCGCCGCTCAATTTTTCTCTCGTCGATCTTAGCGAAGTAAGATCCGTGCCCGTGCCGCTGCCGTACTTGAAGAGCATCGCTTCGCTTGTCGCCAGTCGCATGATGTCTTCCATCGTGTCGCCCACGCTTTGGATGAAGCAGGCGCTTCCCTGTGGATATTCGTACTGCGATGCGGCCCGTTCCGCCTTGCCAGTCTCGCGATTGTAAAAATAATTGCCGGCTCCCGCATCTTTGCCCACACCGTATTGATGATACAATCCAACGTTGAACCAGACCGGCGAATTAAACGCACCGTGCTGGTTCGCACAAAGCCAGGTCAGTTCATCATAAAAAATTTGCGCAGCTTCTGCATCTACGAAGTAACCATCCGCGATTCCCCAATCGGTAATCGTGCGCGTAACCCGATGAATCAATTGCCGCACCGAAGTTTCTCTTCCGCCTTTCTGGGGATCGGTGCCGTTGGCGATGTCGCCATAGAAATATTTCGAGACCGCTATCTTAGTTGCGAGCGCGCTCCAACTTTTCGGGACTTCGATGTCCTCTTGCCTGAAGATAATCTTGCCGCTGTCGTCAGTTATCTCCGCTGTGCGCCGTTCCCATTCGATCTGATCGAATGGCGCGACGGCGGCCTCGCTGAAGACGCGCTCAAAATGCAGACCTCTATTTTTCTTTTTTTCGACCCTGTTTTTTCGGCGGTCAGCCGGTTTAGGCGATCCAAGTGAAGCAGGCGGAATTCCGGGTTTTAATTGAATCATGGCGGTAGAGCGGTTGAGGTTGTGAATCAGATGGGAATAATCGTGAACAGCGAGGCCAACAACCTGTGAACTCCAGTCAACAACAAGTAATAGCGTGGCTGCCCAGCGGACATACAATATGCAGTACCTAAATCATCATAGGCAAGTCTAAAATTGTAACATTTTTCAGAAGTTTTTCTCCCTGGGGGAACCTGGGATTGGAGACCGTGTCACGCAACTCCGCGATCCGGGACTATGGCGGAAGGGGTGGGATTCGAACCCACGGTGGGTTTCCCCACGCTCGATTTCGAGTCGAGTGCCTTAAACCGGACTCAGCCACCCTTCCCCCTCATTGAAAAACCATCTCACAAATCCCGGTTGTGAACGGGCCTTGGAATTGTAGGGAAAGCTGACAGCTTCCCCGGCAGCTGTCTAGCGATCATAGCGAGCCGCGCAGCGCAACCTTTACCTATTCTGGTTGGCCCAAGAATCGTCGGATATTTTTGAATCCAAATGCGACTCGGCCTCCATCTCATTTTCATGAGAAATCATTATGAAAATGCGATTACTATCTTGCGTTGGGTCATTCGTGTTTGGATGGGCGAAATCGCGCAGACTCCCACCCCCCGCGTCTACTGACGAGGAATCTTCTCCAATGGCGACGGTAAGGATGAAATCAGAGTTGCATCCGAACTGTTCAACGCCAGCTTGCTGACTTCATCACCGTAATTCTTATGCGCACTTTGTTCCGACTTTTCTTTCCGTTGTATTTAATCGCGTCCGGTTTGCTGCTGGCCAGTACCGCTCCCGCGCAGAAATTGTTCGCCGCCGCGAATCCGTCCTTTGGCGGACCGGACACGACGCGTCTCCTCCGTTTCCCAACGACAAACGGAACGCAGATCGTCTTTTGCTACGCGGGCGAACTCTACACGGTCGGCAAAGAAGGCGGCATTGCGCGTCGCCTGACGAGCGGCCCCGGTTACAGCTCGTTCCCGCGTTTCTCGCCGGACGGCTCGCGGCTCGCTTTCACGTCGCAATACGACGGCAACACGGAAGTTTATGTGATGCCGGCCGGGGGCGGCGCGCCCAAGCGGCTGACCATGACCGCTACCTTGGGCCGCGACGATATCTCCGATCGGATGGGACCCAACAATATCGTGATGACCTGGCAAAACACGAAGCCGCTGATCGTTTTCCGCACCCGGATGAAATCGTTCGATGACTTCATCGGCCAGCTTTACACGGTCGGCCTGGACGCCGAGCTTCCGCAGCAGGTGCCGGTGCCGCGTGGCGGATTCGTTTCGTTCTCGCCCGATGATTCGAAGATGGCGTACAACCGCGTCTTCCGGGAGTTCCGCACCTGGAAACATTATCGCGGCGGAATGGCGGACGACGTCTGGATTCACGATTTCAAGACCGGTAAGACGGAAAATCTGACCAACGATCCCGCACAGGATATTTGCCCAATGTGGGGACCGGACAACCGCATCTATTTTCTCTCCGACCGCGATGGCCGGATGAATCTTTTTTCGACGGACCTTGCGAGCAAGGAAACGAAACAGCTCACCATGTTTAAGGATTTCGACATCAAGTTTCCATCGATCGGCAAGGACTCGGTCGTCTTCGAGCGAGCGGGGTACATCTGGCGTTACGATCTGGCCACCGGACAGGCGGCACCGGTGCCGATCGAGATTAAGGAAGATTTCGCGTCCGGGCGGTCCGCATTGGTCGATGCATCGAAACACATCGAGTCGGTCACTCCCGCGCCAGACGGTCAACGCGTCATTGTTGTCGCGCGCGGAGATATTTACTCCGTGCCGGGAAAGGACGGCACACCGCGTAATCTGACAAGAACTTCAAACGCCCACGAGCGCGATGCGGTTTGGTCGCCGGACGGCAAATGGATTGCTTACAATTCGGACGTTACCGGCGAGAACGAGCTGTATATTCGTTTGCAGGATGGCAAAGGCGAGCCGCAACAACTGACCAAGGGCGCCGACACCTACTATTATCAAGCCATCTGGTCGCCCGACAGCAAAAAGCTGCTCTGCGCGGATCGCTTGCAGAGGTTGCGCTACGTCGATGTGGCGAGCAAAGCGATTACGGAGGTCGATCAAGATAAATACGGCGAGATTCGTGGCTACGATTGGTCGCCCGACAGTCAATGGATCACCTGGTCGCGGCCGGAGGAGAACGGCGGCGAAAAGGTTTATCTCTTTTCCACTGCGGACAAAAAGCCGGTGACGGTGACCGATGACTGGTATTCGGCCAGTAATCCCACCTTCAGCGACGACGGAAAATATCTTCTGTTAACGTCGAGTCGCGACTTCAAACCGATCTTCGGCCGAACGGATTTTACCAATGTGTATCGCGACACGGACCGCGTTTACTTCGTCACGCTTTCTAAAGAGACCGAATCACCGCTCGCGCCGCGTAGCGACGAAGTCGGCAAAGCCAGGAAGAAAAAAGAGAAGGACAAGGACGCGGACGAGAAAAAGCCCGAGGATAAAAAAGGCGAGTCAAAAGACGCGAAGGAGAAGAAGCCGGTTCCTGTCAAGATTGACACCGATGGCATTCACGACCGCCTGGTGGCTCTTGAAATCCAGCCGGCCGATTACAGCAATCTTCGATTGGTGGACGATCGGGTCTTTTATCTCCGCCGCACGGTCGCCGACGAGAAAGACGAGGAGGAGGCATTCGGCGAGCCCGATAAGCGAAAATACCACCTTTGCGCTTATAGCCTGGAAGATCGCAAAGAGACCGTGCTTGGCGATGTCAATAAGTATGAGATCACGCGCGACGGCAAGAAGATGCTGGTCAAGATCGACAAGGATTACGCCGTCATCGATCTGCCCAAAGACAAGATCGAGACAAAAGACGAGAAGACCGGCAAGGATTACAAGCTCAAGCTCGAAGGACTGGACATGCGGCTCGATCGCCACGCCGAGTGGAACCAGATCTACTTCGAGTGCTGGCGGCAAATGCGCGATTTCTTTTACGCGCCGAACATGAACGGCGTTGATTGGAAAGCCATGCGCGACAAATACGCCGCGCTGGTTCCGTTCGTAAATCACCGAAACGATCTCACGTATTTGGTTGGTGAACTCATCGGTGAATTGAACAACGGCCATACCTACGTCGCCGGTGGCGAGCGGCCCGAAACGCCCCGCGTCAAGCTGGGCTTGCTCGGCGCCGAGTTTTCACGCGACCCCGCTACGCGCGCATATCGGATCGACCGGATTCTGCCCGGCGAAAATTGGAACAAGCAGACTCGCTCGCCGCTCAGGGAAATCGGCTTGAATGTGAAAGAAGGCGATTATCTGCTGGCGATCAACGGCACGCCGGTTTCAACTCTATCGAATCTCTACGACGCGCTCATCGGCACGGCCGACAAACAAGTCATTCTGCGAGTCAATTCCAAACCGAGCGACGATGGCGCGCGCGACATTACTGTTGTGCCCACGGCCAGTGAGACGCCGCTTTATTACCGCGCCTGGGTGCAAAAGAACATCGACGAAGTCGCCAAAAAAACCGGCGGCGAGGTCGGCTACGTTCACATTCCCGATATGGGACAGCCAGGCCTGAACCAATTCACCAAGCTCTACTTCCCGCAGATTCGCAAAAAAGCGCTCCGCAAACTTTCACTGGCCCAATGGTGGCGCTGATCGACGAATTCTCCGCGTCCGACGGCGACATCTTTCCGTTCCGCTTTAAAACGCTTGGTCTGGGTAAATTAATTGGCAAACGCACCTGGGGCGGCGTGGTCGGCATTCGCGAGCCGCTGCCGCTTACCGATGGCGGCAACCTTTTCAAGCCCGAATTCGCCCCTTATTCGAAAGACGGCAAAGGTTGGATCATTGAAGGGCATGGCGTCGATCCAGACATCGTCGTGGACAACGATCCGGCGAAAGAATTCCGCGGCGAAGATCAGCAGCTCGACAGGGCGATCCAGGAAATCCAGGAGGCGTTGAAGACCAAACGATACAATCTGCCTCCGATCCCGCCGTACCCGAACCGGAATCCGGTTAAGGGCAGCTAAACTGCGCCGTCGCTCTCATTTCGAGATACTCGCCTCTGGCGTCGGACAAGATCGACGATGCAGCGCTGGATTTGAGAACACGCGACCCAGCCTCGAGAAGCGAAATTAAAAAAGGAGGATGCGTTGCATCTCAAGGAGCAAATGTGGTGGCCAATCATATGGGTGATGGTGAAATGGAAAAAGTGATGCACAGTTTCCGCACGATATGCAGTGGTTATTTCCCGCGTTTGCTTCGGCAGCTTAAAGCGGCGCGACCGGCCGCATGGAACGGGCTTTTCTAAATCGAGCGGAGGCCGGCCGGCTACTTGCCAAGAAGCTCGAGAAATACGCCGGTCGGGATGATGTAATTGTTCTCGGCCTGCCCCGCGGCGGCGTGCCGGTTGCCTACGAAGTGGCCAAACGCCTGTGCGTGCCGCTCGATGTTTTCATTGTGCGTAAGCTGGGTGTGCCGGGTTTTGAAGAGCTGGCCGCGGGCGCGATCGCTTCCGGCGGTGTGCGCGTTTTGAACCAAGATGTCATGCGCGCACTGTCCAACGCAGACGAGACTATTGAATCGATCACGGCAAGGGAAACAGCCGAGCTAGAGAGACGAGAGCAAAGCTATCGCGACGGGCGACCCGCGCCGGAATTGCGCAATCGCGTCGTCATTCTGGTTGACGATGGCCTGGCGACCGGCGCAACCATGCGCGCTGCGGTCAAGGCATTGCGTCAGCGCGGTGTTGCGAAAATTGTCGTAGCAGTACCCGTTGGTCCCCCGGACACTTGCCGCGAGTTCGAAGACGAAGCTGACGAGACGATTTGCGCAAGCACGCCGGAATTCTTTCAGGCAGTCGGCCAGTATTACGAAGATTTTTCCCAGACCAGCGATGAGGAAGTGGGCGAGCTGCTCGCGCGTGCCGCACAAGAACGACCCGCTGGACGGACAAGAACAAATTGCTCTTGCTCGGAGGATACCGTTTGAGAGTAAGAGAGTGGGGGTTTGAAATGAACGAAGTGCAAATTCAGGCCGGGCAGGCAGTTCTCTCCGGGAATTTGCATATTCCCGACGAGGCGGCTGCGCTCGCGCTCTTTGCGCACGGCAGCGGCAGCAGCCGGCATAGTCCGCGAAATCAATTCGTCGCGCGCACGCTGAACAATGCCGGACTTGCGACGTTGCTTTTTGATCTGCTCACGCCTGAGGAGGAATCGATCGACGCGCGCACGGCCGAGCTTCGCTTCAACATCGGCTTGCTCGCCGAGCGGCTTGTTCACGCGACAAAATGGGCGAAGCAGCAAGAGCAAACGCGCGATTTGCGCATTGGTTATTTCGGATCGAGTACGGGCGGCGGCGCGGCGCTGGTTGCGGCGGCCGAGATCCCGCAAGATGTCGGGGCGGTTGTTTCGCGCGGTGGTCGGCCCGATTTGGCCGATGAAGCATTGCCAAAGGTGCAGGCGCCGACGTTGCTCATCGTCGGCGGCAACGACGATGTCGTCATTGAGTTAAACGAGCAGGCGCGTGATCGGATGCGCTGTGAAGTGAAGCTGGAGATCGTTCCCGGCGCCACGCATCTCTTTGAAGAACCGGGCGCGCTGGAAAAAGTCGCCAAACTCGCAAGCGATTGGTTCTTGCTCCACGCCGCCGGCAGCGCTGGGCCGCACTAAATAATTTGTCATTCCGAGCGGAGCGAGGTACCTCACAATCGAAGGTTGAGATACACATGCAATCGCGTGTGCGCCGTCAGCCTGCGAGAGATCCTTCGCTTCGTTCGGGATGACACGCGTTTATTTATTCGCTTCCTTATACGTAACCACGCGTCCCCACAGACTCTTTGTCCCCCAAATTCCAGCGCGCAAACATTCCAGTTGAACGATTTGGCTGTGATCGACAAACAGGTTCACGTCGGCTCCGTAATTTTTGATGTACCACGTGAACACATCCGGATCGGCGGCTTCGAACATGAGCTTTTCCACGCCAAGTTCGTCGATGAATTTTGCGGGAACATCCGTGCGCCATGGATCCACATTTTCCGTGATGCCTTCGCTCTCGATCATGATGATGTCTGCGCCGGCATCGAGAAATCGTTTTGCCTGCCGAATCGCCCAATTTGGGTCGCGCGCGCCTTCTGCTTGCAACTCCGCGGCCGCGGTCGCTCCGCCGGCGCCGAACTGAATGCCGACTTCCGGCTTCGCTTTCAATCCGGATTTACGCACCAATTCGATAAGCCGCAGCCAATCGTCGGTCGGAATCGAAACGAAACCAGCTGAGATTTCGACGATATCGAAGCCGAGCTTTTTACATTCGGTGACGTATTGCCGCACCGCCTCGTTTCCTTGAACCAGTACGCGCTCGATAAATCCGCCCGTCGAAACGAGCACCTCATGTTTGTGGCAAAGATCGACGATCTCTCGCAAAGCTCCCTCCGGCATGAGAGTAAATGAGCCGCCGGCGAATTTTAGCGAATCGACGTAAGCGCCCATCATCTCAAACAAATCTTCGAGATAGTGGCGACCGACGACTGAGTAATACGGTCCCCGAATTTCGGTGAGTCCATGCTTCCGCGGCTTACTTTCCCGCTCGTTGATTCGAAGAAACGGAAAGCTGTGCTTAGGCAACCTTGATTTCGATTTTGTCTTCATCACGCTTCATAAGAACATCGTCGTAAAACCGCCGCTCGGCTGCGTTTCGGGGTAGCGTACGCGTCTCGCGTGTTGGTTTTGGCGTCTCGCCAAAACGCAGTTTGCTTGTGTATGCGCATATCATGTTCTCTGAAATGTTTTGTAAGGAAAAGTCCGCGAAAGCGGGACGCTTTCGCCAACACGCGACGCGTGCACTACCCAATCACTCGCGTAATCACGCCGCATATCTAAATTGGCAGTCAGATTGAATCCGCCGGCACATAACTTCTCCGCCCTAACGACCGACCTTTATGAGGTCACTATGTCGTGCGGCTATTGGAAAGCCGGTGTGAGTGATCACGAGGCGGCGTTCCACGTCACTTTTCGGCAGAA
>WNFX01006582.1_pt1 | contig 11046 bp, 11 predicted proteins | sample 5400111 | NCBI WGS metagenome assembly WNFX01 (sample SAMN13153363, study PRJNA577476) | soil metagenome | isolation source: 40 cm soil or saprolite under grassland replicate 1 | place: USA:California | collected 2016-06-15
TGCTTGGCACCAACGAGGCCGACTAGTTGAACTTCGTCTCGTTGACCTGCAGCGACCTTGCTGCCTGCATCCAGCCCGGAACCGAACCAGGTCCCGGCGCCGACCTGGCGCCCGGCGCGAGCGTGACCGCGACCCTGGTCGAGCAGGTCTGCTGCTTTCCGAGGGGGGAGTCAAGACGGGCGCCGGTGGGCGCTGTGGTCGCTGCCTTGACGCCCGACCCAGACGCTACCAACGACAACGTGACCGTGGTGACCAGGATCGTCGGCCCACACGGCTTCTCGGGCTGACCATCATAAGGGGCCTGCGCCACGAGGCGGTCCTGGTCGGCGGCGTGGGTGGATGTCCCACCGATCGCGGGTTCAGGCCCGACGGATAAGCCGCCCGTGCCGTGCCGCTTGGGTGGATGAGGCACTCAGGTTCGCGCGGATCCTTCCACCAAAGCAGTGACCGGCATGAGTAATCAGTCAGGATTGCGTTCTCTGGCTACCTGGATCCGTACCGCCGGGACGATCTCCTCCTCCTCGGCAAACCGCGACAGCTGACCGGGCTCCTCCTCCTCGGCCCACAGCACGAAGGAATCAAACCGTGCCCGAGCACCAATGCGGTCAGCTCATCCACCCACTGCCCCACCAGCCGAGCACTTTAACGCCGTGGCGTGCTGGGTTGCCGCCGTCGGTCTCGAGGGTGATGCCAATGATCGGGAAGCGCTTGAGGTCGGCGGAGGTCATCATCCGCAGCGACGCCCTGGCGTCCGCGTCGACCCTGAAGGTGCCCGCCGAGACCCGGTTGGGGTGCTGGACCGAGTCGCTGGGGCCGACGAACCAGCACTCGTAGGTGCTGCCCGGCGGGTTGGGGGCGACGCCGCTGAGGTCCATGTCGACCTCGAAGCCCGAGGCGGTGCGGTGCAGGTGCACGCTGCCGCAGACCGGCCCGCCGTTCGGGGGCCGCAGCAGCGCCGTGGTGCCGGCGGGCTTGTTGAAGGCCGCGACGCCGCCGACCAGCCCGGCGGCGAGCACCACGATCGCGGCGACCACGGTGAGCGCCCCGTTGGGTTCAGAAACTCGAACGTCATGCCGCGACCTGGTAGTACTCATGAACCAAGCCACCGAGGCGATCCCGGCGCCGAACGCGGGCGAAAGCCGTAACCAGATTAGTTCTGGTATCCCTGGCGGGGACGACGCGCAGGCGTGAAAATTGGGTCGGGTTGCCCGCCGATGCCGGTTTCGTGCCTGGGCCGTGAGCCCGGGGATTAGTTTGGCGCTGGGGCCTTGACCGCATGGGTCGCGCACTGTTGCTGTGAGCACGCCGGTCAGACTTTCGGCTTCCGACCGAGGCCCCCGGGCAGCCCGGGTTGCTGGTGACGGTGTGGTGAGGTGAGGGGGCGGTCGGGGGTGCGGGAGCCGCAGGAGATCGAGGACGAAGACCACGAGCAGGTCGTGGCGCGGGTGGCCGCTGTTGATGTGGCCAAGGCGTCGGGCATGGTGTGTGTTCGGGTGCCGCACCAGTCGAAGGCGGGCAGGCGCACCACCAAGGTCTGGCAGGTCGAGGCGACCACCAATGCGATCCTTGAGCTGGCTGAACTGCCCTGGGTTTGGTTTCTTGGAGGCTGACCGCGCTGGCCATCAACTTCGTCCGCGTCGATGCCTGGCTCACCGAGACCGCGACGATCGGAAGCTGGACCTCCCGACTCGCCCGGCTGGCCCAGCCCCTCCCAGCAACTTGAATTCGCCAGCAGAGTCGAAACCCGGGGCGATTCAGACGCCAGCGACCCGAACCTGCCGCGTGTGCAGCTCGATGAAAAACAAGACGTAGAGGGTCTTGAGGCCCACGGTCTCCGCCGTGAAGAAGTCGGTGGCCACGATGCCGGCGGCCTGCGCTCGAAGGAAGGCCCGCCAGGTGACCGACGCCCGCCGGGGCGCGGGTCGAAGCCCGCTGCCCAGCAGCACCGTGCGGATCGTGGTCGCCGACACGCCGATTCCGAGCTTGTTGAGCTCACCTTGGATGCGCCGGTAGCCCCAGCGCGGGTTCTCCCGACCCAGCCGAAGGATCAGCGCCACCAGCCGGTCGGCCAGCGGCGGCCGACCACCTCGACGGGAGGGCTGGGTCCATTTGCGCGCCACCAGCCGGCGACGCCACCGCAGGATCGTGTCCGGGGTCACCAGCAAGATCGACCAGCGCCCGCGAGGAACCGCCCGGCTCAGCACCGCGAGCAGCGCACGATCGGCGGGTTGGAACTCGGGCCGCGTGACCTGGCGGCCTAGCACACTGAGCTGGTGGCGCAACACCGCGATCTCGACATCCTTGGCGTCCTCGCTTTGGAGGCGTCCAAGCAGCATGCCGACAAGCCAGCGTGCCATGAGGTAGAGGAAGGACAGGGCCATTGGCCGATTCTCCCTCGACCCGGTCCTCGCCGCTCAACGCACACGGCCGAGGTTTCTGAACCCCACGGGCTGCTGCAGCCCGGTGACCAGCTGCCCACCGCCAAGCAGGTCGTCGCCCAGCTGGCCATCAACCCCAACACCGTCCTCAAGGCTTACCGGCAGCTGGAGCAGGAAGGCCTGGTCGCCGGCCGGCCCGGGCTGGGCACCTTCGTCACCCGCAGCCTCGCCAGCACCCCACCCGCAAGCCACGCTGCCCTGCGGCGCCGCCTGGCCGCCTGGCTCACCAGCGCCCGACAGGCCGGGCTGGACGACGACAGCATCCTGGCCCTGTTCCAGACCACCTTTCGCGCATCGGCTGCCGCGTCAGCCACCGCGGCAGCCGCCGCGTCGGCGTCCGCCTCGCAGGACCTAGCGTCGGAGGACATCGCATGAGCATGAGCGCCGCTTTGGAGGCCACCGGCCTGGCCAAATCCTACGGGCGATCCTCTAGGCGCCACTGGGCGCTGCAGGACTGCTCCTTCACCCTGCCCGCCGGTCGGATCGGGGCCCTGGTGGGCCCCAACGGTGCCGGCAAGACCACCCTGCTCCACCTGGCCGTCGGCCTGCTGCAGCCCAGCCGCGGCAGCATCCGGGTGTTGGGCGCCCCGGACCAGGACCGACCCGAGCACCTGGCCCGGGTCGGCTTTGTCGCCCAGGACGTGCCCCTGTATCGGGACTTCACCGCCGCCGAGCTGCTGCGGCTTGGCGGCAAGCTCAACCCACGCTTTGACCGCGCTCTCGCCGCCGACCGGTTGGGCCAGCTTGCCATCCCCGCTGACCGGCCGGTCGGCACGCTGTCGGGCGGCCAGCGCGCCCAGGTCGCGCTCGCCCTGGCGCTGGCCAAGCGACCCGAGCTGCTGCTGTTGGACGAGCCGGTCGCCAGCCTCGACCCGCTGGCCCGCCGCGAGTTCCTGCAGGCGCTCATGGAGGCGGCCGCCGAGACCGAGGCGACCGTGATGGTCTCCTCCCATCTGATCGGCGACCTGGAGCGGGTCTGCGACTACCTGCTGCTGCTGCTGTCGGCCGCCCACGTCCAGGTCGCCGGGGACGTCGACGACCTGCTCGCCAGCCACAAGCTGCTGGCTGGTCCTCGCCGCGACCCTGGCCGGCTCCCGCCGGGTCTCACGGTGGTGGCTGCCAGCCACACCGACCGTCAGACCACCCTGCTGGTGCGCACCACCAGCCCCAAGCCGATCCTCGACCTGCTCATCCTCGACCCGGCCTGGACGGTGGCTGACCTCACCCTGGAGGACCTGGTCCTCGCCTACATGCGCCAGCCCACCGCCGGCGCCCTCCCCGGCCCCAGGCGGGCAGGGGCAGGGGCCGGCCCGATGGTCGGCAACGGACCCAACCCGAACGGACCCAACCCGAGCGGGCCGACCCCAACCGGGCCGACCCCACATGGACCCAGCCTGGAGGTGCGGGCATGATCTGGCTCACCTGGCGCCAACACCGCCACCAAGCCCTCGGCGGCGCGCTCACCCTCGCCCTGCTCGGCGCCTTCCTCGTCCTCACCGGCCGGCAGATGACCACCAGCTACCACAACTCCGGGCTGGCCGCCTGCCTGGCCAACGGCGCCCAGCATGACTGCAGCGACCTGGCCAGCGCCTTCGAAGGCCGCTTCTCGGCCCTGCGCGCCCTGGGCGGCTACCTGGTCATTCTGCCCGGGCTGGCCGGCCTGTTTTGGGGCGCCCCGCTGGTCGCCCGCGAACTGGAACACCACACCCACCGGCTGGTATGGACCCAAACCATCACCCGGCGCCGCTGGATCAGCGTCAAACTCGCCCTCCTGCTCGCCGGCACCGTGCTGGTCGCCGTGCCGCTGGCCTGGCTCACCACCCGGTGGCTCGGCCCGCTCAACCACTCCACCGGCACCCGCTTTTCCCCCGGCATCTTCGACCTCCAAGGCATCGTCCCGGTCGCCTACACCCTGTTCGCGCTCGCCCTAGTACTACAGCCGCAGCTTTATTCGGGTAGTGTGTCCGCTTCGCGGTAGTAGGATGCGAGGTGGACAGATGGATATGGACGTCACCGTGGCCCAAGTCGAGGGCTGGGCCGCCGAACTCGACGCATTGACCGAGCGGATCGCGCCACGGTTTGGCCGTGTCGAGGCCCGCCGCCGGGTGGGCGCGTTCCTGCGGGGACTGCTCAGCAGCGCCGAGCGCAAGAACGGCTGGCAGCTGGCCGAGCAGGCCGGGGAGGCCAGCCCTGACGGCATGCAGCGGCTGCTGTACCAGGCCCGTTGGGACGCCGATCGGGTCCGCGACGACCTGCGCGGCTATGTGGTCGAGCATCTGGGCGACCCTGGTGGGGTGCTGGTGGTCGATGAGACGGGGTTCGTCAAGAAAGGGTCGAAGTCGGCGGGGGTGCAGCGCCAGTACTCCGGCACCGCTGGGCGGATCGAGAACAGCCAGGTCGGCGTCTTCCTCGCCTATGCAAGCCCCAACGATCGCGGTGCGGCGCTGATCGACCGAGCGCTGTACCTGCCCGAGTGCTGGACCAGCGATCGGGGCCGCCGCCAGCAGGCCGCCATCCCCGACCAGGTGGGCTTTTTGACCAAGCCGCAGCTTGCCCGTGTGATGCTGGAACGTGTTTTGGACGCCGAGGTGCCGGTGGGGTGGGTGACCGCCGATGAGGCCTACGGGCAGGACAAGCGGCTGCGGGTCTGGCTAGAGGCCCGCCAGATCCCCCACGTGCTGGCCATCAAACGCAATGACTCGCTGGTGTCGATGCGGCTTGGGTTCGAGCGCGCCGACGCCCTGGTCGCCGCCGCCGATGCCGCCGACCCGTCGGCCTGGCAGACCGTGAGCGCCGGTGTGGGCGCCAAGGGCGAACGCATCTACGACTGGCTGGCGCTCCCGATCCGGCCGCTGCGCGAGCCCGGCGCCGGGCACTGGCTGCTGGCCCGGCGCAGCCTGGACGACGGGGAGCTGGCCTACTACGTCTGCTACGGCCCCCAGTCCACCACCCTGGCCGAACTGGTCCGGGTGGCGGGGATCCGCTGGACGATCGAGTGCTGCTTCCAGCAGGCCAAAGGCGAGGCGGGGCTGGACCACTACGAGGTCCGCCGCTACGACGCCTGGTACCGCCACATCACCCTGTCGATGCTGGCGCACGCGTTCCTGGTGGTCATGCGCACCCGCCAACCCCAACAGGTCCCGTCCCTCTCCCACACAGGGGGCCAGTGAGGACGCAGAACCCGGCGAGCTCGCAGCCGAACTGGCAGCCGAACTGGCAGCCGAGCTGGTGGCGTTGAGCGTGCCCGAGATCCGCCGCCTGCTGGGCGCACTACTGTGGCAATTGGCCAGCGACCCGCTCGCGGTGCTGGCCTGGTCAGCCTGGCGGCGCCGCCATCAGGCTCGCGCCCGCCGATGCCACTACCAGCGACGACACGCCAGAACCAAGAAACTGCGGCTGTAGTACTAGGAGTCGCCGCCGGCACCATCCTTGGCCGCACCCTGCCCGCCATGGCCGCCACCCTGGTCGGCTTTGTCGCCGCCCGGCTCGGCATCGCCGCCCAGGCCCGCGCCCACTACCAACCCCCACTCACCGCCAGCACCCCCGGCATCCACCTCGGCGGCCAGCAGGGCAGCAGCGACTGGCTGCTCAACGCCGTCGCGGTCGACCACGCCGGCCACCACCTATCCCTCCAAGCCATTCAGGCCCGCTGCCCCCAGCTCGGCGGTGCCGCCGCGCAGTGCCTGCGCGCCCTGGACCCCCACACGCTGACCACCTACCAGCCCGCCAGCCGCTTCTGGCTGTTCCAGGGCATCGAGGCCGCCCTGTTCACCGCCCTGGCCGCGGCGCTGCTTGGCCTGACCATCTGGTGGGTCCGACACCGCCTCGCCTGACCACCCAAGCCACCGCCACACCACCCGGCAAGCCCAACCCACCGTCAGGCCAATCCCCAAGATCCTTTTTTAAGAGGGCCCGATCTTTCGCCGCGTGTAGGGCCAGCCGCACCCTTGGGTCGGTGTCGGGCGGGTGTAACGCGGGGGACGGCGGCAGCGCTGTTGGTAACGATGGGCGATGGGATGCAGCGACGGCTCACGCTCGCTGACCGCTGGCCGAGGGTGCCACGGTCGGAGCCGACGTGGCGCATCCCTTCACCCCGATTGCCGTGTTGCTGGTGTAGTCCCTGCGGCCCCGTTGCCAGTTGGCAGGACAGGGTCGCCGGTGGCGTAGCAGCATCCAGGCCCGCTGGTGCAGGCGGCCCGTGGTTTCCCCCGGCCCGGGCCGCGCTGCACCCTCCGCTCCTTCTCCTTTTGGCACGTCTTTGTGTCCGACCGACCGTCGGGGGCCGAGCCAGTGTGGGAGTGGTGCGTGATGGGGACGGTAGCGGCCGCGACCGTAACGAATCCAAACCCAGCGACCGGACCAACGCCAGCTCGAATAGCACGTGGTGATCGGCTGTTTTGGGGTCGCGCAGCGCAGGTCCGGGCTGCCCGCCGGTTCGTCGTTGCGGGCCTGACAGCCACCTTGGCTCAAGCCGACGACACGGCTGCCATGGAGGTTGACCGGGATGTTGTGGCGCTGCTGGTCAGTGAGATGGTGACCAACGCGGTACTGCACTCGGCTTCGGGCCAGGCGGATGGGACCCTGCTGGTGCGCTATGAGCTCGAGCTGGCCGCCACGGCTGGGGCCGGGATCGGGTGGCTGCGGGTAGCGGTCCGCGACCTCGGCGGCCCCACCATGCCGCGGCGCTGTCGACATCGGCTGGAGTCGACAGGTCGGCGGGGCCTGGAAATCGTGGAGGCGCTGGCCAGCCGCTGGGGAGTGGGACGGCATCCGCGTGGCCGCGTCGTATGGTTTGAGCTCGAGCTCAAGGCGAAGCCGGTCAGGGCGGGGCGCCCGGCGCCTGGGTGAGACCAACACCACGGTCGGCGGTGGAGTGAGGTTCCCCCAGGGGGACTCTGCTGGCGAATTTACGAGACGCTGGAGTTGGTGATCTGCTGCGGCCAGGGGTGCGCAGCGGAGCGCACCGGACTCCAGAGGCGGTCAACGATGACGATGTGGCCACGGTCCAGCCACGCGATCCCGGCAGGCACGGCGCAGGTCGCGCGGCAGGTGTTCCCGAAGGGATGCCTGGCGATCCGGATCCGCGACACGCTCGGTGCAGTGTTCGAGGACGCCCAGTTCGCAGAGCTGTTTGCGACCCGGGGCCGGCCGGCGGTCTCACCGGCACGGCTGGCCTTGGTCTTGGTGCTGCAGTTCGCCGAAGGACTCTCGGACCGCCAAGCCGCCGACGCGGTCCGGGCCCGCATCGACTGGAAGTACGCCCTCGGGTTGGAGTTGACCGACACCGGGTTCGACGCCTCGGTGCTGAGCGAGTTCCGCACCCGACTGGTCGACGGCGGTGCAGCGCAACAGCTCCTGGAGCGGATGCTGGAACGCCTGCGAGCGCAGGGGCTGCTGGTACGGGGTGGCCGCCAGCGCACCGATGCCACCTGCGTGGTGGCGGCGGTGCGCGATCTCAACCGGCTGGAGTTGGTGACCGAGACGCTGCGGGCGGCGCTGGAAGCCCTGGCCGCCGCGGCGCCAACCTGGCTGCTGGCGATGGTGCCTGCGGACTGGTACCAGCGCTACGGCCAGCGCGCCAGCGACTACCGGCTGCCGCAAGCCACGGCGGCCCGCGCCGCGCTGGCGGTGACGGTCGGCGCTGACGGGTTCGCACTGCTGGACGCCGTCCACGCCAGCGACGCGCCCGCGTGGCTGCGGCAGGTCCCATCGGTGCAGACCCTGCGGGCGGTGTGGATCCAGCAGTACTACCGCGACCGGCAAGGGCTGCGCTGGCGCGGCAAGGGCGAGCAGCCACCCGCCGCGCTGGCCATCGACAGCCCCTACGACCCCGACGCCCGCTATGGGATCAAACGCGGGGTGGGCTGGCGCGGCTACAAGGCCCACTTCACCGAGACCTGCGAACCCGACCGGCCCCACCTGATCGTGCACGTGGCCACCACGGTGGCCACCACCGCCGACGTCGAGACCATGCCAGCCCGCCACGCCGACCTCGCCAGCCTCAAGCTACTGCCCGACGAGCACCTGGTCGACGCCTCCTATGTCAGCGTGGACGGCGTGCTGGCCGCCCACGCCGACCACGGCGTGGAACTGGTCGGTCCACTGCCGCCGGACTCGGGCTGGCAGGCCCGCGACGAGGAGGGCTTGGACCTGTGGGTGCCGAAAATCTCATCCGCACCGTTGACCTGCGGCTTCGCAGAGTCCGAGTTTACGTACCCTACAAGGTCCACTTGCGTCGCACCAGCTCACGGTGCCAGCGCAGCAGCGTCTACGGCGTGACCAGAAACACCGACGCCCACCGCTGCCGGGGAAGCGCGCGGCTTGCCGCCACGAGCAGGACCCGGTCCAGCGGGGTGAACTTGGGACAACCGACCGTGCGCCGCAGCACTTGGAGTTGCTGTCTGAGGATCAGGATCTCCAGATCTTTGGTCGCCTCGCCGGTGCCTGGACCGCCTGGACGGACGAGCAGGCGGGCAAGCACTCGGACGACCAACGAGAGTATGAACAGCATCGGCGGATCCTACGGAGTCCCTGGTCACGATGCGAATTCGAGTTTCTGCGCCCCACACGCACCACCCAGCGATAGATCGTGACGTGATCGACCTCGACACCGCGCTCGACAAGCAGCTCTTCGACGTCGCGGTAGGACTGTGAGGATGTGGGGGTGCCGTCCCAGGTCGTGGCCTGACCCGCGGTACGACTGGCCAGCATGCCTTTGGGCTGATCTGTCGGCCACGGGCCTGGGGCGGTGCGTGCTGCCGCCGGTCCGGTGGGCGTGTCCCGATAGGGGCCTTGCCGCTACAAGGCACCATCACAGTCCTGACCGCCCCGCCGGCCCGACGACAGCGGCCACGGCTTGGGGTGGTCGGGGTCACCGACCACCCCGCCGACTTCGCCGCCGGCCCCAACCGCCCCGGCGTCGCCGTCGCCGACCGGCGGCGGGGAACCATCCGGTGCAGACCAGGGTCCGGTCCACGCGGCGGCCCAGGTCCAATGAGGCCGCCCGCACGCTGCCGGCCGGAACCAGGCGGACGTCGTAGATCCAGATCCGGCCATCGGGCCGCAGCACCCGGCCGAGCGAGGCGATCACGGCGCCGACATCGGTCCAATGGTGCAGGCTCGCGGTCGAGACGATCAGGTCCGCGGAGTTGTCGGGGAGCGGCAGCTCGGCGAGATCGGCGACGATTGAACTCCACCCGGTCGGTGACGTTTTCTCGCTCGGCGCGCCGCGTCGCCACGTCCACCATGCCGCGCTCCAGGTCGACCCCGTCCACACAGAGATCCGGGCGCCGGCTGGTCCCCGGAACATCGTGCCGGCGTGCCGGTCGTAGCGCTGCCCGTGCGAGAAGTGGACTCGCTGGATGACCCCTTGAACCCACCCAGTACACCAGCGGTGACTTCGCCACCCTCGCCACCGACCTGGCGGTCGCCTTGTCGGTCGGGCGCACCGGCCAGTGCTGGGACAACGCGCTGGCCGAGTCGTTTTTCGCCTCCTTGAAGGGTGAATGCCTCGACCAGCAGGCCTGGCCCACCCGTCCTGTCCGTCAAAGCGGGGCAACCCCGCCTTCGCCTCGCCTCCTCCTGGGCGAGCTGTAGGGTGAACGCGATCTGGGATCCCTGCCATGGACGCGGAGGATGTCATGGCCGCTAGACGACACAGGAGCCATCGTAGCGAGCGCAACCGCAGACTCATCCTTGCCGCAGCCGTTGCCGAAGGCTGCCTCAAGATCGCGGCGCTCATCGACATCACGCGGCGGCCAGCAAGCCAGATCCGCGGCCCGAAATGGCTGTGGGCCACAGTCGTGGTAATCGTCAACTCCTTCGGGGCCGTACCACTCTCCTACTTCGCCTTCGGGCGACGGCAGCCGAGATCCCAGCGCCACCCATAGTTCGGACCATAGTTCGAAACATAGTTCGGACCAAAGAGGCACGATCCAGGCCCGCGACCTGGGACCGCGTCAGCCGGCCGGGCACGGCAAGCCCGATCATGAGCGGTGGGTTGCATGGCGGGGATCGGCGTGTACACCGGCGAATGCCGTCTAGCGATGCCGCCGGACTGGACGCCGGCGAATGTGGGAGGCTTGGCTGGGACCTGTGTCGATCCATCCGCATGGCCATCCACCAGGATGGCCATCTACCAGGCGCAATCCCCGTCGTCCTTTGCCGATGGTCAGCGCCGTCCGGCACCCTCATGTCTCCCACCTGTCCCCGCCTGTGCCCCAACGCGGGTTCTCGTGCCGGGCGGGTGCTGCCCGTAACCGTCGTGGCGCCCGCCGGGCCCGAGCTGCGGCCACGGCGGGTATCGTCCACCGCACGGTCAGAGTGTCGGTTCGTGCTTGAGGGTGATGGCCGCAAGCGCCCGGGCGGGGCCTCGCTGCAACGACAACAGCCGTCCCCGAAGCGTCGCGGGCAGCCGTGGCAGCACTGTTGCACCTACTGTGATCGAGCTTGGAGCAGGCAGACTGTCGCCATGAGAACTCGCCGCCCCCGCCCAGCCTCTGTCGCGCAGTCTGCGTTCGCTGGCTGCTGCTGCCCACCCGACGTGATCGTCCTCGCGGTGCGCTGGTACCTGCGCTTTGCCCTGTCGTACCGTGACGTCGAGGAGCTG
>WNFX01006583.1_pt1 | contig 11046 bp, 14 predicted proteins | sample 5400111 | NCBI WGS metagenome assembly WNFX01 (sample SAMN13153363, study PRJNA577476) | soil metagenome | isolation source: 40 cm soil or saprolite under grassland replicate 1 | place: USA:California | collected 2016-06-15
GGGGCGAAATCAGGCACTCGGGCATGTTCGTCCCGCATGACATCAGGACGAAGATGAGTGTAGCGACGAATCATCTCCTCGCTTCCGTGACCGATCCACTTCTTGATTACCTCGATTGGAGTTCCTGCCATGACTAAGGTGCTTACTCGATGGTTCCTGAATCCGTACATACCTCCACGGTCCAGTCCGAGTTTGCGAAGCAACGGATGAAGGTGCTTGTTGAACGAATCGGCCCCCTTGCCCTCTGCCAGGAGTGCTATTTGCTTCTCGTGAAAAACGGTGATATCCTTTGAAAGGTGATTTGTGCCGGAACGCAAATCAGCAAGAGTCGGGAACCTTTTGTGGGTATCGAGAATCGTAGTTTATGTCGTCGGAACGGCAAGTGCGCACGCTGATCCGACACTAAGACCGGCTAAGTAGTACCCATATACGGGGAGAATACTGTCCGCTGCATATACATTATATGCTAGTAGCTCCTCAGCACGTTGACCAGCCACTCCAGGCTATAGATAGCCTGACCAGACCTACTTGCTATAGATAAGCAGTCCTCACCATGGAAATTCCTCCTACATGTAGAAGTGTGTGTATATCTAGGCACACTCAGCGTTTGCCTAGCTCAGTCTAGGCAGCGCTAATCACAGCAGCTTGGGCGGACGAGAGATCAACCCTCGCCGCCCTTTTGCTTTTTATGGGGGCTTCGCAAGACGCTCCCGCAAGAAAACCAAATCGAAAGACGACTGGGTGGATCGGCGTAAGCCGATCCGCCCTTTTTGTCTTTTATGGAGGAAATGCAAATGGAGAAAGCAGATCCCAACTACCTACGGTTGCTCACCACCGAGGAACTCCGCGGGCTAGCCACGGAGGCAGGCATGTGTGAGCGCATCCGCGCGGAACTCTCTCGGCGGCACCAAAGAAAAGGTCAACCTGAGACAGCGGCCGCTCCTGCAGTCAGCGCTAAGAACAGCCAAATGGGAACAGCAACCCTTGTTCCTGGACGTCGGGTTGGTCGCGCCATCAGCCAGCCGAGGTTCCCTGGCAACAAGCACAGCGGCTCGCTCACGATCGTGAAGTTCTCGCACAAGGACTCGCAAGGTCATAACATTTGGTTGGCGCTCTGCGACTGCCAAAAGTATCACGTGGATAGCCGCCTTTTCCCTGTGCGGCAAGACCACGTTCTCAGTGGCCGTGTTACCTCCTGCGGCTGTCGTCGCATGAGACTGATGCGGGGCAACCAACGGGCGCGGAAACAAAGTGGGCAAAACAGTCCGGCTCGAATCCATCAACAGCATGAAAATAAACCACTTACTGGCAATACGGCGAAATTGAACCTAGTGGTGGCGGGAAAGACTTCCTGCTCACCGCCAGCCTGCGAGCACGGCTTCAAGCTCATCAAATTGGATTTTGCCAGGGGCGACGGAAAGGCACGCTACTGCGAGCTTTGCGGTCACATGAACGATGCCCCGGCCGCAGGGTCGCCAAACTGGGCCGCGCGCTTGAAGCACGAGAATCTTGCTATGACCCGTGGCATGGCTCCGTCCACCGACTCGCCTACCTCACCAAAGGCGCGAAAATTCTCAAAGACCGCGGACAAGTTTTGGGCTGCCGGGAAGAACATCCTGACAGGCGCTCTCGGTTCCACCGAGTTGGGAATCGTTGACGGTGTACAGCAAACTGAGAAAAGAATCGGCGGACGCAAACGCTCTGCCGCTGGGCTAGACAGAATCAGGCCCTGGCAAAATCCGAACGTTGACTTTGACGGGACAGCGGATATCGCCGACAGTAGGTTCGCTAGCCACCATGAGCCGGGTAACCGCGACCTTGACCACACGGGTATTGATAGGCGCGTAGCCAAAAAACCGGAAGACCTGCTTAATAAGCAAACCTTCGGCCTCGATGACTGCTACGGCGACCGTGACGAAAAAGCGCTCTTCAAATACGAGTTAGGCGAGAAGGCGATTGACGAAGACGCCGCTGAAGCGATACCGGACGATGGAAAAGACTTGAAAGGAGACGACAGTGACAAGCCCAGTTGTGACGATTGAGTTGAGCGCAGATGGCGTGCAGGAGGTCTCCGCCAGAATTCGGACTGCCGAGGATCAGGTTGAGACCGCGATGCTCATGCAGAAAATTGCTCCGGCCTTGGAGAGGTTCGACCGGGCCGTGCGGAAGCAGGTTCACGCCCGGCATGAGGGCCAAAGCCAAAATCCGCAGACAGTGCACAACTCCACCCCAATCACCTGAAAATTTACATACCAAAAGGAAAACCGAATGACAGAAATTTCAAATAACCACGATCTCGAACATGTAACGGGAAGCGAGACAACAGTTGTGGCGCGCCCAGCCCCCGATGTAATTCTGGTTCCAGGCTTCCTGAGCCAACAGAAGGCTGACGCACTGTTGGAGCGCATCCGCGCCGAGTCAGAGTTCAGGCAAAACTACATTCAGCTCTTCGGCAGCAAACCGATCCCGCGACTCGAAGCGTGGTACGGCTCTTGGGACTACCCCTATTCCAAGGGGATCGTGCTCAAGGCCGCTCCTATGCCCGACTACCTGCAAGACGTGATCCGCGAGATCAGCGCGACGGCATTCGGCGAGTTCAACGCTGTCCTCATCAACCGCTACCGGAACGGCAAGGATTACATATCACCACACAGCGACGACGATTACGGCGACCCGGAGCCGACGATCCCCAGCCTGACGCTCGGAGCGACGCGGCCATTCAGGCTAGCGAAAATTATTAGCGGCTCGAAGTTGGACAAATCCACGACGGTCGAGTACCTACCGGGCCACGGCGATCTGCTGGTCATGCGCGGTCGAACCAATTCCGAGTGGCAGCACTGGGTGCCCAAGACGGTCAAGCCAATCGGCGAGCGCATTAATCTAACCTTCCGCATGAGACATGTATGAGGGGCACTTATTTCCGCCCGGCCTTGCCCCTCGTGGCTTCATCTCAATCCCGAGGCTGAGACAATGCATGAAATCGCCGAAAATACTTTCCAGACTGAGCGTCTTCCCCTCGCAATCTACTTGCACGCAAGTGGCAAGCTCGAATTCTCGCATTGCGAGAGCACCAGCAATAGCAAGGTCCGCTTTATCTTCCGTGACCCTCAGCACATCGGTTGTGAACTAGAGCTGGAATTCGAGCGCGGAGCACAAGTTCCAGCAACCGCAATATTCGCAAGTCAAAAATTCCTTCGCCGCAAAATGAGCGAAGCACTCAATAATCGAAAAACCGGAGAATCTCTTGTCTTCAATAATCATTCCTGAAACCACACTGGTCCTACCTGCCCCCTCAGAAACAAAAACTCCATCAACACTCCCGGACATCGAGAGGCTTCGAGCCGACTTGGCTCGTTGGCTCTCGATCCCACCCGAGGACCGCGACGTAGTTGACTTTGCTCTCGGGGTTTACAAATCTCACGATATCCCCGGCGACCCGCTATGGGGAATCATCATTGACGCCAGTGGCGCTGGTAAAACAGAGCTGCTCAGGGCATTCCGAAACCGCCCCGATGCCTATTTCCTCTCCAACCTAACCGAAAACACCCTTGTCAGCGGCTATCGCGACCCGAAGACACCAGAAAAAGACCCAAGTCTGCTGCCTGAGCTGAATGAGAAGGTGCTTGTCATCAAGGATCTCGCACCATTGCTGGGAATGCGCGCCGAAGCTCGCAGCGCCGTCATTGCGGGGCTTCGAGATGCCTACGATGGTTTTACCGATCAGGGTCGGGGAAATCTTGGGCGAATTAGCTACGAAGCTCGGTTCACTCTTTTGGCGGCCTCGACCCTCGCAATTGAGCGTACGGATACTATCGAGCAAGAGCTTGGAGAACGGTTCATCAAATTTCGCGCTCGTAGCGCCGACAGCAGAGACAAGGTTCGAAAGGCTATCAGCAATCTGGGGGCGGACAGTCCAATGAGGCATGACATCGAAGGCGCCGTTTCCCTTTACCTCGACCAATTGCCAAAGGCGAGCAACGCACGAGTGCCAACTGAGTTCCAGGAACCTCTTGTTGAACTTGCCATCTTCACAGCTAAGGCCAGGTCTCACGTTGCGCGAGACCGTAATGGGGTCATCCAATACTTGCCCAGGCCCGAAGTTGGCACCCGACTCGGCAAGGAACTGGGAAAGCTCCTTCTCGCTCTCGCCGTGGTTAGAGGCAAATGCGAGCCAGTCCAATCGGAGTTCGAGACCGTCGTGCGGGTGGCAGAGGACTGCATTCCTCCAAATCGCCTGGCGGTCTTGCGCGCACTACGCTTTAGTGACCAGGTAGCTGCAAGCGACATTGAGAGAGCGACCGGGCTACCTCATTCAACCGCTTTCCGCACGCTTGAAGACTTAGAAGTTTTGGGCTTGGTTGAGTCCTTTCCTATCGGCCAATACGAGCAGGGGCGGAAATGGAAGCTGCTAGCCGACTGGAGGGCGGCCCCCTAGTTGTCCCGCAACCTCCGGGGGCTCTGCTTTCTATTAGGGTATGCCTCAGCCTATCGCTGCAGGACTCCCCCCGATTCTGCGGGACAGCCCTCTTTCTCAAAGCCAGAATTGAGCTGCAAATCGCTCAGTGAAGATATAGGACTTGGGTTGACTTGGCATCCTAATAGCCGAATTACTCAGAGATTATTCCGCTTCGAGTTTCTGGCATAGTCATCTGCAACTACTCAAATTCAAAGCACTTACAAGGATCCGCAAAAATCGATTAACAATCCCGTATTGAAAACAAAGGGGTTAACAAAAAATTCAAAAGAAGAAGCAGAGCGGGCAGGCATTTCGGCCCTTCCTGGGGCGGTTTCTGGCACTGACAGCACAGTGCTAAGAACCCCTCAACCCGCCAGCGGATTCTTCCAGACAGTTCAACAATCAAGGAGCCTTAAATCAGATGTGTGACGAAGAAGTGGCCAGGGCGGCACTACGTGCCCTAGGCCTCAGAAATCCCTCAGCCAGCCTCATCCAACACTGGATTCAGGCCAACCGCGCAGAACAGGAACCGCCACCGAGCTGGCTGATGCCGACGCCACCCCTCGCAACCCAGCGGGCCTCGAAGCCGTCAGCCGAGCCCGCCGAAGCCCGGAATTTCCGGCCCCGGCATCCTCGTGGCTACAGTAAGTCTCAGCTTGAACCGACCCTGCGCGCACAAGGGACCCTTGTGAGACCACCTGGGAGGCGGAAGCCCGGTCGCCCGCCAGTACGGGCAACCTGGTTCGAGGCTGTAGCTCGCAGTATGTCCGACGGCACCCCCCTGCGGGATGCGCTCAAGAAGCATGGCATCACACTGGACAAGCACCAGATTCGCGCCCTATACCGCAACGAAGAGTTTCGGAAGCTCTACCGGGAGGCGCGCCACAGCCACCAGCATAGCGACCTCTACTTCAAGAAGCGGCTGAGCCGCGAAGAGCGCTTTCGGCGCACGCTCTGATCCTCCCCGGCGAGTGCCACAAAAATGGGCAGCAGTAGTGATGCGGGGACTTGTCCGGTAAGGCGACTTACCAGGAGTAGACCGTGCGGTTAGCAGACGGCGCGTTACTCCAAAAGCACGGCGGGTGCAACTCGCCTAACCAATGTCTATCACATCCGAGATATCATTAGCCACGTTTCGCAATTCGTGCCCGCGAGACTAAATCGACGCGGGCCACCGATGGATGATCGAGCGAAAGGAAGTACACGCCATGCCCACGATTTCGTCTATTCGTTTCTTGTTTTTCGCGCTGCTCCTGCTATGTCTTTCTGCGTCATCGTATGCTCAAGTCAGCATCGGCATTTCCGTCGGCTATCCTCCTCCTCCGCTGCCCGTCTATGAGCAACCCATCTGCCCGGAGGAGGGCTATATCTGGACTCCTGGCTATTGGGCCTGGGATGGGAATGATTATTTTTGGGTCCCCGGCACGTGGGTGCTGGCTCCGGAACCCGGTTTCTTCTGGACGCCGGCCTATTGGGGTTGGAGCGGAGCTGTCTTTGTTTTCCATGAGGGTTATTGGGGCCCACGGGTTGGTTTTTACGGCGGCATAAATTACGGCTACGGCTATTTCGGCCGCGGTTATGAAGGCGGCCGCTGGGACCACGACCGCTTTTACTACAACCGCTCAGTGAACAACGTCAATGTCACGGAAATCCATAACACCTACAACACCACGATCATAAACAACAATACGACGATAAACCGCGTCAGCTATAACGGCGGCAACGGTGGCATTAACGAGCGGCCCACCGCCGAAGAAGAAGTCGCGGGCCGCGGGCGCCATATCCGGCCCGTTAGGGCGCAAAATCAGCATTTTGACGAAGCCCGCTCCAACCGGGAGTTGCGCGCCTCCATAAACCATGGCAAACCGCCCGTAGCGGCGACTCCGCGGCCCGGAGCATTCCACGACCGCAACGCCATGGCGGCCCGAGAAGCGGGAGGGCGCTACGAGCCGCCCGCCAATCGCAAAGCGAATGTCGATCGCCCGCCGAACGCGGGCCGTCCAACGCATGCCAACGAACTCTCCCCTCACGAGCGGTTCGCTCCTCCAAACACGGGCAACCCCAAGCGCGATCAGAAGTACCAGCAGCAGCAGGAGAAGCTCTACGCCAAACAGGAACAACAACATCAGAAACTCCAGCAAAAGCAGGAACAAGAACATCAGCGTCTGGCTCAACAAAATGCAAATGACGCCAGGAGACAACAAACAGAGCAGCGCCACCAGCAACAGACGCAGCACCTCGAGCAACGCCACGAACAACAACGACAGCAGGTCCAGCAAAAACAGCAACCACCGCACCAGCCCAAGTCTCGGCCCGACCATCCCTAGTTTCCTTGGTAGCAGGACACTTACTGACAGGCGCAGCCGCGGCTTTAGGTGTCGTCTGTACTTGCCTGATCTAACGCGGAAACCGGAGAAGCTGAATCGGTCCAAACGAACTTTACCGGTAAGGCGACTAACCGGGAGTTGTGATTTGGTTGTTCCCATTTCAGCTTCACGCGATTAATGTGCTGCCATGCCCCTGTACTTGAGACCGATTCCCTCCCTATTGTTTTTGTCGCTCTGCGCGTACGTCGTTTGGGAGTGGGTCAGATGGTTCAGGGTGAAAAGGGACCGTATCAGGTCTCTGAGATTAACAGGCTCGATATTGGTCGGCCTATCCGCCGTGCTTTTTGTAGCCTTAGAGTTTTCATCCCGTTGGGAGCAAGCCAAAACGCCCGGCGAAAAGAATATGGGAGTCGCCGTACTCTCCATGGCATTTGCAATTCCAATGGTCATTTCAGGCGTGGCCGGGCTGCTCTGTTTAATCGTTAGCATTTTGATGTTTGCTTGCAGGCGGTTCTGTTCCCGAATTTCAAACTAATCCACTGCCAGGGCTCTAGGGGGGGCATTTGTCCGGTTAGGCGACTTACCAGGAGTTGACTCGGGAAGCGCAACGGAACCGTAAGAGACTTTCTCTAAGCGTCCAGAAAGGCTAGTCTAAATGTCAGTCCATGCGTAACCCCACTCTTTTGGCTGCGGCTTTGTCCATCACTGCGCTTTGGTATTTCGTTCCTGTTTCCCGAGCGCAGTATTGTGATTTTCCCCCGAAAGAACTCATGAGAGGCGAGCATAGGGAGTATCGGGGACCTTATGAGAATCGGGTATACGGCTACTCTGTCGTGATTCCCGCGAACGTTGTCGGGTACGACGACGTGAATCCCTTCTATCAACATGGCTTTGGAATCGTCGTTGGGACGGAGCAGCCGAGCTACGTCTTCGTGAATGGGGAGCCAAATAGCTTGGAATTTGCAACTTCGGGCGATGCGGCCTCTCAATCCCTAAAGTACCTGCACAAGCATGGAAACAGGATTGAATCTTCAGAGATTACAGAGTCGCACCTTGGGCCACTAAACGCGGCTCTTCTTCTCGCCACCTATACATGCCCAGGAATGACAGACCGGTATGTCGTGTCTTCGATATTTGCGGTCAGTCCTGTAGGTAGTCAGTTGTACGAAGTAAGCCTCTACGCTCACGAAAGCCGTCTCAAGCGGGACAAAGCCGTTCTGGATGCGGTCGTAAAATCCTGGCAATACTCGCCCCAACAAGACGACCTTGCTTCGGCGTTCGACAAATGCCGGACAGTAACGCCTGAGGACGTAGCTGATAAGGGCGCTCCAACTTTTGCTGCTTACCGCGTTCCATCCCCGGGAGCAATAGAGAACCCAAGGCTCGACCTCAAGAGCAATCCTACTGCAAGAATGTATCGAACGGTGCTGAGGCAGGAGATATCCCAAGGCCCGAACTTTGCCGGAAAGTACAGAGTCGCTGTCTGGGGATGTGGCACCTCGTGTGCCATGTTTGCTGTCGTGAACTTGAGCACCGGGCGCGTAATAACCCCAGAAGGATTCTCGTCCACGAGTGCTGTGTATTTTGGTACCGAAGAACAAATAGTCTTTCCTGAATCGCAGAGTGGGATGGGGCTGTTCGGTTTCAGGAAAGATAGTAAGTTGCTTGCAGTGTTAGGCGACCTTGACGAGGACGAGAGTCGTGAAGGGGCGTTCTATTTTGTTCTGGAAAACGAACGGTTGCGACTAATTCACTCCACCCTTGTTGAAAAAGATTGCGAAAAACTACGCGAAAAACCGTAGTGCCTGATTAACGCGCTTACCGGACATGTGGAATTTGTGGCGCGAGCCGACAGTCAGAAGATGAGGGCTATTGCTGGTAGCCCTCATCCCAGAACCTACTGAACAAAATCGATGATTTGTTGATAGAACAGGACTTACAAAAAATCTCAAAAATTTGAAAATCCGTCTGTCGTGAAGCATGCTTATTAAAATTGTGTTTGCCCAAGACGAATCCTTTTACATGAATGGGGAGAATGCAAGATTAGTTGGTGTCGATTCGCTTGGCTTTCTTGCTCGAAGCAGATCACTCGAAAATCCGCAGAAAATCAACCGCAAATCATCGGTTTTTCGCAAATTGGTACTTGACAAGTTTTCTGGACGTGATATAGGTGCATATCATGCGGCGCTACTCCACGTCCCAGGTGGCGAAGATGCTCGGAGTGCACCAGCCTAACTTGCAGCGGTTGATCCGTGAGAAGCGAGTTCCGTTTCCCCCGCTTCAGCGAGTGGGCAAACTGCGAATCCGACTCTGGACACCGAAGGACGTGAAGCGCGCACGCGAGGCAATTCGCAAGTAAAGAAACGGGCCTGCCGACTGTTACTAGCAGCCGACAAGCCCTAACCAAATTGCACAATGGAGGTGCAACGTGGCTGCATCGATTGTAAGTCAATACGTCTGTCCGTCCGTACTGTCTCCCGTTCAAACCGAGGTAAGCACTTCCAGGCCGCACGCATCCGCCTACGAGATCATCACTGGTCAGATTCTCACGGAATTGGAGCGGGGCGAAGTGCCGTGGCGCAAGCCGTGGCGAACGCTGCCACCCGCGAACCTAATCACCAAGAAGCCCTACAGAGGTATCAACGTGTTCCTACTCGCGTTGCAGGGCTACGGCTCGCAGTTTTGGCTAACGTTCAATCAAGCGAAGCAGCTTGGCGGCAACGTTCGCAAGGGAGAACATGGGACCAAGATCGTCTTTTGGAAGTTCTACGAAACGGAGGCAACGGATGGCGAGATCGAGGAACGCAAATTCGCCTTTCTCCGTTACTTCACCGTATTCAACCTAGAGCAAACCGAAGGCTTGAAAGCGCTTCTCGAACTTCCGCCGGCATTCCCCATCGAATCAGCCGAATCAATCGTGGGCGGAATGCCAAACCCTCCCGCGTTCGAGCAAGACTCTCGGGCCTCTTACATCCCCTCGCAAGACGTGGTGACGATGCCCTCACGGACAGCGTTCGCTTCTCAAGAGGAGTATTACAGCACGTTATTCCACGAACTTGCTCACGCGACAGGCCACGAGAAGAGGCTAGGAAGAGACGGATTCGATGCTCCCCAACAATTTGGGAGTGAGTCCTACAGCAGGGAAGAGCTAATCGCGGAAATGGGTAGCGCGATGCTTTGCGGCGTCGCTGGCATCGAGCAATGCACCATCGCCAATTCCGCCGCGTATCTCAAGTCCTGGATTGCACGCCTCAAAGCCGATTCCAAGCTAGTGATTTCCGCCGCGAGTGCCGCGCAGAAGGCAGCCGATTACATCCGGGGGGAGATGAAAGACTCCCCATCCATGAGCGGGGAATCCCATGCAAGCTGATCTCGCTTTCCCCCAGCCTCTCACGGAGAAGTATCGACCTACGCGCATAGCGGATTTTATCGGCTTGGAACGTCCGAAGAAAATCCTCTCTGCTTTCTGCAAGCGGCCAGCCTCCGGGGCGTGGCTCTTTATCGGGCCGTCAGGCTTAGGTAAGAGCACGATGGCGATGGCTCTGGCAAGTCAGCTACAGGCGGAATTGCACAAGATTCCCTCGCAGCGGTGCAATGCACAAAGTATCGAGGACACTGTTCGGCGTTGCTGGTACGCGCCGATGACTCCAGGTGGCTTCCATGTAGTACTTGCAGACGAAGCGGACCAGATGACAGACGCAGCGCAATTGGCGCTGCTATCCAAATTGGATTCCACCGACCCGGCACCTAACACGATCTGGATTTTCACAGCCAACAACACCGAACGCCTAGAGCGTAGATTCCTCTCCCGCTGCAAAGTCTTGGAATTTTCAAGCTATGGGCTGGCCGGGGAGATTGCGGCCTACCTCGATAGGGTTTGGCACGCAGAAGGCGGGAACGGGAATGGGCCGGACTTCGAGCGACTGGCGAAGGATTCGCGGAACAATGTCCGCGACTGCCTCATGCGTTTGGAAGTCGAGCTAATGGCTCTTTGATCTCGGGCCGAGCATCGGTTTGTTGAACCGCCACTCAACCCTAAACAGTTCAGAGCGCGGAGCTTTCTCATGGCTTTGCACCCAATTTGCACAAAAAGGAGCAATACCCACCACATGGAAGAAATACTCACCCCCACCCAAGTCGCCGAGCGCCTGCAAGTCAAGCCCTCCTGGGTTTACGAGCAGACGCGGGAGCGCGCCGAAGTCCGCAATTCCGACCCCCTACCTCACATGAAGATGGGTCGTTATCTCCGGTTCGATTGGAAGG
>WNFX01007467.1_pt1 | contig 11046 bp, 6 predicted proteins | sample 5400111 | NCBI WGS metagenome assembly WNFX01 (sample SAMN13153363, study PRJNA577476) | soil metagenome | isolation source: 40 cm soil or saprolite under grassland replicate 1 | place: USA:California | collected 2016-06-15
CATTCTTTGTGGCCATTTCAGTAGTAGTGAATTGATCGCGTCTATCGCTACCACCTGCGCTTAGATTTACATTTAGTCTATTGTTTAAAAATGCCTGGTTATAGCTCGCAATAGCGTCATATCCCCAGTTATTTGTTTTTAATTGCCCGGTAGAATAGCCTGCTTTTAAACCGGTTTGTATAGCACTGGCTTCTAATGCCGATGGAACAATAAATTCATAAAGGTTAGTATTTGAATTTTTGCGAACCGTACCGGTCACTCTGAAATGACTATTTAATTTATAGATAAGGGAAGCATTGCCAACAAAATTATCGCGATTTTGCTTGTTATTGATCAATTCAAAATAGGTAAAATAATTATACCAGTAATTTCCTTTATAAACATTATTGACAACGCCTGCAGAACCCGGGTTAGAACCAAGATTCCAGCTGGGATAAGTTCCGATGGGAGTCTTTATGTCTTTATAATCTTTCAGCTTCTGCATATCGAGGTCACGATGGAACCACGAACTGAATGAGCCCGAAGATTGATTGGCATACGAATCATCAAATTCTCCTTTGATCTCGTTGTTCGTATATGTCAGATTAGATGATACAGTAAAATGTTCACTCAAATCCATTGAAAATGTTGTAAACAAAGTATTTCTATACGCCAGTGAATTAGGCAACATGCCCCTGGTGGATTGATTCGTGTAAGAAACCCGGAGACTTGATCCCTGCGTTCCTTTTGAAAAAGCAACATTGGTATTAGAAGTAATACCTGTCCTGTAAAAATCTCGTGCATTATCAGGTTGAGGAACCAACCTGGCTGTTTTTCCGGATTCCGGATTATTCGGATTCCATGCATACCAGGGAATATATTCCTGCCCCACCATGCGGGGTCCCCAGCTTGCATCATCAGTATATTCAGGATAATATTTACCATCTAAAGATTGCCAGGCATCAGGCATTCCAGGCTGCCAGGTAAATCTTGTCAGATCAGCTGTAGCGCCACCTGCATATTTATTCTGATAAACCGGTAAAATACCCACTCTATCGAAAGTCAAACCCTGGTTTAATTCAATTGTGGTTCTGCCGGCAGTAGCTTTCTTTGTGCTAATTATGATTGCACCTCCTTTGGCCTGGTCACCGAAAAGCGCTGTTGCATTAGCACCTTTTAAAACTGTTACATCCTGAACATCATCCGGATTAATGTCAAAAGAACCCGTAACTGATCCGTCAATTACATAAATTGGAGCAAGATCTCCTGTGAGATCGAGGCCACCCCTGATACGCAATGAACCCTGATTATCCAGTTTCATTGGAGATTGACCCCTGAACTGAACACCGGCAATTTTCCCCGCTAAAGCACTGTTGATATTTGTTTGGGGAATTATATGCAGTTGCTCATCCCCAATAACCTGTGAACTATATGGGGTAACTCTTTGTGAACGCTTGATACCGAAAGCCGTAGTGACCACGACTTCTGATAATTGAGTGGCAGTGGTCTTTAATAAAACCTCAGCCATATTTCCCGAAGGAGTGATGGTCTGTGATTCGTGTCCTGCAGCCGTAATAATTAATTTTGAATTTTGTCCGATCTTGATGATAAAGCCGCCATTTGCGTCGGCCTGAGCGGCATTCTTAGTGCCCGATTCCTGGACAGTGGCGAAAGGAACAGGATCACCTTTTTCATCTTTAACTACTCCGCTAACTGTACGAGTTTGGGCAAATGCTAATGTGCATAGCAGCATCAGCACTGAAAGCAGCGATGCAAGTTTTCTCATGTGAACGTCAATTTTAGATTAAAAAGCAATGAATTTCAATATAAACCGTCCATTTCAAGGGAAATGGATTTGAAAATGAGACAGCCCTTCCCTTTAAAATGCTGCGCAAAGAAAAAGTTTTTTTTAACATCTTTTTAAAAAAATAAAAAAAATCATCCTTTTTTTTTCATTTCACTAAAAAAGCCGTCTTAAATGGACGGCCTTTTGAAATTCTGATAATGATTAAAGTTTATCCCGGCAGAGCTTCGTAGTTACATCATCACCGCCAATTGCTGACGATGCAGCTTCATAATTTATCTTATTCTCATCTCACCGGGAACAATCTCCCTTAGCAGCCAAAGTTGAAGGAAATAAGCGCTTCAAAAAATATTCATAAGCAGTTAGTCTGGAAATACAGTAAGCAGTTAGCAGTAGAGTATTGTAGTTGACAAAGTTTTTTTAAGAATTGCTGCGTAAGAATAAATTTTTTTAAAAAAATAATTGACTGCCGCTTACCACGTCTCTGTGCAAGCTTTGTATACTTGTATATTTGTGTTTTTACCACTGAGGTATAGAGAGCACAGAGTTACACAGAGAATTTCTCCGTGCTCCTTTGTGCGCTCCGTAACTCCGTGGTAAAAAAAGCCGAAACCATAGGATACACAGAAAAAATATAACACAAAGAATACGGAGATAAACAAGATTGCTTTGTGCGGATAGTCAATAAGAAATACTTAAATATAAGAAAATGACACGGCTCCGCGATCAAAATAACCACATTCCCTGTATCTTAATTTCACTGCGATGATTGCCAGTGATTTCATCTAATCCGCTTCCAATTTTATCTTGACCAAGATATATTGTTTGCGCCCAGCGTAGCCAGATTGACAAATTCCTTTTTAAATCATAATTCAAGTTAATGTAATAACGATAGCCCTTACCAAAAAAACCAGGAATGGAAAAACTGTAGAGCACATCATCTTCATAAGCATAAAGCCGTGAATTGTAACCATCCGTTTCAAAATATTCCAATCTTACATTTCCTGAATATGGTTTGAGAAATGGTTTATAAATAAAATCAAAAAAATTGAGAAACCCGTTTTCCTTATTAATATCTCTTTCATCATGCCAAAGCATTTCAATCCGTTCACGAAGGGTAATGGCCTGATTGATTTTATAGCTTATCTGAGTCCGCCAGCTTTGTTTTGGAACTAAAACAAGATAATTGGTTACAGTTATATTATCAGGCTGGTTGTATTGTTTCGATTCATTCCGAAACCTTGAATAAATTTCCAGTTGTTTGTTTGGTGTAAAGGTTAATTGAGCCAGAAAATCTTTTCCATAACCCGGAGCGTCCGTTAAATATTTAAGCCAGGGAAATTTGTAAAAATCCGCATACATATCGATTCTCCATCCAGGCCATGGCCTTATACTGATACCTGCATAAATACCATTTTCATTTGTAGGATACGTATTTTCAGTAAAAGCATTTCCATATACAGCCTGATATTCTTTGTTGATTGCTCTTTGCACTATGGAAAGATCAACCCGCGGATCGACACTTATCAATAATCCATTCACAAACGCCTTATTTAAGTTTTTATCGGCTGCTGCCTCTCCAAAAAAATGAAGATTACGAAAAGTGTAACTATAATCAATACTGAAATTGCTCCAGTTTTTTCCACCAATGGCAAATAAATTGTACGGTTCGCTTCTTTTTGCTACGGGCAGTGAAAAATTATACGCCACACCATTAAGACCGATATGCCAGTTCTTTTGCCGGTAAGTGAGATTGCCTCCGAAAGCAAGCTGGCGCAAATTGTTTCTGTTTTCAATTTCACTTTGTGTACGATGATATCCTGAATTTAAAAAAGATGAAATAAAATCTTCATTGTTCACTGTATCTGCTACAAAATTGGACCTTAGTTTCCTGATCGAAGCAAACCCGGTCACTTCTACTTTTCCAAACTGCAGAGTAATGCCGGCACCGCGATGAAAATAAAATTCGCCCGATGAATTATACGGACGAAGAATAGCTGATTGTCTTTTTACATTCATTACATCGGCGCTTTTCGAGAAGGCAAGACTTTGCCATTGAATAAGCCCCTGGCCCATATTTACCGTAAAATCTCCCAATGTCAATGCCTGGACCTTCCCGATTTTTCTTGCAAACAAATGAAAAGAATAAAAATCAAACCCATCTTTTTCAGAACCTTTCAGAAATTGTTCACCGGCATCTTTGTCGCCGGCAATTCCATATTGCAAAAGATTTTTGAATTTATAACGGTAACGAAAAAATAATCGCTCTCTTCCACCCAGGTATTTTGTCCCGGGAGTTGTTTCATCAAATCCTTTTGATTTTTCCAAAATTTCAGAAAAGCGAACAAGCAGACTCTGATCACCTCCCCTTATTCTTTTTCCAAAATCTTCAGCAACTGATAAAGCATTGCTTACGGTAACAAAAGGAAGAATTTTTTTGATGGTTGCAATATCCCAGGCAGGTATTGATTGTAATTCGTAAATGCTGATAAGCTTACCAAGAAGATTACGGTAAGAAATAAGATTGTCAATTTGCAGATCAGTAAGAAGGATCAGTTCTTTTAATTCATTCGCATCAGCGGCGTTTAAATTGAGAGGATGTTTTTTGAAATGCTCCAATTCCTGCAGATAAGAATCGTCCTCCGTTTCTGCCTGCTGAGCATCTGTCAGATTTTCCAATTGTTGTTCTGTGGATGGAGGAACTTCCTGGCCGAAAGAGAATAGTGAATAATTAATAATGAATAATATTATCAGGAGACTTTTCATTCTGCTTTTTTACTATGGGCAAAGATCAAAAGCAAGCCCGGGGTAATACCCAGTTGCGGATGATAGCTGGCAGTTGCGTCAAGCCTCATCGATTTCCACCCGAAACCAATTCCTAAATACAGGGTTGATGTGGCTGCAGAAATGCCCGCTCTGGCGAGCAATTGCGGAAGAAATTTATATTGCAAACCCGCTTTTACATTTACGGGCCTATCTTCTTCTTTTTCTATCTCAATGCTGATGAAAAATTTGTCGGACGCTTCGAAACCAAGACCCGCAGAATAAATTGAAGCCAGTTTTTCTTCTTCATTCTTCCCCAATTTACTTTCGATTGGATTATAAGCATGAAGACCTGCATTCAACTTATCTGTAAGATGCAAAATAGTTCCTATCTCAAAATTGACAGAAGACGCATTTCCATAACCGGCTATACGAACATTGTAATAATTGAATTGTACACCAACATCTACTTTGCTTCCAAGGCTCCTGGCATAGGCAAGACCAACCTGGCTTTCATTATAATCAGCAAAGCCATAATATCGGGCATCTATTCCAAAATTTCCTGAGGATGTTGGAATAGCTATTGCAGCATCGTATAAACTTAATTCGTTTAACAAAAATCTTTTTTCACCGTAAATCCCGGCCGATACCCTTTTCAATTTGGCCAACGAAGCCTGGTTGGCATGAAAAGAAAAAACATCAATATGAGTACTACTATAGGCACCGAGTCCGATATACGCAGATGATACGGGGCTACGAACAGCTTGTGAAAGTCCAACAACGGGTAAGTAAAAAAACGGAATGATCATGATAATTCTCACCAGCAATTAGTTTGATTTTCAAGATACATTCTTCAAACCAGGTGGAAATGGGTTAAACCTCTGATAACATTGTTGAAATTCCCGGCATACTCTTTTTCGCCACCCGCTACTCATTATCTTTGCGCCATGCAAATTTTGGATGGAAAGAAAGCAGCACAGGCTATCAAAGAACAATTGAAATTGAATACAGCGCAGCTGTTGGCAGGAGGAAAAAAAATTCCCCACCTTGTAGCAATTTTAGTGGGCAATGATGGTGCAAGTGAGACATATGTTGCGGCTAAAGTAAAAGCTTGCGAGGAAGTAGGATTTAAATCAACTCTTATTCGTTTTGAAGAAACTACCAGTGAAATGAAATTACTGGAACAAATAAGAGAGTTAAATACTGATCCTGATGTAGATGGTATTTTGGTCCAGTTGCCATTACCAAAACATATTTCGGATGAAAGCGTTATTGATACAATTGACCCGGAAAAGGACGTAGATGGATTTCATCCCGTAAACGTGGGAAAAATGGTCCAGGGCTTGCCCTCATTCATATCCGCCACCCCTTTTGGTATTATGCTTCTGTTTGAACATAATAAAATTGAAACTAAAGGAAAACATGCAGTGGTTATCGGGCGAAGTAATATTGTAGGAAGACCAATAAGTATTTTATTAAGCAACAATTCAAACCCCGGAAATTGCACGGTTACTATTTGTCATTCGCAAACAAAAAATATAAAAGAACTCTGTTTGGAAGCCGATATTATAATTGCCGCATTAGGACGATCTGAATTTGTAACGGCTGATATGGTAAAAGAAGGGGCAGTTGTTATCGATGTAGGAATTACAAGAAAACCCGACGCCACAAAGAAAACCGGGTTCAGATTAGTGGGTGATGTGCAATTTGAAACGGTGGCCCCAAAATGTTCGTGGATAACACCGGTGCCAGGAGGAGTGGGTCCTATGACGATAGCTGCTTTGTTAAAGAATACTTTTCAGGCGTGCAAAACGAAAAATTAATATCTTAAAATTGAAATCCGAAATCCGAAACCTGCCTGCTGGCAGCCAAGGTCCGAAATCCGAAATTGCAACATTACTTCCCGTAATGGAGCATTTCTACACATTGCAAGGCGAAGGATTTCACCAGGGCAGGGCTGCCTATTTTATTCGCCTCAGTGGTTGTGATGTGGGTTGTGTGTGGTGTGATGTGAAAGATAGTTGGGACACGGGCAAATATCCTTTGAGAAGTATTGACTATTTGATTTCAGAAATAAAAAAAACTCCCGCAAAAATAGTTGTCATCACGGGTGGCGAACCATTGATGCATGATCTTAGTGAATTAACAAAACAATTGCAGCAAAGGGGATATGAAACAAATTTAGAAACTTCAGCTGCTTATTCATTGAGCGGAAGCTGGAACTGGATCTGTGTCTCACCCAAAAAATTCAAAGCTCCATTGCCGGAAATTTTGCCAAAGGCGGATGAATTAAAAGTTGTTATTTTTAACCAGTCTGATTTTGCCTGGGCCGAAAAATATGCAAAACAGGTTTCATCAAAATGTAAATTGTATTTACAACCGGAGTGGGATAAGGCCCCACAAATGACCCCACTGATCATAGAATACATAAAAGCTCATCCTCAATGGGAGCTTTCCCTGCAAATACATAAATATATTAATGTGCCATAAACAATAGGCAATAAGCAATTAACAATATGCAATGGACAATTGGTCATTATAGTGCTTAACACATTATTGTCCATCAGGGAACAAAAATTAAATAGCTTTGTTTTGTAAATACTTCCTTTACCAATGAAAGCGTTCCTGAATACTTTGTTTTGTTTTTGCCTATTGTCTGTTGCTAATTGCACATTCGCTCAATACGATCCTTTCAAAATAAATAAAAAAGCGGCTGCATTATATATGCAGGCAATGGGAAAAGCCAATGACGGTAATTTTAAAGAGGCCCTTGCTCTTCTTAATCAATGCACCGATATTGAACCAAAATATGCAGATGCTTATTTGTCGCTGGGTGGAATCTATGGGCAAATAAAAAACTACAAAAGCAGTACAGATAATTATGAAAAAGCATTTGCCATTGACTCAAATTATACAAATGAATATAAACTTCCTTATTCCATAAATCTCGCGGGACAGGGAAGATTTGAAGAAGCACTGGCAGCGATCAATTCCCTGCTGAGTCACGAAAAAATAATGCCTGCCACAAAACGTGCTGCAGAGTTCAGAAAAACAACCTATGAATTTGCCGTTAATTACGCAGCGAAACATCCAAACAATTCTTATCAGTTTACACCGGTAAATCTTGGAGACAGTATTAACACCGTCAGTTCGGAATATTATCCTTCGATAACGATCAATGATAGTCTGTTTGTTTTTACAAGAAGAGGCGCCGGTGTTCGCGAAGATTTTGTAGAAAGTACTTTGTTGCCAAATCATCAATACGGTCAGGCAAAAATTATAAATGGAAGTATTAATGAAGAACCCTCAAAGGGTGCGATCAACATCTCGCAAGACGGAGAATGGCTAATCTTTGCAGGAAATTTTCCTACGAAAGGATTTGGTGAGTTTGATCTTTACATTTCCTATTCCACTCCCCAGGGCTGGAGCGAGCCCATTAATTTAGGATCTGAAATAAATACTGACTACTGGGAAAGCTCACCCAGCTTAAGTCCTGATAAAAAAACTTTATACTTCAGCAGCAATCGTCCCGGGGGCTATGGCGGTAAAGATCTGTATGTAAGCTATCGTACCGCGAATGGTAAATGGAGTAAGGCTGAGAACATGGGGCCACTGGTAAACTCAAAAGGGGATGAACTGGCGCCGTTCATACATGCAGATAACAGCACTCTTTATTTTACCTCTGATGGCTTGCCGGGTTATGGCGGCAGTGATTTGTTTATGATGAGAAGAAAAAATGCAACTGAATGGAATGCTCCTGAAAATTTGGGATATCCCATTAACACAATCGAAAATGAAGGCAGCCTTTTTATTACTTCAAATGGCATTGACGCATATTATGCAAGTGACCGGGCAGATAGTCGTGGCGGATTGGATCTTTATCGTTTTGAGTTGCCGCCAAACGCACGCCCTGCAAAAACTTTATACGTGCAGGGAACTGTTTTCAATATAAAAGATAAAAAAGCCCGCCCGGATGGCTCGGTCGGACGGGGAATTCCTGCAACAGTGGAGCTAACCGATAATGCCACCCGGGAAATTGTCTCAAGAGTACAAACTGATGAAACGGGTTTTTATTTTATAACCCTGCCGGTTGGAAAAGATTATACATTCAGTGTGAATAGAAAAGGATTTTTATTTTATACCGATCTGTATGAACTAAGCAAGGAAAAACCTGACAGCACATACAAAAAAGACATAGGCCTGCAACCTATAGAAATAAATGCTTCCCTCGCTTTTAAGAACATACAGTTTGAAACAAATTCTTTTGAATTAAAACCGGTAAGCTTTATTGAATTGGACAAACTTATACAATTATTAAATGATAACCCGACTGTAAAAATTGAGATCAGCGGGCACACTGACAATATCGGGAAACCGCCAGACAATCTCACTCTTTCTAACAATCGTGCAAAGTCTGTTGTGAAATATCTCATCAGCAAAGGCATTGCTTCGCAGAGATTGGTGGCCATGGGTTATGGTGAAACAAAACCGGTTGCTGATAATAAAACGGAAGAAGGAAGAGCAAAAAACAGAAGAACGGAGTTAAGAGTCATTAGTCAATAATCGGGAGTTCAAAGTATATTTGGTTGATCTGACTCAGAACTATGAACTATGAATCCCGAACTGCTTTATCAACTCGCATTAACTGAAATTCCAAATATTGGCTGCGTCCAGGCAAAAATTCTTATTCAACATTTCGGCGAACCAGAAAAAATTTTCAAAGCCAAACAAACAACCTTAGAAAAGATTGAAGGCATTGGAACAATAAGAGCAAACAGCATTAAAAGTTTTAATGATTTTTCAAAGGCCGAGGAAGAAATAAAGTTTATTGAAAAGTTTAGGCTCAGATCTCTGTTTATAACAGATAAGGATTATCCCCAGCGATTATTAAATTGTTACGACTCCCCCACTCTTTTATTTTATAAAGGAACGGCTGATCTGAATGCAAAAAAGATCGTTGCCATTGTAGGCACCCGGACACATACTGATTATTCTAAAAAAATAACCGACAAACTTATTGAAGAGTTATCCGTACAAAATATTTTGATTGTTAGCGGAATGGCCTATGGTGTAGATGCCATTGCACATAAGGCTGCTATAAAAAATAATCTACCAACTGTTGGCGTATTGGGTCATGGCCTTGATCAGATTTATCCACCTGATCATGCTGGTTTAGCTAAGGACATGCTCAAACATGATGGAGGTTTACTTACAGAATTCAGAAGTAAAACAAAACCGGATAAGCATAACTTTCCAACACGTAACAGAATTGTTGCAGGAATGAGCGATGCCACGATCGTAATTGAATCAGGTATTAAAGGAGGCAGCATGGTGACAGCAGAATTAGCAAACGGATATAACAAAGATGTATTTGCGTTTCCGGGAAAAGTGACTGACAACAAAAGTGCAGGATGTAATTATTTGATTAAATCAAACAAAGCCATGTTGCTGACGGATGCACAGCAGTTGATTGAAATTATGGGATGGGAAGAAAGGAGTCGGAAGTCGGAAGTCAGGAGTCAGAAAGAAATCTTTATTGAGTTAAGCAAAGATGAAAAAATAATTATTGATATTTTAAATGAGAAGGAAACCGTACATATTGATGAGATCAATTTAAAAAGCGGGTTAAGTAATAGTGCCATTGCTGCAGCGATTTTAAATTTGGAATTACAAAACGTTGTAAATGGCTTGCCGGGAAAAATGTATAACACTTGGAAAAATAAACGGAATTACACAGGATAAATGGGGATACATGTGGTTTGTTGACCAAACCAACAAATGCCTCATTCGGTTTGATGGATATAGAATGAAAACATATCGAAATGATCCTTTAGACACTAATTCCATTGATGGTGTGAATCATGAATGTATTGCTGCAGACTCAACCGGTGGTATCTGGGTTGATGCCGCAAGAGGTGTTGATAAATTTGATCCCTATACAGGAAAATTTATTCATTTCCGGTATCCGCCAACGAAAGCCCGCAGAAAAGACATATACAAAATATTGATTGATCATTTGGGAACTGTTTGGCTGGGTACCGAAGTGGGACTTGACCGGCTGGATCAAAAAACAGGAAAATTCATTCATTACGAACATAAGGATAATGATACCGCATCGCTAAGCTGTAATATAGTGCGTTCTCTTTATGAAGATCACCAGGGTGTATTGTGGATAGGAACAGGATTTCCATTTCTTCCGGTGAAAGGAGGCGGACTAAACAGGTTTGACAGAAAAACCGGAACATTTACCCGTTACATGCATGACCCTGACAATCCTCATAGCCTGATCAATGATAAGATCGGGGCCATCTTTGAAGACAGCAAGGGAATATTTTGGGTAGGCACCCAGGGCGACGGCTTGCATATCATGGACAGAAAGACCGGCAGTTTCACCCGGCTAACCAATGATCCAAATCATCCTGAAAAGCTAAGTCGTCCGCCTGTGAATAAAGGAAATCCCATGGATCATATTACTTTCATTACAGAGGATATGACCGGTG